>Ga0209810_1002598_pt1 | contig 21170 bp, 15 predicted proteins | sample Coa_R1_7_FD_187159 | JGI IMG/M metagenome (GOLD analysis project Ga0209810, IMG submission 187159) | Surface soil microbial communities from Centralia Pennsylvania, which are recovering from an underground coalmine fire - Coalmine... | ecosystem: Environmental > Terrestrial > Soil > Unclassified... | reverse complement strand
AAGTGGATGGGGCGCGGGTTTGACGTCGACACCACAGTCTCGCTCGCCTTCATGTCCCGCCGTCAACTGAAATGTGCCGTGACGCCCCTATAGGGCGCCAAACTGCGACTTGCGCAAGTCCGGTCTCGTTTGCGCAGCAGCGGCTGTGGTTTCTGAATCAGATCGAGCCGAACGGCTGCGTGTACAACGTACCGATTGCGGTGCGCCTGCGCGGCGAGCTTGAGATCGATGCCCTCCATCGAGCGCTCAACGCCATCGTCGCCCGCCACGAGGCGCTGCGCACCACCTTCGTCTCCTGCGACGGGGAGCCCGAGCAGGTGGTGGCGGATCCGCGGGCGGTCGCGCTGCCGGTGCGGGATCTGAGCACAGTGCCCGAGGCCGACCGGGAGGCCGAGGTAGCCCGGGTGCTGCACGAGGAAGCGCGCCGGCCGTTCGACCTGGCCACGGACCTGATGCTCCGCGCGCTGCTCGTGCGGGTCGGGGCGCAGGAGCACGCGTTGCTGCTGACGCTCCACCACATTGCCTCGGATGGGTGGAGCAGGGGGATCCTCGTCCGCGAGCTGACAACGCTGTACACCGCCTTTGTGGAAGGGCGCCCGGCCGACCTGCCGCCGCTGCCGATCCAGTACAGGGACTACGCGCTATGGCAGAGGGAGTGGTTGCAGGGCGAGCGATCGGCGACGCAACTGGCCTACTGGCGGGACCGGTTGGCCGGGATGCCTGCGGGGCTGCAGCTCCCGACGGACCGTCCGCGGCCGGCCGTGCCGTCCTCGCGGGGCGCGCGGGACACGGCGGTGCTGCCGCGGGAGCTCACCGACGCGCTGCGGGCTCTCGGCCGGCGGGAACGGGTCACGCTGTTCATGACGCTACTGGGCGCGTTTGCGACCCTGCTGCACCGGTACGCGGGGACAGACGACGTGGTCGTGGGCACGGCGATCGCGGGGCGGCGTCGGGTTGAGACCGAAGCGCTCATCGGGTTGTTTGTCAATACGCTGGTGTTGCGGGTGGATCTGAGGGGGGATCCGCCGTTCCGGGAGTTGCTGCGCCGGGTCCGCGAGATCGTGGTCGAGGCATATGACCACCAGGATCTTCCGTTCGAGAAGCTGGTGGAAGAGCTGCGGCCGGAGCGCACCTCCATCCGGACCCCGCTGTTCAACGTGATGTTTGTCCTCCAGGACCCGCACCAGCCGAGCCTGGACCTGCCGGGCCTCGCGGTGAGCCCGCTGGAGGTGCACACGGGCACGGCGAAATTCGATCTGGCCGTATCGGTCGCGCCGACTCCGCGCGGCCTCGGGGTGACCGTGGAATACGATACCGACCTGTACGACCCCGGGACGATCGCGCGGATGCTGGGCCACTACGAGACGGTGCTGCGAGGCATCGTGGCCGATCCCGCGCAGCCTCTCTCGCAGCTGCCGCTCCTGACCGAAGCCGAACGCCGCCTGCTGCGCAGGTGGAACGAGACGGACCGTGACTATCCGGTGCGCGAGAGCATCCCCGTGCTCTTCGAAGCACAGGCGGCGCGCACCCCCGATGCGGTCGCGGTGGTCGCGGGCCAGCGGGCTGCCACGTACGCGGAGCTGAATGCCCGGGCGAACCGGCTCGCCCACCGCCTCCGGGCGCACGGGGTGGGCCCGGATATGGCGGTCGGCATCTCGCTCGAGCCGGGCGTGGACATGATCGTGGGGGTGCTGGGCATCCTGAAGGCCGGGGGCGCGTACCTGCCGCTGGATCCGGCGTATCCGCGGGAGCGGCTCGCGTTCATGCTCGAGGACGCGGGAGCCGTGGCGCTCGTCACGCGACGCGAGATGGCGGGGGAGCTGCCCGCCGTCGGGGTACCGGTCATCCTGCTGGACGCGGACGCAGAGATGGTCGAGGGCCCGAGCGATCCGGAGCACGAAGTCACCGGGGACCACCTGGCCTATCTGATGTATACGTCGGGGTCCACAGGGCGGCCGAAGGCGGTCGCCGTTCCCCATCGCGCGGTGACGCGCCTCGTGCTGAACACCGACTATGTAACGATCACGCCGTCGGACGTCGTGGCCCAGGCGTCGAACCTGTCGTTCGATGCCGCGACGTTCGAGATCTGGGGGGCTCTCCTGAACGGAGCGCGGTTGACCATCGTGCCGAGGGAGGCGGTGCTGTTGCCCGCCGCGTTCGCGGCGGAGCTCGACCGGCACGGGGTCACGATTCTCTTTCTGACTACCGCGCTGTTCAACCAGATGGCCCGGGAGCTTCCATCGGCGTTTCGAAAGCTCCGGACGCTGCTGTTCGGCGGGGAGACCGCGGTCCCCCGGTGGGTCCAGGCGGCGCTCGTGCATGGAGCGCCTCGGCGTTTGGTGCACGTCTATGGCCCCACGGAAACGACGACGTTTGCCTCGTGGTACGTGGTCGACCGGGTACCGGACGGGGCGACGAGCATCCCGATCGGCCGCCCGATCGCGAATACGCAGATCTACGTGCTCGACGGCCACCTGAATCCGGTGCCGGTCGGCGTCCCCGGCGAGATATTCATCGGCGGTCCGGGGGTGGCGAGAGGGTATGTCGGCCGTCCCGAGCTGACGCGCGACAAGTTCATCCCCGATCCCTTCAGCAGCACCCCGGGGGCGCGCCTCTACAGGACGGGAGACCTCGCGCGCCATCTGGCGGACGGCAACATCGAGTTCCTGGGCCGCCTGGACGACCAGGTCAAGATCCGCGGGCACAGGATCGAGCCTGGGGAAATCGAGGCCGTGCTGCGCGACCACCCTTCCGTGCGAGATGTCCGCGTAGTGGCGCGCGAGGACGTGCCCGGCGAGAAGCGCCTCGTTGCGTATGTGGTCCCGGCGCAACCCTCCTCAGCATCGCCCGGCGGCCTCCGTAGCTTCCTCAAAGAGAGGGTGCCCGCGTACATGATCCCCGGGCACATCGTGCTGCTGGACGCGCTGCCGTTGACGCCCAACGGGAAGATCGACCACCGGGCCCTGCCCGCGCCGGCGGGCGAACAGCGGAGAGATGGTCCGGGGTTCGTCGAGCCTGCGAACCCGCTGGAGCAGCAGCTGCAGCAGATCTGGGAGGATACGCTCGGCGTTCGGCCCATCGGCACCACGGACAACTTCTTCGACCTGGGCGGCCATTCGCTGCTCGCCGTGCGGCTTCTGCAGGCGATCGAGGCGACGGTGGGCCGCCGCCTCCCTCTGTCTACCCTGGTCGAGGGCGCGACGATTCGACACGTGGCGCAGGCCCTCCGGGAGCAGCCGGTCGAGGCTCGGAGTCGGATCGCCGTGTTTCACCGCGAGGGGACTCGGCCGCCGTTCTTCTTCCTGCACGGAGACTTCAACGCGGGCGGCCTGTACTGCCGCAACCTGGCGCGCGCGCTGGGTCCGGACCAGCCGCTCGTCGCGCTGCACCCCCATGGGCTCGACGGCGGCCCCGTGCCCGAGACGATCGAGGCGATGGCCGCAGACCATCTCGCCACCGTCCGTGCGCTCCAACCGCACGGCCCGTACCGGCTCGGCGGCTACTGCAACGGCGGGCTGATCGCCTTTGAGCTGGCCCGCCGTCTTCAGGCCGAGGGGGAGCGGGTGGCGTTCCTCGCGGTGCTGGACGCCACTGCCGAGAACACCCGGGTCGGCCCCCGCGTCCTGCGCAGGCTCCTCGACAGTCTCGGGACGATCGGAGGGCGCACGCCGCAGGAGCGCCTCCTGCGCCTGAGGCGCCGCGCCCTGGCGCTGCGCGAGCGGGCGAGTTACTACCGACATCGTCTTACGCAGTTACCATCGCTCAACCGAGACGAGTGGGTTGCCATTCTCAGGAGAAAGGCTGAGCGAGGCCGCGATGCACTCCTCGGCGTGGTCGTGAGGCCACGCAGCCGCACGCCGGTCCCCGACTCCTCTCCGCCGCGCTTGCCCGCGGCGGCGTGTCCCGCCCAATCACGGGCCACGAGCCTTGAGGAGGCCTACCGCCGGGCGATCACCTGGTACGTGCCGGGGTGGTACCGAGGCACCATCACCCTCTTCCGCCCCGAAGCCAGCCGGAAGCGGCGGCCTGAGCTCGCGTGGCGCATGGTGGCGCTGGGGGTCGACGTCCACGATGTGCCGGGCGACCACTTGACATCCATCACGCGGTACGTCGATGTGCTCGGTGAGCGCCTGCGAGCATGCTTGCAGAACGCGCGACAGACGTGAGCCGCCACGGCGACCGGCGGGGCACGCGGCAGAGCGTCTCCGCTGCCGCAGCCACGCGGCGGCCGCGCGCGTCCTGGAGTCCGCCGCCCGCGTTCCCCCGTCTGGCCGATCAGGACGTGCACGCGTGGCTGGCCCCGCTCGAGGGGGGCCCCCAGCGGGCGCGCGGCCTCGCAGCTGCCCTATCGGAGGATGAACGGGCGAGGGCCAACCGGTTCCTTACCGAGCGGGACCGCAGGCGGTTCATCGTGTGCCGCGGCGTGTTGAGGACCATCCTGGGTTGGTACCTCGGTGTGGCTCCGGCCGCTGTCGAATTTCGCTACGGCCCACATGGCAAGCCCGCCATCACGGGGGGCCCCGGCCGATGCGCCCTCCGCTTCAACGTGTCCCACGCGGATGGCATGGCGCTCTACGCTGTGACCCTGGGACGCGAGGTCGGCGTCGACCTGGAGCGGGTGCGCTCCGATGTCGCGACCGAGGAGATCGCGGAGCGATTCTTTTCCGCTCGCGAGGCTGCCGTGCTGCGCGCGCTGGACCCCGCCAGCCGCGTGCAGGCTTTCTTCCGCATCTGGACGCGCAAAGAGGCGTATCTCAAGGCGACAGGCCGGGGCCTCCTGTCGCCTCTCAGGGAGCTCGACGTATCCTTCCTCCCGGACGAACCGGCCGCGCTCTTGGCGACGCCCTTGGGTCCACGAGAAGCCTGCCGGTGGCGGCTGGAGGAACTGTTCGCCGATGCCCGTTACGTCGCGGCGATCGCGGTGGAAGGACACGGCTGGCGGCTTCGCCGCTGGAAGTGGCCCGCGCATCTTGGCGAGGCGGCGTACGAGCGCGGCGCATCGTCTTGCCGATAGTCGCCGCCGCTGCCCCGGGTCGCCGAAGCCCGCCGCCTGCCCGGGCGAGGATGGCTCGCCGCCGCCAGCGCCTTCCGCACCCGGCCAGCCACCGGCGGAAGGGACCGCGTGCCCGTGGCAGGGGATCGAGGGAGCTACGTGGAAAGGGAGCCCGCCCTCGAGCGGCTGCACCCGGAGCCTGTCATGCGACCGGCGGCAGGGAGCATGGTCATAGCGTTGTTCGCCGCTGCCACGCTGGCGGGGTTCGAGATCGGCCAGATGGCGATCCCGCGCCCTTCCGTGCCCGGGGAGGGCATCGCGGGCGCGCAACGCCGGGCGGCACCATCTTCTGCGCGGGCCGCTGCGCCGCGCACGCCGGCTCCTTGGAACGTACAAGATGTCCTAGGCTCCTCTCTCAGTGTGGTCGGGCCGGCACTGCTGGTCACCGGCATCTGCGCCCTCCCCGCCGGTCACCTGGAGGCCTTGCACATTCGATCGCGTCCCCACGCCCTGTTGGTGCTCCTCGCCGGAGGGGCGCTGGTGCTGTTAGGCCGAGCGCTGTCGTCGACATCGGCCGCCATGCTCGGTTGGATTCTCAGCTTCGTGCTGCAGGCCCTCACGCTGCTGCTGGCTGCGCTCCTGACCCTGCTCAAGGGCAGGGTAGATCGATTCGGCATCCGCTCACGGCGACAGGCCGTGCTCGCGCTCGGCCTCGGCTTCGTGCTACTCTTGGCCGGCCGGGTCGCCGCGAGCGTCTACGAAGGCACCGTCGGTCCGCTGCTGGTCGCCTCCGCACGACATCCGGGAGCCGACGGCGTTCCTGGAGCCACGAAGGATTTACGGGCGACGCCGGCCGTCGGCAAGGGCGCTCCCGGCCGGAGCCTTGCCCCCGCGCGCGCGCGGGCGGCCTGGGCAACGCCCGAATCAGGGGAAGCACGGCGCTCCCACGGGCCCGCCGAGCGTCCTACGCGCGTGTCGCCCACGCTGCTCGAGCGCCAGCGTTACGTCGACCGACTCAACGCCAACTTCACAAGGCGCGGATGGGCTGCGTGGGTGACCCTGGAAGGAGACGACCAGACGACAATCAGGCTGAGATACGTGCTGTGGAACTGGCCGCTCATCCGCGCGTACCTCAAGGACTCTACGCTCATTGCCCCGCCCGATCGCCTCAAGAGGCTTGGCTTCAGGCGGTTGATCTTCGACGCCGGAGATCGGCGCTTCGCGGTCGACATCGCGGAGTGACGACCCGGAGATCTTCGGCAGGATCAAGGCGCCGGCCGCGCTGGCGCGCGCCGTGCTCGTGGGATCGAAGAAGACGGCCTCGACTTGGAGCAAGAAGATAGCCCGCGTCATCGGGCAACGGCGGGTACCGGCCGCTGCCCTCCAGCTGATGCTTCGCATCCTCCACAAGGCGTCGCCCGAGTGCGCAGGGCCACCTTTCAGAAGAAGGCCAAACGGGGCCTCGCCGCGCCAAGGAAGACATCGGTATAGCGGTCAGCGCGGCGAGGTCGCGCTGCCGGGCGCAAGCAGCGACTGAAACAGTTCCTCGTAGGCGGCCGCCGTCCGTTCATGCGCAAAACGCTCGGCAATCCTCCTCCCGGCCGCGGCCTTCACAGCATGGCGCTCCGCAGCGGGCAATCGGAGAGCACGGAGCACGGCGTGGATGAGCCCCTGCTCGATGGGGTCGCTCTGACGAGTCCGAATCGCGCGCTAGGGGGCGTGTTTCAAGCGCTGGAGCGGGAAACGGGACTCGAACCCGCGACCCTCTGCTTGGGAAGCAGATGCTCTACCAACTGAGCTATTCCCGCTCGCTGTGCACACCCGGTATTAGCGTCCCCATTATAGTAGTTTCACGTGCGCCCGTCAAAGGGGGCCCCGATGAGCCGCCGCAGGCCGCTCGGCGCGTTGCTCGTCGGGCGGGTCGGGGGAAACCTGGACGGGACCTGCGCAGGGTACCGAGGAGACGATCATGGATCGTGACATACCCATCAAGGGCTGGGACGAGGTCAAGGAGGAATACCGGCGGCGCTGGCAGGCGAGGCCCGGGGACGACACGTGTGGGTGGAAGGACGTTGAGCCGAGCTGCCGCTACAGCTACGAGATGGCAGACGATCCGCGCTACTACGGCCGCTCGCGGGGAGACACCGAGCCGGAGCTGCGGGCCGGGTCTCCCGAGTGGGCCGGGCGCTACGGACACCCGTGCCACGGCTCCGGACGCTGGTGGGAGCGCATCCGAGCAGGCGTGCGCGACGCGTGGGAGAGCGTCGCCGGACGCCGCTCGTAGCCCCGCATCGCAGCGTCGACTACCGCGCCGCGGGGCGGTCGGCGAGGCGCCTGCCGAGGAGCTCCACGAGCGCCCGCGCGATCGCTTCCTTCCCTTCCGCGACGGCTTCGACGCTCCCTGCGGGGGTGACGAGGTACCCGACGTGGGTGCCTCTCTCGATGTCGCGGAGGTCGTTTGCCACAACGAGGTCGGCCCGGTTGTGGCGCGCCCACTCGCGGGCGATGGCGATCAGCTCCTCGTGCGCCTTCTCCACCTCGAGCTTGAAGCCGACGAAGAACGTCCGGGGCGCAAGATCCCGGACGAGCGCCGCGGCCTTGGGAGTCGGGACGAGCCGGACGATCCACTCCGGCGTGCTGCTCGGGACCTTCTCTTCCCGGACCGCTGCCGGCGCGAAGTCGAGGACCGCCATCGCGTGGATCAGCGCATCGTAATCGTGTGGTAGCTCCTGCCGGAACGCGGCGACGAGGTCGTCAACGGTGTCGATCGGCACGATGCGCAGGTGATCCACGCGCCCGCCGCGCACGGTGGGCAACCCGCTGCCTCGGCCGTAGACGAACGTAACGTCCGCGCCCGCCCCGAGCGCCGCCTCCGCGATGAGCGCGCCGAGGCGGCCGGTCGACTTGTTGGTCAGGAACCGAACCTCGTCGAGCGGGGCGCGCGTCGGGCCCGACGTCACCAGCACCCGCCGGCCGCGGAGGCTCACGCCGCGCACCCGGCGAGCGCCACCGCGATCTCCTCGCGCACGTAGGGGTCCCGCTCGCTCCCCAGCCGCGCCTCCAACCCCTCCCGGGCTTCGCGCGTGCCGATACGGCCGAGCGCCCAGGCCGCGTGACCCCGCACGAGCGGCTCCGCCTCATCGGCGAGCGCCAGGAGGAGCGCGGGGATGGCGGCCGGGTCGCGGAGATTGCCCAACGCGACGGCGACGTTCCGGCGGAGACCGCGCCGCTTGGCTCTCGTCACCGCCGACCCGCGGAAGCGCCGGCGAAACTCGTCCTCGCTGATGTTGAGCAGAGGGATCAGCTCGGGGCGGGCGCCCACGCCGGGGCGCGGGGCGAACTCCGGATGCGTCCGGGCCAGGGTCTTCGCGTTGTGGGGGCAGACGACCTGGCAGATGTCGCAGCCAAAGATGTGGTCGCCGATCTGGGGCCGAAGCTCACGCGGGATCGGGCCACGGTGCTCGATCGTGAGGTACGAGATGCACCGGCGCGCGTCGATCGTGTACGGCGCCACGATCGCGCCGGTCGGGCAGGCATCGAGGCAGATCCGGCATCGGCCGCAGCTTCCCTCCGCCGGCGGGTCCGGCGGAAGCGGCAGGTCCGTGAGGACCTCGCCGAGAAACACCCACGACCCGTGCCGCCCTCGTGTGATGATCGTCGCGTTCTTGCCGTACCAGCCGATCCCGGCACGCCGGGCGGCGGCCCGGTCGATGACCGGGCCGGTATCCGCGTAGTACCGGGCGACGCGGGCGCCCCGCTCGAGGAGAAACCCGGCGAGCCGCCGCAGGCGCGGCTCCATCACCGCGTGGTAGTCGTCTCCCCAGGCATAGGAGCTGATGCGCCCCCGCGGGCCGGGCGCGGCGTCCCGAGAGGCGTCCGTCTCTGCGTGCGCCGGCGCCGGATCAGCGCGCGGCTCGTCGCCGCCCGCCGGCTCGTCGGGGGATCCGTAGTACATCCCGACCACGACGAGGGCCCGTGCCTCCGGCACCACCGCCCGCGGACGGGGAGAGCGCGGAGCGTTGCGCGCCATGTACGCCATCTCGCCGTGGTAGCCGCGGCCCACCCACTCCGCGAGGGCGCGCCCCTCCCGCTCGAACGGATCGCTCGCCGCGATGCCGCAGAGGTCGAATCCCGAGGCGCGCGCCTCGGCCTTGACCGCCGCGGCGAGCTGCCGGAGATCGGTGAGGGTCGGCGGCTCCATCGTTCCCGGTCCCCAGTATAGCAGAGCCGGCGGAGGCGCAGGGCCGCCAGCATGCTGCTGCGCTCCACGCCGCGGGACCGCGCCAGACCGAGCAGCCCACCCCACGGATTCGCCGAGGGGATGCGAATTCGTGCGGGCCCGGGCCTTCCTCGGTAAGACGCCTCCGGGACATGCGCTAGGCCCTACGGAAGCCGACGACGTGGAACGTCCCCAGGCGATTGTTGGTCGTGGGTTGCCACTCGACGGTGATCGGCGCGGCGAAGTCCGGCGCCATGCGCCCGCGCTCGAGCCAGTAGCGGGCGTGCGCGTCGCCCAGGATCGCCGGGCTGGCTTTGGCGACCAGCGTGAGCGGACCGTCGACGAAGTGGACCTCGTCGAGCTCCGGGAGCGCCTCCAGGGCAGCCCGGAGGCGGGCGCGCACGTCTCCCTCGAGCGCCGGGCGGACGTTCACCAGGCCGATGTTCCGGCCGAGTGGCCCGATGATCTTCACGTTGGCCAGCTCGGGCCTGACCGCCGCCTCCCGCAGGACGGCCAGGAGGACCTCGTTGGCGCGGGCCACAGCACGCCCGTGGTACTCGGGGGCGGCCAGCGGTTTGAGGAGATGCTTGAGCTTGCATCCCTCCCGCCCGGGGCTCTCCCCAATGCGCGGGGGGCGGACCCCCATCTCATCGGCGAGGGCGAGGATCCGCGGCTTGTCGAGGTCCAGCAGCGGCGCGTAGTAGCCGTTGCACACCTTGAGCCCCAACTGCCCCCAGGTGTCACTGCGGTTCGCGCCGGTAAGGACGAGCCGGCCGCCGGACACCGCCTTGACCATGCCGAGCTTGATCTCGCGCGTGCAGCGGTTGCAGGCCGGCCCGGCCGCCTGCACGCGGTGTTGCTTGAACTGGCCGAGGAGGCACCGCTGCGGCAGGCCCAGCCGGTCGGCCATCTCGAGAACGATCTCGTTCCCGCGGGTGTACGCGTACTGGCCCATGTTCACGGTCACGAGGAGGACGCGATCGGCGCCGAGGGCATCCCTCGCCAGCGCGGCCGTGACGGTGCTGTCCAGGCCGCCGCTGAACGCCACGACGACCGGCCGGCCCCCTGTCGTGGCCCGGACCTCGGTGAGGAGCGCGGTGCGCAGCTCTCTGGCGGGCATGCTCATCCCACCCTAGGGTATCCGATCCTGCCCGCGCTGTCACGGCCGCTCGGCGCCGCGGGATTCGGGCGGCCCGGGCGCGAAGTACACCTGCCGCACACGGCAGCGGCGGCCGGGCACGGCGATCGGGTGCCGCCGCGGCGCACGGAGGTGTGGCGGATGCGGAGGCAGATCTGGGCCCTGCTGACGGGGGTCGCGCTCCTGGCCGCGCTGTGGCCGGCCGGGGCGATGGGCCAGGCCCGGAGCCCGATGACGTTCTGGAGCTGGCGGGGCGAGGACCGCGCCTTCTACGAGGGCATGATCAAGAAGTTCGAGGCGCAAAACCCCGGCGTTTCGATCCAGTTCCAGACGTTCAAGCCCACGGAGTACAATACGGTGCTCTCGGCGGCGATGCAGGCAGGCAAAGGCCCGGACATCGTCCACCTGCGCGCCTACGGAGCCCTGCAGCCGTTCGCGCGGCCCGAGTTCCTGGTGCCCCTCGACGACAAGGTGCCGGAGCTCAAGACGTTCGCCCGCCAGTGGCTCGACGGCGCCCGCAGCCAGGCCGACCGCAAAGTCTACGGCGTGCCGTTTGCGGTACAGGCGCTCGTCATCTTCTACAACAAGAAGCTGCTCCGGCAGGCGGGCGTGGAGGCGCCCCGGCCGGCGTGGACGTGGGATCAGTTCCTCGCCGCCCTTCGGACGCTCAAGGACCACAGTATCACGCCGTTGGCCAACGGCGGCAAGGAAGGCTGGACGCTCGAGGTGGCGATGGGCGTCCTGGGGCCGAACTTCTATGGCGGCACGAACTTCTACGAGGCCGTGACGCGCGGACAGACGACCTTCAAGAGCCCCCAGTTCACCGGCGCGCTGGCCAAGCTCGCGGAGATCCGGCCGTACATGCCTCAGGGCTTCATGGGCGTCTCCTACACCGATATGCAGCAGCTCTTCATCAACGAGCAGGCGGCGATGTTCGTCGGCGGCATCTGGGAGCTCGGATACTTTCTCAGCCAGAACGCGTCGCTGGACATCGGCATCATGCCGGGTCCGGTGGCCCGCCCCGGCGACACGCCCTGGATCAGCAGCTACGACGACGGCAACTACGGCGTGAACGCCAAGACGCCCCACATGGCCGAGGCGCTCAAGTTCATCCGCTTCACCGCGACGCGCGAATGGGGGCAGGCGTTCACGGACCAACTCAAGCAGATCTCCGCCGTCCCGGGCGTCGAGGTGCGCGACCCGCTCCTGAAGCAAGTCGTCGGCTGGATGCGCCATGCCACGCCCTACATCATGCTGGTGGGGTTCCGCTGGAAGAACCCCACCGGCAGCGAGCTGATCCAGAACGACCTGCAGGGCCTCTTCGCCGGGCGGCTCACGCCGCAGCAAGTGGGCGAGGACGTGACGCGCGGGCTCGCGTCGTGGTTCGCCCCGTTCAAGGGCCAGTGAGCGCCGACGGGGACGCGCCGGCGCGGCGCTCCCGGGCGTGACGCCGCGCCGCGCCGCACACGCTGATGGCCGGCGTTGCGGTCGGTACCCGCGCGCGCAGCGCTCCCCGCCGGGTGCCCTACCGGATCGCGCGCGGGCTGTGGATCGCGGCGTTTCTCGCGCCCGCCCTGCTGCTCTTCTCCGCGTTCGTCGCCTACCCGATCATGACCGCGATGGCCTACAGCCTCTACCGCTGGGACGGCATCGTCCGTGGCGGATGGGCCGGGACGGCCAACTTCCGGCGCCTGTTCGGCCAGTACCCCTACAGCGAGCGGATGCTCGTCGCCTTCTGGCACAACGCCTGGACGTTCGTGCTGACGATGATCATCCAGAACGGCCTCGGAATGCTGTTCGCGACGCTCCTCGCCGCAGGGGGCTGGGGCGCGCGGGTGTACCGGGCGATCTTCTTCATGCCGGTCGTCCTCTCGCTCGTCGTCGTGGGCTTCCTCTGGGAGCTGTTCCTGAACCCGGTGTGGGGCGCCGTCAACAAGCTGCTCGCGCTCGCCGGTCTCGGCGCGCTCGCCCGCCCCTGGCTGGGGGACCCCCACACCGCCCTCGTCACCCTGATCCTGGTGAACGCGTGGCGCTGGGTCGGGTTCCCCACGATCGTCTTCCTCGCGGGCATCCAGGCGATCCCCGACGAGTACCTGGAGGCCGCACGCCTGGACGGGGCGGGCTCGGGCGCGATCTTCCGGCGCATCGTGCTCCCCCTGCTCGCACCCCAGGTGAACATCATCGTGATCCTGACGTTCATCGGGGCGTTCAACTGGTTCGAGCTGCCGTACGTGATGCAGGGCGTCACCGGCGAGCCCTACCACGCCACCGATGTGCTGGGGCTCCTCTTCTACCGGGCCGCCTTCGGCGCCGTGGACACCGGCAACCCGGACGTCGGCGTGGGCTCCGCGATCGCCGTCGTGATGTTCGCGCTGATCCTCCTGACGAGCGGCCTCGGGGCTCTGTACCTGCGCCAGCGGGAGGCGGAGGCGTGACGCCGCCCACCGGGGCGGCGGGCGAGGGCCGCCGCCCGGGCGTCGTCGCCGCCGCGGCGCTCGCGCAGACGCTCCTCGCCGCCAACGCCCTCCTGGTGCTCCTGCCGATCGGGTTCATGGTGCTGTCGTCGCTCAAGGCGACGCGGGAGATCTTCCAACGGCCGTTCGCCCTCCCTGTGGTCCCCCGCTGGCAGAACTACGCCGAGGTCTGGGGCGCCGCGCACTTCGCGGTGTACTTCCGAAACAGCCTCATCGTAACGGTCGCCTCGATGGCCCTGATCCTGGTGACCGGCACCCTCGCCGCCTACGCGCTCGGGCGGTACCGGTTCCGGGGCAACGACCTCATCTTCCTCTTCTTCCTCAGCGGGATCATGGTACCGATCCGCCTCGCGATCATCCCGCTGTTCATCATGATGCGTGACCTGCGCCTGCTCGACACCGTCTGGTCGCTGATCCTCGTCTACGCCGCCTCGGGCCTCCCGAGCGCGATCTTCATCCTCACCGGCTTCTTCCGCACGCTGCCCCCGGAGCTCGACAACGCCGCCCGGATCGACGGCGCGGGGGAGCTCGGCATCTTGATCACGGTGCTGCTGCCCCTCGTCCGGCCGGCCCTCGCGATCGTGACCGTGTACAACATCATCCCGATCTGGAACGACTTCTTCTTTCCGCTGGTGTTCATCCACCAGGACCGCCTCAAGACGCTGCCGCTCGGCCTGACCGTGTTCTTCGGCGAGTTCCAGACCAACTGGGCGCTGCTGTTTGCCGGCCTGACGCTCGCCGCCGCGCCGGTCCTCGCGCTCTACGTGGTGATGTCCCAGCAGTTCATCAAGGGGCTCACGGCGGGCGCGATCAAAGGGTAATGCCGCCGGGGCCCCGAACCACGCCTCGTGGCTTTTCGTAGGCAGCGGGTAGTAGAGGCCGAGCATGAATCCGCGGCCCCGCCGCGGCGCGCGGCGGGGCCGCGACCCCACGGTGGAGGGCGCCCATGATCAGGCGGATCCTTGTGGCGTGTGTGGTACTGCTGATGGCCGGTTACGTCCTGGGAGTCCCGGCCCGCGTGCCGGCCGGGGCGCAGGCGCCGCGCACGGCGACCATCGCGCTGTACGCCGACGCGATCAGCCTCGATCCCGAGGACACCAACGACAACCTCTCCCTCTCGGTCGAGCGAGAGATCTACGACGGCCTGCTCGGGTTCACGCCGGACATGAAGATCAAGCCGGAGCTGGCGACGTCCTGGGAGGCATCGAAGGACGCGCGCATCTTCACCTTTCACCTCCGGCGGGGTGTCCGGTTCCAGGACGGGACCCCGTTCAACGCGCAGGCGGTCAAGATCAACTTCGACCGGGCGCGCGACCCCGCCCACAAGCTCAAGAAGTACAGCCTGTACGAGGTCATCGCCTCGGTGGACGTCGTGGACGACTACACCGTGCGCTTCACGCTCCAGCGGCCGTTCGGCGCCATGCTCTACAACTTCGCGCACCCCAGCAGCCGGATCATCAGCCCCGCCGCCATCAAGCAGGGAGAAGCGTTCATCGCGCGGCATCCGGTCGGGACGGGACCGTTCAAGTTCGTGAGCTGGGCGCCCGGCCGGGAGATCGTCCTGGAGCGGAACCCCGACTACTGGGAGAGCGGGCAGCCCAAGGTGGACCGGCTCGTGTTCAAGTTCGTCCCCGAGGATGCCAGCCGCGTCGCCATGTTGCTCAGCGGCGAGGCCCAGTTCGTGTTTCCGGTGCCGGGGGTCCAGGTCGACGCGGTCTCCAAGGCATCGGGGGTCTCGGTCCAGAAGCGCTGGAGCATCTACGCCTACTACGTGGCGATGAACACGCAGCACGTGCCGTTCAACAACGTGGCGGTCCGGCAGGCGCTCAACTACGCCGTGGACAAACAGGCGCTGATCAAGGTCGTCCTCCGCGGGTTCGGCCGGCCGCTGGACGCGCCGATTACGCCGGGCGTCACCGGGTACAGCGCCGTGCAGCCGGGCGGGTGGCCGTACGATCTCGCAAGGGCCAGGGCCCTGCTCTCGGAGGCCGGCTTCCCGAAGGGCTTCACGACGACGCTGTGGTTGGGCAACCAGACGGAGACCCAGCGCGTCGGCGAGGCGCTCCAGCAGATGCTCGCGCAGGTCGGGGTGACGGTGCGGCTGCAGCCGATGGAGGCCGGGACGCTGACCGCGGTCCGGTACAAGCCGTTCAACGAGAATCAATCGCAGATGAACTACACGGGATGGTCGCCATCCACCGGCGACGCCGATTGGGGGCTGAGGCCGCACTTCGATAGCGAGTCCTGGCCGCCCACGCTCTACAACATCGCGTTCTACAAGAACCCGAAGGTCGATGCGCTCCTGCACGACGCGCTGGGCACGGCCGATCAGGCGCGGCGGGACAAGGACTACGCCGAGGCGATGCGGATCATCTGGCACGACGCGCCCTGGATCTTCCTCTACAACACGCAGATCCTGGCCGGGGAGCGGAGCGGCATCACCGGGGTGTACGCGCTGCCCGACGGGACGGTGGATGTCCGGCAGGCGGCGATGACGGGCAAGTAGGCCGGGGCCCCGGGACCGGCCGCATCCGGTCCCGGGGCACGCTCATGCACCGGCGCCGAACCGTCGCGGTGGCGAGAGAAGGGGCGCGGGGCTGAGCCAGCGTCCCCGCACCCCCGGCTGCCCGTGTCATCGGCCCCGTAAGATGGATCCCTAGATGCTCCGTTACCTCGGGCGGCGGCTCTGGCAGATGATCCCGATCCTGTTCGGGGTCTCGCTGGGGGCTTTTCTCTTCATTCATGCCATCCCGGGCGACCCCGCGCGGCTGCTCGCGGGCCCGGACGCGGGCCCGGATGACATCGCGGCGGTGCGGGTGCGGTTGGGGCTCGACCGGCCCCTCGCCCTGCAGTACGTCTACTTCGTCCGGAACGCGCTTGCCGGGGACTTCGGCCGCTCGTACCGGAGCGGGCTGCCGGTGAGCCAGGTCGTCGCGTCGCACTTCCTCCCGACCCTCGCGCTCTCCCTGGTCAGCATCGGGCTGGCGGCGTGCGCGGGCCTGGGCGCAGGGGTGCTCCAGGCCGTCCGGCGGAACTCGCTGGGAGACTACGCGAGCACCGTGGCCTCGGTGACCGGCATCAGCACCCCGTCCTTCTTCCTGGGGCTTCTGCTGATCTACCTCTTCTCGGTCGACATCCACTGGTTTCCCACCGGCGGCATGGGGGGGCCGCGCAGCTTCGTGTTGCCCGCGGTAACGCTTGCCGCCGCGGCCGCGGCGCAGATCGCGAGGTTCACCCGCAGCAGTCTCCTGGAGGTACTTGGCCAGGACTTCGTCCGCACCGCGAGGGCGAAGGGCGTGACCGAGGCATGGGTCCTGGTCCGCCACTCGCTGCGGAACGCGCTCATCCCGGTGGTCACGATCATCGGGCTACAGTTCGGCTTTCTGCTCGGCGGCGCGATCGTCGTGGAAACGGTCTTTAGCTGGCCGGGGCTCGGGTGGCTGATGATCCAATCGATCTCGTTCCGGGACTACCCCGTGCTCACCGCAGAGATCCTGCTGTTCTCGGTCCAGTTCCTCGCGATCAATCTCGTGGTCGACCTGCTGTACGCCGCGCTCGATCCCCGGGTCAGCTACCGGTGATGCACGCCGCCGGTCGAGCCAGCGGGGAGGTTCACCGGTGGCGGTGTCGAGTGTATGCATGAGGCGACGCTCCCCCGGGGGACCGCCGCGGCGCGGGTCTCCGCCGCGCGGCGGTCCTGGGCCCGATTCCTCCGGCGCCGCACCGCGGTCGCCGGTGCCGCCATCACCCTCGTGTTCCTCGGCGCGATGTTGCTCGGGCCATGGATCGCGCCGTATCCGCCGACCGCGACCAACTACAACCAGACGCTCGCGCCCCCGTCGGTGGCGCACCCCGCGGGGACCGACGACTTCGGGCGGGACATCCTGAGCCGGCTCATCGCCGGATCGCGCTACTCGCTCGGGATGGGCCTCGCCGCGGTGACCCTCGGCGCCGCGATCGGCACGGCGTGGGGCATCAGCAGCGCGTTCTACGGCGGCGTGTTTGACAACGTCTCGATGCGGATCGTCGACATCCTCCTGGCGTTTCCGGGGCTCTTGCTCGCGATCGCGATCGTTGCGATCCTCGGCCCGGGCCTCGTCAACGTCGTGATCGCGGTCGGTCTGTTCAGCGTTCCGACGTTTGCCCGCCTCACGAGGAGCCCGGCGCTGGCGGCGATGGGGCAGGACTACATCGAAGCCGCCCGTGCGGTCGGCGCAGCGAACGCGCGCATCATGGGCCGCCACCTGCTGCCGGTCGCCCTCCCGACGGCCCTGGTCTACTTCACGCTGCGCATCGGGATCGCGATCCTCACCGCCTCGTCGCTGAGCTTTCTGGGCCTCGGCGTGCAGCCCCCGACGCCGGAGTGGGGGGCGATGCTGGCCGCGGGGCGCCTGTTCCTGAACGTGGCGCCGCAACTGGTGATCGCGCCGGGGATCGCGATCTCGCTCGCCGTGCTGGGGTTCAACCTGCTGGGGGACGGCATCCGCGACGCGCTCGACCCGCGCCTCCGGGAGTAAGGCGACTCGACGTGCCGAGGCGGAGGGCGGCTTACCGCATCTCGTGCGGGCTCTCCGGGAGCGGCACGTTGCCCTTCACCGCCCGCCACAGGATCCGGTCGAGGATCCCCGGCGGCACCTCGTCGGCCGCCCCGAGGGGCAGGCGGAGCGACTCGGCCGCGCCGGGCGCGGTCGGTGGATTGAGGGCCGACAGCGGCTGGCGCGGGACCTCGGCCGTGTACTCGTACGGCCTGGCCTCGTCGCCGAGCGCCCCCAGGAGCGGCTGCGCCGCGAGATCGTACTGGCTGAGCGGCGGGATCCCCAGGATCAGCTCGATCGTGCGGAGCAGGGATACCGTGCTGTAGAACGCGTGGTCCACGATGCCCCGCCGCACGTAGGCCCCGGCCAGGAGCGCCACCGTGCGGTGGGCGTCCACGTGGTCCGGCCCGTCCTGAGCATCGTCTTCGACGGCCACGACGAGCGTGTCCTTCCAGAACCGGGAGTGGCTGACCGCCTCCACGAGCCGGCCGAGGGCCAGGTCGTTGTCGGCCACCATCGCCTGCGGCGTCGGATACCCCGGCCGCGTGCCGGCCGTGTGGTCCTGGGGCAGCCGGACGATCATGAGCTGCGGCATCTCGCCCGTGCGCTCGAACTCCCGGAACTCCGCGAGCCACTCGTCGATGCGCGTCTGATCCCGGATCCTCAGGTCCCAGCCGTGGTAGCGCGGGGCGACGTGCCCCTCCATCGCCGCCATCGTGCCGCGGGCCGGGTACTGCTGGAACTCCGTGAACTCCCCGTAGATCCGGTACGAGACGCCGGCGCGCGCGGCGGCATCCCACAGGAACCCGCTCCGGGGGTACGCGGCGGGCTCTCCGCCCTCGAAGTCGTAACCGCGGCCGCGCCCCGAGTACGTCGCGGGCCAGTTCCTTTGAATGTAGTCGTTGGCCATCGCGGCGGTCGACCAGCTGTGCCCATCGGCGCTGACCTCGGCGTTGGCGTAGAAGTTGTCGAGCAGCACGAACTCCCGTGCCAGGCGGTGATGGTTCGGCGCGACGTCCTGGCCGAACAGCACGAGCGAGGGGTCGCCGTTCCCCTCGCGCAGGTCGCCCAGGACTTGATCGTACGTACGGTTCTCCTTGATGACGTAGATCACGTGTCTGATGGGCGATGGGTCACCGACCCGCCGCGGGATCGCCCGCGGCGCGACGCCGCCCCGGCCACGCACGAGGCGGTTGCGTGCCTCGTCGAAGCCGTTGTTCTGGACGACGCGCGCGGTCATCGCGGCGAGCCCCGCGGCATCCGGCATCGTGATGATCGAGACTGTGCCGACGATCATGTTGCCGATGTACTGCTCCGAGCCCTCTGCTCCGCCGCGCGTCGGGTTGGGGCCGCGCGGATTGGGCCCGGCGCCCAGCCCCTTCGAGTTGGTCACGTACAACGTGCGGCCATCGCCGGCGACCGTGACGGTGGTGGGATACCAGGCGGTCGGGATCAACCCGACGACGATCGGCGATCGCCCTGCGAGATCCGCCACCGCCACGTCGTCGTTGCCGGCGTTCGCGACGAACAGCCAGCGCCCGTCCGGGCTGACCGCGAGGCCGTCCGGCACGCTCCCCTCGGGGGCGCCCGGGTAGGGAGCGAGCGACAGGGTCGCGGTCACGCGATCGGTCTGCGTGTCCACGACCGAGACGCTGTCGTCGTCGGTGTTGGCCACGTACAGGCGCGGGCGCACCGGGTCCGCGACCATCGCCCCGGGGTGGAGGCCGACGGCGACCGCTCCGAGGCGGACGAGCCCCTGGGCCTGCAGGACCGTGACGGTACGGCTGCCCCAGTCGCTCGCATAGAGCTTTCGGCCGTCGCGACTCAGGACCACGGCATAGGGCAGCGCGCCCGTTTCGGCCGAGGCGACCGGTCTGCCGGACGCGAGATCGATGGCCGCCACGCGGTTGGCGTAGTTCTCGGCGACGAAGAGCGTGCGCCCGTCCGCCGACACCGCGAGGCCGGCCGGATAGACGCGCGCCCCCGTTTCCGCCAGCGGGATCGGCGTGGCCTCGGTGAGCCGTCCGTCCCGCATCTCGTACGTCCGCACCACATCGTTGCCACCCGCGGAGGCGAACAGCCGGCGCCCGTCCGGAGCCCAGGCGACGCCCACGTAGAGCGCCTCGGGCCTGTGGTAGGGGATCGACTGGACGACGAGCCGGGAGGCCGTATCGACCAGGGCGAGCGACTGCACGCCCTGCCCGCCGTTGCTGATCGCCAGGTACCGCCCGTCCGGGCTGAGCGCCGCACCGAGCGGCCTGTCCCCGACTGCTATTTGAACGCCGGCAGGGGTGAGGGTCCAGTTGTTGGACGTGATGCCGATCGGCCCGTGCGGCCCGGCGACGCGGACGTCGCCGGCGCCGAGGCTGGCCAGCAGGGCGACGAGCGCCACCCCTGCCGCGACCGAGACCGCTCGCATCCTGGGTGCTCCCGTTCGTGCGCCTCGATGCCCCGGTATCGAGGATCGCGGGGGGCAGGCGGGGGCGCGACGTCGTCGCCGGCTACGCGACAACGATCCGCCCGCCCCGCATCTCCGTGACGACCGCGAGCGACTCGATCGGGACGCCGAGCCGTTCGAGCGCCGCACGGCCGCCTTCGAACGCCTTCTCGATCACGGCCCCCACGCCGACGAGATGGGCGCCCGCGGCCTGTGTGAGTCGGGCGAGGCCGAGGATCGTCTGTCCCGTGGCGAGGAAATCGTCGATGATCAACACCCGGTCTCCGCGCCCGAGATATTCCGGCGAGACGATCAGCTCGGTCCGATGCCCTTTCGTATGCGAGGGAGCCACGGTGAGCAGGACCTGGTCGGGCATCGTGATCGGCCGTTCCCGGCGCGCGTAGAGGACCGGCACGCCGAGATGCAGGGCCGTGCAGAGGGCTGGGGCGATACCGGAGATCTCCGCGGTGAGCACCTTGGTGGCACCGGCACCGGCGAAGCGGACCGCCAGCTCGCGCCCGCACGCGTCGATGAGGGCCGGATCGATCTGGTGGTTGATGAACCCGTCCACCTTCAGGATCCCGCTCCCGAGATCGCGACCCTCGTTGCGGATGCGCTCCTTCAGCAGCTCCACCGGGAAGCCTCCTCGGCGCCGCTCGTCGACCCCAGCGTCCGGTTCGGCGCTGGAGACACAAGCCCTGCCCGCGCACCCGCCGCCGGGCGCACCCCGGTCCAGCGGGGCCCGCGCCGTGCTCCCGCACGCGCCCGAGGGCGTCGGCCAGCGCGTGGCGCCGAGGATCGACCGATGCCATCGACGGGGCGCTGGGCCCTCCTCCGGGGCGTTGCCGGGCATGCTGCGGGTCTCGGCAATTAGGGCCGGATGGTGGGCCGCTCCGGCATCCCCCGCCAACGCTCGAACGCGCCCTCGTTCGGCGGATGCCCCTCGCACGCTTGAGCGAATGCTCACTGCTTTTGAAGGGGTGACACGCGACACCGATACCTATACGCTATAAAGGGGAGTTGCACAGCCCTGCCACGGGCGGGTGTTGGCCTCTCTGGAAATGCCCTCCCCGGTATTGTCCGTCCGACCCACCGGGCCGTCACCTCCTCGATGGCCGTCCCTACAAGGACCCAGGGGGACATCGATGATCGCCGGGGCGATTCGGGTGCTGCTCGTTGACCACCAGACCCTCCTCCGCCAGGGAGTCAAGGCGGTCCTGCAGGCCGAGCCCGACATCGAGGTCGTCGGCGAGGCAGCCGAGGCAAACGAAGCGATCGAGAAGACGGTCGCGCTGGCTCCCGACCTCGTGCTCATCGAGATCATGCTGCCGGATGGCGAGGGCCCGGCGGCCATCCGGGCGATCAGGCAGCGCT
>Ga0209810_1002596_pt1 | contig 21183 bp, 16 predicted proteins | sample Coa_R1_7_FD_187159 | JGI IMG/M metagenome (GOLD analysis project Ga0209810, IMG submission 187159) | Surface soil microbial communities from Centralia Pennsylvania, which are recovering from an underground coalmine fire - Coalmine... | ecosystem: Environmental > Terrestrial > Soil > Unclassified... | reverse complement strand
CTTATGATTACCGCATACGTTCGGCGACGGCTTGGACTGTCGAACCTAACTGTGTTTTTCGGCGCTTTGGCAGTGCTGCTGATAGCGGCGGCCACCGGACGCGCCAGCGAGGCCGACCTGGCCATCCCGGATTTGCACGAAGGCCATTTCACCAGTCTGGGCGGCGTCAGCGCCTGGTGGCTGCTGTTCATCGGCGCCTGGGTCATTTGCGGCACGCTCGGCATCAGCCTTTATCTGCGCACGCAGATCCACCGGCTGCCGGCCCATCGGTCGATGCTCAACGTCGCCGACACCATCTACGCCACCTGCAAGACATACCTGATTCAGCAGGGTAAGTTTCTGATTATGTTGTTCGTGCTGATCGCCTGCGCCATCGGCTACTACCTGCTCGGTTTTGCGGGAGACGAGGGGGCCAAGGAGGCGACGGCGGCCGAGCATATCAGTCCCATCACTACGCTCATCCTCGTCCTGCTTTTCGCCATCGTCGGCATGGGCGGCTCCTACGCCGTGGCCTGGTACGGCATCCGCGTCAACACCTACGCTAACTGCCGGACGGCCTTCGCTTCGCTGCGCGGTAAGCCGTGGGATGTCGTCAACATTCCGCTGCGGGCCGGCATGTCGGTTGGTCTGTTCCTGATCTCGCTCGAGCTGGTGATGATGGTCATCATCTTGCTGTTTGTGCCGCGGCAGATCGTCGGCTACTGCTTCCTCGGCTTTGCCATCGGCGAATCGCTGGGTGCATCGGCGTTGCGTATCGCCGGCGGCATTTTCACAAAGATCGCCGACATCGGCTCTGACTTGATGAAGATCGTCTTCAAAGTCAAGGAAGACGATCCCCGCAATCCCGGCGTCATCGCCGACTGCACCGGCGACAATGCCGGCGACTCGGTAGGCCCGACCGCCGACGGTTTCGAGACCTATGGCGTCACCGGCGTCGCCCTCATCACGTTCATTACCTTGGCCGTTACGGAGAACGTCATCCGCGGGCTTTTCGGGCTGGAACCCAACCCGGTTGCCCGACCGGATTCCAAGCTTGCCACCACCAATTACCTTGATTTGCAGGCGAAGCTCATCGTTTGGATCTTCGCCATGCGTTTCCTGATGGACTTCATGTCCGGCGTCTCGTATTTCGTCAATCAGTGGATCTCGGAAAAGCAGTACGCCGGACGAACGGAGTTCGATTTCGAGCAGCCGTTGACGCGCCTGATCTGGATCGCGTCGATTCTGTGCATCACGACTTCGTTCGGCATGAGCTGGCTTCTGCTGAATGACCTTGCTTTGGTAGTCGAGAACGTCACCCATCCGATGCCGCAACTATGGTGGCAATTGGCCACAATCATCAGTTGCGGTACCTTGGCTGCGGTGTTGATCCCTGAATTCACGAAGATTTTCACCAGCTCGCACTCCCGGCACGTCCACGAGATCGTCACCGCATCGCGCGAAGGCGGCGCATCGCTGACGATCCTCTCCGGCATCGTGGCCGGCAATTTCAGCGCGTTCTGGAAGGGCATGCTCATCGCCGGCTTGATGGCCGTCGCCTACGCCGTCAGCTCCGTGGAAACGCCTCAGTACACCGCCGAGCTGGTTAAGGTCATGGGTTCGTATGGCTCCGTCTTCGCCTTCGGCCTGGTGGCGTTCGGCTTCCTCTGCATGGGGCCGGTCAACATCGCCGTGGACAGCTACGGCCCCGTGACCGACAACGCCCAATCGGTGTTCGAGCTGGCCCAGACCGAGCAGATCCCCGGCATCCACGAGGAAATCCGGCGCGACTTCGGCTTCGATCCGAATTTCGAGCGCGGCAAGCATTATCTGGAGGCCAACGACTCGGCCGGCAACACCTTCAAGGCCACAGCCAAGCCGGTGTTGATCGGCACCGCCGTCGTCGGTGCCACGACCATGATTTTCTCGATCATTTTGCTCCTCAAGAACGCGGGTCTGTTGGCCCTGAGCTTGACCGATGCGCCGGTGCTGCTCGGCTTCATCTGCGGCGGCGCGGTGGTCTTCTGGTTCTCCGGCGCTTCGATGCAGGCGGTGGTAACGGGCGCTTACCGGGCCGTCGCCTTCATCAAGAAGAACATGAACCTCGATAAGAAAGAAGCCGACATCGAGGATTCCAAGACGGTCGTGCGCATCTGCACGCAATACGCCCAGAGCGGCATGTGGAACATCTTTATCGCGCTGATGACCGTCACGCTGGCGTTCGCTTTCTTCGATCCGAACTTCTTCGTCGCCTACCTGGTGTCGATCGCCATCTTTGGCTTGTTCCAGGCCATTTACATGGCCAACGCCGGCGGCGCTTGGGACAACGCCAAGAAGCTGGTCGAGGTCGATCTGAAGGAGAAGGGCACGCCGTTGCACGCCTCCACGGTCGTCGGCGACACGGTCGGCGATCCGTTCAAGGACACGACATCCGTGGCGCTCAATCCGATCATCAAGTTCTCGACGCTGTTCGGCTTGCTGGCCGTGGAGATCGCCGTCCATCTGCGGCAAGAGGCCCAACAATTCAACAAAGTTGACTACGCTCCGCTTATCGGCGTGGTGATGCTAGTGATCTCTCTGATATTCGTGTGGCGTTCGTTCTACGCGATGCGGATTCCGAGGGAAGAACAGTCGCTGCCGGAAGAGGAGGGGGCGTCGGAGAGCACGGCCGGCGATCAAACGCCGGTGCGTAGTCATTGATAACGTCCGGCGAGCGGGGTCGCGTCAGCGCCCCGAGAGAGCGAATCCCTCGGGGCGCTGACGCGACCCCGCTCGCCGCCGAGAACTCGGGGCGCTTACGCGACCCCGCTCGCCCTTTATTTGCTGCCCTGTTTGCTCCACCAATCGAGCCACTTCTGCACGGCCTGATCGCGTTGTTCGCGCGTGGCCGTGGCCGCGGGACCGAAGTCTTGCGCCGTCAGCGACTTCAAGGAAGCGTGCGCGGCGCGGACCACATCAGTTTCGGCATCGCGCAAGAGGCCGATGAGATCAGGCACAAGCGGCTTGCTGTCCTTTTGTCCGGCGGCGATGGCGGCGGCGCGGCGAATCTCCGGATCTTCATCCTGAAAGTATCCTTGAAGCGTTTCGTCCTTCATGCGTGTCAGACGATTGGCCAACGCCTCGCGCGCCTTCTTGCGCGTCTCGCCGTCCAGACTCGGAATGGCCAGGGCCAACGCTTCGGTGTATTTCGGGCCTTTTTCATTTTCCATTTCTTCCAGCATTTGAACGCGGCTTCGGCCCGTCGCTTTCAGCAAGCGCTCGGCGAGCCGGCTGCTCTCGGTGGAGGTGACCTTCAAGAGCGGCTTATCCATCGGTTTAGCGCCCTTGGTCTCGATGCCGGACGACATCTTAGAGCGACCCAGCACCTTGCCTCTGGCGCTGAGCGTGCGCTCGCCGGGGTCGGAAATCTTGCCCTTGATGCTGGCCGTCAGGTCGCTGACGAAGTTGGCGCGTTTGAGGAACAGAAGCGCGAAGCAGGTATCGACGCCGCCGGCGCCATAATCGCCGTTCCAGCTGCCGTCGGCCGCCTGGCTTTCCAATAGGATCTCTGCGCCCCAGTTATACCAGTCCTTGTTGCCGATGGTTTTCAGATCGAGGGCCACAGCCACGCGCTCCAACGACCAGAGAAAATAATACGAGCGGCCGCCAACTCGAGTGGCTGGATCAAACACCGGCGGCGCCCCCGGAGGACCAAAGTTTTTTACCGTCACGGCAGGCTTAATGCCCCGGGGATTCTCGATGACGGCGCCGAGCGCTTCCAGCCCCTTGCTCAGGTTCTTGTCCTTGCTGATGTCGGTCAGCTTCGCGTCCGGCTTGCGCTGGCGGGCTTGCTCCAAGGTGGCGCCGTCGGCGATGGCAAGGGCAAGCAATCCGGCGCACGTCATCGATGGGGTCGAACCCAGGCCCATCGGCAAGGGAGCGACGGCCGGTATCCCTCCGGGCCGAGGAGTATAAGGCCAGCCGCCGTCTTCCATCTGCGTAGTGCGGAAACGATCGGCGAGGCGAGTCGTGGCACGCTCGATCTTCGCTCCGTGGCGGCGTCCTACCCACAGTCCCAAAGCGGCGAACTGTGTGTTCGAGTTGTCGCCTACTCCCCCTACCATCGATGTCTGGTCTTGTATGGCAAGGGGGGGAGGGGGTGGGGGTGGAGGAAAGCCCGCTGGGCCGGCTGCGGGCGGAGGGGCCGGCCGGCCTCGTCCGGACCCACGAGCTTGCGGGCGCGGTGCGGCCTTTTTGCGCTTATTGACGTTCTCCTCTAAACGCTGCTTGTCCGCCTCGCTGATCGGCGGGCAGCCATAGGACCAACCGCCGCTGGCAGGATCCTGCCCGGCCAAAAGACGCGCTGTCAGCGACTCAATCAACGGCTCATCCTCGCGGTCGCCCAGGCGATCGAGAAACAACGAGGACAAGGCGATGGAATAGGTGTGTTTCAGATCGATACTGGCCTTGCGCACGGCGTCGGCGGCGCGAAGCACGTCTTGATCTTCCTTATCGCCGGTGCATTCCAACAGCGTCAGGCCGGCTAGGGCGGTGGCCCCGATCACGTGGTACGGCCAAGTGCCGTCCGGCCGCTGCATTCCCCGCAGCGCCTGAACGCCCTTTTCGATGGCTCGATCTATCGCCTCCTGCTCGACGGCGCGGGCCGGTGTGTTCGCCAGCGCCAGCATCGCTAACAATCCCAAAGTCAGCCGGTATTTCATAGCGCGCCCTCCGAGAATTGCGGGAATAACTCCCATTCTCACAGGATACCGCGCGGAGAAGGATTTACCAGATTTATCGCCGCGAGGCCGGCCAAAGTTCGGAGCCGTAACGCGCCGCTGCTTGCAAATCTTCCTCAATTCGCAACAGTTGATTGTACTTGGCGATGCGATCGGTGCGGCTGGCCGATCCGGTTTTGATCTGGCCGGCGTTGGTGGCCACGGCGATGTCGGCGATGGTCGTGTCCTCCGTCTCACCACTGCGATGACTGATGATGGTCGTGAAACCGCTGCGGCGCGCCAGCTCGATGCAGTCGAGCGTTTCTGTCAGCGTGCCGATCTGGTTCACTTTGATAAGAATGCTGTTGCCGGCTCCTCTGGAGATGCCGTCGCGCAGACGCTTGGTGTTGGTGACGAACAGATCATCGCCGACGAGCTGGATTTTGCCGCCGAGCCGGCGCGTCAGCTTTTGCCAGCCGTCCCAATCATCCTCCGCCAGGCCGTCCTCAATCGAGCGGATGGGCCAGCGCTGGCACAGTTTCTCCCACAGGTCGATCATTTCGTCCGATGAAGCGATGCGGTCGGGCTGGCTTTTGAAGAAGCAGTAGCCCGTTTTGCCCTTCTTTTTGGCCTCGTCGAATAGCTCGGTTGTAGCGGGATCAAGAGCGAAAACGATCTGGTCGCCGAGCTTGTAGCCGGCTTTTTCGACCCCGGTGGCCAGCAGTTCCAGAGCTTCATCACTGCTCTTGACGTTGGGAGCGAAGCCGCCTTCGTCGCCGACGGCGGTACTGAGATGGCGGTCGTGCAGCACGTTCTTGAGATGGTGAAACACCTCCGCGCCCATGCGGAGCGCCTCGCGGAAATTGGCCGCTCCCAGCGGCATAATCATGAACTCCTGGAAATCGACGTTGTTGTCGGCGTGCTTGCCGCCGTTGAGGACGTTCATCATCGGCACCGGCAGAAAGCGGGCGTTGCTGCCGCCGAGATAGCGATACAGCGGCAAACCCACCGACACAGCGGCGGCATGAGCGACGGCCAGCGACACACCGAGCATGGCATTGGCGCCCAGCTTCGCCTTGTTGGCGGTGCCGTCCAGATCGAGTAACAGCCGATCCAGGGCGACTTGTTCGAGAGCATCCTTGCCGTGCAAGCTCTCCGCGATAGTGTCGTTGACGTTATGGACGGCTTTTTGCACGCCCTTGCCGAGATAGCGCGACTTATCGCCGTCGCGCAGCTCCAGCGCTTCGTGAGCGCCGGTGCTGGCTCCGCTGGGGACGGCGGCCCGGCCCACGGAGCCGTCGCGCAGAATCACTTCAACTTCGATGGTCGGATTGCCCCGGCTGTCCAGAATCTCACGGGCGTGGATGCTCTCGATGATGCTCATGGTGAATCTCCCTGTTGCTAAGGACGCCAAGGACAAAAGAGACCACAATTCAGCGGGAATTTTTGTCTCTTTTGTCCTTGGCGTCTTGGCGGTCTATTTGGATAGCGCCTCTATCGACGGCAAATTGCCGGCGGCGTCGAACTCCAACGGACGCGGTCGGCCGACGGTTGTGAACTCGGTCTGCCGCTCCTTTTCGTCCAGACATGGCTCGGAAATGTCCACTTCCTCTAGCTGCATGGTGTTGCGAATGTGCAGAATGCGGGCCTGCTGCGGCTCGCGGGTGCCGATGATGGCCAGGGCGGCGTCGAGGACTTCGCGATCCGTGGCGAAGTGCACCGGCACGAACGCCCCTTCGGGATAGCCCGCCGTCAGGCAGTTGATGACGGTAGAACGATAATCCATCTGCTCGACCAGCCGCGTTGAGGTGAAGTCCGCCAGACCGATGCCGCTGGCATTGCCGTGCGTTTTTGCGCTCAGGCCGCGAACGTAGATCAGCCGCATCACCGGCACGCCCGGCGGCATCGTCCCCAGACGAAAGGCGCGTTTACGGCCTACGACATTGGTGTCCATGCCGGAGCCGCTGATATTCTTGCCGATCTCGTCCACGATCAGCAGATCGGCGTTCCGCAGCGGCAGCCGCATCAAGAGACGCTTCGCCTCGGTCAACAACTTCTCCTCCCGCGCCTCGAACGCCTCCGGGGCGACGCCTTCCACAATCGCCGTCTCATCGTAGGCATTTTCGACGAGGGCCAATCCAAAGGTAATCGGAGCGTTTTTCATGATCGCTCGACCGACCGAGCGCACGAGGGTGTCGAAGGGATGATCGAGGAGGATGCGGTGATAGAGCAGCGCGCCGGCGTGTTTGCCCAGGCCGATCATTATCATCTTCATCAAGCCGCTTTCAATGGGACCATGAAAGCCGGTGTGCGGCTTGATGCGTGCGACGACGCCGATGTGATCGGATTCGGAGGCGATGCGGTCGAGCAACACCGGAAAGCCCTCGGCGGTCACGCCGACTTGCACCGTCTCCATCGAAGCGCGGATCGGCACCCCGACAAACTCTTCGGTGATGCCGTAGCTTTCGAGGATGCACCGCTGTCCCTCGGCGGTGCCGCCGCCGTGACTGCCCATCGTCGGAACCAGGAACGGCTTGGCGCCGAGCTTTTTGAGGAAGTTGGCCGTGCTGCGGAGAATGAGCGGAATGTTGGCGATGCCGCGGCTGCCGGCCGTCAGTGCCACCGTTTGGCCGGGCTTGATGCGCCGAGACAGGCCCAGCGGTTCCAGAGCAGAAGCGACGGCAGCGGGGATATCACCGACCTGCGGCCGCTCGAAATGTTGGCGAATGCGAACCATGCGGGGATAGATCACGACATACCTCATTTTGCTTTGGCGAGCGGGGTCGCGTAAGCGCCCCGAGTGCTTGCGAGGCTCGGGGCGCTTACGCGACCCCGCTCGCCATTCTCCCATCATGGTAGGAGAGAAGCGTCCCAACAGCCACGCAATTGCTGTTCAGGGCGTCGTCTGCGGCGAGCAATTGACGTTCGCGGCGAAGGTGCCCAGAAAGATCAACAAGCGCACCTGCGCCTTGTTGTAGTCGCTTATGGCGGTCAGATAATTGGAATACGCTTGCGAGAGTTGGCGGATACTGTTGAGCACGCCATCATAGGTCCGATTTTGCATTCGGGCTTGGGGACTCTCTTCGGTTTCGCGCAAATCCATGATGCGATAGGTTTCTTTGGCGTGGTCGATGGCCTTGGACGCCTGATCGATCTGCTCGCGTCCGCTGACGATAGCGCTGAACGCCTCCTCGACCCCGGCCCGTAGCTTGAGCTGAGTGTTCACCAACGATAATTGGGCCTGCTGTAATTGACTCTGGGCCATTTGCAGCCGGCCACAAATCAGGGGGGCGCCGGTGCGACAGCAGCAGCGCTGCGCACGAGTGGCCTCCGCGATGCTCTGCTGGATCGAAGCGATCAGCCCTTGCAATTCACGCACGCCGGGTCCATTTTCCTGTGCCTGGCGAACCAGCACCTCGACCGCCACGGAGGTATCGACGCGATTGATTGGCTCCAGCGTTTCGGTGGGCGTGAGGATGCCACCGTTTATGCCCATCAGGTAGGCCAGCTTGGCAGCCACCGCCCCGCTTTGCTGTTGGGTGCGGAGGATGTATTGCTGCTGCCCATTGACCGCAGTTTCGATGGCCTCTAGCACGACTTGGACCGGCGGTTCGAGTTTGGCGAATTTGCGGACGCGAGTGAGCAGTTTTTCTTGTTTCTGCAATAAATCGTGAGAAACCTCTTGGCCGCGCAGGGCTGTCAGCCAATCGAAGTACGTGTTGGCCGCGTCTGTCAGATTATCGGTCTCGACCTTGCGAAGCTCGGCGCGGCGACGCCACACGGTCGCCTCGGCCACCGGCGTCTTGAAGGTGTCCTTGCGAAACATCTCCGGCATGCACGATTGCAAGGCCGCATCCAGGGCGATTTGACTCTCGTTGACGCGCTCGCGGGCTGTCAGAATTTCGGCGTTGTGCTCGAACGTCTGGCGCATCACTGTGTCGAGATTGACGGCGAATCCAAGGGAAACGGCCTCAGCAGCCAGCAGCAGTAGAGCGCCGGCCGCAGCGAGCAATCGAGCGCGAAGCATGACCTTGGCCTCCTGCAAGTTTCCGTGAGGCGAGCGGGGTCGCGTAAGCGCCCCGAGACTCGGGGCGCTTACGCGACCCCGCTCGCCTCACGGCTCGGATTACATCGGTTGCCTGCCTATCCGTTCTTTGCTGATTTTGCTAATCGAATTAATATTGCGGAGAGGTGCAATTATGACATTCGATAGCGATTATAGTAAACCCGAGCCGACGCGCGAGGAAATCGACCGCTTGTCCGGCCCCGTCCTCCTCGAATTCGGCACCGGCTGGTGCGGCTACTGTCAAGCGATTCAGCGGCCCTTAGAAGCGCTGCTGACCTCGTTCCCCCAGGTGCGGCACATCAAAGTGGAAGATGGCAAAGGCCGGCCGCTGGGCCGATCCTTCCGTGTCAAGCTGTGGCCCAACCTCGTGTTCCTGCGCGATGGCCAAGTCGTTATGCAGCTGGCCCGCCCGGAACCGGAGGAGATCCACAAGGGATTACAGTCGATCACAACAAATCCTAACGAGCCGGAAGCGTAAGCGACGGATGGCGTTCGTCGCTTACGCTTCCGGCTCGTCTGACTCTTAGGGAAGCGAACCATGAAAGCTGCTTACATCGAGACAACCGGCGGTCCCAACGTGATCCACTACGGCGATCTACCGCAACCGACGCCGCAGACGGGTGAGGTGCTGGTGCGCGTCGGAGCGGTCGCCGTCAATCCGATTGATCTGTACATCCGTGCCGGCACGGTGGCGATGCCGCTGCCCAAACCGTTCATCATCGGCTGCGACCTGGCCGGCACGGTCGAGCAGCTGGGGCCGGCGGCGAGTCGCTTCAAAGTCGGCGACCGCGTCTGGGGATCGAATCAGGGATTGCTCGGACGGCAGGGAACCTTCGCCGAGTATGCCGCCGTCGCTGAAGATTGGCTCTATCCGACACCCGATGGTGTGGATGACAAAACCGCCGCGGCCGGGGCGTTGGTCGGCATCACCGCGCATCTGGGACTGTTCCGCGATGCCCAGCTGCAACCCGGCGAAATTGTTTTCGTCAACGGCGGCAGCGGCGGCGTCGGCTCGATGGTCGTGCAAATGGCCGGGGCGGTGGGGGCGCGTGTCATCACTACGGTCGGCTCGAAAGATAAGGCCAAGCTGTGCCAAGAGTGGGGCGCTGACTGCGTGCTCAATTACAAGAGCGATGACATCCCGGCCAAGGTGCGCGAATTCACGCGCGGCCGCGGCGTTAATGTGTGGTATGAAACTCAGCGCGAGCCGGACTTCCTGCGCATCGTGGACCTGATGGCCCAACGTGGCCGCATTATCCTCATCGCCGGACGACAGGCACAACCGATTTTTCCGGTAGGACCGTTCTACGTCAAAGGCTTGTCGCTGCACGGCTTCGCCATGTTCAACGCCACCGCGGGCGAGCAGCGGCGCAGCGCGGAGGACATTAATCGCTGGCTCAAGAGCGGCCAGCTGAAACCACCGATTGGCCGCGTCTTCCCGTTGGCGCAAGCAGCGGCGGCTCATCAGCTGCTCGAAGAAAACACACTCGGCAAGGCCGGCACTCTGCACGGAAAAGTGGTGCTGACGCCTTAACACCCGGCGAGCGGGGTCGCGTAAGCGCCCCGAGTACTTCACCTCGGGCGCCTACGCGGCCCCGCTCGAAGCACTCGGGGCGCTTACGCGCCCCCGCTCGCCATAATCCTCCTTACCTAGCGCAATCGCGTAATTCCCTTTTTCTTTCCCACTTCGCCTCTTTCAGCAAGTGCAAGCTATAGTTGAGCAGACTCGACCTTCCAGTCCGCAGCGCCGGCAAAGGATGCCAGTACTGACCGTGCGGACTGGCAAAGAAGGACACCGAAGCAGCGAGGGGGGCATTGTGAAGCGGACCATTCGCCTACGCGGCTTGAACGGCCCGTTTAAGGGGCAATCCTGGGAGGCCGAGGATCTACTGCGGGTCGGCCGGCTCGGTCCACAGGAAGTGGTACTCGACGATAGCTCCGTCAGCCGCAATCACGCCGAGATTCGTTACACGGATCGTGGTTGGCGTGTGCGCGATCTGGGCAGCACCAACGGCACTCGCCTCAATGGCGTGCGTCTGAGTGCCGGTCCCTGGCCGCTGCGCGTCCGCGACCTCGTTCAGTTTGGCGAAATCGCCGCGGTCGTTGAGGTCCTCAGCGACGGCGAAGCGGAATCGGATAGTAACACAATCGAGGAAATGCACGTTGAGGCCGCCGCCAAGTCGTCCTGGGAAGAGGCGCTGGAAGGGCTGGCCTTCGATAGTCAACGCTGCCCCCGCGCCGGCGAACAGCTGGTGGCGTTGCTCCGTGCCGGTCATCATTTGGTCCACATCGAAAAAGAAGAGGAGCTGCTGCAATCGATTCTTCACGATGCGGTTGCCGTCCTCGACGCCCAGCGCGGCGCGATCGCCTTGGCCGAGGGGCCGGAAGGCAAGCTGAAGCTCAAAGCGCTGGTCACAGGCCGAAGTGAGCCGCGCGCCTTCCTTGCCGGCCGAGATGCCGGCGGCGGACGTTTCCAGTTTAGCCAGAGCTTGGCCAATCGCTGCGTCCAGCGCGGCGAATCGATCCTCTGTCATCACGTCGAAGAAGATCCCGAGCTGGCGTTGGCCAAGAGCATCTCCGAAGGCAGTATGGCCTCCGTGCTGTGCGTGCTGCTGCGCACGCCGCGGAAACGTCTGGGTGTGTTGCACCTGGACCGCAACCCCTGGCAGAAACCGTTCACCATGGACGATCTGCATTTGGCCGACGCGCTGGCCGCCAACGTCTCGGCCGGCATCGAGTGCGCCCAGCTGGTCCGCAAGCAGCGCGATCTCTTCCTCGACACCATTACCATCCTCGCCCAGGCCGTCGAGATGCGCGACGAATACACCGGCGGCCACACCTTGCGCGTTAGCACGTACGCCGTCCTCTTGGCTAAGGAGCTAAACCTGTCGCCGCGCGAAATCGAGCTGATCCGCATCGGCACGCCCTTGCACGACATCGGCAAGATCGGCATCGATGACGCCATCCTCCGCAAAGCGGATCGTTTGACCCCGGAAGAATTCGAGATCATGAAGACGCACACCATCAAGGGAGCGGAAATCGTTTCCACGGTGCCCGACCTTCGGCCCATCATTCCCATCGTCCGCTCGCACCATGAACGCTGGGACGGCAGGGGCTACCCTGACGGCCTGGGCGGCGAAGCGATTTCCCCGCTGGCCCGTGTGGTGGCCCTGGCCGACGCCTTCGACGCCATGACCTCGAATCGCTCGTATCGCAAGGGGATGCCGCCGACCGTCGCCTTCGCCGAGATCGAGAAACAGAGCGGCCAGCAATTCGATCCCATATTCACCGCCGCCTTCGTGGGCATGCAGTCGGCCATCATCAAAGAGATGAACGTGCAAGCGACCATGCTCTCGCCCTCCAAGCGCGTGCGCATCCTGTCGATGAAATGACCTCGGAAGGATGAGGGATGAAGGATGAATCAAGCAGGTCTTGGTCCTCCTTCATCCTTCATCCTTCAAGGAAGCCCCTTCCCTGCGCCGCGTGTCGATGTTACACTTCTATTTGGTGCGGCCGAGGTGTAGTCGGCCGGGGAAGAAGATCCGTTTGGTGAAAGGAGATTGAAGTATTCCCCCCTTTGATCGTCATTCGCATCAGCAGCACGACCGTGGTTTGCGGATCAACGAGCAAATCCGCATCAGCCCTGTTCGCCTCATCGGGGTCAACGGTGAACAGCTCGGTGTGGTGCCCACGTCGCAAGCGATGGAGATGGCGCGTGAGGCCCAGCTCGATCTAGTTGAGGTAGCCCCCAACGAACGACCGCCGGTGTGCAAGATCCTCGATTACGGCAAGTTCCGTTATCAACAGTCGCACAAAAAGGCCAAGGCCAAGGTCCACCATCAAAAGCTCAAGGAAATCCGCGTCCGCCCCAAGACCGGCGAGCACGACGTAGAAACCAAAATCAACCAGGCCCGCAAGTTCCTGGAACACAACGATAAAGTCCTCGTCAATGTGCTGTTCCGCGGCCGTGAGCTACAGCACATCGAGGAAGGACGGCGCATTATTGACTCCATCCTGGAGAAGCTGGCGGAGGTTGCGAAGATTGAGAAAGCGCCCTCGATGGAAGGCAAGCGGATGACGGCGATGCTTGCTCCCAAAGCGGCAAAATCGTGACGTAGCCATTTTTTCCCCTGCACGCGCCGCCGCCTATTTCCTACAATTAGGATTTCGCCGGATGGCTGGTGAAGCAGAGGGAAAGAGAAAGGGTGCAATCATGCCCAAGATGAAGACGCACAAAGCCTCGAAGAAGCGTTTTCGCGTCAGTGCGAACGGCAAGCTCAAACGCCGTCAAGCCGGCAAGAAGCACTTGCTCAGTCACAAGACCGGCAAGCGCAAACGCCAACTCCGCGGCATTATCGTGGACGGCGGCAAGCTGGCACGCAAGTACATCAAGGCAATGGGCGGAGAATCATAACCGTCTCGTTTTTCACCGCAGAGGACGCAGAGAGCGCAGAGAAAGAAGAAAGAATTACAAGCAGGAATACATTGAAATTCCCTGATTTCCTTTGTCTTCTTTTTTCTCTGCGCTCTCTGCGTCCTCTGCGGTGAAAAGTTTTTGGGAGTTTTTGAGATGACACGAGCACGCAGCGGCAAGACAGTCCTTCGCTGCCGCAAACGCATGCGCCGTTTGACCAAAGGGTTCCGTCTGAGCCGGCATCACCTTTATCGCCAAGCTGTGGTGACGCTGATCCGGGCGCGGGTCTATGCGTTCCGTGATCGCCGCGTTCGCAAACGCGAGTTTCGCCGGCTGTGGATTGTCCGTATTAACGCCGCTTGCCGCATGCGCGGCCTGCGCTACGGACAGTTCATCGCCGGGCTGCTTAATGCGCAGGTCGAGCTGAACCGCAAGACGTTGGCCGAGTTAGCCATCCACGATCCCGATACGTTCACCAAACTCGTCGAGCTGGCAAAAGCAAACCTACCGGCGACGGCGAAGTAAGAACCATGTCCACACTTGCAGCTCTGGAAGAACGTGCGCTCGCGGATCTCCGCGCCTGTACGGATGAAGCGGCGCTCCGTGCCTGGAACACGCGCTATCTCAAGGGCGAGGTGGAGCAAGCCGTCAAGAAGGTCAGCACGCTGCCGCCTGCCGAGCGGCCCGCCTACGGCAAACAAGCCAACGAAGTCAAAAAGAAACTGATTGCAGCGTATGAAGCCGCGGAAGCTGCCTTAAAGGAAGCCAGTCTGGCGCGCAGCCTGGCCTCCGAAGCGCTGGACGTGACGCTGCCGGGCTGGCCAGCGCGGCGCGGTCGCTTGCACGTCTCGACGCAAACGCTGCGCTCCATTTACGCCATCTTCGCCGACCTCGGTTTCCAGGTCTATCGTTCACCCGAAGTCGAAGACGATGAGATGAACTTCGGCTTGCTCAACATGCCGGAGCATCACCCGGCCCGCGACATGTGGGACACGTTCTACACAACCAAACCCGGCGTTCTGCTGCGCACACATACGTCGCCGGGCCAGATCCACGTCATGCGCGAACTGTGCCCCAAGCCGATCCGTGTCATCCTTCCGGGTTTGTGCTATCGCTATGAAGCCATCACCACGCGCAGCGAGATCATGTTCCACCAGGTTGAGGGCTTAGCTGTCGGCGAGCAGGTGACGATGGCGGACTTGAAGGGCACACTCATTGCCTTCGCCAAGCGCATGTTCGGCGAGGAACGCAAGGTGCGCATTCGATCCAGCTACTTCCCGTTCACCGAGCCGTCGATTGAGGTGGACATGGATTGCATCGTCTGCGCCGGCGCGGGATGCAGCTTGTGCAAACGCAGCGGCTGGCTGGAAATCCTTGGGGCCGGCATGGTGCATCCCGCCGTGCTGCGTAACGGCGGCTACGATCCGGCGCGTTTCAGCGGCTTCGCCTTCGGCATGGGGGTGGAACGCACCGTCATGATGACATACGCGATCGACGATATCCGCCAATTCTGGGCCAACGATCTGCGTTTCTTACGGCAATTCGGAACCTGACGAGGTTTATCGTTCTGAGCGAAACGATAAACCTCGATAGTTCTCATTTGGCTTCCTTGGTTACATCCTCGATCTCTTCCTTGCTTTGAAGGGAGATCGTCTTGACCTCCTTGGCATCGAGATCCGCGGCCTTCAGGTCGATCATGCGGATTTTGCTGTTGTCGTAGGTGCGGAAGTAGTAGCGCAGATTCTTCAGGTCGGCGGCACTCGTCCAAAGGGTGTAATCCGCAACCTCCTTGCCATTCTCGGTACTCCTGGCAGCGCCTTTGGGGATGTCAAATTGGTTCAATATGTGGAAGGCTTGCAGCACCCCTTCTTTTGCCGTGTCCACAGGCAGCGCCGACTTCGAGAACGCCACCGCACGAACGAACCGTGAGGGCGGCGTAAAGTCGCCAGGCAGACCCAGCATCCCGCTTCCTTGCCCGAAGGCTCTCCATTCCTTTTCACCAAACTTAATCCTCGGCACGTTGGTAACGGTCAGGTTGACGTAGTTGCTCAGGTTCGTCATGTGCCAATCAAAGCTCGGAGAATTCGACATGACGCCGAGAGGATTCTCGTAAACCTTGAGTTCTCCCCCGATGTGTTCGAAGACCACGCAATCGCCCTTGGCATCGGTCGCAATGAAATGGACCGGGGGCACAAATCCCATTTCCTTCAGGACAACTTCACCGACGCGTACTTTCTCCGCGGCCGCGACTGCTTCTCTCACGTCCGTACAAGTGCCAAGCAGGAAGATGCCCAACTCCCACGGAGCCAGGGCCTTGTCCCTCTCTTCCGCCTGGATCTTCGGGTACTTGGCGTAGCCGGGGAAGTAGAAAAGGCCGACGTGCAATCCCTTTTCGTTGAGTCCGTCTACAAGCACGGGCATGTTGTAGGCGTTCATGCCAACCATTGCATACTTGGTCTTCCACCGCAGCCCCGGCTCGCCGCTGGGCGTTGATCCGACATATTCCTTTCCTCGGGGCACGAGGATGGCGTCAGATTTGATTTCCACGGCAAATTCGAGCGTTCGGGCAAAGATGACCGAGCCATCTTTCGGCTTGATCGTGATGCCCGTGCACGCGAGAGCCGATGCACTGCCAAGGACAAATACAACTAACCCGGCCAGAATCCCAGGCTCGCAAAGCGAATGAAAACGCACCATTCCTCGTTCTCCCGTACTGAAGTAGGTTCCCGAAGGGGATTGTAACAGAAGCGGTCAAAGGCGCGAGCGTGCTTGTAGCCGGTAGGGTGCGTAAGAAACAGCGAGATTATTCGCGAAGGCTTTCCAATTTCTCAATGGCCGTGCCTGGCTTTTCCCGGTAGGATGCATAGAAGAAATTCAACACCCGACGCGAATGGATTCCTTGCACCAAACAGGCGCGGCCTGCCTACGGCCCGTTCTGTCGGAGAATCATCTTATGGGACTTCACCGCAGAAAAACCCTTCGATTCCCCATTCTGTTCGGTCGCAGCGTAGCTGCTTTCCTTGTACTGGGGACGCTCGTCGCCCTGGCGTCGGCCTACGACGATGCCAAGACGCCAACCGTGCCGGACAAAAGCAAATCTACCAAGAGCAAAGACGGTGCGGCCAAGAAAGAAGAGCCGAAATCGTCTCCGGCCAAACGCGGGCTATTGCTCAACGATCCCAAGGCGTTCCAAGGATTCACCTTACTGGCCCCGATGACTTCGACGGACACGTACCTTCTGGACCTGGAGGGCAAAGTGGTGCATACCTGGAAAAGCGACTGCATGCCGGCCCTTTGTCCGCTCCTCTTGGAGAACGGCCATTTGCTGCGCCCCGGCTCCATTGGTATGGATGCCTTTGTATTTGGTCCTGGCCCCGGCGTCGGCGGGCGGATTCAAGAGTTTACCTGGGACGGAAAGATCGTTTGGGATTTCAAATTCTACAACCCCCGGCAGCTGCCTCATCACGACATGACGCGGCTGCCCAATGGTAATGTCCTCCTGATTGTGCATGACCGCAAGACGGCTGAGGAAGCGATTGCCGCAGGCCGCCGGCCGGAGTTGACGGGGGACAGACACCTGATTCCCGATTCGCTTGTGGAGATCAAACCAACCGGCCCGACCAGCGGCGAGGTCGTGTGGGAATGGCACCTCTGGGACCACCTGGTTCAGGACTTCGACAAGACTAAACCAAACTACGGCAATGTTCGCGAGCACCCGGAGCTGGTGAACATCAACTTTGGTGAGGACGACCTCAAGCCGCCGGCTCCTGCGAAAGCCGACAAGGACAAGTCTCAAGCTGCCGGCAAAGCGGCAGCAGCATCCACGCCCCCCAGAACTCCCCGCGCCAATCCCGACTGGACGCACTGCAACGGCGTGGCCTACAACGCCGATCTGGATCAAATCATCGTGAGTGTTTACGCTTTCAACGAGTTTTGGATTCTCGATCACAGCACGACGACCGCCGAGGCGGCGAGCCACTCCGGAGGCCGCAGCGGCAAGGGAGGCGATCTGCTCTATCGCTGGGGCAATCCGCGAACGTATCGCGCCGGCACCAAGGCGGACCAGAAGCTGTTCCATCAGCACAATGTCCACTGGATCGCCAAGGGACTGCCCGGCGAAGGGCATATTCTCTTGTTCAACAACGGCAGTGGACGGACGGGCGAGAATTATTCATCGGTGGACGAACTCATCCTGCCGGTCGATTCCCAGGGTCGCTACGCCTGCGAGCCAGGAAAGGCTTACGGGCCGGATAAACCTGTGTGGAGCTATACGGCGCCCAAGAAGACCGATTTTTACTCGTCGTTCATCTCCGGTACGCAGCGGCTGCCCAACGGCAACACCCTGATTTGCTCGGGTGCTAGCGGCACCATTTTTGAAGTGACGCCGAACAAGGAGGTCGTCTGGAAGTACGTCAATCCCACCAAGCCCCAGGCGGAAGTTGCGCAGCCTGCGGCTCCCGGACAGCTTTTGTCGCCGATTGCGGGGGAGTTGCTGGCCGTCTCGGCTGTGCAGCGAATGCAGATCGATTCGCTTCAGAAAGACGTAACTGCCCATCTGGATAAACTCCTCACCGTCGATCAGAAAAAGCAGCTCACAGCGAAGGACAAAGGCTCCGGAAACGCCGGCTTCGGCTTTCCCGCGCGGCCAGGCCAGATTATGACGAACGCCCAACAGGACCGGCTTAAGCTGACCGACGATCAGAAGAAAGATCTGGCCTCCCTGCAAAAGATCGTTGATGAGGAGTTCGACAAGGCGCTGACTCCGGCGCAGCGGAAACAGCTCAAGACCGTCTTCGCAGATTTCCAGGACGGCCCGCCACCAAATGCTCCGGATCGGGATGGCCCTAGCGGCTCTGCCCAGCCTGGTAAGATATTCTCTCCCTCGCAACAAGAGAAGCTAAAGCTCTCGGAGGAGCAGAAAAAGCGACTTCAGGAAATGCAGAAGGAACTCGATTCGAGGCTGGCCCTGTTGTTGACCGAGGAGCAGAAAAAACAGCTGCGGTCGATGCAACAAAGCGCGATCGCCGCTGGCGGACCCAACCGCGGCGGTCCTCCCGGTGGATCGCCGGTCTTCCGCGCCTATCGCTTCTCGATCAACCATCCGGCATTCGCCGGCAAGCAACTGGCTCCGGGGAAGACTCTGGAGGAAATGCAGGCGAAGGAACCTGAAAAGAAGGCAGCCTCAACGAAGAACTGAGTATGGCCACTTACCAGCCCGAAGCGTAAGCGAGGGCCGCCCTCGCTCACGCTTCGGGCTGGTAACGATTTGAGTGCTACCAGCCGAGTCCTTCCGCTTCTCGAACGAGTTGCTCCAGACGCCGGCTGATAATCTCCCGACGATTGTCCTGCCGCTTCTGCACCATCTCCTTGAGCTTCTTTATCTTCGCTTCCAGAGCCGCAATCTCGGCATCGTGTCGCTTCTGGCGAGCATCAAATTGCTTGCCCAGCGTTTCGGTGAGCTTGGTTCTGATCTTCTCCTTATTATCCCCCTCAGCCTTTCCAAGCTGCTTTACGAGTTCCTCGCTCTCATGTGCGAGTCGCATTTCTTCATGGTTCATCCCCATCCTGGCGTTCCAAGGCCCGTTGTCCCAGAATGGATTATGGCCGTGCGGAACAACATCCGCCAAGGGTAGCGATTGGACCACCGTTCCCCCGTCGTTAGCGGGCTTCGTTAGCGGAATGGGCTGCCCCGGCTGCTGCGCCGACACAGCAAGTGTTATGAGCGCCACAGCCGACACGACACAGAACACGATCTTACGAGACATCGATCATCTCCTTTCACGAGATTGGACGCCAAATTATCTGGACTCGCCCATGCTGCCGGACTGAAGTTCTTGCTCCAAGGAGCGAACCTCACTCGAAACATTCTGAATTATCGCACCTATGAGATCTGCGGAATCTCGTACACTGCTATGCTCGATCTCTGCCTCCAGCGCCCCCGAGTGGCGATGGAGAGTGTGAATTTGTTGCTCGATATCTTCGACTTGGTTCACTCGATCTTCCAGACGATCCCCTTCTATCTCTTTCGCCGCGGAAACCTCCTCGGTTGCGGGTCGATGAACCAAACGCAAAACGAGCGGTAAGACCATCAACGAGGCTACCAAAACGACCAATGCCATTGCCAAACGAGCCAAGTTACCTCGCCTCCTATGGGAGTCTGCTGTCCGAGTCAACGGGTGCGGCAGCGACGCGGTCAACGGTTGCTGCAGATGCGTCAAGCAACGGCCCAGAAGCTCGGAAACCTCGGCAGCGGATTGATAGCGCTCAGCAGGGTCCTTGGCGTGGAGCTTCGTGAGGATCGAGGTGAACCATGCGGGTATGTCGCTGTTTAACTCGCGCACGGATCGCGGCTCCTCGTCCGAGATACGCCGCAGCACGGCCACAGCGGACTCGGCGCGGAAGGGCGGATACCCGGTACACATCGCGTAGAGGGTGCTTCCCAGGCTGAAGAGATCGGCCCGATGATCCACTGCCTCGCCGCGGGCCTGCTCGGGCGCCATGTACTGAGGAGTGCCGGCCACGATGCCGCTTTGGGTCAATGCGGCATCGGACACCGCTCGCGCCAGGCCGAAGTCGGTGAGCCGCGCGCGTTCCATCCCGTTCTCGAGCAGAATATTGGCCGGCTTCACGTCCCGATGCACTAACCCCTGGGCGTGGGCCGCCGCCAAGCCCGCGGCCACCTGCATGCCGATCCGCAGGATTTCGGGCAGTGCCAGCGGTCCCTGCCGGTCCAGTCGCTCCTGCAGCGAGCCGCCGGGAACATATTCCATGACCAGATAGGGCAAGCCTCGCGTTTCATCAACGTGATGGACCGCGACCACATGCTCATGCACCACGGCAGCGGCTGCTTTCGCCTCGCGAAGGAAGCGCTGACGTGCCGCGCCGCAGCTTGCCAGGTGCGCTCCAAGCACCTTGATCGCTATGGTGCGATTCAGTGCGGGATCGACGGCCTTGAAGACCACCGCCATGCCACCGCGGCCCAGCAAAGCCTTGACCTCATACGGCCCGATTCGTCCAAGGGAATCGGGCCAGTCCGACGGGGCAAGAATGTCCAGCGCAGCATCGGTTGGAGAGGTTGTTTCCGCGTATGCGGCGGTTTCTCCCGTGAGGTAGCGGCGGGCGGCCCCCAGCCAAGGATTGGCGTCGGCTAGCTGATCGAGGGTGGACTGACATTGCGAGCAAGTACGCAGATGCACTTCCAAGGAAGCAAGATCTTCCGCAGGCAGACAGCCCTCGGCCAATTGCTGTAGCTGGTCGGGGTCACAGTGGTTTACGGGGAATGCCATGTTCAACCTCGTCAAGGATCGCCGTCGCTTCGTCGCCCAGTTCCTCAATTCGCTGGCGGAGCCGAGCCAGAACCCGGCTGCGGGCGATGTATACCGCTCCAACGGTCAGGCCCAACTCGGAGGCCACCTCTTTGGGTATCCGTCCGCCCACAGCCGTCAGCCAGAACGCTTGCCAGGTAGCGGGCGTAAACTCGCTCCGAATCTCGTCGGCCGCCCACCGGAACACTCGGCGTCGATACTCGGCTTCAAACAGGGCCGTGGCCGACGGATCTGCGGACGGCTGCGCTTCGAGCAGATCTTGCACGCTCGTCGCCCCGCTGCCCTTCGGCTCGTGTTGTCGGGTCAGGAAGTTGACCAGCAAGTTGCGAGCAATGCGGGACAGCCAGCCGCGGAAGGAGCCGCGCGCCGGATCGGGATCCCAGCGGTGAACGGCCCGCGCCACGGCCAGGAACACTTCTTGGCAGAGATCCCGGGCGTCGGCGTCTTGCAAACCCTTGCGGCAAGCCAGTTCGTAGACGAGCGGCTCATACAACGTCACGAACTCTCGCCAGGCGCCGGCATCGGCCGGATCACGGAGGCGGAGTATCAGGGAAGCCCGAGTGGGGGGCGGCTCGCAGGGCAAACGCATTTAACTTTTCCTATATTACGACTCTTGTTTGAGGATTTCCTCCAAGAAAGCAACATCCAAGGTCGCTTCGTAACGTTTGGTTCTCATGCTCCCCTTGCCTGGGTGCCTCTTCA
>Ga0209810_1002594_pt1 | contig 21190 bp, 17 predicted proteins | sample Coa_R1_7_FD_187159 | JGI IMG/M metagenome (GOLD analysis project Ga0209810, IMG submission 187159) | Surface soil microbial communities from Centralia Pennsylvania, which are recovering from an underground coalmine fire - Coalmine... | ecosystem: Environmental > Terrestrial > Soil > Unclassified... | reverse complement strand
GAGCAGACGCCGAAGCTCGTCATCGCCGCGCTCAACGGCCACTGCGTCGGCGGGGGTTTGGAGATCGCGATGGCCTGCGACATCCGCATCGCCCGTCAAGATGCCGGCAAGATCGGCCTGCCGGAGGTTGCACTCGGCGTGCTTCCCGGCACCGGGGGCACGCAGCGCCTCGCGCGCCTCGTGGGTAAATCGCGCGCGATCGAACTGATGTGCACGGGCCGCACCTACAGCTTCGAACAGGCGCAGGAATGGGGCATCGTCAACGATATTTTCGAGGGCGACGCACCGAGTTTCCGCGAGCAGGTGCTGACCTACGCCAAGCAATTCACCTCGCCGAACAAGGCCCCCATGGCGGTCGGTCACATCAAACGCAGCGTGCAGACCGGCATCGAGTTGCCGCTCAACGACGCATTGGCGCTGGAACGCGAGTTGCAGTCGCTGCTCTTCAAGAGCGAGGACGCGAAAGAAGGCATCGCGGCGTATAACGAAAAGCGCATGGCGAAGTTCAAAAACAAGTAAGTCGTGACCAGATGGGAGACGTATCTCGCGCTCCTGGCGGTCGTGCTCGCGAGTTTATCGGTGGTCAGCATCGGGGGCAGACCACGGCCGGCGCTGGCCTTCGCCGCGATTGGGCTACTCCTGCTCATCGCGTATCTGCGTCTGCGTCGTCAGCTCACCCATCCCGCGCCTAAAACACGGAAATTGGACGCATACGAACGCGCGCTTCGCATTCAAGAGGAACGCGAACGCAAATTCGGCCGCTAACACAAACCTCGTCATGGTGAGCCCGCCGAACCACGCCGAACGGCTGTCACAACGCGCGGCTCAAGATGGCCCGATTGTTCGAAACGTGCAGCTAACGATTGCCGGGCCGGAAAGCGTCAGACTTGGTCAGCCGATAAAGATTGACATCGTTCTTCGAAGTGTTGCTCCCGAGGGCTCGCGGGTCGAATATGGGTCCCTCCACCGCGTGCAGTTTCGCGTCATGGATTCGAGCTCCCATCTCGTCCGCCAGTTGCATCCCCTTGGCGTAACGATATTACCACACAGTTATTTAGTGGAAGATCGGACAACCGTTGACTTACGCGACTATGCTGAAATTAAACAGGCCGGGACGTACCGCATGACCGCGGAACTCACAGCGAATTTCTACGGTCACCGTGGTGAGTTTTTGCAGCGAACATCCATCCCGAGCAACACCATCGTTGTACGAGTAACGCCGCCGGTTCAGATGAACCCCCCGGCGCCGCCCGGCACGCCGCCGTTAGCCACGATCGGAGGCCCGGACGATCCGATATCGCACACGAGCGTAACGGTGGCACCGTGCAGTACGGGGTTCGTTTTTCACTTACGCCGCTCACGCGGACTGTTCGCGTAGGGCAACCCATCAACATTTCTTTATGGTTTAGTAGCACAACGGACAAACTTGCAGAAATGCGCGTCGAGGATTTCGGTCACCGCTTAAACGAAGTGACGAATCAGGACGGCGGGAAGATTGCAGCGCGAATACCGCCGGACACAGAAAGCGCTCGTCTGCCCCGTTGCATGCTTTCCCCAATATCGCAATAGCGCATTCCGGTGCGCCAACGCGCCGTCACAATAAATGAAGGACGATGAAGTACGCAATGAAGGACTTCCGTAGTTTTCTCGCAGTGCTCGCAGCCAGCGCGACCCTACTCTTGGCAATTTGTAGCGTCGGCGCACAAGAAACAGTTCCGGGTATGTATTCATCTGCTCCGATAAGAAACGTCGTTTCGCTCGTATTGGGAGCCGAAAACGTCACCGTTCCCGTCGGACAAAGGCTGCGACTGAGCATAGGAATTCAGAATCGCTCTGCGCTGCCCTTGACGATCCTTGTCTTTGCGCCTTGGGATGCAACGACGCTCGAGATACGCCGCGCTGACGGAAGCCCGATCAAACCTAATTCTCCTGCGGCGTTTGGTTATCGCACCCTGGTTACCGCACACCTCGCTCCGGGAGCGATTTTGCCGTTACGATGGAGGTCGAGCACCTTTAACGACATAGCGAACTGGGGATACACAAAGTCGTTGCCGCCTGGGACCTATACGATCTTAGCGCATCCGTTTCGCTGCTGCGGCGGCTACGTCGGAAAGATGGGCCAGTTCCGGATCGATCCGGCAGCCGTCAGCGATAGGATCACCGTACATGTGCTCTGAGAAGCGCACGACATAGCGCATGGCCGGGCCGATTCGCGAAATTGGCGGGCAACCGTCATTCGATGTCGAGACGCCATCCGCGCCAGCGCGGATGAGGCTGCATGATCGAATTCGCCGCTGCGTGTGAAGCCGTGGCTGCAACGGCAAGTAAGAACGCGAAGATCGAGATTTTAGCCGGATATTTGGCGACGCTCGATGCCGCCGATCTGGAATCTGCGGCATACTTCTTTACCGGCAGTCCGTTCGCGCGACGCGAGCAAAAAAGTCTTTCGCTGGGCGGCAGCACTATCGTTGCGGCAGCGAAAAATGTGTGGGGTATTTCCGACGCGGATCTCGGCATCGCGTACCGCGAGCACGGCGATCTCGGCGCCGCCTTGTGTACGTTCGTGCGCGCGCCGGTCGATTTAGGCCTGTTTTCCGAAAAACTCACGCCCGCGTCGCTGAAGGCGTTGTTCGAAGAGATCGCTCGAGCCGGCGGCCGCGCCGCGGGAAAGCGCCGGCTGCACCTCTGCGAGCGCATCCTCGCATCGTGCAGGGAACCGCTCGAAGCGAAATACGTCATCAAGATCATGACCGGCGATCTGCGCATCGGGCTGAAGGAGGGCTTAGTCGTCGATGCGATCGCGAAAGCCTTCGATAAACCGGCCGGCGAGATACGCCGTGCGGTGATGGCGACCGGCGATGCCGGCAGCGCGGCGGTGGCCGCGCGAAACGGCACGCTGCACGGCGTCCGGATAGCCTACGGCGTCCCAATCGGTTTCATGCTCGCCTCGCCGCTGCAATACGGGAGTTCTTACGCCGAGCTCTCTCAGGCTGAGTGGCTGGTTGAAGATAAATTCGACGGCATTCGGGCGCAGGCGCACAAAACCGACGGAACGGTGCGACTGTTTTCACGAACGGCGAATGACGTTTCCCACTCGTACCCCGAAGTAATCGCGGCGATCGCGGGTCTTCCAGGCAACTTCATTCTCGACGGCGAGATCGTGGCGCAGCGCAACGGAAACGTCTTGCCGTTCCGCTATTTGCAAGCTCGTTTGCAACGCAAAGTCGTGACTCCGGATCTGCTAGAGGAAGTTCCGGTGACGTACATGGCGTTCGACGTGCTCGCGATCGGCGAAAGCTATTTGCTGGACGAGCCGCTCACCGAACGCCGCAGCCGCTTAGCGGAACTGATCAGCTCCGGAGACCACCTCACGCGCGTTGAAGCATGCTCGCTGGACGCAGGCGGCAGCGCGGCCGAGCTTCACGAGCATTTCGAATCGGCTCGCCGTCGTGGACACGAAGGTCTCGTGCTCAAACGACGGGATTCACCCTACCACCCGGGGCGGCGCGGAAAGTGGTGGCTCAAGCTCAAGCGGGAACTCTCCACCTTGGACGTCGTCGTGGTCGCGGTCGAATGGGGACATGGAAAGCGCGCAAAGGTCCTGTCCGACTACACCTTTGCGGTCCGCGGCCGCAACGGCGAACTTCTGACGATCGGCAAGGCATATTCGGGACTCACCGACGCGGAGATCGCGGAACTTACCCAATGGTTTCTTCAACACCAAACGGGGCGGCGCGGGTACGCGCTCGCCGTTGAGCCGAAGGTGGTGCTGGAAGTGGCGTTCGACGTCATACAGCGCAGTGACTTGCATGAAAGCGGTTTTGCGCTGCGTTTTCCGCGGATCGTTCGGGTTCGAGAGGACAAACCCGTCGAGCAAATCGACACCATCGATGCCGTCCAGCAGATTTACGCGGCCATGTTGCAGCGCGAAGGGGTGAACCGCTAAAGCAGGTCGCGCAACCGCGTGCGCGCAAATCGGTTCGCCGTGAAACTGACGGTTTGGCGCCGCCTCCTGATGTTCTTGTCGATCGTCGGGCCCGGAATCATCACGGCGAACGCGGACAACGACGTCGGCGGCATCCTGACGTATTCGCAGGCGGGCGCGCAGTTCGGGTACGATCTGCTGTGGCTGCTCATTCCCGTCACCATCGCTTTGATCGTGACGCAAGAAATGTGCGCGCGCATGGGCGCAGTCACCGGGAAGGGTCTTGCGGATTTGATTCGCGAGAACTTCGGCGTTCGCGTCACGTTTTGGGTGCTGCTGTTCTTCGTCGTCGCGGATATCGGCAACACGGCCACAGAATTCGCCGGCGTCGCCACGGTGGCGCCGATTTTCGCGGGCTACGGCCACTGGATCGACCCCACGTTGCTGCGCGTGCTGCTGGTCATCGCTGCTGCGGCGTTCGTCTTTACGACGGTCACGCGCGGCAGTTACAAGATCGTGGAGCGCGTGTTCTTCGTGTTTTGCGCGGTGTATTTGTCGTACGTGCTCAGCGGTTTTCTCGTTCATCCCGATTGGCGCGACGTGCTGCACCACACGATAGCGCCCCACTTCTCAGCCTCGAACGCATATCTAGTGACGGCGATCGCGGTCATCGGCACGACCATCTCGCCTTGGATGCAATTCTACATACAGGCTGCGGTCGTCGACAAAGGAATTCAAGAAGAAGAGTACGGCATGTCGAGGATCGACGTCGTTTCGGGGGCGCTCTTCACCGACTTCATCGCGTTCTTCATCGTCGTCGCAAGCGCAGCTACCATTTACCTGCACAACCTCCACGTTCCGCCAACGCATCAAATTCAGGTCAACGATCCCGGCGACGTCGCCGTCGCGCTTGCCCCGCTGGCCGGAAAATTCGCGGCGCTGCTGTTCGCGCTGGGACTTCTGAACGCGGCTATCTTCACGGCATCCATCCTGCCGCTTTCGACCGCGTATTACGTTTGCGAAGCGTTCGGATTCGAACGCGGCATCGACCGGCGCTTCTCCGAAGCGAAGATATTCTACATTTTCTATCTCGTGCTCATCGTCATCGGCGCGCTGATCGTGCTCTGGCCGGGAAGCCCGCTGCTCGGCATCAGCTTTTGGACGCAGGTCCTCAACGGCGTGCTGCTTCCGGTCGTGCTCGTGCTGATGCTGCTGCTCATCAACAACCGGCGGCTGATGGGCTCGTGGACGAACGGCCCGCTGTTCAACGCGATCGCATGGAGTACGGTCATTCTCGTAAGCGTGCTGACGGTGGTTTCCATCGTGCAGGGGTTCCTCGGTGCAGGCGGTAGTTGAGCGCCATGGTCACGGCATTTATTCTCATGAACGTCGAGCGCCCGCGGCTCAAGACCATTGCCGAGGATCTGCTCGCGATCGACGGCATCGCGGAAGTCTACAGCGTTGCCGGACCGTTCGACGTCGTGGCGATCGTGCGCGTGAAAGAGCACGAGCAATTGAGCGACTTGGTAACGGAGAGGATCGGCTCGCTGGAAGGCATCGAAGATACCGAAACCCTCATCGCGTTCCGTGCCTTCTCGAAGAAGGACCTGGGCATGCTTTGGGATATCGGCGTCGATTAAACGCTCCTTTGCAGCCTTTGCGGCTGTCGTCCGGTTATAACGCGTATGGCACGCATCTATGAAAACCTCGCCGACACGTTCGGCAACACGCCGCTGGTAAAGTTAAGCCGCATGGCCAAGGGCCTGCCGGGCACCGTGGCGGTGAAACTCGAATCGTTCAACCCGGCTGGATCAGTCAAAGATCGCATCGGCGTTTCCATGATCGAGGCCGCCGAGCGTGAAGGGCGTCTTCGACCCAACAGCGTCATCGTCGAGCCCACAAGCGGCAACACCGGCATTGCCCTGGCTTTCGTCGCGGCCGCCAAGGGATATCCCATCATTCTGGTGATGCCCGACACGATGACGATCGAGCGCCGCAATCTGCTCAAAGCATACGGCGCGCAAGTCGTCCTCACGCCGGGCGCCGAAGGCATGAAAGCCGCGATTGCCAAGGCAAATGAAATCGTTCAGCGCGATCCCGCAAGATATTTCATGCCGCAGCAGTTCGAAAATCCGGCGAATCCCCAGATTCACCGGCGCACCACGGCCGAAGAAATTTGGCGCGATAGCGACGGCGCGGTCGACGTCGTCGTCGCGGCCGTCGGCACGGGCGGCACGATCACCGGCGTGGGCGAAGTGCTCAAAGAACGCAAACCCGGCGTGCAAATCATTGCGGTCGAGCCGGATGCCTCGGCGGTACTTTCCGGCGGCCAGCCCGGACCGCACAAGATCCAAGGCACCGGCACCGGCTTCATTCCCGCGGTGTTGAATACGAAAATCTACGATGAGGTGTTGCGCGTCACCGATGCCGATGCGATTGCGACGGCGCGTCGCGCCGCTCGGGACGAGGGCATGCTGCTCGGCATCTCCTCGGGCGCGAACATTTGGGCCGCGCTGCAAGTTGCCGCGCGACCGCAGTCGAAAGGCAAGCTCATCGTGACGATTGGATGCGACACGGGCGAACGGTATTTGTCGAATCCCGTGTATAGCGAACAGGACGCGAATATTGTCGAACCAGCCCTGGTCTAGCACCTGGGGCGTTGAAATCACGCGCGGCGGCATGGTGGAGTCGTTTCACCAGGTCGCCGTTTGTATACTGGACGCAGATCGCAACGTCATGTTTAGCGCAGGAGACATCGATGCGCCGGTTTTTTTGCGTTCGACCGCGAAACCGTTCATCGCCGCGGCGGCGCTTGCGGCGGGCGTTCAACAGGCGTTTGCGCTCGAACCGCGTGAGATCGCGGTGATGGCGGCGTCGCATGGCGGACAGTCCTTCCACATCGAAGCGGTGCGATCGATTCTGCGGAGAATCGGCATGGACGAGAGTGCCTTACGATGCGGAACGCATCCGCCTTACAATGAAATGGCCGCGGCGCAGTTGCAGCAGTCCGGCGAAGCGGCCGGCGCCGTCCACAACAACTGCTCCGGTAAACATGCGGGCATTTTAGCGCTCTGCAAACTCTTAGGTGCCGACCCCTCGACGTATTTGGAGGCGAGTAATCCGGCGCAGCAGTACATTCTCGACTTCTGCGCGCGGATGGCGGATCAGCGCGCCTCCGATTTTGAATTGGCAGTCGACGGCTGCGGCATCCCGGTTTATGCAACGTCGTTGCGAAACGCGGCGCGGGCATTCGTGCGTCTGGGCACGCTTGACGGCGTTTCGGCAGAGGACGCGCACGCGCTGCGGACAGTACGGGAAGCGATGATGCGTCATCCGGAATACGTCGCCGGCACCGGCGAATTCGATACCCGGCTCATGACGGCGGCGCCCGGAAATCTGGTTTGCAAAGCCGGAGCGGAGGGCGTCCACGGAGCAGCTTTTCTGCAGGGCGGGGTGGGAATGGCGCTCAAAGTTCTCGACGGAGCGGCGCGTGCACGCGCGCCGGCGGCGTTGGCGGCCGTGCGCCGGCTCGGATTATTGGATGAAGCGTTGCTCGTTCAGCTTGCGGACTTGGAACGGCCCGTAGTGTATAATCGGGCGGGGCGGGCGGTCGGCGAAGTGCGAGCAGGTACGGCGATTTAAATTGTCTTCTACATTTTTACAACTTTTGTCCGAGCGCGTGCTCGTGTTCGACGGCGCCATGGGCACGCAGCTCATGGCACTCGAGCTTGGCCCCGACGATTTCGGCGGAGCCGCGTATCACGGATGTAACGAAGCGCTGGTGCTGACGCGGCCCGAGATCATCCGCGGCATCCACGAGGCATATCTTGAAGCGGGCGCGGACGTGGTGGAAACCGACACGTTTACGGCATCGCGTTTGAAGCTCGCGGAATATGGGCTGGGCGAGCGCGTCGGCGAGATCAATCGCGACGCGGCGCAGCTTGCGCGTGCGGCATGCAATGCGTTCAGTACGCCCGATCGTCCGCGTTTCGTCGCCGGTTCGATGGGCCCGACCGGCATGCTCATTTCTTCCTCCGATCCCACGCTCTCGAAGATCACGTTTTCGGAACTCGCCGACATCTACGGCGAGCAGGCGCGGCATTTGGTTGAAGGCGGCGTCGACTTGCTGCTGCTCGAGACCATGCAGGATTTGCTCGAACTCAAAGCCGCGATTGCGGGAATCGTGCGCGAGTTCGACAAGGGGCTGCGCCGCGTGCCCATTCAAGCGCAGCCGACGTTGATAACGGAAGGCCGCATGCTGCTCGGCACCGACATTCGCGCGATTTGCGCGACGCTGTGCGCGCTGCCGGTCGACGTCATCGGACTGAATTGCTCTACCGGCCCCGCGCAAATGCGCGATCCCGTGCGATATCTAGGCGAGATGTCCGACCGTTTCATCAGCGTCATTCCGAATGCCGGCTTGCCGATCATGGGCCTGAAGGGCGAGACGATTTATCCCGAAACGCCGGAAGAACTTGCGGGCGAACTCGCGGATTTCGTTCGGGAATTCGGCGTAAACGTCGTAGGGGGCTGCTGCGGCACGACGCCAGCGCACATCCGCGCTATCCGCGAACGCGTGGATGCGTTCTTCCACGAGCCCGGACAAACGTTCCCAAATTTTTCGAGGCCGTCGCGTCCGATGCAGTACGTAGCCTCCGCGATGACCGCGATCTCGCTCGAACAAGAGCCGCGACCGCTGCTTGTCGGCGAACGCATCAACGCGCAGGGCTCGCGCAGGCTCAAGAAGCTGCTTTTGGAAGACCGCTACGACGACATCGCCGTGCTCGCACGCGATCAAGTCGACGGCGGCGCGCACGTGCTCGACGTGTGCTGCGCGCTTACCGAGCGAACCGATGAAGAGGAGCAGATGCGCACGGTCGTGCGCAAGATCGCGCAGTCCGTCGAAGCGCCGCTCATGATCGACTCGACGGAGCCGCGCGTGATTAAAGCCGCGCTCGAAAACTATCCCGGCCGCGCGATCATCAACTCGGTGCACTTGGAAAGCGGGCGCGCGAAGATCGAATCCGTCCTTCCGATGGCGCGCGAGCACGGTGCGGCCGTCGTGGCGCTGACGATCGACGAGAGCGGCATGGCGAAGACCGCGGCGCGAAAAAAAGCGGTCGCGCAGCGGATATACGACATCGTAGTGGGTGAATACGGGTTGCCGCCCGGGGCGCTGATTTTCGACGACCTCACGTTCACGCTGGCCACGGGCGATGCCGAATACATCGATTCCGCCGTAGAAACCATGGAAGGGATCCGCGCGATCAAAACGGCGATGCCGGGCGTGCTGACGTCTCTGGGCGTAAGCAACGTTTCATTCGGCCTCAAGCCGCGGGCGCGGGCGGCGCTCAATTCCGTGTTCCTGCACCACTGCGTGCAGGCCGGCCTCGACCTGGCGCTCGTGCATCCGAAGGAAATCACGCCGTACGCGGAGCTCGATCAGTCCGAGCGAGAACTATGCGACGACTTGGTGTTCAACCGCCGGCCGGACGCGCTGGCGCGGCTCATCGAACATTTCGAAGCAGCGGGCGGCGTATCGAAGGACAGCGGCCCTGCCAAAGACGACGACGCGGACGCGCCCCCGGAAGTGCGCATTCACAACGCGATTCTGCGCCGCCGCAAAGACGGCATCGAAGAGAAGATCGACGAGGCGCTCAAAACGCGCGATGCCGTCGGCGTTTTGAACGACGTGTTGTTGCCCGCGATGAAGGAGGTGGGCGACAAGTTCGGCTCGGGCGAGCTCATCCTTCCCTTCGTACTTCAATCCGCGGAAGTCATGAAGAAGGCCGTTGCGCACTTGGAACAGTTTCTCGAGAAGAAAGAAGGCGCGAGCAAAGGCAAAGTCGTGCTGGCGACGGTGTTCGGCGACGTGCACGACATCGGGAAAAACCTCGTCGGCACGATCCTTTCGAACAACGGCTATACCGTGTTCGATCTCGGCAAACAGGTGCCGATGAACACGATTTTGGAAAAAGCGGTCGAGGTGCGAGCCGACGCGATCGGTCTTTCGGCGCTCCTCGTTTCGACGAGCAAACAGATGCCGGTGTGCGTGCAGGAGCAGGATTCGCGCGGCCTGCAGTTTCCGGTTTTGATCGGCGGCGCCGCAATCAATCGCGATTTCGGCCGGCGGATCGCCCTGCTCGACGACGGGCGCTTTTTCGAACCCGGGCTTTTCTACGCAAAGGACGCGTTCGAAGGCTTGCAGATCATGGAATCGCTGAACGATCCGCAGAGCCGCAGCGAGCTGCTGGATCGGACCAAGCGCGAAGTGTTCGCATTGCGCGATCGCACGCATACCGGCGCGGCCTCGGGCGACGGCGAAATTCGCTATTCCGCGATCCGGTCGCAGCCCGCGCCGGTGCCGCCCCCGCCTTTCTGGGGTCCGCGTGTCGTGACCGAAATCGATTTCGGGCAGCTCTGGCGGTGCTTCGACTTGCGAAGCCTTTACCGGCTCTCGTGGGGTGCGGCAAACACGAAAGGCGATGCGTTCGAAGCGCTCGTGCGCGAGGATTTCGAGCCGCGCTTGCACCGCTATCAACAACTCGCGGTCGAGCAGGGCCTGCTCGACCCGCGCTTCGTGTACGGCTACTTCCCCGCTGCGGGCAGCGGAAACGACGTAATCATCTACGATCCGGCCGATCACGCCCGCGAAATCGCGCGTTTTGCGTTTGCGCGCCAAGCGGGAGGCGAACATCTTTCCCTTGCGGACTACGTCCGCGAACCGAAGGATGGCCGCGCTTCCGACGTCGTTGCGCTCCAAGTCGTCACGATGGGATCGCGCGCATCGGAGCGCACGGAGCAACTGCAGCGCGATGGGGAGTACAGCGAGTCTTATTTCCTGCACGGCTTCTCGGTGCAAAGTGCGGAAGCGCTGGCGGAGTACGCGCACCGCCTCATTCGGCGCGAACTGGGCCTCCGGGAAGAACAGGGGAAACGCTATTCTTGGGGCTACGGCGCCTGCCCGGATCTTTCGCAGCACGAAATTACGTTCAGACTGCTCGACGCTACGAACGCGATCGGCGTTTCACTGACGGCCGCGCATCAAATCGTACCGGAGCAATCAACCGCGGCGATCGTCATGCATCATCCGAAAGCGGCGTATTTCAACGCCGCCGCAACCCGCGAACTCACTACCGCCTAACTCAACCCCTCGTCATCCCGACCTTGGCATCGCAAAAAACTCGTCATCCCGAGCTCGTCGAGGGACGAACCACGAGGTGCCAACCTCGTCATGGTGAGCGTGTCGAACCACGACACGCTCGGCCCCTCGACACGCTCGGCCCCTCGACACGCTCGGGATGATGAGATGCGTAGCTCGTCATGGTGAGCTCGTCGAACCATGCGGTCGTCGTGAACGATGAGGGTGAAGCTTTTTTGGGTGTACATGCTGCTTTGCAGCGACGGCAGTTTTTACATCGGCGTGACGTCGAATATCGAGCACCGAGTTTCGAAACACGAGGCGGGAGAATTTACCACCTGCTATACTTTCACGCGCCGCCCCGTTAAGCTCGTGTACGCCGAGGACTTCCGCGACATGAACGACGCCATTCGCTGGGAGAAGCAAATAAAGAAGTGGTCGCGCGCGAAGAAAGCCGCACTCGCTCGCGGCGATTTTGAGGAGCTCCGCCGGCTTGCAAAAGGACGCAAGTCCGCCACCGCGGCTGACTGCGCCCGGGCGGAGGGTTAGTAGGCCGCTGCGGTGGACTATGCGGAATGAGCGTGCAGATTGGCATCACCATCGTTCTCGGGATCATCTTCGTGGTATTCGCCTTGTCATGGGGCGCGCACAGCGTTCGAGGAAAGGTGGCACTCCCGAAATGGTTCGAGCTCTTGATCGGATTGGTGACAGACTTTTTTGATACGCTGGGCATAGGATCTTTCGCACCGACGACTTCTGCATTCAAGACGCTCCATGTCGTCCCCGACCAACGCATACCGGGCACGCTCAACGTAGGTCATACGCTGCCGACGATCGTGGAGGCCCTGCTGTTCATCGGGCTTGGATCGTCCGTCACTGTCGAACCGCTTACGCTGGTTCTACTGATCGTTGCCGCGGTACTCGGCGCTTGGCTCGGGGCGGGCATCGTTGCGCGATGGCCGCGGCGTTACGTTCAGGTTGGCATGGGGAGCGCATTGATCGTCGCCGCGACTATTTTTGTGTTGCAAAACTTGAAGGTACTGCCCAGCGGCGGACACGCTGTAGAATTGCGCGGATTGCTGCTGGCCGCCGGCATGATTGGCAATTTCATTCTCGGCGCGTTCATGACCGTAGGCGTGGGTCTTTACGCACCGGCGATGATCATGGTGAGTTTGCTTGGCATGGAGTCCGGCGCCGCCTGGCCGATCATGACCGGCGCTTGCGCCGTTCTCATGCCCTTCGCGAGCTGGCGGTTCGTAAAATATGGTGCCTTCACCAGTCGTGCCGCCTTAGGTTTAGCACTGGGCGGTATTCCAGGCGTTGTGCTCGCGTATTTCTTCTTTCAAAAATTGTTGCCGATCAACGACATCAAGTGGCTCGTCACCGTCGTCGTCATATACGCCGCAACGATGATGTTGCGTTCCGCGCTTATCGAACGAAATGCCGAACGAGCCGTGGGTGCAGGAGCAGTGGTCCCGGAATAGAGTTCGCAACATTGTGCGTGATTCGCCCCTCGTGGTTCGCCCCTTGTGGTTCGACAAGCTCACCATGACGAGGTTCTCTCTCGTCATCCACTTTTTACTCGTCATCCTGAGCGAAGCGCCGCGGGCGCGCAGTCGAAGGGCGACAAGCTCACCATGACAACGCGTTATGCGGCGGCGCGCGTGCAAAGTTCGCCGAATACCGTGTGGCCGCCGACCATCGTGCCCACAACGGTGAATTCTTCATCCCAGAAAGAAAGATCGGCTCGAAGTCCGGCGGCGATTCTCCCGAGTTCGCGGTCCATGCCTAAGAGCTTCGCGGGCGCGTGCGTGGCGGCGACGACCGCTTTCGCGAACGGCAGCTCGGTGTAAGCCATGTAGTTGCGCAAGCCCTCGTCCATGCGCAGCGCGCTGCCGGCGATCGTTCCGTCCTCGGCGCGCATGACGCCGCCTTCGATGTGGTATCCCGGGCCGGCCGGCGGCATGTTGTCCGTTGCGAGCACGATGCGATCGCCCAGTGTGCGATGAAGAAGGTCGATCATGACCGGCGCGACGTGATGTCCGTCGCAGATGAGCTGCACGAACGTGCGCCTATCTTGAATGAACGCTGCCAAAATTGAAGGATCGCGATGATCCAGCGGGGGCATCGCGTTGAACGCATGCGTCAGCGATCGAAAGCCGAGACCGATCGCGAGCATCCCTTCGCGGTATCGCGCCGACGTGTGGCCCGCGGAGCAAACAACGCCGTGTTCGATGAAAACGCGCGTCGCGTCGGAGGCGCCTTCCACCTCGGGCGCGAGCGTCACCATGAGACAGGCGCCGCGGCACGCGTCCACCAACGACCGCGCGTGCGCGGTGCTCGCCGGAATGATCCACTGGAGCTGATGCACCCGGCGAAATTTCGGATTCAAGAAAGGCCCCTCGAAATGAACGCCTAGGCACCGTGCTCCGCGCGGGACGTCTTCCTCCAGCTGATGTGCCGCCTCGACGACTTCGCCCGCGGCGTGCAGCATCGACTCCCACGGCGCCGTCATGATGCCCGCGACGAACGCGGTGGCGCCTTGCCGAGCGTATTCGACCGCCGCCACGGGAACGGCATAGCCCTGATCGCGATTGAACAAGAAATCGCCGGCGCCGTTGGTGTGAACGTCGATCAAACCCGGCGCGACGTGCGTGCCGGGCGGGAGCCGGAAGTCGCTGGGGCCGTCGGCAGGCAGAATCTCACGAATGCGGCCTCGTTCGACGGCGATCCGTCCATACGTGGAAGTCCCATCTCCGTGGGCAATGGTAGCGGGGCCGAACGTGAAGCGGTCGTTTTGGGATGGGGAATCCATGATGCCGGCAGGTGTCATTCGCGCCGGCGCGCTGTCGTCCCCATTAGCGCAAGAAGCGTGCAAGCAGGCCTCTCCGCTTGGGTGTCGCTTGGGGTGCGGCCGGCCGGACGGTATGCGCTTCCGCGCTTTGAGCGCGTTCGAGGCGCGCGAGGCGCGACATGTGCTCCTCCGCATGCGCTGAAATCGTCGAGACGAGCGCATCGAGCTCGTTCCACCCGGCGGGCGCTCGCCGTTCTCTTTTTGCTTGCGCATACTCGAGCGTCGAGACGGTGAAGATGCGTTCCGGTAGAATCGCGCGCTCGCGCAGGTACTGCTGCGCCAGATCCACGACGCGTTTGCGTTCGACGGGCGTTTCGTTGTCCGCAAGGGTGTGGGCGAACATCATCGGCTTGCCCAGCTGTGCCACGCGTTCGTAGAGCGCCAGCTCGCGATCGGAAAGCTGCCGCGAAAAGAGGCAAAGCACTTCGCCGGCCGCGCGCGCGGCGACGACGCAAACGTCCTCCAACGTGGAGTCACCGGCATCGAACGCGGGCGCGTGCACGAGCACGAGTTCGTGCGGCAATTTCCACGGCGTGAGGATCAGCACGGGATTGCGCGTGGATTCCTCGAGCGCCGATTCGATTTCGATTTCCTTCCACGCGCCGTCCGCCTGAAGCGCGAACGCGCCTTCCTCCTCCCCGTAGCGTACGTGGACCGGATAAGCGATTTCTCCCGCACTCTCGTCGGCCAGCACGCGGTGTCCGGCGAAGGCGTTGATGAGGCTCGACTTCCCGCGTCGCAAAGCCCCCAGAATGACGACGCGCCAGCGCTGTGGACGCAAACCACGCTGGTACGCTTCGCGATCGAACGCCCTTTCCACGTGCGCGCGCCGAACCGCCTCGGCGCCCGGCTGCGCGGCTGCGATTTCCTCGCCCTGCGCGAGAAACGCATCAACGTGCGCTTGGATTTGTTGCACCACGGCGTCCATCCGCGTAAGGCGTTCTTGCATCCGGAGTACCGTCGCTTCGATGTCCGCATTTACCTGGTGCGCGGCGAGCGCGCGTTCGATGCTGCCGACGGCGGTATCTTTGGCAAGCGCCAGCGCATCGTCCAATGCCTGCGCGTACGCGTTCGCGACCTCCGCAAGCTTACTCGCGATCGACGAGGCAAAGCGCTGCATCTCGACTCGAAACTCCGGCCAAATGTGCGCGCGCAGATCCGCCGTGAGTTCGCGTTTCATATACGCGCCCGGCACGGCTCCCGCAAAACGCTGCGCGATCGCGTGCACCAGGGAAATTGCGGGACCGCCGATAGCTTCCAAGACGATACTTGCGCACAGTGCTTGCTCCGCGTCCTCCGACCAGATGCTGCTGTTTCCGCCGGATCCGAACGCGCGCGCGGCGGCCCGAGCGAAGGAAAAACGCATCGGCAGCTGCTGTTGCGCGGTTTCGAACTCACGACGATAATCCGCGTACACTGCAGCCGAAACCTCGGCGGCGAACAGTTCCACGCTTTGCGTCAGCGTGCGGTCGACCAGAACGTGCAGGCGCGCGCGATCGCGCAAACGGGCGATGTCCGCCGTATCGAAGGCTTGCGTGAGCGCGCGCTCCGCCTCCTCGGCAAGGATCGCGCCGCGTTCGCGCAACGCGTCGGAGATCCGCTGCGACGCGGACGCGGTTTTTTCGCGCGCCGCGCTCGCGAACGTCTCGATCTGCTCGATGTAAGGCCCGGCCTCAGCGTGAAGACGCAGCAGCGCGTCGTTGCCGAGCGCGAGCATCTCCATGTCGCGGCGGATGCGCGCGGTGCTGTCAGCCGAAGCGAGCGCGGCCTGCTCCCGCGCGCGCGAAAGGCGCGTGCGGCCGCTGTTGCGCACGAGCGATGCGTCGAGCGCCTCGACGAATTGCGGAAAGCGCGAATCCTCGACCAGCGCCGCGTCGCCGCGCAGCGTCCCTTCCGCATATTCCCGGGCCGAAAGGGCGTACACGTACGTTCCCGGCGCGTGCACGGCGGCGAGTTTCGCTATGCGCTCGTAGGCAGCTTCCCAGGCGGCTTTGCCGTTTTCGCGCTGCTGCCAGAGATCGATCTTGGTCTGCACGATGAAAATCGTATCCACGTGCTGCCGAATCAGACCGAGAAACGAAGCGTCGCCCTCGGTGAACGGCTGCTGGGTGTCGATCAGGTACAGTACCGCGTCGGCATTCGGGACGAATTGCAGCGTTGCGCGCCGGTGCGCCGGATTAATCGAAGCAAGCCCCGGCGTGTCGGCTAAGGTGAATCCCCGCCGGAGAAACGGTGAATCGACCCTCACCACGACTCGCGACGGCGCGCTCTTCTCGTCTCGGACGGCGTCATGGATGGCGCCGGCCTCGCCCGCGTTGCTCGCTACCGCCACGAATTGCGAGAGGCGATCGAGCGGAATGCGTTCCACGCGGCCGTCGTCGTGATGAGCGTATGCTTCACTTTGCGGCGCGTATTCCAGTTCGGTAATCGTAGCCGTAGAAGGGTTGATGTCGGTGGCCAGCAGCCCGGTAATTTGCTCGCGCGCTCCGGCCTGCTCGTACCGGAACCGCCCCAGCAAGGCGTTGATCAAAAAGGATTTGCCGCTAGAAAACTCCCCGACCACGGCAAGTAAAAACGTCGCGCGTTCCAAACGCTCGCGTGCGGCGGAAATCGTGTGCTGCTGCTCGGGCCCGGCGAGCGCTTCGAGCGCGCGAAGCTGGTGGAGGACCGCGTGGCGGGCCTCGTCATAGCGCGCGAGGGCCGATCGATCGATCAGCTTCTTATGAGTGCCAGCGCTTCGTCCCGGTGCTGTTCCATCAGCGCTTTTGTGTCACCCTCCACGTTCAGTCGCAGAAGCGGTTCCGTGTTCGAAGGGCGGATGTTCATCCACCAGTGCGGATACGAAATCGTGATGCCGTCCAAAAAATCGACCTGCGCGTCCTTGTAGTGTTCCTGCAATTGGTTGAGTTTGGCTGGGATGTCGCTAACCGTGCTGTTGATCTCGCCCGACCGGAATCGCGTGTCGATGGGCGCGATGACTTCGCTGACGGGTTTGCCGGCTTCGCTGAAGAGTTCCAAGCATTCCATCAACGCGATCATGCCGGAATCCGCGTACCAATTGTCGCGGAAGTAAAAGTGTCCGCTGTGCTCGCCGCCGAACACGATGTCCTGTTCGCGCATCGTTTTCTTGATGAGCGAATGCCCGACTTGCGAACGCACGGGAATGCCGCCGTGCTGCGCGATAAGTTCCGGCACGCTGCGGCTGCAGATGAGGTTGTAGAGAATTTTGCTGCCGGGATAGCGTTTGAGCGTGTTTAGCGCCACCAGTGCCGTGACCGTGCTGCCGTCAACCAAGTCGCCCTTCTCGTCGACGATGAACATGCGATCCGCATCGCCGTCGAACGCGGCGCCCAAGTCGCAGTGATGTTTGCGAACCGCAGCTTGGAGATCCGCCATATTCTCCGGTTCGATGGGACTGGCCGGATGGTTCGGAAAGTTGCCGTCGAGTTCGAAATAAAGCGGAATGACTTCGCAAGGCAAGTGTTTGAAGACGTGCGGGACGGTTTCGCCCGCCATGCCGTTTCCGGCGTCGACCGCGATTTTCAGCGGCTTTATCTTGGATCGGTCGATAAAAGAAAGGCAATGCTCGGCGAAGTCGTCCAGCACGTTCTTTTGCGCAATCGTACCGGGCTTGGCCGCTTTCGCCGGGAGCGCGCCGGAAAGAATGCGGTCGCGGATCTCCGCAAGGCCGCTTTCCAGCGAGATGGCCTCGGCGCGCGCCCGCGTGAATTTCATGCCGTTGTATTTCGCGGGATTGTGCGAGGCCGTGATCATCACCCCGCCGTCGTAGCCGAATTTTCCGACCGCGAAGTACAACGCGTCGGTCGAGACCATGCCGATGTCGACGACGTCGGCGCCCGCTTCGCTCGCGCCTCGCGCAAACGCTTGAAACAGTGCCTGCCCCGAAGGCCGCATGTCGCGCCCCGCCACGACGGACTTCGCCCCGAGCAGCGGCACGAAGCAGCGGCCGATCTGATATGCCACATCTTCGTTCAGCTCTGCCGGATAAATGCCTCGAACGTCGTAGCTCTTGAAGATAGCGGTGTTCAATTGCGTTTGCATGTACTTTACATTTCGGAGGCGCGGTTGCCCAAACCTATAGCGCCGGCGGGTTTGTACCCGCCGGGCGGCCACGCATGATCCGGCTGCCGCGGCTGCCGCGTCCGCTGCTGCGCGGCGCGGGCACGCTCACCGCGACCGCGATCCTCGCCTTCGCGCTCATCATCGCCGTAACCGGCGCGGTCATTACGCGCCAGGAAATCAACGTTTCTTTCAACGAGCAGATGCAGATCGAGGGTGCGCAGCTCACGCTCGAGCGCATGCTCAAAATTCAACTCGACGAGGAAAACTACGTTCGCGCGTACGTCATCACGCGCGATCCGTCCGACATCGATTCGTATCGCGCAACGAACGCGCGTTTCGAGCGCGAGCGCAGCAGCCTCGCGCAAATTCTGCAGCGCGAGCAGCTCGCCGATGCGTTGGGCGCGCTCGAAGACTACGAGATAGCGCATGCGGACTGGCACGCGCAAGTTGCCGAGCCGATGCTGCGCCACCCGGGCGCGGCGGCGCGCGAGCTGGAAAAGCGCGGCAAAACGCTGATCGACTCGCAGAGCGATGCGGCGCACTTCATCGAAACGCGGCTGGCCGCAAAGAATCGCGACGTGCTGGAGTCGACGCAGACGCAGATCAACACCACGTTGTACCAGCGCATGGTCTGGCTCGTGGTTTTCGCGCTCGTCGCAATTCTGCTCAACGGCTGGCGTTCGCGCCTGACGAGCGCGCTTGAAGACGAACGGCTTACCACGCAGACGCTGCAGCGCGCCTTCCGCAGCGAGCACGTCCCGTTGCCGAACTGCCGAATCGGCAGCGCATACGGTGCGGCAAGCAGCCACTTGGCCGTTGGCGGAGACGTCTTCGACGTTCACCGCTTGTCGGATCGACTCGGCTTGATCGTGATTGCCGACGTAAGCGGCAAGGGAATCGACGCGGCCGTGCTCACCGCTTTCATAAAATTTACGATTCGCGGCATCGCGCTGCGCCGCCGCGATCCCGGGTTTATCTTGCAGGAATTCAACCGCGCGTTTCCACGCAGCGTCGACAATCCGTATTTGTTCGTTTCCATGTTCGTGGGCATTCTCGATACGTGGACGCTGCGGCTCGACTACGCGAGCGCCGGACACGACGTAGCATTCCTTCGCCGCGGCGAAGGGGTCGAGCAACTCGCGGTGACCGGCCCCGTGCTCGGCGTCATGGAAGAACCCTTCGACGTCAAGACCCTGTACCTGGAAGACGGCGATCTCATCGTGCTTTCCACCGACGGCTTGACCGAGGCGCGCGATGCGAAGGGCGACCTGCTGGATGCGGAAGGCGCGATGCAATGGATCGCACAGGAGAGCGCGGATCCGGCGATCTTGGCACCGCGCCTTATCGAACGCGCGCGCGCGCGTTCGAACAACACGATGCGCGACGACGTTGCGGTGCTTGCGATAAAAGTGCAGCGCCCGACCTCCGTTGCGGGCAAGGCGCCGGCGGAAACGGGCAGCGCGGGCGAGAGCGCGCCGGCGGTCGCGGATGTTCCTTAAACGCCTTTTCGGGCTCGCCGCTCTTTGCGCGGCGCTCGCACTGCCCGCAGCCGCGGCGCCGCAATGCCGCGCGCAGCGAGGCATGCAAGTCACGCTGTTCGGCGGCGTCGACGATCCAGACGTGCTCGTGTGGGATTCGCGGGATCGGTTGACGAGCTACAGCGCGGGCTCGACCGACACGCGCCAGTTTCTGCTTCCGCACGCGCTGCTGAACCGCCCGGGAACGCGAGCCGTCGTGGAGTCTTGCGTTCCGGCAGTCGTGCACATGAAGTTTCGCATGGATGCCGACGACGCGGTCGGCGTGCAAATCCTCAGCGGAAAATACCGCGGACGCTACGGCTGGGTCAGTTCTTTGGACGTCCACGGGAAAGGGATTCCCGAAGCGCAGGAACCGTGGTGAGCGCATCGGGCGCCGCAAATACCCGCAGTGTGCCCGAGGGTGCGCGCAAAATTTCCATGCGGATGCCGTAGGCGCGCTCCAGCGTTTCCGGGTTTAGCGCGGCTTCCGGCACATCGAAACTCAGCACGCGCGAGCACCCCAAAAGAAGCACGCGGTCCGCGAACTGCGCCGCTTCGTTCACGTCGTGCAGAACGCAGACGATCGTTTTGCCGCCGGCGACCTGCGCGCGCAGCAGGTGCAGGATCTGCTGAGCGACGCGCACGTCGAAATGGCTCGTCGGTTCGTCCAAAAGAAGCACCGGCGTTTCCTGCGCGAGCGCAAGCGCGATCAAAACACGCTGCCGTTCTCCGCTCGAAAGCGTTTCGAAGGTGCGAAGCGCGAAAGGTTCCATGTGCACTGCTCGCAGCGCGCGCGCAATCGCCTCGTCGTCGCTTTGCTCTTCGCGCCACTGCCACCAGCGATGATGCGGGTAGCGTCCCATCGCTACGACGTCGCGCACGAGCAGCCGATCGGCGAAGACGTCGTCGGCGGTGATATGCGCGATGCGCCTTGCGCGCGCGGCGCTGCTCCAAGCGCGCACCGGCTGTCCTTCGAGCAGAACGCATCCGCCGTCCGCAATGCGCAGGCCCGCGAGAGCGCGCACGAGCGTCGTCTTTCCCACGCCGTTCGGTCCGAGCACGGCGACGAACTCGCCTTGCCTCAGGACAAATGAGGCGCGCTCGAGCAACGTACGGGCTCCGGCGCGCAGACTGAGATCGCGCGCTTCGATCATGCCGGCGCGGCGCGCTCGGCGCGCAGGTAGAGATAGAGAAATGCGGGCACGCCTACGAACGCAAGCAGCACGCCGATGGGGATTTCCGTCGGCGCGGCGATCGATCGGCAGAGCGCATCCGCGCAAATCGTTAGCGCGCAGCCCAAGGCCGCGCTTGCGGGCATCACGAATCGCATATCCGATCCGACGATTCGCCGAGCGATGTGCGGAACGACGAGGCCGACGAATCCGACCGTACCGGAAAGCGTGACCGACGCCGCCGTCAGCAACGACGCCGCGCACAGGATCGTCCACTGCGAGCGCGCGACGTCGACGCCTACGGAAGCGGCGTGCAGGTCACCCAACCGGAACGCATTGAGCGCGGGAACGCACAACAGCGCGAGCGCGATTCCGGCAATCACGTAGGGAACCGCGAACGCGAGGTCGTTCCAGCCGCGGCCCGCCAGCGAACCCGCGAGCCAGCCGATGATGGCCGGAGCCGAATCCGTGCTCTCCAGGCGCGTGAGAACCAGCGCG
>Ga0209810_1002589_pt1 | contig 21235 bp, 13 predicted proteins | sample Coa_R1_7_FD_187159 | JGI IMG/M metagenome (GOLD analysis project Ga0209810, IMG submission 187159) | Surface soil microbial communities from Centralia Pennsylvania, which are recovering from an underground coalmine fire - Coalmine... | ecosystem: Environmental > Terrestrial > Soil > Unclassified... | reverse complement strand
CAGATAGCGTCCGGGCTGCCCGGCAATGGGCACCTGAACGACCTTCATGGGCTGCGTCAGCTTCATCATACCGGTCATACCCTGTCCCGGGTAATTGTTTACTTTGAGCAGCGTCCCTGTCATCCCGGTATTGAAGCCCGGCACCTGGAAAGTTCCCGTCGCTCCTTGTGGTACATCCTGCGCCCTGACAGTATCCGGCGCTCCGGCAGGCAGAGCCGAGGGCTGCGCGGCTCCGGCAAGCGGTGAGATCTCGGATGGCAGTGAGGGAGCAGGTTCGACGGCACCTGGCAGCGCGGATGCGGTATCAGAGAACGCAACTGGCCGCAGCACCCTTGTTTTATGCTGGGACTGCAACTCGGTCAGCGGCGGAGGCGTAAGGCCGGAGGGGGCCGCTGGCGGCGGGAAATCCACCTGGGGAGGCAGGGGAGTATGGGCTGGCGGCAGAATGCCGGTGAACGCCGGCCTGTTTTGCTGGCTGTCTGCCGTGGCATTTTTTTGCCAGACTGGATCGAAGAGGCTGCGCGGGCGCGGAGAGAAGAGGCGCGATTCAGAAGGTTGCGCTGCGGACGCGCCATTTTGCGCCTCTTCCACTTGCAAACCGGCGGCTGCCAGGGCCAGATGGAAGGCGCTGGCAAAATCCTGCACATGCATATAGCGGTCGGCGGGCCTCTTTGCCAGGGCGCGCAGTAGTACTTGCTCCGCGCCAACGGGGAGATCCGGGCGCAATGTATGAGGGGAGGGCGGTGGCACTTGCAGGTGCTGCATGGCTATCTGAATGGGCGTATCGCCTCTGAACGGTGGTGTCCCGGTAATCATCTGATAGAGGATCACACCCAGCGAATAGAGGTCCGCCCGCGCGTCTATCTCTCCGCTGAGAACCTGTTCCGGGGCCATGTAATCGGGCGTACCCATCGGCGCCCCGATGCCGGTCAGCCGCGCCTGTGGCGATTGTCCATCGGCCACTATTTTCACCAGGCCGAAATCGGTGAGTAGTAAGCGGCCCTCCGGGGTCATCAATATATTGGCAGGCTTGATATCGCGGTGAACGATGCCGCGCTCATGCGCGGCGCTGAGGGCGGAAGCCATCTGATCCAGATAACCCAGCGCTCGGGATAACGGCATTGCGCCCTGCCGCTGCATCTCATCATGCAGGGTGCCGCCGCTAATATAGGGCATCACCAGGTAGGCCAGGCCATCGACCTCCCCATACTCATGTACAGGCATGATATTAGGATGCACCAGGGAAGCAATCGTATCGGTCTCGCGCCTGAACCGTTCCAGAAAGGCCGCGTGCTGATTGGATGCCAGAGGAGTTATCGGCAATAACACCTTGACGGCGACCTGGCGCCGGGGACGGGATTGCTGCGCCAGATAGACGGCCCCCATTCCACCCTGCCCGATGAGTTTCTGCAAGGTGCAGGTGCCCAGCACCTTTCCTATCAATGCTTCCGCGTTCATCAAAACGTTAAACCTCTTTTGCCATCTATATTAAAGCGCCGATTTCCCGCTGAGGATATCTGCTTCCTGACACCTTCACTTGCTCACCCCTGCGGCACCCACCTTCTGCAAGGTGTTGTGTGGACAGGCGCTTCGAGCCTGTTCACACAACACCTTGCATCTCTGGTGTGGTGGGGCCGCGCGCTCACCTGGCGAGAGGAGGCGAAGGCGCTGACCATCAGTCATCCTTTCAGAAGCAGGCCGACTGCTTTCTAATTATGTGAAAGTTTGCTGCGGTGGCAACCGGACCCGTTGCCTGGCTTTCAGAAGCAGGCTGACTGCTTTCTAACTATGGGTGAGCAGCAGATTCGAGAAAGCAACCTCTGTCCCATTCATGTTGACAATCATGCCCACTGTACCAGAGGCAAGTGCATTATCCTGGGCCATCTTTACCGTTTTTCCATTGACGATAAACGTAAAATTGCTGCCATCCATGAACACCTTGAAGGTATTCACGCTCTTCGGCCCATGTCCATAATGAAATTCGGTTGTAAATGGCTGATGCCAGATCTCCGTCCACGGGGAAGCGCCCGGCCCTTTAGAATCGTCATATTTCCAGAACTGGTATTCGCCGCCCTTCATATTCACAACCTCAAAGGTATAGAACCGGGTAATGGTCTTGCCGCCCTGTGTTTGCTGACTGAAGCGGAAGATCATACCAAAGGAATTATTCGGAGATGTGTCATTGCCATTGATCTCTTCCATCGTCAGGCTATAGCCCATCGTTCCCGTAAAAGGCCCGGCCTGCAAAACCGTCGCCCGCCCGCTATTGCCGCGATCAGTGATATGATAGGCGCCATCCTTAAAGGCATAGACATCGGGCGGCGACGTGAGCCAGTTGTGGATATTGCGATTCAAAGGATCGGAAAGGATAATATTAGCCTGAGCGGTGGCCGTAGCGCGCGCCTGAGCGCTGAGCCTGGTGCCATTAGCGCCGGTCTGGCCGGCCATCGCTGGCGTTTGTTGCGCCGTCTGCTGCGCATTAAAATGCAGGTACCAGTAAGCGCCACCCGCGCCGGCCAGCAATACCAGCACAGCCAGAACCAGGGCCGTAATCTTTATCCACGGCTTGAGGCCCTTCTTTACAGGAGCCGGTTGAGGCGGGGCTACTGGCAAAATACCTGTGACAAAGTGGCCGGGCTGGCCCGCAACCGGAACCTGCAAAACTTTCACCGGGCCGGTTAATTTCACGACGTTTGCATCCGTCTGCTGGCCCGAGGTCATCAGCGAACTGGTCGTCTCGCTCAGGGCTGGAGATACCTGCGCTGGCTGCTGGACGGGCGCCACCGCCCCCAGGCGCGCGGTATAGGACGAGAGCAGACCACCCGAGCGCGGAAATGCAGCCGTCGAGCCGCTCGTATCAGCGGCGGGAGCAGCAGGCAGGACGTTAGCAGGAGAGGCCGCCGGGAGCAGGCCGGTGCCACTGCCCATCAGCGGGAACTTTCCAGTGCGCGAGAGCAGGCCACCGCCTGTGCCGAAATGTGTTCCGGCATTATTTGTCACCGGCAATGTGCCGGTTGAGACTTCGGGCATCGCCCCTGCCGGCTGACCCGCCGCTCTATCAATCACCGGTGCGGCTCCCGCCTGCCAGGCCGGATCAAACAGCCCTTTCGGCGTAAAATAGCGCCCGCTCATCGTGCTCAGCGAGGACGCCGCTGGCATTACGCCCGTATTCAACTGAACCCCCGCCCCAAGCAGGCTTGCCCGGAAAGCATCGGCCATCTCCTGCGCGCTCATGTAGCGCTGCGCCGGCAATTTTTCCAGCGCCTTGAGCATCACCTTTTCTGTAGCCTCGGGGAGATCTGGCCGGTAGAGCCTGGGAGAAGGTGGTGGAACATGTAAATGCTGAGCGGCTATCTGCATCGGAGTTTCGCCCTGAAATGGCGTTGTTCCGGTAATCATCTGGTAGAGGATCACGCCCAGAGAGTAGAGATCCGCCCGCCCATCTACCTCCTCACCTATCACCTGCTCCGGGGCCATATAGTCGGGCGTTCCCACCGGCGCGCCCGCTCCTGTGAGTCGCATCTGCGGTGTCGGCCCATCAACCAGGATCTTCACCAGGCCAAAATCGGTGAGCAGTAAGCGGCCCTCTGGCGTCATCAAAATATTAGCGGGCTTGATATCGCGGTGAACGACGCCATGTTCATGCGCGAAATCGAGCGCGGCTGCGATCTGATCGAGGTAGTTCACAGCTTTCGCCAGCGGCAGCTGCCCTTCTCGCTCCATCTCATCGCGCAGCGTGCCGCCGCCAATATACGGCATGACCAGGTAGGCCAGCCCGCCACGCTCTCCATACTCATGCACTGGAGTGATGTTGGGATGCTCCAGAGATGCGGCGGCATCGGTCTCGCGCCGGAATCGCTCCAGAAAAGCAGCGAGCTGATGAGGATTCAATGGGACCATCGGCAGCAACACTTTGACGGCAACCTGGCGCCGGGGACGGGATTGCTGCGCCAGATAGACGGCCCCCATACCTCCCTGCCCGATCAGCTTCTGGAGAGTACAGGTGCCCAGTACTGTGCCTATCAATGCTTCTGCGTTCATCGAAACTCTACCCCTCTTTGCCGCTGGCGCACTCTTCTTTGCCAGCCAGTAATATCCTCCTCCCCGCACTCATGGAATGCCTACACCTTCCTACATATTAGTCAACTTCCAGGGTTCTGACAATGCATCGGCCCTGTAAGCATGACCAAAGTAATGTAGTATTCTACACTTCCCCAGCAAACGCGCGTGGGTCATCAAGGCCCCGCGCATCTCTATCTTCTTCGGCATCAAGAGGAATAACTTCAGTGCCAACGCTGGCAACCATTGAGGGCACTGTCCGGCTCTGGACAATGATGCCCCGCAGCAGGGATGCGGATGCCTCGGCGAGAAGCGGACGCAGATGTTCCAGACGCTCACGCTGTATCTGGAGTTGTTGTATACGAGTTCTGGCATAAGAGGCGGAGGTACGGCCTTCGGTTAGCAGCGGCGAGGGCCGCTCCCAGATACCGGCATTATCGAGAACCTGGCCTACAGCGGACTGTACTTGCTGCAAGAGGTCGATGGTCTGGTTGAGCAGCATCAGGATGTCACCCTCCGCGAGATCGATGTGCCGCAGCAGACCGTTGAGCGACATGCCCCGCGACCACGATAGCGCTACCCCGTGAAAATCCGGCATCACGCCCGGCGTGAACTGCACACCGGCGCGCTCCTCGATGCCATGCACATGCTCCATGATCTGCCACAGGGCTCGACGCACCTGCACCAGACGCGGACGCACCAGGTTGCGATTATTGAGGCGGCGATCATTGTCAAACGTGAACCAGCTACATACCTCGGCCAGTTCGTGCGCGGACAGGTTATCGAGCGCGCCATTGAGCATCAGCTCGACGATCAGTATGCCGGATGGATGAAAGATGGTGCGCAGGATCTGCCCTTTGAGCGTGAGACGGTCATCCTGGCCGATGTAGCCAAGCGCGCGCAAAACGAAGATCGTGCCATCGAGTTCCGCCGCTCCTGCGCGGCTGAGGGGAAACGCGCCTATTTTCGCCCGGCGTTTCTCCAGCGCCTGCCTTGCGCCTGCGGAGGCCGCGCCTTTCCTCTTGCCCGCCGCCCGCGCCTTCTGATAGCGCATCTCCAGGCGATGCAGTTCGTTCAGTTCCCAGAGATGATAGCGCTGAAATTCGCGCAGGCTGGAGGCGCAGATGCGGCGCAGGTGCTGAACGTCGCCAGGGCGCCAGAGATTGAGCACCGAGTTGTAGCGCACGACGAATGAACTGGTAACGGGCAGTAATTCGCCGGTAATGCGCTCAAACGATGCCTCAAACGGCTCCCACGGCGAATAGGGAATAACGGCGGCGCCGCGCACGTCCATGCCGCGCCTGCCGGCGCGCCCCGTCAGTTGACGATACTCGTTGGGCGTGAGCAGGCGCATCTCCTGCCCATCGAACTTGCTCAGGCTCCCCACGACCACGGAGCGCGCGGGCATGTTGATGCCAAGCGCTAACGTGTCTGTGGCGAAGACCGCCCGCAGGTGCCCGCGAGCAAAGAGCGTCTCGACCAGCACCTTCAAGCCCGGCAGAAGCCCGGCGTGATGGAAGGCAAGGCCGCGCGGCAGGAGGTTGAGCAGTGCATGCACCTGTCGCAAGTTGCGATCCTCTTTTGGCAGGTGCTCAAGCCAGACGCCGACCTCTTCGCGAATCAGCGCCTCCTCTTCGGGCGCTGTGAAGCGGTGCAGGGAAGCGCTCATCGCCGCCTCTTCGACGACGCGGCGGCCAGGAAGGAAGTAGAGGCACGGCAACATATCGGCATCGCGCAGGACCGTGAGGACCTCGCCAGGTTCCGGCGTCTTATGCATTTTGGGACGCCGGGGACGCTTGCGCGCCTCTTCCTGCTGCGCCAGGCGTCTTGCCTGGCGGCGCGCTGCCCTGTTGCCCCCTTGCGGCTCCTCCCACAGTTCTTCCTCTTCATCATTCTCTTCCTCGTCTTCATCATCAAAGACGAAAACGCGGCCACGTCCCGTCGCCTGGGCCAGCTTTGCCTCACCGCCTGTATCGGGGAAACGCTCGACGCGTTTGCCCTCCGCGTCCTGAACGAGATGCAGTTTGCCATCGAGGAAGTAATAGTGCTCAAGGGGGACGGCGCGCCGCTCATCGACGACCAGCGAGATAGGCCGGTGCACACGGCTGATCCAGTTCGCCAGATCCTCGGCGTTGCTGACCGTCGCCGACAGGCCGACAAGCTGCACATGTGGCGGCGAGCAGATGATAGCTTCTTCCCACACGGGGCCGCGCTCCAGGTCGCTCATATAGTGCAGTTCGTCAAAGACCACGAAGCCCACATCTCGCAGCGCCGGCGGCACAGTCTGCCCATCGTCAGAGAAACGATCCGCGCCATCCTCCAGCAGCATATTGCGGTAGACCTCGGTTGTCATAATCACAATCGAGGCTTTGCTGTGCTCAACGATGTCGCCCGTAACCAGCCCCACAGCGTCGAAGCCGTAGACATTACGCAGATCGCGATACTTTTGATTGGAGAGCGCCTTTAAGGGAGTCGTATAGATGACGCGCCTCTGCTGCTGCTGCGCCAGCCAGATAGCGTATTCAGCGACAAGGGTTTTTCCTGTTCCCGTGGGGGCCGCGACCAGTACGGAGCGCCCCTTCGCCAGGTGCTTGATTGCCGCTAATTGAAATGGATCGAGAGGAAACGGATAACGCGCTACAAACGTCTGTATGCCCTCAAGGATCTCTTGCCCGGCCTCCACCTGATATATCATCCCTTCTCTATGGGGGATCTTCCCCATCTCTGCATAGAACTAACGTCTTGTGCAAGTAGCCGCCCTGACGGCGAGCCGCTGCGCGGCTCGCCGGGATGTGAAGTCTGCGGGCACAGCGCCTGCGGCGCTGTGCCCGCAGACCCTGCACCATAGGGTATGGTGCAGGCGCACTCAAACATGCACATCAGGTTAGCCAGCTATAGAACGTCCCCTTATAGGGGTGTCTTCCCATATCGGAAATTTCTCCTATTGTAACATGCTGAGAGGCTATGCACAAGGTGATCGGGTCGGCTCATACCTGCGGTCGTCAAGCCTCTCGGTTTTTAGTGTAGTGGCTGGATTCCGCGGGCAAAGCCCGCGGAATCCAGCCACTACACTAAAAACCGAGAGAAGCGCCGAAGGCGCTGACGAGTCAAAGGCAGAGATTTGAAAGTTTTCATTACGTTGCCGCTATGGCGGGAACCGGGGTGTTGTTCTTCGTCAGCCAGTTCTGCTCGCTCATATATTTCCAGCCGCCATCGGCCAGAATAATCACGATCTTCCCCTTGCTCATAGTAGCGGCGACGCGCAGCGCAGCATCCAGCACCGCGCCGCTGGAAGGGCCGGCAAAGATGCCTTCCCGCTCCTTTAGTTGCAGCGTGCGCAGCCATGCCTGCTGGCTCGTTACCAGCAGCTTGCTATCGAGCAGCGATTGATCGAGGACCGGCGGAATGAAGCCGTCCTCCAGGCTGCGTAAGCCCTGAATACTATGGCCCTGCACCGGCTCGGCGGCGACGATACGAATCGCCGGGTTATGCATTTTCAAGCGGCGGCCAACCCCGGTGAGCGTACCTCCCGAACCAAGCCCGGCTACCAGAACATCAATATCCGGCATATCCGCCACAATCTCCGCGCCCGTCGTCTCATAGTGAGCTTCGGGGTTTGCCTCGTTGCCATATTGAAAGAGCATGACGTAGCGCGGATCCTGCTTTACCAGTTCCTGCGCCAGCTTGATTGCACCGTTGCTGCCAGCAGCGCCGGGGGATGTGATGACGTTGGCCCCATAGAGTTCAAGCAGCCGGCGCTTGTCCTGTGTGCCCTTCTCGGAGACGACGGCGGTGAACGGATAGCCCTTCATGCCGGCCACCAGCGCCAGCGCTACGCCGGTGTTGCCGCTGGTAGGCTCCAGCACTATCGAGTCAGCTTTCAGCAAACCTCGCGCCTCGGCCTGCTCGATCATCTTCAGTGCGATACGATCCTTGATGCTCCCGGAAGGATTCGCGCCCTCCATTTTGGCGAAGATCTGCACTCCAGGGCGCGGGCTGAAGCTTTTCAATTCGATCAAGGGAGTATGACCGATGGTCTCCAGAACGTTATTATAATACATACTGTTATTCTCCTTGCCGCCTTCGGCGGCTTATCGGTCAGGGTGTGGGTGTGGGGGCGGACTGCGGCCGCCCCCACACCCACACCCTGACCAATTGCGAAGCGCCGCAGGAGCCGAGCCGTCAGGGAAAGAGAGGACCGGAAGAGTTACGAGAAGCGAGCAGATATCCGCTGGTACTCATAACTTCATCGATTATGCGGTGAATGTCGCTTTCTGCGGTCATGTAGTTGACAATGCATGCCCGCAGCACTTCTTTCCCCTGGAAGCGATTGCTGGTGAGAAACACTCTGCCGCGCCGCTGCATCTCAAAAGCAAGCTGTCTATTGAAGCGGTCAAGCTGCTCCGGATTATCTCTGAGCGCAGGCGGTACGGAGCGGAAACGCACGATACTGAGCGGTCCGGCGGAAACGAGTTCGAGGTCGGGCGTAGTCTGTACAAGATGGGCCAGCAGGCGAGCCATGTCAATGTTATGAGCGATGGCACCGGTCAGCCCCGCGCGCCCGGCAGAGCGCACGATGGCCCAGACCTCAAGCGCGCGGAAGCGGCGCGTGCGCTGCAAGGTATAATCCGATATCCAGGCTTCGTAATCGTCAGGTTCTTCCGGCCTCACACGAAAGGCGCCTCGGAGCGCAGCGCCGTTCCTCACGAGCGCGCAGCCACAGTCAATCGGCACGGAGAGCCACTTGTGCTGGTCGGTTGCCAGCGAGTCCACACGTTCGATACCTTTGTAATGCCGGGCTACACGCTCATCCAGAACGCCGAAGGCGCCATAGGCGCCGTCAACGTGCAGCCAGAGACCCTGCTCGTGGCAGAGATCGGCCAGTTCGTCGAGCGCGTCGATGGCCCCCGTATCTACCGTGCCCGCGCTTGCCGCCACACAGAAGGGGCGCAGTCCAGCCGCGCGATCCTCCTGGATGCGGCGCGCGAGCCGGTCAACATCCATCTGAAAGGAGGCTGTGGAGGGAATGATGTGAATGGCTTTGCGTCCCAGCCCCATCGCCTCTACCGACTTGCGAATGCTGAAATGGCCCTGGTCCGACTGGTAGAGCACAAAGGGCGGATGATCCCCCTGCAAGCCCTCCTCGCGAATATTCCAGCCATCCACCTGAGCGGCCCAGTAGCGCGCGGCCTGCAAACAGGTGAAATTGGCCTCGGAGCCGCCGCTGACGAAAACGCCCGCGCTCCCCTCTACCGGAAAGTTGCACAGTTCCATGATCCACTGCACCACGCGCCGCTCTAACTCCTGACCGGCGTGATCGCCAATACCGCAGTTAGGATTCATAGCGGCGGCCAGCGGCTTGATTAAGATTCCGGCATGGGCAGGCGCGGAATTAATCCAGCCAGCAAAGCCGGGATGGCCGTTGCCCTGGGGATAGGGCAGGATCATCTCGCGCAGAAACGCCAGCGTCTCCTCGAACGGCAGGCCCTCCTCGGGCAGCTTCTGTCCACCGATGGCCTCGCGCACAGCATCGGGCATCGGCTGCCAGACCGGACGCTCACGCATGCCACACAGATAGGCCGTTACCTCGTCAATAACCTGATAGCCAGCGCTCCGCAGCTCCTCTTCCTCAAAAGAGAGTCCCCGTGCCCCCGGCAAAGTCACATATTCATCCATCTCTTTAACGCTGATTCCATATCTATCACCATAGCCAGTATTCGTAACTCTGCAAGGCTCCCTTGCCCCCTGCGGCGCTGAGCAGTCAGGCAAAGAGCGGACCTGAAGAGCTACGAATATTCATCATTGCCCTGAAGAATGCCACATCCCGCTGAATTTTTAGCCACCGCTAGCTAAAAATTCGCTGAATTTGCAATGAATTTACATAATGCAAGCCTGTAGGAAGCGAAGCGAGCAGTTATTCTCGAGGTTGTTATTTTGTGCTGCCGGTACTACTATTATGCACGGGATTATTTCGCTTTTCATCAGGAGTGTAGCGCCATTGGGGAGATCTCATCTTGCCTGGATAGGGCTGGCTGGCCTCTTCGCGTGCATTCTGCTGCTGGCAAGCAGTTGTGGCCTGCCCGTGAAGAGTACGCATGAACATCTTCGTAGTCAGGGCCGACCTGGCTTTAGCAGTCGCATCGGCTCGCTTAAAACGGGTGACGCCCTGATTATACGGCCCATTGCCAGTTCGGGCTGTGGCAAACCCGCGCCCTTCACCCCGGGGCTGAGCGAGAACGAGGTGCTGACTTCCGGCGGGCACCTGCGCCTGTATCGCCTGCATCTGCCCTCCGGCTATCGCGACAATGTGCCGCAGGCGCTGGTACTGAACTTTCATGGACACGGCGGTACCGCCGCCGGGCAGGAAAGGCTGACGCAGCTCTCGCGCCTGGCCGATCAACAGGACTTCATTGCCGTCTACCCGCAGGGCATGATCGGGCCGGATCATCGCTCCGGCTGGTCTACCGGGCCGGTATGGGATCCGCACGTCAACGATGTGCTCTTCGTCAGCGATCTGTTGAACCACCTGCAAGCTGAATTATGCATTGATCCGTCGCGCATCTATGCGATGGGTTTCTCCAATGGCGGCGGCATGACGAACCTGCTGGCGGCGCGCATGGCCGGGCGCATTGCTGCATTTGCCTCGGTATCCGGCTCGTATTATCCCGTGGCCGGCGGCTATCATCCCCTGCGCCCCGTATCCCTGCTCGAAATTCACGGCACCGCAGACCAGGTTGTGCCTTATAACGGGGATCGAGCAAAGGATTACGCCTCCGTGACGCGGTGGCTGCTCGGATGGGTGCAGCGCGACCATTGTAACAACCGGCCAGATATATTCTTGAAGCAGCGCACAATGCTGGGCGAAGAGTGGGAGGGCTGCCGGGCAGGAGCGATAATCATTCACTATCGTATCATGCATGAGCAGCATGTATGGCCCACCGTGCTGTTCAGGGAACAAACACAGCAGGGAGCGCGCCTGGTGAGCGCCACGGTCATGATATGGCGTTTCTTCCAGAACCATCCGCTGCGCGTCAGGCCACTGGCCGTGCCGCTGCCGTCCCCCACCAGCAAACCTGCTCTTTCGTAGCCGCGCGATTGATCGCGCTTCCCCGGCCTCTAAGGCGATTTCATGGCAGGATCATGCACGGCACTATTGCCTGCTCGCGCCTGCGGCGTTCGCTTTCCGGGATGTGATGTGGAAGCCAGGCGTTTCGCGCCTGGCTTCCACATCACATCAAATCCGGGAGAAGAGTGGGGAAAGCGGGAGGTCCAGGAGGGCGGCAGTCCTCCTGGCGGAGAGACCTCCCCACCGGGGAGGGCGCCCTGCCTGGGGGGGCAGGTAATGAACTGTCCCCATGTTCTATCTCCACTCTTTAAACGGATTGGATATTATATCCCTTGCGCGGCGGAGGCGCGTGACCACCCGGCGCGAGAGGGGCAGAACGTGAGCATCAGACACTCTCTTAGCAGGTGTTCGCAAAAAGTGATATGCTAGATGTGTAAGCACAGTTATGCTCTCATTTACGCCAGGAGATGACTCACATGAAGGTTTCGGTGCCGTATGGCAGCACACAACTGACGGTAGATGTGCCGGAGAACGCAACAATCTTACATTCGCGCCACGTTCCGCCGCTGAGTGATGAGCGGGCTGCTTTTCTGGCTTCGCTGCGCACGCCCACCGGCAGCGCTCCACTGGCGCAGCGCGTGCGAGCGCGGGACCGCATCGCGATTGTGATCTCAGATATCACGCGCCCGACGCCCAATCAGCGTATTGTATCCTGGCTGCTGGAAGAACTCGCGTTTATCCCGCGCTCACAATTTGTTATTCTCAATGGCACAGGATCGCACCGCGCGAATACGCGCGATGAACTGATCCAGATGCTAGGGGCGGAAATCGTCGAGAGTGTTGAGATCGTTAACCATAACGCCTTCGACGAGGAGTCGCTGCGCTACCTGGGCCAGACGCCGATGGGCGTTCCCGTGTGGATCAACCGGCGCTACCTGGAGGTCGATTTCCGTATCGTCACCGGCTTCATCGAGCCGCATTTCTTCGCCGGCTTCTCAGGCGGCGCAAAGGGCATCATCCCGGGCCTGGCCGGACTGCAAACCATCCAGGCGCTGCACAACGCCGAACTCATCGGGCATCCCCGGGCGACGTGGGCCACCCTCGCGCACGATGGCAACCCTGTGCAGCGTGGCATACAGGACGCCGTGGCGCTCTGTCCGCCGGAGTTCATGGCGAACGTCACGCTCGACCAGGAGCGCAACATTACGGGCGTCTTCTCAGGTCACTACGTCGAGGCTCATTACGCCGGCTGCGAAATGATTGCGCGCACCGCGACACAGGCCGTAGATGAGCCGTTCGATATCGTCATTACCAGCAACAACGGCTACCCACTCGATCAGAACCTCTATCAATCGGTCAAGGGCATGACCGCTGCTGCCCAGATTGTACGCCAGGGCGGAGCGATTGTGACGGTGGCGGAGTGCCGCGACGGATTGCCAGCGCACGGCAATTATAAGACGCTGCTCCAGATGCGCGAGACGCCAGAGGAGCTTTTGGAACTGATTAACAGCCCCGGCTTCCAGATGCACGATCAGTGGCAGGTACAGAAGCAGGCTCTGGTACAGCTCCAGGCGGAGGTCTACCTGCACTCCAGCCTGCCCGATGAGGCTGTACGGAACGCGCTGCTGCTGCCGGCGCCCGACCTGCAAGCGACAATTGATGAGCTGCTGCGACGCTACGGTCCCGCCGCGCGTGTGGCCGTGCTGCCCGAAGGCCCGGTGATGGTGCCCTACGTTGCCGAGCACACTTACGCATAAAATGGACGTGCAATGGCGGTCAATGCCGGGTACACGAAAAAGATAAGATGTAGAGGCGGAGCTTGCCTCCGCCTGAGGCCATTCCAGATCATCCCCAAAAACTCTCCAGGTAGCGCACGATCTCGCGCAGCAGCGTTATCATACCGTCCACGCCTTGCACGACGCTATCCGCCTCCTCCAGCAGCGCCGGGGGCGTATCAAGATGTTGAACGGCAATAGCCAGCGTCGCCATGCCATCCGTTCGCATGCGCACCAGCTCTCTCACAGCATCGAGATCGGTACGATCATCGCCGGCGAAGACGATGCCGCGCAACTGTAAGCGTTCCGCAAAACGCCGCAGCGCCTCGCCCTTATTGGCTTCTATGGGCGGCCTGATCTCGAAGACGTACTTTCCGGTACTCAAACGCATGCCGGAGCGCCTGAGAGGCTCCTCTAACAGCGATCTGATCCGCGCTTCGGCCTCCTGCGGATCGGGGCTGAGGCGGTAGTGGATCGCGCCACCGACGCGTTTGCGCTCGATCAGTATACCCGGCACCTCGGAAAGCTGCCGCTCCATCAGATCGAGCAAATCTTTGCCCGCCCGCACATAGGCCAGCGCCTCCGGTGCAATCTGCACAGGATGTGAAGCAGGCAGGCCATCGCACCACTCCAGGCCATGCGAGCCGATATAGGTCAGGTTCTCGACGTTGACCATCGCCGCGCCGCTTTCGACACTTCTGCCGGTAATAATGGCGACATGGGCATACCTGCTGGCCTGCTCCAGCAAAGGCCGGGCCTCTGGATGCAGCCTGGCCTCGCCTGGCGTTGGCGCGATAGGGCTGAGAGTGCCATCAATATCGAAGGCGAGACCGAGGGGTCGCTCCTTCAGGATATCTTGCAGATGCATCTTATATCTTCTCACTCCTTCAATGCTGGCCGGCCTGTGCGATCTGATTACATCACTATACCATTCCTTTGCTGCCAGAAAATTCTTTCATTAACTGCTGGCGAAACCGTTGACAAAGCGGTAGTCCAGGTGTAATATATTGTGCGTAAACGAGATAATTTGCCCTCGTGGCGGAATGGTATACGCAGCAGGTTGAGGGCCTGTGCCGATAAGGCGTGGTGGTTCGAGTCCACTCGAGGGCACCCAGGACGGGCATCCGAGGCGTGACGTGAGCGGGCCGGGTGCCTGATTTTTTCTATGGGCGACTAGCTCAGTTGGTTAGAGCGGCTGCTTTACACGCAGTAGGTCTGGGGTTCGAGTCCCTAGTCGCCCACTTTTTATACTCTCCGACATAACCAAAGACCGGCAGTTTTACATATCCACTACAAACACGCCGGGATTGAGTATCCCCTGCGGATCCCAGCGCGCCTTCAAGCGTTTCATGATTGATAGCCCTTCGGGTTGGCAGCCCCAGCGGTCGATCTTTCCGCGCAACGCCTGCGGCACCGTCAGTGCCACCGCATAGCCTTCGGCGGCCAGCGCAGGCTGCCGGAGCGCATCCAGCCACGCGCGAGCCTCGCCGGGCGCCGCATCTTGTTTGATGGCATAGACAAAGCCACTGCCGATATCGGCGATAAACGGCCCCCCGGTCAGCGTCGCAGCGTGGTCCTGCACATAGACAGGGAGATCCCTGACGGGTAGCGCGACGCGCACCTGCAAGCCATCGTTCTGTCGCAGCAGATCAGCCCAGATATCCGTGCCGGTGGGATAATCTACCATAGCTGGTTCAGGAGCGCCCGCCTCGCGCAAAGCCTGTTTCACCTGGTCAAGCTCGGCCAGCACATCCTCTAATATTCCCTCGGCGGTGTAGGCCAGCAGATAGCTGCTCTGCGGCACGCCTACAGCCTGATAGCCCTTGCAGAGCACAATGGCCGAGGCGGTGAGCGCGAGCGGCAGCATCCTGCGCGCCCACATCAGCCCATAGCGCAGATCATCGACCGGCACGAGCAGGGTGCGCCAGGCGCGGGGCACGGTCAGCTTGAGCGTGATATCGGTGAGCAGGCCCAGGGTACCGTATGAGCCGATGAAGGCTTTGGTTAAATCGTAGCCGGCGACGTTCTTGACGATGGGACGCCCGGTGCGAATTACGCGGCCATCGGGCAGGGCTGCGGTAGCACAGAGCGTGAGATCGCGCAGCGCGCCGAAGCGCATGCGCAGCGGCGCATTGATGTTCGCCGAGACGAGGCCACCGATAGTGCTTTCGGGCCACGGCCATGCCAGGGCAACGCGCTTGTTGCGTGCAGACAGAAATTCATGGATCTCGGCGAGCGGCGTTCCGGCCCCGACGGTAATATAGAGATCGTCGGGTGCGTATGTTTTGATGCCGCGCAGAGCTTCCGTGCCCAGCCTCACTCCCGCCTGGGGATGACCTGCCTCGCTCCAGGCATTGCCGATATAGACGCGCTTGCCGGCCTTTGCCAGCGCCAGCAAGCCCTGAGCTGCCTCCTCCGCCGTTGCTGGTGTGAACGTCTCCCCGCTCAGTGCCGGTTCGTTGCGCCCGGCACCGGCGGAGCGGTGAGCGTATCCCGCGAACGGCCCCGTCTCATCACTGGCAGGCGGTGGGAAGACCTTGCCGGGGTTGAAGAGATTATCGGGATCAAACGCCTGCTTCACATCCCACATCGTCATGAGTTCGTCCGGCGTGTGCATCAGTGACATGAATGCACGCTTCTCGATGCCCACGCCATGCTCGCCACTCAGACTACCTCCCATCTCCACGCTCATCTTGACGATCTCAGCTCCGACGCGATGCACCCGCTCCAGCAGATCGCGATTCTCCGGGTCGGGCACCAGGATCATGGGATGCAGATTGCCATCTCCGGCGTGCATAAGCTGTCCTACGCTCAGCCCGTGACGTTCACAGACGCGATTGACCTCCAGCAGCGCCCCGGTCAACTGGCTGCGCGGCACGGTAACATCTATCGTGACGTAAGCAGGAGAGAGACGCGCGACGGCGCCGCCCGCGCTCTTGCGCGCCAGCCAGATCCGGGCGCGCTCCTCTTCGTTGCTGGCAATGCGGAAATCATGGCCGCCGTGCTCTTGCAGGATCTTGACGATCTCGTCTATCTGCGCATCCAGGCTCTCAGGATAGCCGTCTACTTCGATGAGGAGAATAGCGCCCGCATCCAGCGGGAGGCCGGCATGCGCGAAAGGTTCGATGATGCGGGTAATGCGCTGCTCCATCATCTCCATCGTCGCCGGCACGAGACCAGAGGCGATCACCGCCGAAACAGCGTTGCCGGCCTGCTCCAGCGAATCGAAGATCGCCAGCATTGTCTTCACCCCTGGCGGGTTGCGCAGCAGTCGCACAGTGATGGCAGTGATCAGGCAGAGCATGCCCTCGCTTCCCGTAATGAGGCCACAGAGATCGTATTCAGGATAGTCGAGAGCACGCCCGCCGGCGCGTATGCGTTCGCCGTTTGCCAGAACGACTTGCAGGCCGGTGATGTAGTTCGTGGTGACGCCATATTTGAAGCAGTGCGGCCCGCCCGCGTTCTCCGCGACATTACCGCCGATGGTTGATGCACGCTGGCTGGCCGGATCGGGTGGGAAATATAGTCCCAGCGGCTTCACACGCTCATCCAGGCGCAGGTTAATCAACGCAGGCTCGACCACGGCGCTGCGGCCCTGCGTATCAACGTCGAGGATGCTATTCATACGCTCAAATTCGACGATGACGCCGCCCCGATCAGGCACCGCTCCGCCGGAGAGGCCGGTGCCTGCTCCGCGAGCGACCAGGGGGATACGATATTCGGCGGCCCAGTGCACAAGGCGGCTCACCTCTTCGGCGTTGCGGGGAAATACGACAGCCTCCGGCATGCCCTTATCTATGCCGCCATCGGCCTCATAGGTAATGAGCGATGTCCTGTCGGTAAATACCTGCCCCTTCGGGAGCAGCGCCTTCAATGCAGCGAGCGCAGCTTCTTTCACCGTTACCTGGACCTTTACCTTTCCTTCATCAAACGTGGTTTTCAAGTGTCTGTCTGATTTCCGACACAGGTTCTTGCGAGCGCCTGCGGCGCTCGCCGAATAGAGCTGTATAGCCCGGGCGCTTCGCGCCCGGGCTATACAGCTCTATTCCAGGCGCGCCTCCGCCGCGCGAGTTATCCTACGCGCCCGCCTGTAACTTCCAGTACGTGGCCGGAGACGTAATCCGAGAGCGGGGAGGCCAGGAAGAGCATCGGCCCCGCCGCCTCCTCTGGCGTGCCGGGACGCCCCAGGGGGATCATCATCGTGCCGATCTGGCGCATCTGGTCGGGCACGCCGAGGGAAACCTGCTCTCCGCCGCGCTCTATGGTCTCACCCTTCTCTTTGGAGGCCGTCAGGCGCGTATCGATGAAGCCATAGCACACACAGTTCACCTGCACATTGTAGCGGCCCCATTCTTTCGCCAGCGTTTTCGTCACGCCCGTAATGCCCGCCTTGCCGGCAGCGTAGTTAACCTGCCCGGCATTGCCGTAGACGCCGGAGACCGACGAGACATTGATTACTTTTCGCGCTTTGGGACGACCCAGCGTCTCCTGCTCCTTTTTGGCGGTCTCGCGAATATATTGCGACGCTTCACGCAAAATGCGGAACGGCGCCGTCAGGTGAATATCGATCATGGCGTACCACTGCTTATCGGTCATCTTCTGAATGACGCCATCCCAGGTATAGCCAGCGTTGTTGACGATAATATCGAGGCCGCCGAAGGCGGCGAGCGTCTCTTTAATCAGCCGCGCCGGGAAGTTGGGATCGGTAACGTCGCCCGGCACTACGAGCACTTTTCCGCCCGCCTGGCGAATGGCGGCGGCGGTCTCTTCAGCGGGCGCGGCATCGAGATCGCTCACCACAACCGAGGCGCCCTCGGACGCAAATAATCTGGCGGCAGCAGCGCCAATGCCGCGCCCGGATCCGGTGATAACAGCAACTTTGCCATCAAGCATGCCCATAAAGGCTTCTCCTCATCAATAATCATAGGCAGGTTGAAGAGGACCATGCGCCCGGCCCTCTTTCCTGGTTCACTCAGGCGCGGTGTGGCAGCGCGGCCTCGAACGTGCCGGTAACTTTAACGTCGCCGTTCTGGTCCGTGGCCTGCACTTTGCCCTTGATGCGCGCCTCGCCACCGGCCTCATATTTGTCGGTAATTGTACCGGTGCAGGTAATAGCATCTCCCAGGCGCGTCATGCCCTTGAAGCGCACATTGAATTTGCGCAGCGCCGTCGGTCCTACGTAGTCGCTCAGCATCTGGCCCACGAAGCCCATAATCAGCATGCCGTGAGCGATGATACCCCCGACGCCTACCGCTTCGCCGATCTTCGGATCGGTATGTAACGGGTTGAAGTCCCCCGATGCACCTGCATAGCGCACCAGGCGCAGATGCGTCATCGGCTCTTTCACCAGTCTGGGTATTTCGTCTCCAACCTGCACATCCTCAAAATAGAGCTTCGCCGGAGCCTGTATATTAGTTGCCATCGATCTACCTCCTTGTCAAACTAAAGCCGTTATCCGCGCACGACAAAGGTTGTCCTGGCATTCAATACCGGCTGGTTATTCTGGTTGGTATAGCGGGTTTCGGTGGTGAGGATATCCATCGAGGAGCCGTCTTTCCCCTGGCGCGATTTGCCATCGATAAGGGTTGTCACGCCGGTGAGCACGTCGCCGGGATAGATAGGGGCCAGATATTCGTATTCCTCTTCGCCATGCAGGATGCGCATAACATTTATGCCCAGTTCGGTCATCTGACTCAGGTTGTGCGTATTCCCCCAGAATGAGAACATAGTGGGAGCCGTCGGAAACATGGGGACATCCCTGTAGCCCGCCGCCTGCGCAGCTTCGCGGCTGTGGTAAACAGGGTTATCATCACCGATAGCGAGGGCCAGTTCGTGGATTTTGCAGCGCTCAACCTCAATGGAAAACGGGGCAAAGCTGTGACCAATCTTGCTTTTGTCAAACATGCTCTTCTCCCTTTACTTCTTCAAATACACGAGCCTCTCTTGATTCTCAGCGTCCGCACCCTCTCTCGCCGCGCGTTCGCGCGGCTCCGCCGCACAGAGGAGATATTTTATTCTGGGAACAATGCGCTCCGCGCATTGTTCCCAGAATAAAATATCTCTGGCAAGCGCCGCAGGCGCGAGCAAGCAACTGTGTCTATTTCAGAGCCGTACCCAGGGATCTGGGGGATGGTGTGGGCCAATGTGCGGCGCGCATTGGCCCACACCATCCCCCAGATCCGGCGAGCGCCGCAGGCGCGAGCAAGCAAGTATGCCAATTTCAGATACACTCTCAGTAAAAACAGTATCCGACTTCTCAAGAGGGATTGTCAAGAGAAGACTTGACAGCTTTCCTCTCAGGGCGTACTCTGGTTACGAGTTGCATCACCGGTTTTCTTAAATAACGCCATGTACATGTCTCTTTTCTCTCATTGCAGGAGGGCGTTTATGGGCATGACCACTGATGGCCTGTCTTACTGGCAGGCCGAGACCTCTGGCGATCCACTCCTTGAAACAACCGTTGGTGATCTTTTAGACCGTCGCGCCGCTGAAATTCCTACCAGAGAGGCTGTTGTCTATTCCTGTTACCCGGAGTCTGGCGGAACCCTTGACATTCGCTGGACGTATCGGGACTATCGTGAGCGCGCTGACGAGGTGGCACGAGGATTGATGGCCCTGGGGCTGCGCAAAGGGGAGCATATCGCCGTCTGGTCAGCCAATCTGCCCGAATGGCTGCTGCTCCAGATGGGCGCCGCGAAAGCTGGTCTGGTGCTGGTGACGATCAACCCTGCCTATCGCGCCGCCGAACTGGAATACGTCCTGAAACAGGGCGATGTTGTAGCTTTATTCTTTATGGCTCGCGTGCGCGATCACGATTGCCTCGAAACCGTCAGGACGCTGGTTACGCCCGGCCTGAACTATGGCGCGGTGAGCAGCGAACGTCTTCCCATGCTGCGTTATGTTTGCCTGCTTGGCTCGCCACCGCCGGGCCTGTCGGGGCACAGCGATTGGCGTCCTTCCCTCTTCCGCGAGATGGTGGCATCCGGCGCAGTCGTCAGTGCAGCCGAGCTACGCGAGCGACAGTCCTCGCTCAGCCCGTCGGACGCGGCCATGATTCAGTACACATCCGGCACGACTGGCTTTCCCAAAGGCGCTATTTTATCGCATCGCGGCATTGTCAATAATGGGGCAGGCTTCGCGAGCCGCTGGGGCGAGCGCGAAGGAGATAGAGGCTGTACAGCGATGCCTTTCTTCCATGTGGGAGGCTGCGTCCTGGCTGTGCTCGGCACTCTCTATGCCGGCGCAACACTCCACCCCTTGATCGCATTTGATGCGCGCAAAGCCTTGCAGGTTATCAGCAGCGAGCGCTGCACGACCTTCGGTGGCGTCCCGACAATGCTGCTGGCGATGCTCCAGCATCCCGATTTCGCAAGCTTTGATCTCGCCTCGCTCAGATCGGTTGTGAGCGGCGGCGCTCCCGTGCCGGTCTATCTGATGGAGCAGGTGAAGGAGCGCATGGGCGCCGATGTCGCTATCGTCTTCGGGCAAACCGAGTCGAGCGCGGCCATTACCCTGACGCTCCCCGGCGATACGTTCGAGTTGAAGTCCGCCACCGTAGGCGTCCCGCTGCCACACGTCGAGACGAAGATCATCAACCCCGCTACGGGCAAAGTGGTCCCCTGCGGGGAGCGTGGCGAACTATGCTGCCGCGGCTACCTCGTGATGCTGGGCTACTATAAGATGCCGGATAAGACGGCGGAAGCGATTGATAGCGAGGGCTGGCTGCATACGGGCGACCTGGCGACGATGGACGCCCACGGCTATGTCAATATCGTTGGCCGCCTCAAAGAGATGGTGATTCGCGGCGGCGAGAATATTTTCCCCCGCGAGATCGAGGAGTTCCTGGTGCGTCACCCTAAAGTCGCCGACGCGTATGTGGTGGGCGTGCCCGACAGGTTCTTCGGCGAGGAACTGCTGGCCGTGGTGCGGCCCAAAGAGGGCGAGCAACTCGACGAGGAAGAACTGCGCGCCTTCTGCACAGGCCGCATCAGCCACCAGAAGATCCCGCGCTACTTCCAGTTCGTCGACGCTTACCCGATGACGGCCAGCGGCAAGGTCCAGAAGTTCGTCCTGCGCGAGAATGCGATCAGGGCGCTCGGTCTGGAGGAGGCCGCGCAGGCGAGAATGGTATAGCAGGCAGCAATGCAAGAGCATCAACAATGGCGAGGGAATTTTCTGGCTACAGGGGCTTGACGAATGGCCGCAGTTAGTATATACTGCGGACTGTCCGTTGGTGATACCCCTTTCCTCGATAGCTCAACGGTAGAGCGGGCGGCTGTTAACCGCTAGGTTGCAGGTTCGAATCCTGCTCGAGGAGCTAGAGCTAGAGCCGCCC
>Ga0209810_1002586_pt1 | contig 21251 bp, 15 predicted proteins | sample Coa_R1_7_FD_187159 | JGI IMG/M metagenome (GOLD analysis project Ga0209810, IMG submission 187159) | Surface soil microbial communities from Centralia Pennsylvania, which are recovering from an underground coalmine fire - Coalmine... | ecosystem: Environmental > Terrestrial > Soil > Unclassified... | reverse complement strand
CGGCTTTTGGGCCGAATATTTCGGCTGGCGCGCGCTTTTTTATTCTAATGTTGTGATTGCACTGTCCGTTGCTGCCATTGCCGGCTCACTTGTTTATGGCCGCCGGATCAAACGCTACATCGCGCGCTTTGATGCAATGGGTTTGCTCCTGCTCGCGGCCGTCCTTCTCGGGCTGCAAACGATCTTTAACCAAGGCAATGATTTCGACTGGCTCGAATCCCCTTATAATTTTGGCGCGCTCGTACTCGTCTGCGTTGCGCTTCCTTGCTTTTTGATTTGGGAGTTAGGAGAGCGCCACCCCGCGATCGATCTCAGGCTTTTTGGGTATCGCAGTTACACCATCTCAGTGATCTGTTCTGTTGCTGGTTTCCTCGTCATTCAGGGGTTGTTATCCATTTTTGTGGTCCAGCTCCAAGTCCTGCTGGGGTATTCGTCTTCGCTCGCGGGCCTCGTTTATCTCACTATGGCCGTCCTATCGGTGCCGCTCGTCGCTATTATCCACGAGCTCTGCCGCAAAATCGACGCCCGCCTCATTGCGTCGGTCAACTTCCTCATCTTTGCCGCAACGTTCGCCTGGATCGGCCACTTCGATAAGCACGGCTATTTCGATCAGATCGCTCTGCCGATGATTTTCTTCGGCCTCTCGCTTGCCGCCTTCTTCACGCCTTTGGCGGCGCTCGCCGCAAACGGCTTGCCTGCCAACCGGCTGATGCGCGCGGCGGAGGAGCTTACCCTTATGCGTACCGCCGCTGGCGCATTTGGCATCGCCCTGCAAGGCGTGGTCGTGTTCCGGCGCACGCCTTTTCATCAGCTCAATCTTGCAGATCATTTCGGCGGCAGGCGCTTTGCCTCCCTCGATCTCCTGCCGCAATTGTTGGACAGGCTCCAAGCGTCGGGAATGCCGGAGAATGTGGCGGCGAGGCATGCGGTGGACTTCATCAGGCAGCAATCAACTTTGCTCGCCGTGGACGATGCCTTCCTCCTTGGCGCGAGTGTTTTCATCGCTCTGGCTGCCTTTGTCTGGCTTGCCCGCCCGGCCGTCATTCCGGGCGACCGCGCAGGCAAACTCCGGCGGGTAGAAGCCCAGGAGCTGATGGAGCAGGGATGAGCGGCCGCCTGTGTTCCAAAGTGTGGAGGCTTTGGCCTCTCCCGATTCTTGCGGGCTGCGCCTCGATCCAACCGGGAGGAGAGCGCGCCGAGTTTCTCGATCCGCCGCCTATGACGGCCGCTTTGCCGAAGGCACCCGCGAAAGAGACTGCTTCTCCGCGCGCAGGCTGGCCGGAGGATGGCTGGTGGCGCAAGTTCAAAAGCCCCGGCCTTAACCGCGTCGAGGAGATCGCGCTCAGTGAGAATCCGGGCCTGAAGAAAGCCTATGCGCGGCTCGGCGAAGCAGGGGGAGTGGCGCAGGTCGAGGGCGCAAGGCTCCTGCCCTGGCTCGATTCCGAGAATACCTTTCGTAATCTGCGCTACGCGCAGCATGGCGTCGTGGCCGCCTACAATCCTGCATTGGGCGGAGCGCATAAAACGTCTGATACCTTTAATCCTGCGTCGTTCCGCTGGGAATTGGACTTCTGGGGCAAGAACCGCGCCGCTTTCGAAGCGGCGCTGGGAGAGGCTGCCGCGCAGGAGGCGGAGCTTGAGCAGGTGAGGCTCGCGCTGACGGCACAGATCGCGCGCGCCTATATCCGCGGCGCGGTGCTCACGCAGCAGCTTGCCATCCTGCAGCAGACGGTCAAAGTTGCGCGCGATTTGCTCGATGTGGCGCAGACTCGATTCCATACGGGCCTTGGCCCGGCCGATCTCGTCATGCAAGCCACGCTTGATCTCGACGCGCTCGTCAAGGCCGAGGCGGCTACTCGCCAGCTCCTCGCCGTGCAGCAGAATCTGCTCGCGCGGCTCATGGGCCAAGGCCCCGATGCAGTTCAAAATCTCTTTGCGGGAGAAAGGATCGCAATTCCGCAAAAAATCGAGCTTCCCTCGCACCTCCCAGTCGAGCTGCTCGCGCACCGGCCCGATCTCGCCTTTGCCATGCACCGGGCGGTTGCCGCGGCAGAGCGAATCCATGTTGCCAAAGCACAATTCTTGCCTTCGGTCGATCTCTCCGCCGCAACAGCAGGGCTGGAAGCCTCCGTATTCACAAAAAACGCGGGCAGCTTAGCGAGCCTTCTTTTTCGCGGCGCCGCCTTCAATTATATTGTGGCCCCTGGCTTCCACTTGCCAATCTTCGAGGGCGGGCGTTTGCGCGGGCAGCTCTCGGCGGCGCGCTCGCAATATGATGAGGCGGTCGAGCTCTATAACGACACGCTTCTCCATGCCGTCCAAGAAGCCGCCGATGGCATTTCCAATTGGAAGCAGACAGGCACCGTGCTCAAGGCGCAGACTAACCTCCTTCATTCGACGCGCCGCGAAGCCGCTCTAACTCAGGAACGCCTGCGCAGCGGGCTTGCCGACCAGCGCGACGTCTTGACCGTGCAAAAGGGCTTGCTCGATCAGCAGCTTGCGCTCAAGGCAAGCGAGGCCGAGCATTTGCTCGCGGCAGTCGACGTAATCGAGGCGCTCGGGGGCGGCTATTGGAACGGCATTGAGGTGCCCCGCCCACAGCTCGCGCCGGAAGCCTCCCTTGCAGGCCTGGAGACATTAACCCCCGCGTGGACATTGGAAAAGCTTGTCTTGCCGCTCGCGCCTTTCTTTCAGAGTTCAGACTGAAAGGGTGCGCGGCTCACTCTCAACGAAACCCTGACCCTAAGACAAATCTCCTTCCATGCCGCTCGATCGAAAAACGATACGCCGCCGCCGCAATCTCTTGCTCTTGCTGACCGCGCTTGTGCTCGCTGGGGCCGGCACTGCCTATGCGCTCCATTGGTGGACCTATGGCCGGTATTGGGTCGTGACAGACAATGCTTTCGTCACCGGCAATCTGATCCCCGTCTACGCCGATGCAACGGGCATCATCTCGCAAGTCTTTTATGAAGAGACCCAATATGTGAAAAAAGGCGATCTGCTTGTCCGCCTGGACGAGCAGCGCGCTGCGGCGGCCCTCGGCCAAGCGGAAGGTGAGCTGGCGCGCGCCGTCCGGGGCGTCGGCGCTCTTTTCGCCGTCCGCCAGCAGGCCTGCCAGAAAATTCTCTCGCGCGCCGCTCTGCTCGACAAAGTGCGCCACGACATCCTGCGCTACCGGCAGGCGCTCCCAAGCGGTTCGGTCTCGAAACAGGTGCTCGAGAATGCCGAGGATCAGAGGGCCTCTCTCGAAGCCGACCTCAAGGAAGCCAAGGCCGAATTCCAATCGGCCGAAGCGCGCCTTGGCGGGACAAGCCGGATTAACCATCCAGACATCGAGGTTGCTAAAAACAAATTCGTCGATGCGTTCATCGAGCTTGCGCGCCAGCGAATCCGCGCCCCCGTGTCCGGATATATCGCCAAGCGCAAGGCGCAGGTCGGCCAGCGCGTGCGGCCGGGCGATCAGCTGATGACAATTGTGCCACTCGACCACCTCTGGGTGGAAGCCAACCTATGGGAGAACAGGTTGCGCTGGGTGCGGCCAGGCCAGCCTGCGCTTATTACGGTGGACGTGTACGGACAGACCTACACCTATCATGGCACGGTCGAGGGCCTCGTGCCCGGTACAGGTAGCGTCTTTGCCCTCCTTCCGCCCGATAATGCCACGGGTAATTTCATTCATATCGTCCAGCGCGTGCCGGTGCGCATTGCGCTGCGGCAGGAGGAGGTCGCCGAACACCCCTTAAGGCCCGGCCTTTCGACCGTCACGGCCATCGACGTCCGCGAAAAAGGCCAGTCTCCGAACGTCGCGCTGACCGAGGCCGCGAGCAAAGAATATTCGACCGACATCTATTCCGCTGACCTTGCCAGTGCGCATGCGAGGGCTGAGGCCGTTATTAAGGAGAATATATTGCCGAAGGCGAGCCTGGCCGATCCTGCCTGCCCCGCGGGTGAATAAAGCCAAAACGGCCCTGCTTAAGAATGGAACAACGAAGCTTGTGTAACATTAATAAGGCGAACTCGAACGACGGATAGACCATGTCCTTGCGCCGGAACCTGCTCACGCGGCCTCTTTTCCACTGGGCCCGCCGCGTCCTGCCCACGATGTCGGATACCGAGCGGGAAGCGCTCGAGGCGGGCGACGTGTGGTGGGACGCCGAGCTCTCGACCGGCAATCCGGATTGGGCGAAGCTCCTCGCCACGCCTCCGGCGGTTCTCTCCGGTGAAGAGAAGGCCTTTCTCGACGGCCCCGTCGCCGAGCTTTGCGGCATGCTCGACGATTGGCGCATCACTTGGGAGTTGCGCGACCTTCCGGCCGAAGTCTGGGATTTCCTCAAGGCCAAGCGCTTCTTCGGAATGATCATCCCGAAAGAGTACGGCGGGCTCGGGTTCTCGGCTTTTGCCCATTCCGAGGTGATCCGTAGAATTTCCACACGCTCGATCACCGCAGCGGTGACCGCCATGGTCCCCAATTCACTCGGGCCGGGCGAGCTTCTCATGCGCTTTGGCACCAAGGAGCAGCGCGAGTATTGGCTGCCCCGCCTGGCCGACGGGCGCGAGATACCCTGCTTCGGCCTCACGAGTCCTGAAGCCGGCTCAGATGCTGCCTCAATGATTGATAGCGGGGTGATCTGCCGGGGGACGCATCAAGGCCGCGAGGTCTTGGGCCTCAGGCTCAATTGGAACAAGCGCTACATCACCCTTGCTCCCATCGCCACCGTCTTGGGGCTCGCTTTCAAGGCCTATGATCCAGACCATCTTGTTGGCGCTAAAGAAGAGCTCGGCATTACGGTTGCTCTCGTGCCGGCCAATGCCGAGGGTGTCGAGACCGGGCGCAGGCATCTGCCTTGCTATCAGCCTTTCGAGAACGGCCCGACCTCCGGGCGCGATGTGTTTGTGCCGCTCGACGCAGTCATTGGCGGCCCGGAACGGCTGGGCCAGGGCTGGAAGATGCTGATGAGCGCGCTTGCCGCCGGGCGCGGCATCTCGCTTCCCGCCCTTTCCGCGGCGGGCGCAGCATTTGCCGCGCGTACCGCGGGCGCTTATGCGCGCGTGCGCGAGCAGTTCAATATGCCGATCGGCCGGTTCGAAGGGATCGAGGAACTCCTCGGGCGCATGGCGGCCACGGCCTACCTCCTCGAGGCCGCGCGAAGGCTCACTTGCGCCGCGCTCGACCAGGGGCACCACCCTGCCGTCATCTCGGCGATCATGAAGTTACATGCAACGGAGCGGATGCGCAGCGCTGTCAATGATGCGATGGATATTCACGGCGGCAAAGCGATCATTGACGGGCCGCATAACTATCTCGGCAATCTTTTTCGCACCATCCCGATCGGCATCACGGTCGAAGGCGCGAATGTGCTGACGCGCAATCTGATCATCTATGGTCAGGGCGCGATCCGCTGCCATCCCTATCTCTTCGGCGAAATGAGCGCGCTTGCCGAGGCTGATTCAAAAAAGGGGCTAGAAGCGTTCGATAAGGTCTTCTGGCGCCATGCTGGCCACAGCCTCAAGACTCTGGCGCAGGCCTTCATCCGCAATTGGAGCGGCGGACGGCTTTCTCCCGCGCCCGGGAAGGGCGCCGCGACCCGGTTTTACCGGCAGCTTTCGCGCTATGCCGCAAGCTTTGCAACCGTCTCGGACGTGGCGCTCTTGACGCTCGGCGGGGCGCTGAAGCGCAAGGAGATGATCGCCGCGAGGCTCGGCGACATCCTCTCCGAGCTTTATCTGCTTTCCGCCGTGCTTAAGCGCTTCGAGGATGAGGGGCAACAAGCGCCGGACTTTCCTCTTATCGCCTGGTGCTTGGAGGCTGGCTTTAACACTATCGAGGCGCGGCTCGCCGCTGTTATCGCTAATCTGCCCAACCGCGTGGCCGCTTGGATCCTGCGCCTCGTTTGCCAGCCGCTTGGCGCACGCCACCGCGGACCGGCGGATGCCATGACGAGAAGCTGCGCCAAGATTTTGCTTGAGCCTTCGGAAGCGCGCGAGCGCCTGACGGCAGGCATTCATTTCAAGATGGACGACGGAGGTGTTGGCCGGCTCGAACGCGCGTTCGCTCTTGTTACCGAGAACGAGTCCATTCGCGAGAAGCTTCGCAAAGCCCGAATCCGCGACTGGCGCGCGGCAGAAAAATCGGGCCTCATCACCGCCGTTGAAGCCAAGCACATGGCGGCGGAGGAGGAGGCTGTGGCAAAAGCCATCGCGGTCGACGATTTTGCTCCCGAGGCGCTCGCGCAACTGGGCAAGGCGCTACCTGGCAGCGGGCCCGTCGCAGCCCGCACCCGGCAGTCTGCCGCAGCGAGCTGACCTTGCGGCCTGTCTACATCATCGACGGGAGCCGCACGCCCTTTCTCAAGGCAAGGGGCGGTCCCGGCCCCTTCACGCCGGTCGATCTTGCCGTGCAGTGCGGACGGCCGCTGCTCGAGCGCCAGCCCTTCGCGCCCGATGCTTTCGACCAGGTGATCTTGGGTTGCGTCAATGTGATTGCGGATGAGATGAATCCGGCCCGCATTGCCGCCTTGCGGCTCGGCATGGGCGAGGGGATGACCGCCTTTACCGTGCAGATCAATTGCGGCTCCGGCATGCAGTCGGCCGATACCGCCTTCCACTACATCCGCGAAGGCGTCTCGGATCTCATCCTTGCCGGGGGCACGGAGGCGCTGAGCTATTCTCCGCTCGTATTTCCGCAGCAAGGCGTCAAGTGGTTCGCAAAGCTCGCCGCCGCCAAGACTGCCTACGCAAAGGCCCTCCAAGTGCTTCGCGTGCGGCCTGGCTTTTTCAAACCCGTCATTGGCCTGGAACGCGGCCTCACCGATCCAATCGTCGAGCTCAACATGGGGCAGACGGCGGAGGTGCTTGCGTATCTCTTCCACATCTCGCGCGCCGAAGCTGACGCTTACGCCGTGCAGAGCAATCTGCGCCTCTCGCGGGCACAGGAGAAAGGCTGGCTGGCAGATGAGGTCGAGCCGGCCTTCGCGCGCGATGGCAAGTTTTATGACCGCGACGATGGGGTGCGACCGGATTCGACCATCGAGAAGCTTGGGCAATTGAAGCCGGTTTTCGAACGCCCGTGGGGCAAGGTCACGGCCGGCAACAGCTCGCAAATCACCGATGGGGCCTCGTGGATGATCCTCGCGTCTGAGGAGGCCTGCAAAAAGCACGGGCTTACGCCTAAGGCGGTCATTATCGATAGCCAATGGTCGGCGCTCGACCCAAGCATCATGGGCCTTGGTCCGGTCTTATGCTCGACCAAACTTTTGCAGCGCCATCGCCTGGGCCTCGAAGATATTGAGCTTTGGGAAATCAACGAAGCGTTCGCGGCGCAAGTCCTTGCCTGCCTTGCCGCCTGGGAGGATGACAAATTTTGCCGCGATGTGCTGGGCCTTGATGGTCCGTTCGGCACGATCGACCGCGAGCGGCTCAATATTGACGGGGGAGCGATCAGCCTCGGTCATCCGGTCGGGACCAGCGGCAACCGCATTGCGCTCCACCTCGTCAATGCCATGCGGCGGCTCGGCAAGAAACGTGGCATTGCGACCGAATGCATCGGCGGCGGGCAGGGCGGTGCGATGCTGATCGAGACGGCGTGAGGGCGCAATGGAAAGCAAGGCAAGAGCAGCCCTCAGCGGCCGCGAAATGGAACTTGGTCCTCAAGCCCCCACGCCGGCCATATGGCAGCACTGGCGGCTTGCAATGGATGAGGACAACATCGAGTGGCTGCTCTTTGACCGCAAGGGGACGAGCGTCAACTCGCTGTCGCGTGAGGTCCTTTCCGAGCTTGATGCAGCATTGAGCGTGATTGAGCGCAATGCGCCGAAGGGCCTCGTGATCCGCTCGGCGAAGCCCTCGGGCTTTATCGCGGGCGCCGACATCAACGAGTTTCGCGGCGCGGCTGATGCGGCCGCCGTGGAAGAGGCGATTGCGCGCGCAAACGCTATCGTCGGCCGGATCGAGTCTTTAGCGATGCCAACGATCGCCGTCATCCATGGATTCTGTCTCGGCGGCGGACTCGAAATCGCGCTTGCATGCAAATGGCGGATTGCGATTAGCGGAGCGCAATTCGGCTTTCCCGAAGTGATGCTCGGGCTCCATCCCGGCCTTGGCGGGACGGTGCGCTCCACCCATCTCGTCAATCCGCTACAGGCGATGAGCCTGATGCTCACTGGCCGGAGCATCGATGCAAGGAAAGCGAAAACGCTTGGCCTTGCCGATGCTGTGACGGAGGAGCGCCATGTCCGCAATGCTGTCAAAGCCGCCGCCTCGGGCGTGTTGAAGGCTCGGCGCGCGAGCCCCTTCATGCTGGCGCTCCTCAACGCTGCTCCGGTGCGCCAGTTCGCGGCGCGCCGGATGCGCGCCCGGACCGGGACACGGGCGCGGCCAGAGCACTACCCCGCGCCTTATGCATTGATCGATCTCTGGGAGCGTCATGGCGGCCATTCTACCGCCATGCTGCACGCCGAGACAGCCTCCTTTGCCCGCCTGGCTGTCACCGAGACCGCGCAAAATCTCATTCGCCTCTTTTTCCTGCGCGACGAGCTGAAGAAAGCCGCTGGCAAGGCAGAGGATATCCGCCGTGTTCACGTCATTGGTGCTGGCGCCATGGGCGGAGACATTGCGGCCTGGTGCGCTTACCAGGGCTTGCGGGTGACACTTGGCGATGTCAAACCCGAGCCCATCGCTGCCGCCGTCAGACGCGCAGCAGATCTCTATAAAAAGATTTGCCCGAAGAGCACGGGAATCCGTGACGCCCTTGACCGCCTTGTTCCAGATCTAAAGGGCGCGGGCATTCGCAGGGCCGATCTCGTCATCGAAGCCGCGCCCGAGAAGCGCGAGCTCAAACTGCAAATTTATGCGGCGGCCGAGCCGCAGATGAAGCCTGGCGCGCTCCTTGCCACAAACACATCGAGCCTTCCTCTCGACGAGCTTTGCTCAGGCTTGAAAGCACCCGAGCGATTTGTTGGCCTGCATTTCTTCAATCCGGTCTCGCGGATGCAACTCGTCGAGGTCGTGAGCCACGGCCGCGCGAGTTTGGAAACAGTCCGCCGCGCGAACGCCTTTGTTGGCCGGATTGACCGGTTGGCTCTGCCGGTCAAGAGCGCGCCGGGCTTTCTCGTGAACCGGGCTTTGACCCCCTACATGCTCGAGGCCATGGTCCTGCTCGATGAAAGGGTTGCGCCAGAAGCCATCGACCGCGCCGCCGAGCGCTTTGGCATGCCCATGGGTCCTCTTGAGCTTGCCGACCGCGTCGGCCTCGATATTTGCCTCGATGTCGCCGAGGTCCTGAGCGCGAAGCTCGGCAGGCCCATGCCGCCGGTTCCCGGTTGGCTGCGCGGCAAGATTGAAGCGGGCGATCTTGGCCAGAAGGCAGGCCGCGGGATTTACGAGTGGAAGGACGGCAAGCCGGTGAAAGCGCGGGTTCCGGCGGCGGAAGACGGTGAGATGATCGACCGGCTCATCTTGCCGATGCTCAATGCCTGCGTTGCCTGTTTGCGCGAAGGGGTCGTAGCGGAGCCGGACCTGGCCGACGCTGGCCTGGTTTTTGGCGCGGGTTTCGCGCCGTTCCGCGGCGGCCCTTTGCATTATGCTCAGGTGCGCGGGATCGCCAATACCGTTGCGGCGCAACGAGAGCTCGCCGAAAAGTTCGGCGAGCGATTTGCGCCCGACGCCGGATGGGAGCGCCTCTCGCCGGCCAGGTGAAGCAGCGCTCATCCGTTCAGTTTAGGCGGCCAAAGTCCCGCAGCAGCCAGGCCAGCGTGCGACGAAGCACCTATACTTTCTCCTTTCCGCAATCTGCTAGCCCGCCGGCAGCCGCTTCAATATATTGGTTTGTCTTTTGATGGGTCTTGCCTTGTTGCTGCATCAAATCGAGATCGTCCTCATCGTCGCAGCCATGCTCGTGCTGTTCGTCACGGAACGGCTGCGCTACGATGTCATCGGCGCGCTGGCTCTACTCGCTGCGGTGGCGACGGGATGCCTTCCAGAGGAGAAAGCGTTTCTCGGCTTTTCCAATCCGGTCATTATCATCATCGCCTCGGTGCTCGTGTTAAGCCGGGCCATCGAAACCTCAGGCGTTCTCGACGAAACCGTACGGCTCGTCATTCGCAGGCTAAAATCGCCCGCCAGCCAAATCGGGTTTATGGTCGCGTGCGTCACCGTGCTTTCGAGCTTCGTCAAGAATATCGGCGCGCTCAGCCTTTTTTTACCGGTCGCAACCGAATGTGCGAGGCGCGCCGGCAGGACGGCTTCGATCTATCTGATGCCGCTTGCCTTCGGCTCGTTGATCGGGGGCACCATTACGCAGATCGGCACGTCGCCCAATCTCCTCATCTCCACCGTGCGGCGGGATCTTGGCGGAGAGCCGTTTCAAATGTTCGATTTCACTCCCGTTGGCTTGCCGCTTGCCGCTCTCGCGATCCTGTTCTTAAGCTTCGGCTGGCGGCTCCTTCCGCGTGACCGTGTCGGGTCACGCAGCCCAGGCCAGGTCTTCGACATCAAAAATTATATGGCGGAACTGCGGCTTCCGCCGGGCTGCGCGCTCATTGGCAAGACAGTGCGTGAGGTCGAGGAGGATACTGATGGCGAGCTCGGCATAACCGCCATTACCCCCGAGGGGGCGCCGCGTTTTGTTCCTCACCCAAACCGCAGGCTCCAGGCTGGCGATATTCTGACCGTGCGCGCCGACCCGCCGCGGGCCAAGAAATTTGCCGACGCTAATAAGCTGAAGCTTGTTGGCACGATCGACGCTGCGCGTATTGGCGCTGGCGACCTTGACGTGACCGAGGCGATCGTCACCGCAAATTCGATCATCGCCGGAAAGACTGTCCTCGCTCTCAACTTGCGGCGGAGATACCGCGTTAGCCTGATCGCGATCAGCCGGTCGTGGATGCCAATTCAGACGAGGCTGCGCGATCATGTCTTCCAGCCGGGGGACGTGATCGTGCTGCAAGGCTCGCTCAAAGACATGCCCGACACCCTCGCGCAGCTCGGCTGCCTCCCGCTTGCGGACCGCGGGTTTAAGCTCAGCCGCAAGGGCAGCCGCTACATTCCGCTCCTCGCGCTTGCTGCGGCCGCGGTCCTTATCCTCATTCATGTTTTGGCTGTCGACGCTGCGTTCTTTGCCGCCGCCGTCGCGATGGTGCTCTTCAAACAAGTGACGCCGAAGGAAGCGTACGATTCCATCGACTGGCCAATTATCGTAATGCTCGGCTCGCTCATTCCGGTCGGCATGGCATTCAACGAGACGGGCGCTGCGCAAACGGTCGCTCAGCTGCTTGTGCAAGCGGCGGCCTATGTTCCAAGCCTCATTGCGCTGGGCGCAGTCTTGCTTCTCTCGATGCTGGTCGCGCCGCTGATGCATCATGCCGCGGCGGTTCTGGTGATGGGCCCTATCGCCGCCGCCATCGCAAAGGACCTCACGCTGAACGCGGATCCATTCCTGATGGCAGTTGCGCTTGGCGCGTCTTGCGATTTCCTCACGCCGATTGGCCACCAAAACAACACGCTTGTGATGGGCGCCGGCGGCTACCACTTCGGCGATTATTGGCGGCTGGGCTTGCCTCTCTCCCTTCTCGTCATTCTTGCCGGCACGCCCCTTATTGCCTGGGTTTGGCCTCTCTCTGCGAGCGGCTAAGTTCTTGAGCGAAGCCGCGTTTCGCAAGCGGGCGCGGCCGCTGCACCGTGAAAAAAAGATCCGGCTTACTTTTCGGGTGAGACTTTCTTTAACACAGAAGCACTAAGCTCCTTCGCGTGCTCCTGCATCGCGGCAAGCTGCGATTTCACATACTCAGATTGATGCGCGAGGAACTCTTGCGGGTCCTTGGACTGAATGAGCTTTTGTGCGTGCTCGAAAGCCGCCTTGATGTTGGCTTCGGTGAAGCTAAGCGCCTTTGAGCTCACGTCCTTGACGCTCGATTGCAACATGTCCGCCGTGCTCTCTGCCTGCGCCGTTGCGGTGCGTGTAGCTTCAACGAAACGTTCGAAAGCTTTGCGGGCCTCTTCGACGCTCTTCGCCGTCAAGTCCCGGACGTCGGAGGGGATCTCGTAGGGGAACTTTGCCATTGCGAGCGCCTTTCTTGCTTAGAGTTCGAGGCTCTTAAGGCGGAACGGAACGCCGCCCGCCGCGCCTGCCATTAAGTCCAGGCTCTTCTTATAAAATGCCAAACGGTGGGAGGCAACGGCCTCCAACAAAAGAGCTCCTTGGTCAGAGCGCGCCCGGGCGCTAGGCATCGGCCAGTTTTAACGTCAGGCATTTGGCGGCTCCGCCCGCTCTTATGAACTCGGAGAGCGGCGTGGTCACCGGCAAGAAACCAGCAGCGCGCAACCGGTTTTGCAGGGCCTCCGAGGAGCCGTTCATGATGATTCGGCCTTCGAGCTCGACGGCATTGCAAGCGAACCGTTCGGCATCTTTCTCATCGACTTCGATGCGCTTGCTTGGCGGGACGAGCGAAGCGATAATCTCCTGCGAGCGCGTATCGAAGGCAGGCGGAAAATGCATGAGCCAGCCGCCAGTAAGCGGGCAAAAACAAGTATCGAGATGATAGAAACGGGGGTCGATGAGCCGTAAGCCAATGCTTCGGCGGCTAAAGATTTTTTCGAGGACGCTTGGGGCCTTCTCGCTCGAGCGGAAGCCATAGCCGCACCAAATGAGCGGCCGGCCGGGGTCGAGCAATGCGTCGCCCGCGCCTTCGAAGCTTACCTCCTCTGGCCAAGGCGCTATGGCAAAGCCGTTATGTAGAAACCACCCGCGGAACAAGCGCTCCTCAGGCGCCCGTTCTGGGTGCCGGAAGCGGCTTACGACGGCCACATTGCCGATCACGAGACCGGCATTGGCGGTAAAGACCATGTCAGGAAGTCCCGCCTCGGGCATAACAGCTTCTATTTCGGCGTGAGCCGATAGTTGGCGGTGCAAATGAGCCCATTGGCTTTGGGCAAGCTCATGCACGGCTTTCCCGACATGGGCCTGCATCCAAGGGTTGATGACGTAATCAACGCCGAAATGCTCCGGCGGGCACATCAAAATCCGCTGGCGGCCTGCGGTGGTCTCCGGCCTAGCGAGCTTTGCATGCGGGGTTATGTTTTGGCCGCCATTTTGTGAGGCCTGGACCGCGCCCCGGCGCAAATCCACATATTCGGTCTCGAAGGACTTATCCATCGGCCCGCAATCCTGCGGCAAACGGGTTAACGCTCAGTTGAATTAGAACGGGAGCTCAGCTTAGCAGCTGCTCCGCTGCCCAAGAGAGCAAAATTCGCGCCAGCAGTGCTTCTCCTGAGGCGCCAATTCAGGCCGGGGCCGCTCATAGGAGGCGCAAAGGTGGAAGAACTCACCCATTTCATCGGCGGCAAGCATGTTCGCGGGGCGCCGGAACGCTTTTGCGATGGCTTCGAGCCCATGACCGGCCGCGCCATTTCGCGCGTGCCTCTCGCATCGGCTGCCGAGGTGCGCGCTGCCGTTGACAACGCGCGCGCCGCGCAGCCAGCTTGGGGCGCGGTCAATCCCCAGCGCCGCTCGCGCGTGCTGATGGAATTCCTCGATCTTGCCTCAAAGGAAGTGGAGGCGCTTGCTGCGCTCCTTGCCCGCGAGCACGGTAAGACAATCGCCGATGCGAGGGGCGATATCGAGCGGGGCCTGGACGTCATCGAATTCGCAATCGGCATTCCTCATCTCATAAAAGGGGAATACACCGGTTCGGCTGGAGTCGGCATTGACATCTATTCCATGCACCAGCCTGTCGGCGTTGCGGCTGGCATTACCCCTTTTAACTTTCCGGCGATGATTCCGATGTGGATGTTCGGCCCCGCAATCGCCTGCGGCAACGCCTTTGTGCTCAAACCCTCGGAGCGTGATCCCTCCGTCCCGCTCCGGCTCGCGGAACTCATGATCGAGGCGGGCTTGCCGCCAGGAATTCTCAACGTGATCAACGGAGGCAAAGAAACGGTTGATGCCTTGATCGAAAATCGTGGCATTGACGCGATCAGCTTCGTCGGCTCAACGCCCGTTGCCGCCTCGATTTACGCTCGCAGCGCGGCGGCGGGAAAACGCGCGCAATGTTTTGGCGGCGCCAAGAATCACATGGTCGTCATGCCGGATGCCGATATGGATCAGGCGGCGGATGCGCTGATTGGCGCCGGTTACGGCTCGGCTGGCGAGCGCTGCATGGCGGTTTCAGTTGCCGTTCCCGTAGGCCAAGCGGCCGCGCACGCTCTTGTCAACCGCCTCGTTCCGCGCGTCGAAGCTCTCAAGGTCGGACCCTCGACCGATGCTTCGGCCGATTTCGGCCCGCTCGTGTCGAAGGCCCATCTTGAGAGAGTGAAAGCTTATGTCGAGCTCGGCATCAGCGAGGGCGCAAAGCTTCTTGTCGATGGCCGCGGGTTCAAGATGCAGGGCTATGAGAACGGTTTTTACATGGGCGGATGCCTTTTTGATGAAGTCAAGCCGCACATGCGCATCTACAAAGAAGAGATTTTCGGTCCTGTGCTTTCGGTCGTGCGGGCCTCAACTTATGAAGAGGCGCTGCAGCTCGTGAATGATCACGAATTGGGCAATGGCGCTGCGATCTTTACCCGCAGCGGCGCTGCGGCGCGCGATTTCGCAGCAAGAGCCCAGGCCGGGATGATTGGAATCAACGTGCCGATCCCGGTGCCGCTCGCCTATTTCACGTTTGGCGGCTGGAAGCGCTCGGCCTTCGGCGATCTCAACCAGCATGGCATGGACGCCGTCCGGTTTTATACAAAAACCAAGACCGTGACCTCCCGCTGGCCGGAGGGCGCGAACGGGGCGAGCTTTGTCATGCCGGCTATGGAGTGAGGCGGCAGTCAGAGCCGTTGGCTCAGCTCCTCAAACAAGAGCGAGGCCTCAGGGAAGCTGCCGCGGCGCTCGCCAGGCGCCAGCACGCGCAGGACCCTTACACGATGGGGGAGTGCGATCGTTAAGACATCGCCTGGGCCGACCGGCTTTGCGGGCGCGTCGACCCGCTTGGCGTTGATGCGGACGTGACCCTCGGCAACAAGCCGGGCCGCGAGGCTGCGGGTCTTGACCACCCGCGCGATCCAAAGCCATTTATCGAGCCGCTGACGCGGGACCACGCCCTCTCTCCGGCCATGCCGCGAGGCCTAGAATAAAGGGCCGCTACGGAGAGCTTCAAGGGGATCGCGCGCGGCCTACTTCTTCGCGTGCTTTTCCGGTTTTTTGCCCGCCGCCTTCGCGCGGAGCACTGGTTTGGGCAACGCATGAGGCTTCGCGGGAGCCCCGGGGTGCGCGGCCGCGAGGCGGACCTGCTTCGCCTCGCCCTTTGCGGGCGTTTTCTTCATTTGCTTCAGCGCGGCTTTCTGCTGCGCCTTCCGTGCAGCCTGCAATTTTTTCACCCCGCCCTTCGCCCGCGCAAGGCGGTGCTTGTGGAACCCCGCGCGAGGCGCGCCGGCCACAGCCGGTTTCGCGCTCTCCTTGAGCGGCAGCGCTTTGGGATCGGGCGGCAGCGGGATCTCGGCGGCGGGCTCCGGCACTGGGGCATAGGCGCTTACCGTGCCGGGCGGCGGCTCGGTGCCGACCGGCGAATGTGGAGGGCGCGCTTGCGCGACAAGCCCGCTATAACCCGCCTCGGGGCCGACGTGCACGGGCACGGGAGCAAAGGCGGCGGAGGGCACCATGGCGATTCTCAGTGCCATCGGCGAGGTTTTGGCGAAGGCCGTGGTGGTCGAGAGAATCAAGTTGCCGTTCGCGGCCGCGTTCGCGAGGAGCGGCGCGTTCAGTTGCTTAATCTCATCCATATAGCGCGCGACCGCCTTGCTGCGGCTGCGGCAGACCGACTGCTGGAGATCGGGAGGCCCTCCGGCCGGCGGCGGCGCGATGTCAGAGAGCGATTTGAGAGGCCTGTCGATGCCCGCAAAGGCGCGATCGAAGAGGGTTGCGGCCATCATCGCCCGGCTGTGGACATTTGGCGCGCCAAGAATAATGGCGATGAGCTTGCGCCCGCCTTGCGTCGCGCTCGCGACGATATTGAACCCGGCAGCGCAAGTAAAGCCTGTCTTCATCCCGTCGGCGCCGGGATAGCGGCCAAGCAGATCGTTGTGGTTGCGGATGATTTTGCCGTCGAGCTCCAGGGCGCCGATGTTGAACAGCGCGGCATGCTCGGGGAAGGTCAAGTAGAGCGCGCGGGCAAGGATTGCTAGGTCGCGCGCCGAGGAGACATGCTCGGGGTTCGGCAGACCGTTCGGGTTCACGAAATGCGACTGGGCAAGGCCAAGCGCGCGGGCGCTCTCGTTCATATCTTCGGCGAAGGCCTCAACCGTTCCCGAGACCCCTTCGGCGATGGTGACCGCCATGTCGTTCGCCGACTTCACCATCAGCATCTTCAGCGCATTGCCGAGCGTGACCTGCGTGCCGGGATGGAAGCCCATTTTCGAGGGGGGCATGGACGCCGCCCGCGTGGTAACCACGAGCGGCGTGTCGAGGGTGATGCGATGGTCGCGCACGGCGGAGAGTGCGACATAGGCGGTCATGAGCTTGGTCAGCGAGGCCGGGTACCACGGCTGCGTTGCATGATCCTCGTAAAGCACCGCGCCTGAGGGCAGCTCGATGACGAGTGCGGGATTCGCCGAGGCTTGGGCGATGCAGGCGCCGAGCAGGGCAACGAAAGCAAAGGCAAAGGCGCCGGCGCGCAACATCATACCCGGCCTTGAGCCGGGCATCCAGAGTCTCTTCTTCAATCGCCAAGGCCCGGCCAAAATGCCGGGAGCGTCTGACTCGCCGCCGCTGCGAGCGCCTGCACCAATCGATGGAGGAAATTGCCTTTGACCTTTTGGGCTCATGCCGCACCCCGGCCGAATCGAACAAATTTGGGCGACCCTGCCACCCGTCTTTGCATTTCGCAAGCGCGGCTCTAGCAAGGCCGGTCCAACACTAAGGGAGCAAGGCGGCGAAGGTAGGGCAGGGGGCGGGGGCCGGAATTGGCTGAGAGCAACTTGAGTGTGCTCGGCGAACCCTTGGCAACCAAGGAGGCATCCGTGGCGCCGCTCTGCTCGAGTTCGATGTGCCGAAAGGATCCTTCATCCCCACCGCGACTGCGATAGGTTTTTTCGTCAATGCCGCGCGGCTGCCGGTTTACCTTGCCGCGCAATGGCGCGCGACATCGCCGCGATCTGGCCTTGGGTGGCCACGGCCGCCATTGGGGTTTTTCCTGGCACGCTGCTTGGGACGTATTCCCTCGGCAGCATCCCGCGGCAGACGTTGCGCCGGACCGTCGCTGTGCTGTTGTTGGCTTTGGGTGTTTATATGATGTGACAGGGGGAAATAGGGCGAAGCTGGACGCGCAGGCGGCTTTTTCAAAATTTACGGAGCGTTTCCAATGGCATCACAGGCGCAAAACGACCCAATCCTGAAACGCTTCCGCGCGGCCTTGAACGAGATTTACGGCAACCGGATTGACCGGGTTGTCTTGTTCGGCTCCCGCGCGCGCGGCGACGCGCAGCCGGATTCCGATTACGACGTTGCCGTCTTCTTGCGCGACATGCCTGACCGGTTTGCAGAGATGAACCGGCTTGCTGATCTCGGCACGAGCTTTCTTGATGAGACCGGGGAATTCATTCATGCGATGCCTTATCGCGCCGGTGCTTACAATGAGCGGACGCCATTGATGCACGAAATCCGCGCGGACGGTGTCGATTTATGACCCCGGAGGCCGCCGCATTTTTGGAGAAGTCCCGCGAGTTCCTTGCGAAGGCGCAAGACTTCCTCGACGCGCAGCGCTGGACCGACGAGGCAGGGCGCGCGGCGTATCTCGCGGGGTTTCATGCGGCGCAGGCCTTTCTTTTTGAAAGCACCGGCAAGGTGTTTAAAACTCACAAGGGCGTGAGAACAGAATTCCTCCGGTTAACGAGAGACGACCCGCGCCTTGACATAGAGCTGCGAGCCTTCCTTGGCCGCGCCTACAATCTCAAAGCGATTGCCGATTACGAAACCGGCACCGGTTCGTCCGTTTCTGCCGAGAGCGCTCGTGCCGCGCTTCAAACGGCACGGCGGTTTGTGGAGTGCGTCACGTCTCTTATTTCTACAAATCGCCGCGCGCTACGTGCGCCGGACACCGAACCCAAGCTCTAAGCCCGCACCGCCGGATCATCGCGATCCCGCTGCTGGCTTTGGGAGTTCATATGATGGCCACGGGGGGCAGTAGGGAAAAGCGGGCCGGTAGACAGCTTTCTCGAACAGAAAGTCCTGCGCGAGGGCAAGAGTGCCGGCTGCCCCCGATGCACGCGCGCAGGGCGCAGCGGCAGGCGCCGGGATTCGGATCCAGAGCTCGCGAGCGTACGCCAGTTCGATAATGGCCCTTATGCGACTTTCACCGAGGCGCTCGCGGGTTTCCTCATGGCTTATAGGCAAGCCACCAAACCGGCCATCGCCTTTTTTGCATTATCAAGATATTCGTCCCTGACTTGCACACGATGACCATTGATCGTTTGCTTTCCAACCTGAACCTTTGAAAACGGCAGGCCCTTTGCAAAGGCTATCACGCCAGTCGTTTGGAAATCTCGAACCTCGACGAATCCCTTTTCTACGGTCTTGAACGTGAAAATATCCGAGTGTAATTTCAATAGCTTTTCTACATCCTTTTCGATGGCAGACAGCACAGCCGCATAAGCAGAGGCCGCGCCCATGTATTGAGTAAGGCGATTTTTTATGATCAAATGAACCTTTGGGAGTGCGCGGCCAGCATTCCTCAACTTCGTCGCAAAAGCATAAGCAGTATAAATTTCTGAAGGTAGCTTCAGCCCATACACGAGGGAAAAGGCGTTTTGGATGGCTCGGCGCGACGAATCGTCTGCCATGACGGGCAATATTATTCGGTCACATGCCGCAAGCCCGATTTGAGTGTAGAGCGAAAAGCTCGGATTGCAGTCTATAAAGACGGTGTCGTAATCGTCCTTAACTTGCTTCAGGAAATCAGCCAGCCAATCGACGACAGAAATCCAAGGAGTCGCCCCTGGAATCTGGTTGTTGGCAAGGGTGTTCACAGCGTTCGATTGCAATTCTAGGAGCGGGTCACCGCAAACCAAATCGATATTGTCAGGAACCGCGTTATTGAAAGTAATCGGCTTCGTGATGAAGTCGGTAGCGGCGAATGGCGGTGGTACGTACGGCGAAGGCAAGCGAAGCTGAAAATAGCCGCCGATGCTACAACGAGGAACAAGGCCTTGCTGCTTAAGAAGCATGTCGCTGCCTTTATTTGCAAGCCCACCGAGTAACAATTCTGATAAATTAGCCTGTGGACAAAGGTCTATAGCAAGTATTCGTTTCGATCTATGCTTTTCTGCATAGAGGCACACCGTTTGAAAGGCCAAACTCGTCTTTCCAGTTCCGCCCTTATTATTCCAAAGTGCATATACTAACGGCATAAACTAAACCTCATTCGTGATAGGATGGACACTATTGCGTCTAGAATTGACAATATAACGTCCAAAATGGACGACGTCAAGTCCCATCTATCAATTGTTCAAGATTCAAGATTTCTGCACCAGGCCGCGAGCATTGATTTTGCAAACGTTTTTTGATGCAAAAGTCGCGTGCAAATGATGGGCTCAACATCAAGGGCAACGCCTACCGCTTCGTGAATTTCGAGAAAGATCGTCTGGATCAAATGGATCGGCACGCACGAGGATTATGACCGGATCAATGTGAGCGAGATTGAGCACGATGAATGACATAAAACCCATCCGTTCGGAGGCGGATTACGAAGCCGCTCTGGCCGAGATCGAGCGGCTATGGGGCGCGAGGGCCGGTACGCCTGAAGGCGACCGCCTCGACGTTCTCGCCACTCTTATCGACGCTTATGAGAGCGAGCATTACTCACTCGATCCGCCTGACCCAATCGAAGCGATCAAATTCCGAATGGAGCAACAAGGACTGACGCGGCGCGGCCTCGAAGCAATCCTCGGGACACGCGCCCGCGCCGCCGAAATCTTGAGCCGCAAACGCGGTCTTTCGATCAGCATGATCCGGCGGCTGCACGAGCGGCTTGGCATTCCGGCGGAAGTGCTGATCCGCCCGGTCCGAAAACCGGCCGCCTGAATGCCGGGCGATGTTATACCAGCCGCCCTAGAACATGGATTCGTCATCGCGAGGAGAGCAGCGACGAAGCGATCCAGGAATCGCGCTGTGGCCTTGGATGGCTTCGCTTCGCTCGCCATGACGGCCAATCTCAGCAGGTCATGATTTGGGGACGGTTGGCATTACAAATTGGCGGCGCACCGGAGCAGCAATCGCTTCTGGGCTCGAGCGGGTTTCCGCCAATCGCACCAGAAAACCCGCTCATCTTGCCGCGCCGAGAGGAGCACAAGTTTCAGCCCTGTAAGCCTTTGCGCCCGGCGGGACGAAACCGCGCCACGGCAAGCGTTTTGGTAAGGACCGCGCGCCGCTGAGCAATCCGCCGCGCGCCGTCACCCCTCCTTCAGCTTCTTCGCCGCGCGCGGGGCGAAGTAGGTCAAAATCGCATCGGCGCCTGCGCGCTTGAAGGCGATAAGGCTCTCAAGCATCGCTTTCTCGCCATCGATCCAGCCGTTCCCAGCGGCGGCCATAATCATCGCATATTCGCCCGACACCTGGTAAGCGAAGGTTGGCACGCCGAACTCGCTCTTCACCCGGAAGATGATGTCGAGATAGGGCAGGCCCGGCTTCACCATCACCATGTCGGCGCCTTCCTCGATGTCGAGCGCAACCTCGCGCAGCGCTTCATCGGAATTGGCGGAGTCCATCTGATAGGTGCGCTTATCGCCGGTGAGCGTCGCGCTGGTGCCGACGGCATCGCGGAAGGGGCCATAAAAGGCCGAGGCATATTTGGCTGCGTAAGAGAGGATCTGCACGTCTTCAAAATTCGCCGCGTCGAGCCCGGCGCGGATCGCGCCGACGCGCCCGTCCATCATGTCGGACGGGGCGATCACATCGGCGCCCGCGCGGGCTTGATTGAGCGCTTGGCTTACGAGCACGAAAACCGTCTCGTCGTTCAAAATTTTGCCGCCGCGCAAAATGCCGTCATGACCGTGGCTCGTATAAGGGTCGAGCGCGACATCGGTGATGAGACCGATGTCCGGCACCTCGCGCTTGATGGCGCGGGCCGCGCGGCAGACGAGATTTTCGGGGTTGAGCGCCTCGGAGCCCTCCTCGTTGCGCAGCCCCGGCTCGGTGAAGGGAAAAAGGGCGATCGCCGGGATGCCGAGCTCGGCTGCCTGAAGCGCCGCCCGCACCGCCTCGTCGACCGAAAGCCGCTCGA
>Ga0209810_1002584_pt1 | contig 21272 bp, 16 predicted proteins | sample Coa_R1_7_FD_187159 | JGI IMG/M metagenome (GOLD analysis project Ga0209810, IMG submission 187159) | Surface soil microbial communities from Centralia Pennsylvania, which are recovering from an underground coalmine fire - Coalmine... | ecosystem: Environmental > Terrestrial > Soil > Unclassified... | reverse complement strand
CTCGCAACGACGCAGGACGCCTGGTCCGTCAGCTGAGCTTGCGGATCATGAACGAGTCGTAGTTGAGCTCGGCCACGCGGAACCAGGGATAGGCCGCTCCCTGGAACGCCTGCATCGATTCGTAGACCTTCTTGAAGCTCGCATTGGTCTTGGCGATCTCGTCGTGCAGCTCGTGCGCCGCGTTCCAGCAGGCCTCCATGATCTCGGGGGAGAACGCCCGAAGCTGGGCGCCGTTCGCGATCAGACGCCGGAGCGCGGGCGGATTGAGCTCGTCATATTTGGCCACCATCCAGTCGTTCGCGTAGGCGGCGGCGTTCCGGAGGATGGTCTGGTAGCTCTTGGGCAAGGCGTTCCATTTGTCGAGATTGATGAATGCGCCGAGCATCGAACCTCCTTCCCACCAGCCCGGCGTGTAGTAGTACTTGGCGATCTTGTAGAAGCCGAGCTTCTCATCATCATACGGCCCGACCCATTCGGCCGCGTCGATGACGCCCTTCTCGAGCGCCGGATAGATGTCGGCGCCGCCGAGCAACTGGGGTACCCCGCCAAGCTTGGCGATCACCTTGCCGGGAAAACCGCCGATGCGGAATTTGAGCCCCTTGAGGTCGTTGACCGTCTTGATCTCCTTGCGGAACCAGCCCCCCATCTGGCAGCCGGTATTGCCGGCAAGCAGCATGATCACATTGTATTTCTTGTAGAACTCATTGAGCAGCTCGCCGCCGCCGCCGTTGATGAACCAGCCCTGGTTGATGCGCTGGTTCGGGCCGAAGGCGATCGACGTGCCCAGGCCGAAGGTCGGGTCCTTGCCGAAATAGTAGTAGGAAGCGGTATGCGCGATCTCGACCGTGGCATTGGAGGCCGCGTCGAGGGCCTGCAGGGCCGGAACGATCTCGCCCGCGGCAAAAGTCTGGATCTGGAATTTGTTGTCGGTGGCCTCCGCGACCGCCTTGGCGAAGATTTCGGCGCCGCCGAACAGCGTGTCGAGCGACTTCGGCCAGCTCGCGGTGAGGCGCCATTTGAGCTCGGGCATCGACTGCGCAATCGCCGGCGCGGCGAGCGCGCTCGCCGCGGCGCCGAGACCGGCGGCCTTCAAGAATTGACGACGTTTCATCCCTCGTTCCTCCCATGCACGGTGCGTTGTCGTATCCGATGGCGGGAGCCCCTTCTCCCGCCCGCCGCCATGTTGCCCCACTCCGCGGGCGACGGGAAGCACGGCCCGCGCCGAGCGGCCCGGGTGGCCTCCGCCGCAGCGCGACACGGGCGGACCGCGCAAGGCCCTACCCCGCGGCGCGGCCCAAAACGGAGCGGGGCCGGTCGGTCGACCGGCCCCGCCGCGCCTTGCCTCGTATCGCGTCCGGGCTTCAGCCTTTGGCGCGACTGCGGATCATGAAGCTCTCGAAGGTGAATTCGGCGACCTGCCACCACAGATTCTCGTCGTTGCGGAACGCGACGAGCGACTCCAGCACCTTCTTGTAGTTGGGATTCTTGGCCGACTCTTCGGCGTTGACCTCGTTGGACGCCTTCAGGCAGGCTTCCATGATCTGCTGGCTGAACGGCCGCAGCTGCGTGCCGGCCGCCACCAGGCGTTTCAGCGCCTGCGGATTGCGGGCATCGTAACGCGCCTGCTCCTCGACATTCGCATAGCCGGCGGCCGCGGTGAGGATCGCCTGATAGGTCTTCGGCAGCGCGTTCCACTTCGACAGGTCGACCAGCAGGTGATTGGTCGTGCCGCCCTCCCACCAGCCCGGATAGTAGTAGTACTTGGCGACCTTGTAGAAGCCGAGCTTCTCATCGTCATACGGCCCGACCCATTCGGCCGCGTCGATGACGCCCTTCTCCAGCGCCGGATAGATGTCCGCGCCGCCGATGAGCTGCGGCACGCCGCCGAGCTTGGCGATGGTCTTGCCGGCCCAGCCGCCGATGCGGAATTTCAGACCCTTGAGATCGTCGACGGTCTTGATCTCCTTGCGGAACCAGCCGCCCATCTGGCAGCCGGTATTGCCGGCAAGCAGGCATTTCAAATTGTACTTGGCGCCGAACTCGTCGATCAGCTTCTGGCCGTCGCCTTCGTAGAACCACGCGTTCTGCTGGCGCGCATTGAGGCCGAACGGATAGGCACAGAACAGCGCCCAGGTCGGGTCCTTGCCGATGTAATAATAGGTGGCGGTGTGTCCGAGTTCGACCGTCCCGTTCTGCACCGCGTCGAGCACCTGCAAGGCCGGCACGATCTCCCCGGCGGCGAAGGTCTGGATCTGGAATTTGCCGTCGGTGGCTTCCGACACGTATTTGGCAATGGTCGTGCAGGCGCCGAACAGCGTGTCGAGCGATTTCGGCCAGCTTGCCGCCAGACGCCATTTCAGCTCCGGCATCGACTGGGCGATCGCCGGCGCGGCGACCGTGCTGGCGGCGAGCCCGAGACCCGCGGCTTTAAGGAATTGTCGGCGTTTCATGGGAACCTCTCCATAGCCCGTGGCTGGACAAACCAATACGTAAACCCTAGCGGCATGGCGACCGCCGCCAGACGGGGCGCTACAATGCTTTGCCGTTTGCGGTCGCGCAAGGCGTTTTCACCGGAAGCGGCCGCGCGCCGACACCGTCGATCGCCGCCCTTACGCCTCGATCACGATCTTCGGCGCCGGACGGCCGGCGCTCGCGAGCGCATCGCGCACCTTGGCCGCGATCGTGCGGTAGATGCGGGCATGTTCGCCTTCGGGCTCGGTGGCCACCACGGGCAGACCGGTGTCGGATTTCTCCCGGATCGTCATGTGGAGCGGCACCTCGCCGAGGAACGGAACGCCGAGACGCTCGGCCTCCTGCCGCGCGCCGCCGTAGCCGAAAATGTCCGACCGCCCGCCGCAATGCGGGCACAGGAAATAGCTCATGTTCTCGACGAGGCCGAGCACCGGGACATTGACACGCCTGAACATGGCGATGCCGCGCCGCGCATCGATCAGGGCGAGATCCTGCGGCGTCGAGACGATGACCGCGCCCTTGAGCGGCACCTGTTGCGCCATCGTGAGCTGCGCGTCTCCGGTGCCGGGAGGCATGTCGACGACCATGACGTCAAGCCGTCCCCATTCCACCTCGCGCAGCATCTGCGTGATCGCCGACATCACCATCGGGCCACGCCAGATCATCGGCGTCTCCTCGTCGATGAGGAAGCCGATCGACATCGCCGTCAACCCGTAGCGGCTGATCGGCTTGAGCCGCGTGCCGCCGATGGTCTGCGGCTTCTCCTTGATTGCGAGCAGGCGCGGCAGCGAAGGACCGTAGATATCGGCGTCGAGCATGCCGACCTTGAGTCCGAGATCGCGCAGGCCGAGCGCGAGATTGACCGCGGTGGTCGATTTGCCGACACCGCCCTTGCCGGAGGCGACCGCGATCACCGCCTCGACGCCCGGAATGCCCGCCGGCGCGTTGTCGGCCGGATGCGCGGCGGGCCGCGCCCGCGCGGGCTGCGGCGGCACGCGCGGCGCGCCGGCCGCCCGTTCGGCGGTCAACGCCACCAGCGCCGATTGCACGCCGGGAACGGCGCGCACCGCCTCCTCGGCGGCCTTGCGGACCGGCTCCCACAGCTTCACGGCCGCGGCATCGACGGTGATCGAGAAGAACACCTTTCCGTCGCTCGTCACGATGTCGGAGAGCGCCGGCGCCTCCGCGAGCGCGGTGCCGCCCGGCGTGCGCACCTTGGCCAGAGCCGCGAGGACCTGTTCCTTGCTCACCGTCATGCCGTCCGCTCCCGCAGGTTTCGTCGGCACCATGCGGCGCCGATGCCGGGGCGTCAATGTCCCGGTTGACGCAAGCATCCCCGCGATGACCTATAGCCGGGCAGCACCGCCGCAAGGGCGGCGGCGACTCATTTTCAAGGAGGACGATGATGGCAAAGGTGGCGTTTCTGGGCTTGGGCGTCATGGGCTATCCCATGGCCGGGCATCTCAAGACCAAAGGCGGACACGACGTGACCGTCTACAACAGGACCGCCGCCAAGGCCGAGAAATGGGTTAAGCAGTTCGGCGGCAGGTCCGCGCCCACGCCCAGGGCAGCGGCACAAGGCCAGGATTTCGTGATGGCCTGCGTGGGCAACGACGACGACCTGCGCCAGGTGACGCTCGGCTCCGAGGGCGCCTTCGCCGCGATGAGCAAAGGGGCGGTCTTCGTCGACCACACCACCGCGTCGGCCGAGATCGCGCGCGAGCTTCACGCGGCGGCCAGAAAAGGCGGCTTCGACTTCATCGACGCGCCGGTCTCGGGCGGGCAGGCAGGAGCCGAGAACGGCGTGCTGACGGTGATGTGCGGCGGCGATGCCGAGCCGTTCGGTCGCGCCGAGAAGGTGATCGCCGCCTATGCGCGCGCCTGCACCCTGATGGGCGCGCCCGGCTCCGGCCAGTTGGCCAAGATGGTCAACCAGATCTGCATCGCCGGGCTCGTCCAGGGCCTCGCCGAAGGCCTGCATTTCGCCAAGAAGGCCGGGCTCGACATCGACAAGCTGATCGCCACGATCTCCAAGGGCGCCGCGCAGTCATGGCAGATGGAGAACCGCTACAAGACGATGGTCGCGGGCAAGTTCGATTTCGGCTTCGCCGTCGACTGGATGCGCAAGGATCTTGGAATCTGCCTCAGCGAAGCGCGCAAGAACGGCGCCAATCTTCCCGTCACCGCGCTGGTCGACCAGTTCTATTCGCAGGTGCAGGCGATGGGCGGCAGGCGCTGGGACACCTCGAGCCTCATCGCGCTTCTCGAGCGCTGATCGGCCGGCGTCGCATCCCCTCCGGGACGAGACCGCGGAAGCACCGCAGGTCAGACCTCGATCACCAGGCCGTCGCACGCAAGAAGCAGGCCGGCCGCCGCGATCTCCTCGCCATGCGCGAGGACGCTCGGATTCATATGCGTGAGCATGATGCGTCGGGCGCGCAGATCGGGCAGACGCGCCTTGAGCACTTCCCACGTGATATGTCCGGTGATGCGACCGTCATAGCCGGAGCATTCGCAGACGAAGAGGTCGGCGTCGCGCGCGATCGGCAGCAGCGCATCGGTCCATTCGGTGTCGCCGGAATAAGCGAAGGTCCTTACGCCGTCGGAAAGCCGCAGCGCGGTCGACGGTGCGCCCGACTGGTGACGCACCTCCGCGGTGCGCAGCGAGTGTCCCAGCACCTCGGTTTCGGCGCCGACCGGCGTCTCCTCGACGCGCCAGGGAAAGCGCCACGCCGTTGCGCTCGACTTGGGAAAGAACACCTCAAGCAGCGCGTCGAGACGCGCGCGCGTGCCCGGCGGCCCGGTGATCAGCAGAGGCCTTTCGCGCCGCGCGAGCAATTGTGCGTCGAGCAGAAAAAACGGCAGCCCGCCGAAATGGTCGCCGTGCAGATGCGAGAGAACGACCGCGTCGACACGGTTCGGGTCGACCCCCTGCCGCCTGAGCGCCGGCAGCGCGGAGGCGCCGCAATCGACGAGCAGCACGGCCTTCGCCGTCTCGAGCACAAAGCAGGTGTGAAGACGCCCGCCCGAGCCGAAGGCGTCTCCCGAGCCGGCAATGGTCAGCCGCATCAGGCGCGCGCGCTCGGCCGCGCGGAGACGGCGGCGTGCCAGCGCTTGACGTTGGACAGGCTCTCGGGCATCGCCAGGCGCGCCGGTTTCATGAAATCGACCGCGCACAGCATGGTGATGTCGGCGACGGAGAAACGGTCGCCGGCAACGAATTCGCGCTTGCCGAGCTCGCCGTCCATGAACTCGAGAAACCAGGTCGCGCGCGGGCGCATCGCGTCCGCATAGGCCGGCACCTGCGGGACCTCCAGATCCTTCATCGCCGGATGCTGATGGCGGAACACCGCGGCCACGTGGGCGAAGAATTCAATCTCGCACCGCCGGTTCCACATCTCGACCTGGGCGATCTCCTTTGCGCCGACCCCGAACAGCGGCGGCTCGGGCTGCAGCGCCTCGAAATAGCGGCAGATGGCGATCGACTCCGTGATGACCGTCCCGTCGTCGAGGACCAGGGCCGGCATGCGCTGGAGCGGGTTGATCGCCGCATATTCCGGCGTCTTGTGCTGCTTGGCCATGATGTCGACCTGCTCGGTCGGGACGGAAATCCCCTTTTCCGCGAGAAAGATCCGGGTGCGGCGCGGATTGGGCGCCATCCTGCTGTCGTAAAGCTTCATCCTTCGCTCCCCATGAGGATTTCCGTCGGCGTCAGCCGACCACGCGAACGGCCGTCCTGTCAAAGGCCCGGCGCGTTTTCGTTAACCAGGATTCTTAGCAGCTCCTTAAGCTTGGTTTTAAGGATTATGTGCGATTTCTCGCCCCCAGTTCATTGTATCCGCATTCCTTCATGCCGGTTGCGAGCGAGTCACCCCGCCCCCCCGAGCCTTTTCGGGACAGCACGGCGCTCAAGCGACGCCTTGCCGCGCAATACGTGCGCGACGCGCGCGACCGGCTGACCTCGAGCAGCGGCACGCGGCCCGCCTTCGACTACGAGCTTCTGCGCCAATACGCGCAGAACCGCCTGTCCGCCTCGCTCGCGATCCTGCTCCTCGTCGCCACCGTGGGGATTCTCTCGAGCCTTTGGACCGGCGCGGCCGCGGCGGGCGTGTGGACCGCAACCGTGCTCGTGATCCATGCGATCATCGTGACCAAGTGCCGGCAATTCCTGGAGCTCCCGGCGGCGGAGACGCGCTACCGCACCTGGCGGATCCGTTTCGTGCTGCTCGATCTGTTCAACGGATTTGCCTGGATGTTCATCCTCATTCATCTCGTGGGCGTGGACGAGAATTCCGGCACCTTCATGCTGTTCGTCATGCTCCTGGTGGTGGCGGTCTCGAGCATGCTCGCCTCCAGCCTGCCGATGGCGGTCTTCGCCGCGAGCTTTCCGGTCACCGCGGCGGTGGCCTTCGCCTTCATGTTGCACGGCACGCTGCGCGGAACGGTTCTCGCCGTCATGGCACTGACCGCGCAGGCCTATTTCGCGCTTCTCGCCTATCGCCTTTATTCCACCACGCTGGCCACGCTCGAGGCGCGTGCGGAGAAGGACGCGCTGATCGGCGAGCTCGAGCAGGCGAAATCGATCTCGGATGAGGCGCGCCGGCGCGCCGAGGCCGCCAATATCGCCAAATCGCGGTTCCTCGCGCAGATGAGCCACGAGCTGCGCACGCCGCTCAACGCCATCCTCGGCTTTTCCGAGGTCATGAAGTCCGAGGTGTTCGGACCCCATGCGGTCTCCGCCTACAAGGAATATTCGGCCGACATCCACAATTCGGGCGTGCACCTGCTCGGACTGATCAACGAGATCCTCGATCTGTCGCGCATCGAGGCGGGTCGTTACGAGCTGAACGAGGAGTCGATATCGCTGCCGGCGGTCGTCCAGGATTGTCATCATCTGCTCAAGCTGCGCGCCAGCAACCGCGGCATCGTCATTCATGAGATGTTCGAGCCCGACCTGCCGCGGCTGTGGGCGGACGAGCGCGCGGTACGCCAGATCTGCCTCAACCTCCTTTCGAACGCGATCAAGTTCACGCCCCAGGGGGGCGAGATCTGGCTCAAGGTGGGCTGGACCGCCTCGGGCGGGCAATATCTCAGCGTCAAGGACACCGGCCCCGGCATCCCGGAGGAGGAGATCCCCGTCGTGCTCGCATCGTTCGGCCAGGGCTCCAACGCCATCAAATCGGCGGAACAGGGCGCGGGCCTCGGCCTGCCCATCGCCAAGAGCCTCGTCGACCTGCACGGCGGCAGTTTCACGCTCAAATCCAAGCTGCGCATCGGCACCGAGGTGGTGGTCGCCTTTCCGCCCGAGCGGGTGGTGACCGCGATGGCGCCGGTGAACGAAGGCGCGCCGTCGATCGTCCCCGCCGAACCGGCGCCGACGAGCCCGCCGGCGGAGAAAAGCCGGGCCGCGCGCCGGCCCCTGTTCCGCATCGGACTGTAGCGTGGATTTCGGCGACATTCCTCCGCCGCTGCCGGCGCATCGCGAGCCCCGCGAGGCGATGCAAAATCGAATGGACTCGTGCCGGATCGCTTCGTCGCCCCCGCGGGGCTCCCGGCACGGCGCGGCGCCCCGCCCTGCGGGTGCTACGTCCATCCGTTCGGGACCCGTACCCGGCTTGCGACCAAACGCACGATTGTCTTCGCGGACGCGTGATCTATCTTGTCCTTCCCGGCCGAACCGTCGATTCGACCATGATCGAAAGTCCCTGCGTCAAAATCTGCACGCTTGACGCGCTGAGCGGCCTTTGTCTCGGCTGCGGCCGCACCATCGACGAAATCGCGCGCTGGGGCGCGATGAGCGCGGACGAGCGCGCACGCATCATGCGCGAGCTGCCGGACCGCCGCGCGCGGCGAGACCCCGCTCCCGCCGCCGTGGGATGAACCGATGAGCCGCCGTCTGACCTGGTCGCTGCTGTTCGGCGTCGCGCTGTCGCTCGCGGCGCTCATCGCCACGAACGACAGCGATCCGATCGCCAACCTGCTGCGGCATGACGCCGGCGCGCTGATGCTGAAGGTGGCGCTCGCCGTCTTCCTCGGCGGGCTTGCGCTCGCGCTGTTCCGCGAGCGCCTCTCGCGGGTGCTCGAAGCGCTGCTGTTCTGGGCCGTGGTCGGGCTGCTTGTCGCCGTGGTCTACACCTATCGCTACGAGCTCAGGGATGCCGCCGACCGGGTGGTGGCGCAGCTCATGCCCGGCCATGTCGCCGGTCACGGGCGCCACGTCGAGGTCGTGCGCGGCAAGTCGGGCGATTTCGCGCTCGCCGCGCGCGTGAACGGGGCACGAGTCGCCATGGTGCTCGACACCGGAGCGAGCTCGGTGGTGCTGACGCAGGAGGCCGCCAGGGCCGCCGGCCTGCCGATCGAGATGCTCAACTATTCGGTCAATCTCGATACCGCCAATGGCCGCACGCATGCGGCGCCGGTGACGCTCGATCGGCTGGCCGTCGGCAGCCTGGTCGAGCGCGAGGTGCCGGCGCTCGTCGTGCAGTCGGACGATCTCAAGAACAATCTGCTCGGCATGAGCTTCCTCAACCGGCTCGAAAGCTGGGAAGTGCGCGGCGACCGGCTGCGCATGCGCGGCTATCCCTGACGCTCAGAGCAGGCTGATCAGGAAGCGCAGCGAGACGAGCGCAAGGAAGAGGCCGAAGGCGATCTCGAGCCGGCGGCGCGGGAGCCAATGCGCAAGGCGCACGCCGTAGCTTGCGGTGTAGCTCGAGACCGGCGCCATCAGCGCAAAGCCGATCAGCGAGACGAAGCCGATCGAGAGCGGCGGCAGTTGCGCCTGGTACGACCAGCCGGCGATCATGTAGCCGATGGCGCCGGCGATGGTGATCGGCACGCCGATGCCGGCCGAGGTCGCGACCGCCCGCTGCATCGGCTGCCCGTAGAGCGTGAGCACGGCGTTGGACACCGCTCCGCCGCTGACGCCGACGAGCGACGAGAACAGGCCCGTGAGGAAGCCGAAGAACGCGAGCACGGCGCGGCCCGGCAGCGCGGTGCCGAGGCTCCAGCGATCGCCGCCGTAGAGCATGCGGGTGGCGATGAAGGCGGCGAAGATGACGAAGGCGAGCTTGAACACGGCCGCGGGCGCCACGGCCGCGACGAGCGATCCGACGGCCACGCCGGCGACCGCCGGCAGCGTCCAAAGCCGCATCACCTGCGGGATCACCGCGCCCTTCTTCTTGTGGCCGAGATAGGAGCGCACCGTGGTCGGGATGATGATGGCGAGCGAGGTGCCGATGCACATCTGCATGCGCAGCGTCTCGCTCACGCCGAGCACCCGGAAGACCTCATACAACACCGGCACGATGACGGCGCCGCCGCCGATGCCGAACAGGCCGGCGAGGATGCCGACGAGGACGCCGGCCGCGGCGATCCACAGCGCCAGCAGCGCGATCTCGCCGATCGACTGTCCCCACACGTTGCGCTCCCCGCCAGTCGTTACGTCCGCGCACGGTCGGCTGCGCTCGAACCGCGGTGTCCGGCACGGCCTTCCGCAGCCCCCGATCGGTCGGGAAGCCCGGCCGACACCGGTTTCCGCGATCGGGCGTCAGGCCGCGGTGTGCGCTATGTCCGCGGTGCTGTCCAGCACCAGCGCGAGCGCATCAGCCATGACCTCGGCGCCGGCCCCGGGCCGCGCCGCCGCGGTTGCAAGATGGCGGCGGAAGGCGCGCGCGCCCGGCACGCCGCGGAACAGACCGAGCACGTGGCGGACGATCGCGTGCAGGCGGATGCCGTTCGCCGTCTCACGCTCGATATAGGGAATGAGCGCGAACGCGGCCTCGCGCGCGGAGGCGAACGGCGCCGGCGCGCCGAACAGCCAGGGGTCGACGGCGAGCAGCCGCCACGGCTCCTGATAGGCGGCGCGACCCATCATCACGCCGTCGACATGAGCGAGCTCCGCGCGCGCCTGCGCGAGGCTTGTGATGCCGCCGTTGAGCACGATCGTGAAATCGGGATGCGCGGCCTTGAGCCGGCGTACGATTGCATGGTCGAGCGGCGGCAGCTCGCGGTTCTCGCGCGGCGAAAGGCCTTTGAGCCAGGCCTTGCGTGCGTGCACGATGAGGGCATCGGCGCCGGCCGCCTTCACCGCGGCGGCGAAGGCGAAGAGCGCCTGCTCGGGATCCTGGTCGTCGATGCCGAGCCGGCATTTGACCGTCACCGGGATCTTCACCGCCGCCTTCATGGCGGCGACGCAGTCGGCCACGAGCGCCGGCTCCGCCATCAGGCAGGCGCCGAAGCGGCCTTCCTGCACGCGGTCGGACGGGCATCCGACATTGAGATTGATTTCGTCATAGCCGAAATCCGCGCCGATGCGCGCCGCGCATGCAAGCGCGCGCGGCTCGGCGCCGCCGATCTGCAGCGCCACCGGATGCTCGAACGGATCGAAGCCGAGAAGCCGCTCGCGCCGGCCGTGGATGACGGCGCCGGTCGTGAGCATCTCCGTGTAAAGCAGGGCCCGGCGCGTGAGCAGACGATGGAAGTACCGGCAGTGGCGGTCGGTCCAGTCCATCATCGGGGCGACGCTGAAGCGCCGGTCTGAGCCCGTTTGTCGATCGTGGTTTGGCACGAAATATCTTCGAACAGTTCGTGAGGACGGCCGGGCGAGTTTTCCCGTTTCGATCCCTTAGGTTTCGATCACTTATTTCGATCACTTAGGCCGACGGACTTGCCCGCTCAACTCGGTCGGCACGGCCTTGTGCGGTCCTGATCGCGCCGGCCTCCCCTTGCATGGCCGCCGCGGCCGGCATGGGCGCGGTCTCCTGTGGCGGGAAGGGATGGGCGAGCCCGGGCGCGGGGGGCGGCAGAGGAGGGCACGGGACGCGGCAAGGGGCGGCGCGGATGAGAATTAAGATATTGATTTATATTGATTTTTACGGCGGGACCGCAGGCCTGATTTGACTCGTGTTCTTGTTTTGTTCTAGCATGGCGCCATCCTCGAGCCTGCCATGGATCCGTCGGTCGTTTCCCTCTCCGCCGCTCCCATTTCCGCGCCGCGGCGCGCCGAGCTCGTCGGCGCCTTGCGCCGCCTGCTGCCGCGCATGGAAGGCGGGGGACGGGAGATGCGGGCGTTCTGTTTCGGCATTCCCGCGCTCGACGGCTGCCTGCCGCAGCGCGGGCTCGTCTGCGGCGCCCTGCACGAGATCGTGCCTGCCGCCGAGGGCGATCGGCCCGCTGCCTTCGGCTTTCTCGTCGCCCTGCTCGGCCGCATGCCGGCGCAGGGACCCGTGCTTCTCGTCGCCGCGCCGCGCGGCTGGGCCGGCAGCGGCCGTCCCTATGGACGCGGGCTGCACCAGCTCGGGCTCGATCCCGCGCGCGTGCTCCTGGTCGCGGCCGACAACCGGGAACGGGCCCTCGGGACCATGGAAGACGCCTTGCGCTCCGGCGTGCCGGCCGCGGTGGCAGGTTCGGTCGACCGGCTTGATCTGCGCGCCAGCCAGAGACTGCAGCTTGCCGCGCGCGAAAGCGGCATCCCGCTCCTCCTATTGCGCCACGGCCCGCGCGCGGAAGCGAGCGCGGCGATGACGCGCTGGCGAGTCGGCGCGGCGCCGGCCGCGCGCGACCGTTTCGGTCTCCTCGCGCGCTGGCGCTGGCGGCTGCAGCTCGAGCGCTGTCGCAACGGGCGAACCGGCGCGTGGGTGGTGGAGTTCGATCATGCGTATCGTTTCAGTCTGGCTGCCGCGCTGGCCGATCCTGCGCTTCCTCGCCGCGCAGGCGCGCAATCCCTCGCGCGAGCCGGTTGACCCTCGCCGCCCTTTCGTCCTCGTCGCCGATGCGCCCGGCGGGCCGCGCATCACCGCGCTGAACGCCGCCGCCGAAGCGGCGGGGCTTACCGTGCAGGATCCGCTCGCCGATGCGCATGCAAGAACGGACGCGCTGCAGGTCCGCCCGGCCGACCCTGCCGCCGACGCGGCGGCGCTCAGGCGCCTTGCGCTCTGGGCGACGCGCTACACGCCCCTCGTTTCGCCCTGGGGCGAGGAGAACGGCGCCGACGGCTTCTTTCTCGACGTCACCGGCGCGGCGCATCTGCTCGGCGGAGAGGAATGCCTGCTTGCCGATCTGCGGCTGCGGCTGGACCGCTTCGGCCTGCCGGCGCGGCTTGCCGTCGCCGGCACGGCGGGAGCGGCGTGGGCCCTTTCCCGCTTCCGTCGCGAACCGGTCACGATCCTGCCCTGCGGACAGGAGGCCGAGGCGCTGTCGACCTTGCCGGCGGCCGCGCTGCGGCTTTCCTGCGAGACCCGCATTGCCCTGCGGCGGCTCGGCTTCCGGCGCATCGGCGCGCTCATCGACAAGCCGCGTGCGCCGTTTGCCGCGCGTTTCGAGAAGGAGCTGCTGCTGCGGCTCGACCAGGCGCTCGGCCGCGCCGCCGAACCATTGCGTTTCGTCTGCGCGCCGCCGGCCTATCACAGCGTCCGCTATCTGCCGGAACCCGTCGTCACGACCGACGCCGTCGCCATGCTCGCCGAGCGCCTGATGCAGAGGCTCTCCCACGCCCTCGCGCGCGACGGCGTCGGCGCCCGCGCGCTGCGGCTTTCCCTCTACCGCGTCGACGGCGAGGTGCGCATGATCGATCTCGGCCTGGCGATGCCGACGCGCAGCCCCGCACATGTCGGGCGCCTCTTCGCGCTCAAGCTCGCCCGCCTCGCCGACTCCATCGACGCCGGCTTCGGCTTCGAGACGATCGATCTCGCCGTCACCGCGGCGGAACGGATCATGCCGCGGCAGGCGGAACTGGCCGCGGCGGGCGACGGCGCGCCCGAGGCGGAAAGATGCGCCGCGCTCGTCGACCGCCTGCGGCAGCGGCTCGGCCCCCGCAGCGTCGAGCGGCTTCGGCCGGCGGCGAGCCATCTTCCCGAAAGGGCCGAAACCGCCTGCCCCACGGTCGAGGCGACCTTTGCCTGGCCGCCGCCGGACGTCACGCCGCCGCGTCCTGCCGTGCTGCTCCAGCCGCCCGAACCGGTCGCCGTCACGGCCCTGGTCCCGGAAGGTCCGCCGCTGCGCTTCCGCTGGCGCGGCCTCCTGCACGACGTGGTCCATGCCCAGGGGCCCGAACGCATCGCCGACGAATGGTGGCGGGCGCGCGGCCCGTGCGGGCCGACCCGCGACTACTACCTCGTCGAGAACACCGAGGGCCGACGCTTCTGGCTTTACCGCGAAGGTCTCTACGGCCGCGAGACGGAAGCGGCGCGCTGGTTCGTGCATGGGCTGTTCGCATGAGGCACGCGCCCATGACCGCCTATGCCGAGCTCGCCGTCACCACCAACTTCTCCTTCCTGCGCGGAGCCTCGCATCCGCAGGAAATGGTCGCGACCGCGGAGACGCTCGGCCTCGCCGCGATCGGCATTGCCGACCGGAACAGTTTCGCCGGCGCGGTGCGCGCCTATGGCGAATGGAAGAAGCGGAAGGCCCTCAAGCTTCTCGTCGGCACGCGTCTGGTCACGGCGGACGGCTTCGAGGTGCTGGCCTATCCGACCGATCGCGCCGCCTACGGACGGCTCTGCCGGCTCATCACCAGGGGCAACGTCAAGATCAGGAAAGGGGAGAAGGGCGAGTGCCGCCTGGCCTTCGCCGACATCCTGTCGGCGAGCGAAGGCCAGATGCTCATCGCGTTTGCGCCGGAGCCGCCTTCGCCGGCCTTCGTCGAGCGGCTCGCCGCGCTCGCGCGGGCCGCGCCCGGACGCTGCTTTCTCGCCGGCGTGCATCGCTACCGCGGCGACGAGCCGCGCCGCCTCGGCCTGCTCGCCGAACTCGGCGAGCGCCTGGGCGCGCCGCTCGTGGCCGTCAACGACGTGCATTACCACGTGCCCGCACGCCGACCGCTTGCCGACGTGCTCACCTGCATCCGCGAGAAATGCACGATCGCGGACGCCGGATGGCGGCTTTCCGCGCATGCCGAACGGCATCTCAAATCGCCGCAAGAAATGGCGCGACTCTTTTCCGCCTTCCCGGAAGCCATCGCACGCTCGGTCAGGATCGCCGAAGCCTGCCGCTTCTCGCTCGACCAACTCAAATATGAATATCCCGACGAGCCCGTGCCGCCGGGCAAGACGGCGCAGCAGCACCTCGAAGATCTGACATGGGCGGGCGCGCGCGCGCGTTACCCTGCACACAAATATCCGGAAGGCATACCCGAAGACGTCAGGAAGAGGCTGCGCGAGGAGCTCGCGATCATCGCCAAGCTCGACTATGCGCGTTATTTCCTGACGGTCCACGACGTCGTGTCCTACGCCCGCCGGCAGGAGAAGGAAATTCTGTGCCAGGGGCGCGGCTCGGCGGCGAACAGCGCGGTCTGCTATTGTCTGGGCATCACGGAAGTCAACCCCGACAAGAGCGGCCTCCTCTTCGCCCGCTTCATTTCGGAGCAGCGCGGCGAGCCGCCCGATATCGACGTCGATTTCGAGCACGAGCGGCGCGAGGAGGTCATCCGCTACATCTACGACCGCTACGGGCGCGACCGCGCCGCGATCTGCGCCACCGTGATCCACTATCGCTCCCGGCGGGCGATCCGCGAGGTGGGCAAAGCGCTGGGGCTCACGGCGGACGTCACGGCCGCGCTTGCCAAGACGGTGTGGGGTTACGGCGATGACGGCCTGCCCGACGCGCACATCCGCGAGGCGGGCCTCGATCCCGCCAATCCCGAGCTTCGCCGAGCCGTCATGCTTGCGCGGGAGCTGCTGGGTTTCCCGCGCCATCTTTCGCAACATGTCGGCGGCTTCGTGCTCACGCGCGGGCGGCTCGACGAGACCGTCCCCATCGCCCATGCGGCCATGGACGGCCGCACCTTCATCGAATGGGACAAGGACGACATCGACACGCTCGGGCTGATGAAGGTCGACGTGCTCGGCCTCGGCATGCTGAGCTGCCTGCGGCGCTGTCTCGACCTCCTGAAGCGCCATTACGGCCAGGACTATTCCCTCGCCACCATCCCGCAGGACGATCCGGAAGTCTACGAGATGCTCTCGCGCGCCGATTCCGTCGGCGTATTCCAGGTGGAGAGCCGCGCGCAGATGTCCATGCTGCCGCGGCTCAAGCCGCGATGCTTCTATGACCTCGTCATCGAGGTCGCGATCGTGCGACCGGGTCCCATCCAGGGCAGGATGGTGCATCCCTACCTGCGCCGGCGCGACGGAAGCGAGCCGGAATACTACCCCGCGCCCGATCCTGCGCACGGGCGCGCCGATGAGCTGGAAGAAGTGCTGAAGAGAACCAAGGGCATTCCGCTCTTCCAGGAACAGGCGATGCAGATCGCCATCACCGCCGCGAAATTCTCGCCCGACGAGGCGGACGGGTTGCGGCGCGCGATGGCCACTTTCCGCCATTCGGGGACGGTGCATCTGTTCCGGGACAAGTTCGTCAACGGCATGGTCGCGCGCGGATATGACCGCAAATTTGCCGAGGACTGCTTCAAGCAAATCCAGGGCTTCGGCGAATACGGCTTTCCCGAGAGTCATGCGGCGAGCTTTGCGCTGCTCGTATATGCCTCCGCCTGGATCAAGTGCCATTATCCCGACGTGTTCTGCGCCGCGATCCTCAACAGCCAGCCGATGGGTTTCTACCAGCCGGCCCAGCTCGTGCAGGATGCGCGCCGGCATGGGGTGGAGGTGCGGCAGGTCGACGTCAATTTCAGCGCATGGGACTGCACGCTCGAGCCGGCCGCGGAAGCAAGCCGGTACCGTTTCGCCGTCCGCCTCGGTTTCCGGCAGATCCGGGGATTGAGCGAAGAGGAAGCGGAGAAGCTGATTGCCGCGCGCGGCAACGGTTATGCCAGCATCGAACGGCTCGCGGCGACGGCAAAGGTCTCGCGCGCGACCCTCGAACGGCTCGCCGAAGCCGATGCCTTCCGCTCGCTCGGGCTCGACCGACGCGCCGCGCTATGGACGGCGCGTCGGCTCGACGTGACCGGAATCGCCAAAGCGAACGGACAAGCCAAGCCGGGAAAGACGGATCGCGCGCTTCCGCTCCTGCTCGCCCATGTCAGCGAGGAGCTCTTTCCGGAACCGGCGGTCGCGCTGCCGCCCATGGCGCTCTGCGAGCACGTCGCGGCCGATTACGCGACAACCGGCCTTTCCCTGAAACGCCATCCGATCGGTTTCTTCCGCGAGCGTCTTGCCGAGCTCGGCGCCATCCGCAATGCGGATCTCCATGATGAAGGCCTGCCGCAGGGCCTAGGCGTGACCGTCGCCGGTCTCGTGCTCGTGCGTCAGCACCCGGAAACCGCAAAAGGCGTGGTTTTCATGACGCTCGAAGACGAAACCGGCATTGCCAATATCATCATTTGGCGAAAGACATTCGAGGACAACCGCCGCATCATCATGACCGGCCGTTTCCTCGCGGTGCACGGCCGCCTGCAGCGCGAGGGCCGCGTGGTCCACGTGATAGCGGAGAATTTCCGCGATCTCAGCGCGGAGCTGCGTCGGCTTGCCGACGGCGAGCTCGAGGACGCGCAGGCGCGCGCCGTTCCCTCGCCGCGAATGGATTTTGCCCTCGTCAAAAGCCGCGATTTCCGTTAACGGCAGACGCCGCCAAAGCGCCGCCCAAGCCCCGCCCCGGTGCCGTCGCGACGATTCTCCACCGCCGGGGTTGACCTCGGGTGCACGATCATCGTTCCTCCCGTTCTCCGGCGCGGCACGAACGGGCCGTGTTGCAAGTCATTCCCAGATGCAGGATCCCGGCAAAGAGCAGGTTGCCTTGACCTCGATCGCCGCCTCGGCGGCGCTGACGATCGCCAAAGGGATCGTCGGCTTCGCCACGGGTTCGCTGGCGATCCTGTCGGAGGCAGGCCATTCGTTGATCGATCTCGGCGCGACCGTCATGACCTACGCGGCCGTGCGCCTGTCGGGCAAGCCGGCCGACGAACAGCATCACTATGGCCACGGCAAGATCGAAAGCCTTTCCGCCCTCGGCGAAACCGCGCTGCTGTTCCTGCTTTCAGGCGTGGTGATCTGGGAGGCGGGAAAACGTCTCGTTCTGCGCGAAGCGCACGCGGTGAACGCCGACGCATGGGCCTTCGGCGTCATCATGGCGTCGATCGCGGTCGATTTCTTCCGCGCGCGGGCGCTGTCGCGCGCCGCGCACCGCACCGCCAGCCATGCGCTGGAAGCCGACGCGCTCCATTTCTCGTCGGATCTGTGGGCCTCGCTCGCGGTGCTCGTCGGTCTGGGCGGCGTGCGCCTCGGCCTGGGGTGGGCGGATTCGGCGGCCGCGCTCGCCGTCGCGGCCGTCGTCTGCGTCGCCGGCTGGCGGCTCGGACGGCGCACCATCGATACGCTCACCGACGTCGCGCCGCAGGGCGCCGCACAGGCGATCAGGGAAGCGGCGAGAGCCGTGCCGGGCGTGGTGCGCGTCGCGCACGTGCGCGCGCGCGCCGTCGGCACGACCACCTTCGTCGACCTCGCCGTCGAGGTCAGCCGCACCCTGCCGCTCGACCGCGTCACCGCGATCAAGGAGGCGGTCGCCGCGGCCGTCCGTCGCCGGTTGCCGGGCGCCGAGCCCACCGTCGCCACCGAGCCCGTCGCGCTCGACAACGAGACCGTGCTCGACCGCGTGATGGTGATTGCCCGCAATCGCGGGCTCGCGGTCCATCACGTGACCGTGCACGAGCTCGAGGACCGGCTCGCGCTCTCCGTGGACCTCGAGGTGGACGGCAAGCTGTCGCTGCGGGCCGCCCACGCCATGGCCGATGCGCTGGAGCGCGCGATCGCCGCCGAGCTCGGCCCGGGCGTGGAGATCGACACGCATATCGAGCCGCTGCAGCCGCACCGCGCCGGCGGCCGCGACGCGCCATCCGAGCGCGTCGGCGCCCTCGCGCATGCGCTTGCCGAGCTCGCACAGGCGCGCCGCGCGCTGCACGGCGTGCACGACGTCCGCGTGCGCGAAACCGACGAGGGCGAGATCGTCAACTTCCACTGCCGCGTCGACCCCTCCCTCAGCGTGCAGGCCGCGCATGAAGAGGTCGACTCCCTCGAGCGGGCCTTGAAGCAGCGCTTTCCGTCGATCAAACGCGTGATCGGGCATGTCGAGCCGTTGCCTTAGCGCATGATCCGCGAAAGCGGGAACCTCATCTCGGCAAAGATCATGCCCCGGCACCATCGCGGGCGAGCACGCCGGTTCGTCCGGGTGCATCGCGCGTCAGGGGATGAGCACGGCGGCTCCCTGCAGGCGACCGTCGCGCAGATCGGAGAGCGCCGCATTGGCGCGTTCGAGCGGATAGCGGACGACCGCGCAGCGCACGCCGGCGTGCGGCGCAAGCGCGAGGAATTCGCGCGCATCCTCGCGGGTCAGATTGGCGACGGAGACGACCTGCCGCTCCTGCCACAGGAGCGCATAGGGAAAGCTCGGGATGTCCGACATGTGGATGCCGCCGCAGACGACACGCCCGCCCTTGCGCACGGCCCTGAGGGCAGCCGGCACCAGCGCGCCGACGGGCGCGAAGATGATGGCGGCATCGAGCGGCTCGGGCGGCATGTCGTCGGAACCGCCGGCCCACACCGCGCCGTGCGCGCGGGCAAAGTCCTGCGCGCTCGTATCGCCGCGCCGCGTGAACGCGTAGACGCGCCGGCCCTGCCACCGCGCGACCTGCGCCAGGATATGCGCGGCCGCGCCGAAACCGTACAGTCCGAGCGCCGCCGCCTCGCCCGCCATCCGGTAGCTGCGCCAGCCGATCAGGCCGGCGCACAGCCAGGGCGCGATCGCGGCGTCCTCGCCCTCCTCGCCGAGCGGAAAGCAGTAGCGCGCGTCCGCCAGCGCGTGCGTGGCGAACCCTCCGTCGCGCGTGTAGCCGGTGAAAGCCGGCGCGTCGCACAGGTTCTCCGCGCCGGAGCGGCAATAGCGACACACGCCGCAGGTTCCGCCGAGCCACGGCACGCCGACCCGTTCGCCGATGGTGAATCCCGCAACGCCGGGGCCCAGGGCGGCCACGCGTCCCACGATCTCGTGGCCCGGAACGACGGGCAGCGCCGGCTTGGCGAGCTCGCCGTCGACGACGTGCAGGTCGGTGCGGCACACGCCGCAGGCCGACACCTTGACGAGAATCTCGCCGGCGCCGGGAACGGGCAGCGGCCGCTCACGCGGCGCGAGCGGCGCTCCCGGCCGCTCCAGCACCATGGCGCGCATCGTCGACATCGTTTTCCTTCCCTTCCGCGGCCGGACGTCCTAGATCAACGCGCATGCGCACCGACCTCGCTCAACCCGTCCGCCTCGCGGACTATCGACCGCCCGACTGGCTGGTCGACACCGTCCATCTCGATATTCGCCTGCACCCGACGCGCACGCGGGTCCGCGCCCGTCTCGCGCTGCGGCCGAATCCCAGCCAGCCGGCCGCGCCGCTGGTGCTCGACGGCGACGGACTGACCTTCGTATCGCTGCAGCTCAACGGCGCCGATCCGGGCAGCGACGCCTATGTGGTCACGCCCGATCGGCTCACGATCCCGCAGGTGCCCCACGGACCGCTGACGCTCGAGATCGAGACACTGGTCGATCCCACCGCCAACACGCAGCTGTCCGGTCTCTATCGCTCGAACGGCACCTTTTGCACCCAATGCGAGGCCGAAGGCTTCCGTCGCATCACCTATTTCCCCGATCGTCCGGACGTGATGGCGGTCTATACGACCCGCCTCGAGGCCGACAAAAAGGAGGCGCCGGTCCTGCTGGCGAACGGCAACCCGGTCGCGCGCGGCGATCTTCCGGACGGCCGCCATTTTGCGGTCTGGCATGATCCCCACCCCAAGCCCTCTTATCTCTTCGCCCTGGTCGGCGGCGATCTCGCCTGCGTCGAGGATCGCTTCCGCACCCGATCTGGTCGCGACGTGGCGCTGCGCATCTATGTCGAGCACGGCAAGCAGGACAGATGCGGCTACGCCATGGACGCGCTCAAGCGCGCGATGCGCTGGGACGAGGAGGCCTTCGGCCGCGAATATGATCTCGACGTGTTCATGATCGTCGCCGTGTCCGATTTCAACATGGGCGCGATGGAAAACAAGGGGCTCAACATCTTCAACGACAAATACGTGCTGGCGAGCCCGGAAACCGCGACCGATGCCGACTATGCGCATATCGAGGCGGTGATCGCCCACGAATATTTCCACAACTGGACCGGCAACCGCATCACCTGCCGCGACTGGTTCCAGTTGTGCCTCAAGGAGGGATTGACGGTCTTCCGCGACCAGGAATTTTCCTCCGACATGCGCTCGCGGCCGGTCAAGCGCATCGCCGACGTCCGTAACCTGCGCGCAACCCAGTTCGTCGAAGACGCAGGACCGCTCGCCCATCCGGTGCGGCCGGACACCTACCGGGAAATCAACAACTTCTACACCAGCACCGTGTACGAGAAGGGCGCCGAGGTCGTGCGCATGGTGCAGACGCTCATCGGCAAGGACCGGTTCCGCGCCGGCATGGATCTCTATTTCGCCCGCCACGACGGCCAGGCGGCAACGGTCGAACAATTCATACAGTGCTTCGCCGACGTGTCCGGCCGCGACTTCGGCCCTTTCATGCGCTGGTACAGCCAGGCGGGCACGCCCGAAGTGACGGTGAAGAGCCGGCACGACGCGGCGCGCCGGACCTTTACCCTCACCTGCCGACAAAGCGTGCCGCCAACGCCGGGGCAGCCGGACAAGCAGCCCATGGTGATCCCGCTCGTCACCGGGCTCGTCGGCAAGGACGGATCGGACATCGCGGCCGATCTGCTCGTGCTCGAGGACGTCGAAGGCACCTTCGAGTTCAAGGGCGTCGAGGAGGCGCCGGTGGTTTCGATCAACCGCGGGTTCTCAGCGCCGATCAAGCTCGTCACCGACCACAGCCCGGAC
>Ga0209810_1002583_pt1 | contig 21274 bp, 22 predicted proteins | sample Coa_R1_7_FD_187159 | JGI IMG/M metagenome (GOLD analysis project Ga0209810, IMG submission 187159) | Surface soil microbial communities from Centralia Pennsylvania, which are recovering from an underground coalmine fire - Coalmine... | ecosystem: Environmental > Terrestrial > Soil > Unclassified... | reverse complement strand
TGCGCGGCGGCTCCTTCTACCGGCCCACCGTGCTCGTCGACGTTCGGCCTGACATGCGCATCATGCGCGAGGAGATCTTCGGGCCAGTGCTGCCGGTGGTGACCATCCGCAGTGAGGACGAGGCGGTCGACGCCGCCAACGACTCCGAGTTCGGCCTCAGCGCCTCGGTGTGGACGCGCTCGAAGCGGCGCGCCCTGCGCATCGCGGAGCGGCTGCAGGCCGGCAGCGTGTGGGTCAACGACCACATGTACTCGCACAACGCGCCCCAGCTTCCCTGGGGCGGGGTCAAGCAGTCGGGGTTCGGGAGGACGCACAGCAAGCACGGCGTCTACGAGTGCGTGCAGGTGAAGATGGTGGGACAGGATGCCGGCCGCCTGCCGCGTCCTCACTACTTCCCCTACGCGTCACGTCAGGCGGCGTTCGTGCCGGCGTTGCTGCGCGCGATGTACGGACGCGGTCTCGCCGGCCGCATCGCGACGGCGCTCCGCCGCCTGCCCAGCTAGAGGAGGTCGAGGATCATGGGGCACATCACCGTCACCCGGACCATCGAGGCGCCGGTCGAGACCGTCTTCGCCTACGTCGACGACTACAGGAACACCACGAAGTACATGAAGGACCTCACCAAGTGGGCGCCGGTCGGCTCGCAGACGCACGGCAAGGGCGCGCACTTCGAGGTGGCCATGAAGGCCGGTCCCAAGGTGCTCGACTCCTCGGTGCTCATCACCCACTGGACCGAGAACAAGGTGATCGCCTGGAACTCCGAGAGCGGGTTCAGGCAGACGGGCAAGTGGGCGTTCCGCGCCAAGGGCGGCGGCACCGAGGCGACGTTCGACATGGAGTACGAGTTCGGCGGCGGGCTGGCCGGCAAGGTGCTGGCCAAGGCGGCCGAGCCCTTCGTGAAGATGAACATCGAGGCGTCGGTGGACGAGCTGAAGAAGCAGACGGAGAAGCTCGGGACCAAGAAGCCGGCGGCGCGGAAGTAGATCCTGCGCCCGATGAGTGAGCCGCTCGGCGAGCTTCCCATGGTGTCGGTGGTCATCCCTGCGCTCGACGAGGAACGGCACATCGCCGACTGCCTGGATTCGGTGGTGGCCCAGACCTATCCGCACGAGCGGATGGAGGTGATCGTCGCCGACGGCGGCTCGACGGACGCCACGCGCGAGATCGTCGCCGGCTATGCGGCGCGCCATCCCTTCATCCGGCTCATCGACAACCGGGACCGCATCCAGGCGGCGGGATTGAACCGCGCCATCGAATCGAGCCGCGGAGACGTCGTCGCCAGGCTCGACGCCCACGCGGCGTGGCCACCCGGACACCTCTCCCGCTGTGTGAGGCTGCTCGAGGAGACGGGCGCGGACAACGTCGGGGGAACCATGTCGGCGGTCGGCGACACGCCGCTCGCGGACGCCATCGGCTGCGCCACCGCGTCTCCGTTCGGCGTCGGCGGGGCGCGGTACCGCTACGCGACCCGACAGCAGGACGTCGACACCGTGTGGCTCGGCTGCATGCGACGCAGCGCCTTGGAGCGTGCGGGCCTGTACGACGAGAGCCTCGCGGTGCACGAGGACTACGAGCTGAACCACCGCATCCGGCGAAGCGGCGGTCGCGTCGTCTTCTCTCCGGAGCTGCCGGTGACGTACTGGCCTCGCGAGACGTGGGGAGCCCTGGCGCGCCAGTACTTCCGGTATGGCGCGGCCAAGGCGCGTGTGGCGCGCGGCGACGCGGGTGTCCTGCGGCCGCACCACCTCGTGCCACCGCTGGCGGTGGCGCTTGCGCCCGTGGCGATGCTCGCCGGGCTCTGCAGGCCGCGACGGCGGCGAACGGTGCTGCTGCTCGGCTCCGGCTATGCGGCGGCCTGCGGCGTGGCGGGCGCGCTCGCCAGCCGCGGACGTCCCCCGGCGGTCCGCCGCCGCGTGCCCTTCGTCTTCCCCGTTGTCCATCTCAGCTGGGGAGCGGGATTCTGGGCGGGCCTGCTGCGGCGACAATAGCCGGCGTGCAGCAGACCGAGCGGCGCTTCGACGTGGTGGTCGTGGCGTACCGCAGCGAGGAGCACATCCTCGCCTGCCTCGACAGTGTGAAGCAGGCGGCCGGGCTCGACCGCAGCATCGTCGTCGACCACGGTGACGGCGCCAGCGCAAGGCGGGCGGAGGCCGCCGGAGCGACGGTGGTGCACGATCCGACGAACCCCGGCTTCGGTCAGGGACAGAACCGCGGGGTCGCCCTCGGCACCGCGCCGTTCGTCCTGCTGCTCAACCCCGATGCGTCGATGGTGCCCGGAGCGGTCGTCCGGGGCCTCGACGTTCTCGCGGCGCGGCCCGACGTCGCCGCGGTCCAGGGTGTGATCCGCAGCGCCGCCGGCGGTGGCCCGGAGCGGAGCCGCGGTCGTGAGGTGAGGCCGGTGCACCTCCTCGGGCGGGCGTTCTCGCTGCGGACGCTCCTGCGCTCGAGGATGGTGCGCGCGCTGACTCGTCACGTTCCCGCCGTCGCGGACCACGTCGAGCGGGTGCCCGCCGCCGCGGTCGACACCGAATGGCTGGCGGCGACGGCGCTGCTGGTACGGCGCACCGCCTTCGAGGCGGTGGGCGGCTTCAGCCCGGACTACTTCCTCTACGGGGAGGATCTCGACCTCTGCCGCCGGCTGCGCCTGGACGGCTGGCGACTGGTGGCACTCTCCGACGACTGGGCGGTGCATGACAGCGGAGCGTCGGCCGCGAGCACCGTCGAGCGCGAGATCACCTGGTGGAACGGGACGATGACCTTCGCCGCGCGATGGTGGTCACCGGTCGAGTGGATGGCCGCGCTCGTCGCCGCCGTCGTGGAGTGCGGGCGCCTGATCGCGCGGGAGCCGGCCGCGCGGGGGCGCGTTGTCGAGGGCGTCCTTCGCCGGCCGCTCCGGTACCGCCGGCGCCGCTAGGCCAACGGGATCACGGCCGGGGACGGCCGCCTCGCCGGATGCGCGCGTCGCGCAGGGCGGCGACGTCCTCCAAGCGCACCGGTGAACCGGCGTGCAGGGCGATCACGTCGTAATGCCAGTCACGTGTTGGGCCCGCGTCGTCGAGACACACGGAGGCGAGCACGGAGATCTCCCCGGCGTCGGGTCGCAGCATGACGTGGCTGAAGTCGCCGAACTTGGTGAACCACACGAAGCGATCGTACCCGTGGCTCGCCAGCACGTCGAAGGGGCGCTTCCAGTCGTTTCCGGTGGCGACGTACAGCCTCGGGTGCCACTCGAAGATCACCGCCGGACGGTGCCGCTCCAGGAGCCCGGCTGCACCGGCGATGACCTTGCCGTCGAAGCCGTCCGTGTCCGTCTTGAGCACGTCGACGTGCGGGGCGGCGGCGAGCAGCTCGTCGAGTGTGGTCGACGCCGCCGCGCCGTCCCCGACCGCGCTGGCCGTGCCGCGATGCGTTCGCTGCAGCGCCCTCTCCGCGCCCCGGACATCGGACACGAGAGCGCGGTGAAGCTGCACCGCGGGAAGGTCACCGACGTTCGCCGCCAGAAGTCCGAAGAACTCCTCGTCACCCTCGACGCAGTGAATCGCCTCGACGGCATCACCGGCCCTGTCCAGGATCAGCAGAGCGGTGTCACCCACCGCTGCGCCGACGTCGACGAGAGTCACGGCACGCCCCGCGGCCTCGCGGGCCCGGCAGACGATCTCCACGAGAGGGTCGTTGTAGGTGGGCCAGCGTCGCAACAGCATCGGGTACGGGTACCCGGCGTTGACCGTCACCCGGCGGCCGTGGATGCGCGTGGGGACGGGGCCGGACCATCGCCGCCAGCTCGCCTCCCACGCACGGCCCCACAGGGCGGCACCGATGCGGGTGTTGCACACCTTCACCGAGCGATTGAGAACGTTGTACGCAATGGTCGGCGGGATTCGCCGCCGGTCGCGCGGGCTCATGCCGGTGCACCGCGGAGGATGCTTCGCAGCGAGGTGCGTTCGAGGCGCAGGCAGATCGGCGTGACCGCGGCGAGGTACAGCGCGGACACCGCGACCAGCAGCGGCCAGCTGGCGACGTCACCGGCATGCGCCAGCATCAACGCCACCGCCAGGCAGGATGCGACGGAGAACGCCCGCAACGACGGGAGGCGCCAGCCCTTCCCGTGGGCGCGGCGCATGAGGACGAGGAAGAGAGCGGTGCCGGCCAGGTTCCCGGCGATGGACCCGTACAGCGCACCGTTGAGGCCGATGCTGCGCGTCAAGACGAGACTGAGCGCACCGTTGACGACGACGTTGACCACCGAGCCGATCGCGGGCAGGCGATGTGCCTCCTCGCCGAACGCCCGCAGCGCCAGCGGTGCGGCGTAGAGGTTCAGCGCGACGGCGACGACCAGCAGGCGGACCACCGTGCCGGCCGCGGCGAAGTCGGCGCCGAGCCACAGTCGCACGAACGCCGGACCGAAGGCGAAGGCCGCGCTCAGGATGGCGCCGCCGAGTGCGAAGCTGCAGCGCTCGAGCTCCGAGTAGATGCGCCGCGCCTCGTCGGAACGCGAGCGCCCCAGCTCGGCGACCGCGGTCAACAGCGGTGTGAGCGGCAGCACCGCGAGCGCCTTCGCCTGCAGCACCAGCATCGTCCCGAGCTGGAACGAGGCGACGACGGCGGGGCCGACGTAGTGGGCGAGAACGAGCTTGTCCCACTGGGTGTCGATCACGTCGCTCACCTGGGACAGGAGGACGAGTCCTGACAGGGCGAGGAAGGGTCGCAACGTCGTCGGGCTGACGCGGAGCAGGCGGAAGCGGAGATCCGGAGCGACAGCGCGCGTGCCCCGCCACTCCAGGAGGAGCTGCACCACCGTCTGCGCCGCCCAACCGCCGGCCAGCGACCAGAGCCCGGCGCCGGCCAGTGCCCCGCCGACCGTCGCCGCCGCCCCCACCAGACTGCCGATGAGCGTCGAGCGCGTTTCGATGTCGTTGCGCTGGAGGCCCCGCAGCACGCCGAAGTACCCGTTCAGGACGACGGTCACCGCGGCCGCCAGGATGACCGCACGGAGGAACAGGTCGAGCTGTGCCACGGACTCGCCCGGCGCGCCAAGGGGCAGGAGCACCCCGCGGATGGCGGGAACCGCGAACCACCCGCCGATCGCCACGGGCACGACGAGCATCGCCAGGATGGAGGTGCCGAGCTGCACGGAGCGGCGCACCGCTGCGTCGTCGCCATCGGCGACGGCGGCGGCCACCCGCCGCACGACCTCCGCGCGGATCCCCACGTCCGCGAGCGCCGCGATGGTCAGGATCGACGCTCCGACGGCCCAAACGCCGTACGTGGCCGCTCCGACGCGACGCACCACCAGCGGGATCACCACCAGGTCGACGAGGTAGCCGACCATCGCCGCCCCCGTCGCGCTGCGAATCACCATCGCCAGGGTGCGACTCGACGTTCCGACCTCGACGGTGCGCGGCCTGGTTGCCAGCGCCTTCATCGCTGAGTGGTCCCGGAGGCGAGGGCGAACACCTCGTGCAGCCGCCGCACGGTGGAATCCCACGAGAAGCGCGGCACGACGGTCGAGCGGATCGCATCCGGGTCCCGCGGCACGGCACCGCGTCGCGTCATCTCGATGGCCGCCGCGACGTCATCGGGAAAGGGAGGCACGAGCAGGCCGTTGACACCATGGGTGACCGTCTCGCGGAAGCCACCCTCGGCCACGGCGACGACCGGAGTGCCGGCGCTCATCGACTCCAGTGCGGTGAGCCCGAAGGGCTCGAGCTGCGACACGCAGAGCGTGGTGAGCGCGCCCCGGTAGAGGTCCACGAGCGTCGCGTCGGGCACGTCGCGCCGCAGATGCAGGGCGACGCCCAGCCGCGCCGCTCTCTCCCTGAGCCGTTCCGCATACCCGTCCACCTCGCGGTCGTAGACGACGACGACCTCCGGGCGGTCGCGGGTGATCCGGGAGACCGCGTCGATGGCCAGCTCGTGACGCTTCAGCCAGTGCAGCGCGCCGACGGCGAGGACGTACGACGACGTCGGGGCGACGCCCTCGCCCGGGCGGAACGTGCCGTCGTCGACGCCGGGGTGGCAGACCCATGCCTCGCGTCCGTACGCCCGCAGGACGGCCTCGGCCGTGAAGTGCGAGTTGCAGACGAGATTCGTGGCCGCGGCCGTCGACGTGCGGTCCGCGCGGCGGAGGTACTCTTCGAAGCTTCGGGAGAGTGCCCGCCGGGGAAGGGCTCTCCTGATGTACGGCGATCGGTAGGCGCCCGCTTCGAAGCTCTGCCGGCGTGGCTCGTGGACGTAGTACAGGCTCGGGGTTCGGAGATGGCGGAGGAGGAAGGGCGCCTGCACGTACTGGCTGGGATGGACCCAGCAGAGGTCGTACCCACCCGCGTCGATCTGCGCGGCGATCCGGCGCTCCGCTCGGGAGAGGTTGGCGACGGCGCCGGGAATGCGCAGTGGCGTCGGGGCGGTGACACGCTCGACTGCGGGCCAGGGAATCCCCGCGCGGTGGACGGCTCGCACGTGGCCCTCGAGGTCAGCGTCGCCTCGCTGGTCGGAGCCGTCCCCGATATGCAGGGTGTACAGGTCGAAGTCGTGCAGGCGGCTCGATCGCCGGATCGTCTCGCTGACGAGTCGTCGCGCTCCGCCCGGTGGCAGAGCGTGGTAGACCGCGATGCGCATCGGCTCAGCCGTAGAGCACGTCGTAGACGGCGCTGCGTGGCCCCTCGCGCGAGAAGCGCCGATAGTCGCCGTGCATCGCGCGCGCAGTGACGGGAACCAGCCGACGCAGGGGGTTGCGCGAGAGCCCCTGCCTGAACCGAAGCAGGTCGTTCTTGGCGGCCAGCGCGGAGCGCCCTGGCGCGTTGAGCGCACCGCGCTCGTCGAGACGGATCAGCGCGGCTTCGTAGAAGGCGGCGGCCGACTCGTGGACCCGGCCACGCCTGCGCCGCGCGGCGATGCGGGCCAGCAGGCGCCGGGCAGGGAGTCCGGCGGCATTGCCGCCATGCAGGCGGTACGCGATCAGCGGCTCGGCGATCGCCTCTACAGGAGACACCGCAGCAGCGAGGAGGCCGATCCAGGCGTCATGGAAGCCCGTGTCCGGGAAGGGCACGACGAGGTCCCGCAGTCGCGCATGGAAGGCCATTGTGGCACCGGTGACGACGTTCTGGCGGAGCAGCACCTCGAGGCCCCGGCCCCGGGCGAACCGTTGCACGTCCGCTGCGGTCATGCCCACCTGCCACCAGAGCCCGCCCTGCAACGGCCGCCCTTCGCCGTCGATGAGGGTCGCGTCGGTGAAGGTCGCACCGAGGTCCGGTCGTCGTGTGAACGCACTCACGATGGTCGCCAGCTTGGCCGGATGCCAGACGTCGTCCTGGTCGGCGAGCGCGATGACGTCCCCGCTCGCGCTCCGGATCGCCTGCTCGAAGTTCGCCGAGATCCCGACGCGCGACTCGTTGATCACCACGCGGCTGGGGACGGGACTCGCGTCGAGGAGCGAGGTCACGACGGCTGCGGTGTCGTCAGTCGACGCATCGTCGAAGACCAGGACCTCGTCGGGAGGCCTGGTCTGCGCCAGGATGCTCCGCAGCTGGGCCGCAACGAACCGCGAGCCGTTGCACGTCGCCATGACGACGGACACGCGCAGGGAGCGGTCCCCGGGTCCGTTCATCGTCCGCCGAGGCTCAGCACCGCGAGGAGGGTGCGCGCCACGATCACCAGGTCGAGTGCCACCGATTGACGCTTGATGTAGTACAGGTCGTAGGAGAGCTTGACCCGCGCCCCGCCCGACCCGGAGCCGTAGCCATAGTTGACCTGCGCCCAGCCCGTGAGGCCCGGGCGCACCGTGAGGCGCGTGCGGTAGAAGTCGACCTCGCGCTCCAGCTCGTCGACGTACTGCGGCTGCTCCGGGCGCGGCCCGATCAGGCTCATGTCGCCGCGCAGGATGTTCCACGACTGAGGAAGCTCGTCGAGGTGGAGGCGGCGCAGGGCGCGGCCGATCGCGGTGATGCGCGGGTCGCGCGTCTCGGTCCAGCGCGTGTCGCCGTCGCCGGCGACGCGCATCGTCCGCAGCTTGGTGAGCTGGAAGTGCCGGCCGTACTTGCCGACACGTCTGGCGATGGAGCACGGGGCCGCCGTCGGTCAGCTTGATCAGCGGGGCGGCGAGCAGGAGCAGCGGAAGCAGAGCGACGGTGCCCACGAGGCCCGCGACGACGTCCACGCCGCGCTTGCAGGCCGCATACAGCCGTGAGGTCTCACTGCGCATCGGCAGGGAGATGAGCCACGAGTGACCGAGCTGGTCGAGCAGGAGCCGCCCGGTCAGTTCTTCGTACAGGTCGGCCAGCGAGCGCACCCGCATCCCGCTGTCGTAGCAGCGCACCAGCGCGCCGAAGAGCTCGCGAGAGATGTCGTCCCGCATGCCGAGGATCACCTCGCCGACACGCCCCGACGAGGCCAGCTCGTCGAGCTGCCGCTCAGCGCCAGCGGAGAGCGGGTTGATCACCTTCTGCACCCGGTAGAAGCTCGCCGACTGCTCGCGCACGTCGGGCCAGATCCGCTGCAGCACGTCGGACGTCGCCAGCAGGGCGATGGGCTGGGCGAGGCGCGTGTTGGTCAGCGTGCGCCGGTAGAGCAGCCGCGCACCGGTGACCAGCGCCGCCGACAGCGGCACCCAGAGCAGGATGGTCGGCCGGGTGATCCGGTACGGCATGGCGAAGAAGAGCACCAGCAGGCCCGCCGTGGAGAACACCAGCGTGGTGCCGACCGCACGCATGGTGGTGCGGATGCGGGCCGCCGTGCGCAGGTTGTACGCGTCGCTGAGCTGCGCCATCACCAGCCACATCGCCACCGCGATCACCGTGCCCGAGCGAGGGATGTAGAACCCGGCGTCGCGGGCCACGGCGGTGCGGATGTTGAACGCCGCCACGTAGGCGACCGCCACCGCCACCACGTCGGCGAGGACCAGCAGCAGGCGTCGCTCGGAGAGCAGCAGGCCGCGGCGGCGCTGCAGGGGCAGGGCGCCGGTGCGCGCAGCGACGGCCGTCGTCTCGATCACGAACCGACGCTACCAACCAGCCCGTCAGGCTCCCGTGACTGTCCGGAATAGGTCCCGTGAAGGGGTGACCACAGCTCCGTCACCGCCCGGCATCCGTGCGGGCGCGAGCCCGGATGCCTTGCTAGCCTCGCCGCCGCATGCACACCCCAGCCGCCTGCTGATGGACGTCCTCGACCTGCTCCGCGCCCTGCCCGGCCTGCTCCTCCTGGGGCTGCTCCCCGGCCTGGCGCTGCTCACCCTGATCCGGCCGTCCATGCCCCGCTGGTGGCGCCTGGCTGCGGCGCCGGGCATGTCGATCGGCATCGTCGGGCTGCTCGGGCTCGTCTACCACCGCGCCCACGTCCCCTTCGAGGCGGCGACGGTGCTGCCTGCCGTCGCGGTCCTCGTCGCCGTGGCCGCCCTGGCACACAGGCGCGCGCGCGGCCATCGCGGCGGCGCCACCCCGGACCCCGCCCGTCTCGGCGGTCGCCCCGCTCGCGTCGTGGTCGGCGCCGGCCTGCTTGCCGGGCTCATCTCGGCGTCCGTCGCAGTCGCGGTCCTGCACGCCCAGCCGCTGCCCCCCGACACCGACAGCCCCATCCACGCCTACATCACCCAGGCGATCGCCACCCAGCACGACGTCGCCGTGGTCCAGCCGGTCCCCGACGTGTCCTCGTCGCTGGTGCGCGACCGGGTCAGCTTCGAGGCCACCGCCGCCGAGGTGGCCCAGCTCACCGGCATGCGCCCCGAGGCGGCGATGCTCCCGCTGGTGCTCCTCGCCGTCGCGCTGCTGCCGCTCTCGCTGGCGATGCTGGCCTGGGAGGCGACCCGCAACTGGAGGGTCGCCGCGCTCACGCCGCTGCTCGGCGTCGGCTTCACCATGACCAGCTGGGCGCTGCTCTTCGGCGAGTTCCCCTACCTCGCCGACGCGACGCTCGTCGTCCTGCTCGCGCTCAGCGCGCGCCGCGCGCTGCTCGGCAGCGAGCGCACCCGCAACCTGCTCCTCGTCGGCGCCTGCGTCGCCGCGATCTGGGTGACCCACGGGCTCGAGTTCATCACCGCCGTCGTCGTCGGCATCCCCTTCGCGCTGGCGTCGGTGCGGCGGACCAGCAACCTCCGCAGCCTCGCCGCCGGCGCCGCCGGCATCGGCGCCGCATGCATCGTGGGCGCCGCCGCCGTCACCGTTCTCACTCCGCACCCGCTGGTCCCCGCGGCCGTCCCCCCGCCCGGCGTCACCGCGAGCAGCCAGGCGGTGCAGATGCTCGCGCGCATGGGCCCGCGCTCGCAGATGTTCCACGCGCTCTCCGACTTCGTGAACAGCGAGCTGGTGGCGCCGGCGATCGTGCTCTACGTCCTCGGCCTGGCCGCCTCGCTGCTGGTGCGCGGGGTGCGCTGGGTGCTGCTGCTCCACGTCGCCCTGCTGCTCATCCTCGCCGACGTCGGCTACGGCGGGATCCTCATGAAGCTGTGGAGCGCGGTGTTTCCCTGGTCGGGAGCCGACCGTGTGGTCAGCATCCAGTGGTACGCGGTGCCCCTCCTCATGGCCTGGGGCCTGGTCCACGCACGCACCGTGTTCGCGCCGATCCTGGCGAAAACGCGCGACCCTCGGCTGGCGCGCAACCTCGCCGTCGGCCTCGGCGCCGTCACCGTCCTGGCGGTGGGCTTCTCGGTGGCGCACGCGGAGGACCAGATGGGCGGCGCCAACTCGCGCTCCACCGAGACGAGCGACGCCGACGTGGCCGCCCTCGCCGCCATGGACCGCGCCCTGCCCGCCGGCACGCTGGTGCTGTCGGACACGGGCGCGGACGGCGGCCAGTGGATCGACGTGCTCACCCGCGACGTCGAGTGGGCCCCGCTCAGCTTCCAGCGCACCTTCGTGGCCGCGGGCACCATCCGGCCGGCCACCGACCCCAAGGTGGCGGCGCTGGCCCACGCCTGCGACGACCCCGCCGCCGCGCGGGCCGCGCTCGCCGGCATCGGCGCCGTCTACGTCGGCTCGGAGCAGGGCGACCAGGAGGCCACGGTGCGCTGGAACGCCTCGTGCATCGCCGCCCTCCCCGGGGTGCACCCGCTGGTGCGCAGCACCGTGGGCGGCCGCACGGCGACCGTCTACGCGGTCGACCCCACCCTCCAGGCGGTCTCCGCCGGCCGCTGAGCGGGCGCGGCGGGTGCGGCGCCGGCCCGGCGCAGCCCGGCGGCACCCAGCCCGACCAGGACGCCCAGCACCGCGAACGGCGTGAGGTGGGCCAGCGGCGCGGGCAGCCAGCCGTCGAGGAGGTAGGCGGCGCTCAGCGAGAGCATCGAGGCCAGCGCACCGCACGGCGCGCGCGGCGCCCAGACCACGGCGCTCACCACCAGCAGCATCAGGTCGTCCGGAAAGACGTGCGGGGCGAAGGCCAGCGAGGCGGCGACGCCCAGCCCGACGGCCAGCTCGGGCCGGCCGCGCAGCCGGTCGCGCCAGGCGATCCCCGCCGCCGCGGCCGCCACGCCCAGCAGCACCGCGGCGGCGAAGGCGGCGCCCCCGCTGCCGGTCACGTCGCTGACCAGGCCGGGGATGCCGGCCGTGCGGGCGGCCTCGCCGACGTGGCGCTCCAGGATGAGCCGCGGCAGCTGGAGCATCTGGGCGGGCCCGACCAGGAGGAGCCCGGTCGCCAGCCAGATGCCTCCTCCGGCCGCGACGCCGAGCAGCACCCGCCACGACCGCGCCAGGGCGAGCGCAGGAAGCACCAGCCAGACGGCCTGCGGCTTGACCAGGAGCACCGCCAGCAGCACGCCCGCGAGCACGGGCCGCCCCCGGCGCAGGGCGAGCAGCGCCCCCAGGGCGGTGAGGACCATGAGCGGCGCCCACTGCGCCAGGCCGACCGCCGTCACCGCGGGCAGGGACGCCAGCCCCGCGAGCAGCAGAGACACGCGCTGTCCGGCCGGCCACGACGCCGGCAGGAGGCGGTTGCCCACCAGCACGGCGCCGAGCAGCGCCACCAGGAGCGCCCCGACCAGCAGCACCAGCCCGCTGCGCAGCGGCAGGCCGGCCAGCGGCTGGAGCGCCCAGGCCACCAGCGGCGGGTTGACGAACGGCTTGGGGAAGCCCGCCGCGGGCACGTAGCCGAGGATGGAGGCCTGCTGCGCCGCCTGGGCGCCGTCGCAGTAGAGGCAGCCGGGGTTGGCCTGGAGCAGGCGGGCGCCGGTGGCGAACGGGAGGTAGTCGGTGCGCGGCGGGGCGGCCAGGGCCCAGCCCACCTGGACGGCCAGCGCCGCCACCGCCAGGCCGCCGGCGACGAGCGCGGCCAGGGCCCACCGGCGCCGGTCCGCGGCAGCGCGAGACGGGGAGGACATCGCGGCCGCAGCATCGCACCGTGCGGAGTCGGTGGCCGATCGGCGGACGAACCCGTTCCCGTTCTGTCAACAAACGCCGACAGCGGGGATGGCGCGAGCGGCCGATCCTACGATGCCGGCATGGACACCACCCCCCTCGACGGCCGGCAGGACGAGGCGCTCGACGAGCGTGGCTCCGAGGCGGGGCAGGGGATGATCGAGTACGCGCTGATCATCATCCTGGTGGCGATCGGGGCGCTGATCGCGCTGCAGGTGCTGGGGCACGCGACCAACAACCTGTACAACAACATCCAGACCAGCCTGCCGGGGGGCTGAGACGGCGGCGCCGCCTCGCGCGCCGCAGGGTTTGGACCGGCCCGCCCAGGGCCGAGGGCGGCGCCGCTTCGCGCGCCCCTGCTGAGCCGCCGCCCTCCGGTGCACGCCTAGAATGGGGCGCAAGCCGGGCCTCCGTTCTTCAGTCGGAGGGCGGTGACTCGAGGTGGCAGCCATGAGCGAGAACGGCGCGGGCGCGTCGCGCAACGGAACGACGACCGGAGGCACGCGCGTCAAGCGCGGCCTCGCCGAGATGCTCAAGGGTGGCGTGATCATGGACGTGGTCACGCCGGAGCAGGCCAAGATCGCCGAGGACGCCGGCGCGGTGGCGGTGATGGCCCTGGAGCGCGTGCCGGCCGACATCCGCCGTGACGGCGGCGTGGCCCGGATGAGCGACGTCTCGCTGATCAAGGAGATCATGGCGGCGGTCACCATCCCGGTGATGGCCAAGGCGCGCATCGGCCACTTCGTCGAGGCGCAGGTGCTGGAGGCGCTCGGTGTCGACTACGTCGACGAGTCCGAGGTGCTGACCCCGGCCGACGAGGAGAACCACATCGACAAGTGGCAGTTCACCGTGCCCTTCGTCTGCGGTGCGCGCGACCTCGGCGAGGCGCTGCGCCGGATCACCGAGGGCGCGGCGATGATCCGCACCAAGGGCGAGGCCGGCACCGGCAACGTCGTCGAGGCGGTGCGCCACATGCGCGCGCTGCAATCCGGGCTGCGCAGGCTGCGGTCGATGCGCCACGACGAGCTCCACGCCGAGGCCAAGCGGCTCGGCGCGCCCGCCGAGTTGGTGATCGAAGTGGCAGAAACCGGCAAGCTCCCGGTGGTCAACTTCTCCGCCGGCGGCATCGCCACGCCCGCCGACGCCGCGCTGATGATGCAGCTCGGCGCCGAGGGCAACTTCGTGGGCAGCGGCATCTTCAAGTCCGACGACCCGCTGAACTACGCCAAGGCGATCGTCGCCGCCACCACCTACTTCGACAAGCCGGACGTCATCGCCGAGGCCAGCAAGGGGCTGGGCAGGGCGATGCGCGGACTGGACGTGGCCTCGATGCCCAAGGAGGAGCTGCTCGCCTCGCGCGGCTGGTAGCTCAGGGCTGCGGCGGGCAGCCGGACGGTTCGACGCCCGCGGCGTGGTACTCGGTCTGGTCCTGCATGCCGTCGTAGTCGGTGGAGATCCAGTAGTCGCCGTAGCCGTGGCAGGTGGACCACACCGCGGAGACGCTGAAGTCGCCGGACCACGCCGTCCAAGGCGCCGAGCAGCTGAAGGCATGGCCGCCCGCCGCGGCGCCGCTCTTGCTGCTCTGCACGCTGTAGCCGAGGCTGCATCCGCGCTGGAAGCTGCAGCTGCCCTGCCACTCCTTGTGGAAGCTCATCGTCACCAGGACGGTGCCGTCGGCGCGCCGCGTCGCCGTGTCGGCGGTCGTCAGGTAGCCACCGTCGCAATGGGGCAGCGTGGAGCTGGCGACCGGCGCCGCGGTGGGCCGCGGAGTCGGCGGGAGGGTCGGTGCTGCGGTGGGAGCTGGGGTCGGGGCCGACTCCGGGGTCGGCACGGGAGTCGCGGTCGGGTCGGGCGTCTCCTCGGGTGGGCCGGCTGACGGTGGCGGCGTCGCCGGCGCCGCAGCCGAGCTGACGGGGCCTGCCGTCGCATGGTGCAGGCCGACGAACCCCGCCGACGCGCCGGCGGCCGCGAGCAGCACCACCGTCCCGCCGAGCACGCCGCGGAGGCCGATCCTCCGCCACCCCTTCCCGTTTCCCAACGCCCTCTCCTCGACACGGTCTGCGCTCGGCCGCCACAGCATGAACGTGCGGCGGTCGCCGGAGCCTGCGCCCGCGTCGCCGTTGCGATCGGGCAAACGGCGGTCAAGGGTCGATGAAGAGCTGCGAGGAAGCTCCCGATCGCGCCGGCGGCCGATTAGGCTGGTTCCCGCAGTGGGCAGTGCAACAGTGCGCGCCGCGGCCGAATGGGACCGCTGGGGCGCAGACCTCTACTTCGCCAACACGGGCCAGCGCGAGCACCGCGGCCGTGTCGCCGAGGAGGTCTTCGCCCAGGGCGAGGCCTACCTCGACCGTGTGGAGTCGCGCTTCGCCGCCCTGGGCGTCCCGGTGGACCACGCCGGCGCGGCGCTGGACTTCGGCTGCGGCGTGGGCCGGGTGCTCGTGCCGATGAGCCGCCGCTACGCCCGCACCGTCGGCGTCGACGTCGCCGAGACCATGCTCGCCGAGGCCAGGCGCCACCTCGGCGGGGGTGCCGCGGAGCTGCTCCACTACGACGGCGACGACATCGACGGCTGCCTCGGCGACATGCGTTTCGACGTGCTGCACACTGCGCGCACCGTGCAGCACATCCCGCCGGACGACGGCGTGCGCATCCTGCGCAGCCTGCTGGAGCGCCTCCGGCCCGGCGGCGTGGCGCTGGTCCAGGCTCCCATGTGCGCGCCGCGCACGCTGTTCCACCGCCTCAACGCCCTGCGCGAGCGCTCGCCGCTGCTGATCCGCGTGGGACACGCTCTGGCCCGCGGGCGCACCGAGTTCCGGCCGACCGATCCGGTGCACCACTGGCACCTCTACTCGGCGGACCGCCTGCTGCCGCTCTTCCACGCCTGCGGCTGCGAGGTGCGGGCGGTCGACCTCGACCCCGACCCGCGAGGCCGCCACCGGGCCACCTGGTACCTGCACCGGGTCACCTGAGCGCCGGTGGTTCCCGCTGCGGCGGGCCGGGGTACACTGTCCGCACGTGACCAACCCTCTAGTCGGAGTGCTCGCCCTCCAGGGCGACGTCCGTGAGCACCGCCAGGCGTTCGAGCGGTGCGGTGTGCTGACGCGGGAGGTCCGCCTGCCCGCCGAGCTGGAGCAGATCGACGCTCTCGCCCTGCCCGGCGGGGAGTCGACGACGATGAGCCGCCTGCTCCGCGTCTTCGGGCTCGACGAGCCGCTGCGCCACCGACTCCAGGAAGGACTGCCCACCTTCGCCACCTGCGCCGGCCTCATCCTGCTCAGCGCGCGCATCCTCGACGGCCGTCCCGACCAGCTCGCCCTCGGCGCGCTGGACGTCGACGTGCGCCGCAACGGCTACGGCCGCCAGGTCGACTCCTTCGAGACCGACCTGCGCATCGCCGCCCTCGGCGAGACGCCGTTCACCGCGGTGTTCATCCGCGCCCCTCTCATCGAACGGACCGGGCGGTCGGTCGAGGTCCTGGCCAGTGTCGACGGCAACCCCGTCGCCATCGCCCAGGGCCCCCACCTCGCCCTCGGCTTCCATCCCGAGATGACCCACGACGACCGGCTGCACCGGCTCTTCCTGCAGCGCCTGAGCGACCCGGTGGCGTCGGCGGCGTAGCGAGGTCCCAGCGCTCCAGAGCATGCAAGTCCGCAGCGCCAGCTTCCGCGACCTGGGCCGCATCGAGCAGCTCTACCGGGAGACGGCGGCGCGGGAGGAGGGCGAGGGGGTCATCCCCGGCCTCCACGCCGACCGCCCCGTCCCCGAGGCGATGCTGGTGCGCCTCTGGTACGCGCTGAGCAAGACGCTCAGCTCGATGGTGCCGCTCGGCGACCTGGGCGACGCGCTCTACGTCGCCGAGGACAACGAGCAGGGCATCGTCGGCTTCATCCAGGCGCAGGGCGCACCGGGGCAGACCCGCTCCTGGCAGATCCTCAACCTCTGCGTCGCCAGCGGCCGCGGCCACTTCGCCGGCGATCCCCTGCTCACCCACCTGTGCAACCAGGGCGTCGAGCACGGCGTCACCCGCTTCTACGTGCGTATCCCCCTCGACCATCCCCTGGTGGCGCTCTTCCTCGAGCAGGGATTCACCCAGTACGCAACCGAGCAGATCCTCTACCGCGACGACTCGTACGAGGCGCCGCGCGTGCTGCCACCCGGCGACCTCGGCCCGCTGCGCCCGGCGCGCCGCGACGACGCCGGCGGCATCTACCTCCTCTACCTGCGCACCACCCCCTCGCACGTCGCCAACCTGGAAGGTCCCTCCCAGAAGGCGTGGCAGGCGGGGTTCCAGCAGGGCTGGCCGAGCCGTCTCGGTCGCGACGACGTGCGCCAGTACGTCGCCGAGCTGAGCGGCATCCAGGCGTGGGTGGCGGTGCGACCGCCCTCGCCGGCGCGGCCCACGCTTCTCGCGGTCATGTGTGAGGGACAGGACCCGCAGTTCCGTGAAGAGGTGATCGACGCAGCGCTGGCGCAGGCCCCGCCCGGGCCCGTGTCCTGCGTGCTGCGCCACTACGACAGCGAGCTGATCCGCTCGCTGCAGCAGCGCGGTTTCGAGATCTTCGGCTCCCAGCTCCTGCTGGTGCGCGACCTCGCGTTGAAGGTGCGCCTGCGCGCCGCCGACGCGCAGACCAAGAAGAAGGGCGTGCTGGTGCACGCCGGGCTCGCCCGTTCGGTACGCACTCCTGCTGTCGTTCCAGCCGTCACCCCGCCACGGAGGAGTCACCAATCGTTGCCCAGATGACCCCCTACGGCCCCGCATGGGAAGAGGAGCTGCACCTCCTCTTCGACGCCCTCCCGCCCCGCATCGCCGACTCCGCCGCGCGCGTCTCCGACGGCCGTGGCGAGCTGCTCGAGATCGTGCTCGACCTGGGACGCCAGCCCGAGGCGCGCTTCACCGACGGTGAGGCCATCCTCGACCACGCCCAGATCTCCCACGCCGACCTCGAGTACGTGGCCTCGCGCGTGGGCGCCTTCGGCGACGACAACCGCGCGGGCATCGAGCGCACGCTGCATCGCATCTCGGCGATCCGCAACCGTGCCGGCCGCATCGTGGGATTGACCTGCCGCGTGGGGCGGGCGGTCACCGGGACCATCGACATCATCAAGGACATCGTGGTGCAGGGCAGGTCGATCCTGCTGCTCGGCCAGCCCGGCATCGGCAAGACCACGATGCTGCGCGAGTGCGCCCGCGTGCTCTCCGAGGAGTGCGGCAAGCGCGTGGTCATCGTCGACACCTCGAACGAGATCGCCGGCGACGGCGACATCCCCCATCCCGGCATCGGCCGGGCGCGGCGCATGCAGGTGCCCACGCCGGCGCTGCAGCACGCGGTGATGATCGAGGCGGTCGAGAACCACATGCCCCAGGTGATCGTCATCGACGAGATCGGCAACGAGCTGGAGGCGGCCGCGGCGCGCACCATCGCCGAGCGCGGTGTGCAGCTGGTGGGCACGGCGCACGGCTCCAACCTCGACAACCTGCTGGTCAACCCGACGCTCAACGACCTGCTCGGCGGCATCCAGACGGTGACCCTCTCCGACGAGGAGGCGCGCCGCCGCGGCACCCAGAAGAGCGTGCTGGAGCGCAAGGCTCCGCCCACCTTCGACGTCCTCGTCGAGATCCGCGAGCGCGACAAGGTGACCGTGCACATGCCGCTCGACGAGACCGTCGACGAGGCGCTGCGCGGCCGCATCAAGCCCCCGCAGCTGCGCTACAAGGACGAGCAGGGCGGCATCGTCTCCAAGATCGACACCTCCGTCCTGGAGCAGGGGAGCGAGTTCGAGCCGGCCCCTTTCGGTGGGGGCCGGAACCCGCGCCGCGACCGCGGCGAGGCAGGCGGCGCTCGCGCGCGTCGCAGCCTTCGGGTTCCGGCCGATCTCGATCAGTTCACCCTGGCGCACGATGGGCGTGAGCGCGAGCTGCGCGAGGCGACGCGCGCGGCGCATCCCTACCAGCCGCTGAACGTCTTCCCCTACGGCGTGTCCCGCCAGTACCTGGAGCAGTCGGTGCGCGAGCTGCGCCTGCCGGTGCGCATCCAGCACCACGTCGACGACGCCGACATGGTGATGACGCTGAAGAACTACTACCGGCGCAAGGACTCGCCGGTGCGCGCCGCCGAGGCGACCGGCATCCCCATCCAGGTGCTGCGCTCCAACACGGTGTCGCAGATCAAGAACGCGCTGGCGCGCATCTACGGCGTCGAGGCGGCCGATCCCGCCGACGCCGCCATGGAGGAGGCGCTGGAGGGCATCCGGCGCGCCCAGTCGACCGGCCAGCAGGTGGAGCTGGCGCCGCAGAACTCCTACGTGCGCCGGCTGCAGCACCAGCTGGTGGAGCAGCACGAGATGCACGCCCGCTCCACCGGCAGCGACCCCAACCGCCGTCTCGTCATACTGGCGCCCTCCGCGCAGTCCGACACCGACGAGGAGTAGCAGCGGCATGGCCTCGACGTGGCCCGGCTTCTTCGTGTCCTTCGAGGGGATCGACGGCTCCGGCAAGTCGACGCAGATGGCGGCCGCGGCGGCGGCCCTGCGCAAGGCGCCGGGGGTCACCGAGGTGGTGATGGTGCGCGAGCCCGGCGACACCGCGCTGGGCGAGCTGGCGCGCGCGTTCCTGCTGCAGCACCAGGTGGTCTCGCCCATCGACCCGTGGGCGGAGGCGCTCGTGTTCATCGCGGCGCGCGCGCAGCTGCTGCAGGAGGTCGTCCTGCCGGCGCTGCGCCGCGGCGCGGTGGTCCTCTCCGACCGCTTCGTCGACTCGACGCTGGCGTACCAGGGCGGTGGCCGGGGGTTGCCCGAGTCGGTGCTGCGCGCCATCCATCGGGAGACCTGCGGCGACGTCTGGCCCGACCTCACCGTCCTGCTCGACCTGCCCCTCGACCTCGCCCGCGCCCGCCGGCACGCGCAGGAGCTGCCGCTCGACCGCATGGAGGCGACACCCGAGCAGTTCCAGTTCGCGGTGCGCGACGCCTTCCACCGCCTTGCCGCGTCGGAGCCGTCGCGAGTCGCGATGGTCGACGCGGCGCGTCCCGCCGTCACCGTGTCCGCCGACGTGGTGGGGCTGGTGTCGGCGCGCCACGCCTCCCACCGCACTCCGCAGGGCGCCGCCCCGCCGGCCGTCGCCGGCCGCTCGTGAAGCTCGTCGTCGCCATCGTCCACAACGACGACGCCGCGGCCTGCGTCACCGCGCTGACCGACTCCGGCATCGAGTGCACCCGGCTCAACACCTCCGGCGGCTTCCTGCAGAAGGGAAACGCCACCCTGCTGGTCGGCGTCGCCGACGCCCAGGTCGACGAGGTGATCGAGCTGCTGCGCCGCCACGCGCGGGATCGCAACGAGTACCTCACCCCCATCCCGCCGACCACCGAGCCCGCCGAGCTCCTCGTCCCCTTCCCGGTGGAGGTGCAGATCGGCGGCGCAACCGTGTTCGTGCTCGACGTGGACCGCTTCGAGAAGCTGTAGCGCGCGGCATGATCGTCGGCGCGGGGACACTCCTCAACACCGCCACGGTGCTCACCGGCGGGGCGGTCGGCACCCTCGCCGGACATCGCATCCCCGTGCGCCTGCGCGACCTGGTGATCCAGGTGCTGGGCATCTTCACCGTCGTGTATGGGGTGAAGGTGGCCATAACTCCCAGCTTCCAGGAGGCGCCGCACCTCACCATCGTGCTGATCGGGCTGCTGGCCGGCACGGTGGTGGGCTCGCTGCTGGACATCGACGGGGCCCTGCTGCGCTTCGGCGGCTGGGCGGAGCGCCGGCTGGTGCGCCGCGGCGGGAGCGACGCCGAGCAAACCAGCGGCCGCGTCGCCCGCGCCTTCGTCACCACCAGCCTGCTCTACTGCGTCGGCCCGTTCACCATCCTGGGCAGCTTCGACGACGGTGCGCGCGGCGACATCCTCCTGCTCGGCATCAAGTCGACGCTGGACGGCATCGCCAGCCTCGCCTTCGCGGTCACCCTCGGCCCCGGCGTGCTGCTCAGCGCCGCCAGCGTCGTCGCCGTCCAGGGCACGCTCACCGGCGTGGCTTACGCGACGCGCGGCAGCCTCGACCAGTTCCTCGTGACCCAGGCGCTGGGGGCCGGCGGGTTCATGCTCGTGGCCATCGGCCTGGGGCTGCTGGACATCCGCCGCATCCGCGTCGCCGACATGCTGCCCGGGCTGATCCTCGCCCCCGTGGTGGCGGCGATGTCCCGCGCCTTCGGCTGGGGGCTCTAGCGCAGGGCGAGCGCGATATCGCCAACCAGGGCAGAAACCAGCGACGCGTCGCCCGGCAGCGCCGCCGACAGGGCGCGCTCCCACCGGCCGAGGTCGTCCGCCCTGGACGGCTCCGGCGCCGCGTACGGGCACGACGCCGGCCGGAGGCACACGCGCATCCCGGAGAACCGAGCGCTGCTCGGCGTGGTGGGACGCCGGGATGGGGTGGCGCTCACGGTGCTCCTGGGTGTGGGGGGTGGAGTGTCGGAGAGAAGGACGGGAAGGATGGCTCTGCGACTACATGACACCGGCCGAGCGCCGGGCATTACGCCCAGAAATCCTGGTCAGGATGCCTCGCCGCCGGCCCGCTCCACCACCACCCCGTCGAGGGGGACGACGCGCTCCACGCGGGTCCCGGCCAGGTGCACGCGCACCCCGGGGATCCCCGGCGCTCCCGGCTCCCAGCCCTCGGCCCAGAGCCGCCGCGCCTCGCCGTAGGTGGTGGCCGCCTGCTGCCGCCGCCCGTCGGTGAAGCCGATCGTCCCCGGCCGCGAGGCGAAGCCGAAGCCCACCTCGCCGCCGGTGGCCAGGAAGGCGCGGAGCGCGCCGAGGGGTGCGTCCTCGGGGGCGACCGGGGTGGCCGCCGCAAGCGCCGCCTCCAGGGTGGGCATGTCGCCCGCCGCCGCCTGCTCGCGCACCGCCTTGCGCTGGGCGATGTGCGCGGCGCGCTCCCGCCGGCGCTGCTCGGTG
>Ga0209810_1002582_pt1 | contig 21279 bp, 16 predicted proteins | sample Coa_R1_7_FD_187159 | JGI IMG/M metagenome (GOLD analysis project Ga0209810, IMG submission 187159) | Surface soil microbial communities from Centralia Pennsylvania, which are recovering from an underground coalmine fire - Coalmine... | ecosystem: Environmental > Terrestrial > Soil > Unclassified... | reverse complement strand
GAGCGGCAGCAGCTTCACAACTGTTGCATTCGAATTCTCCCAGTCGTGCGACGGCCCGCGACTTTGCAGCACGCGCGAGGAGTTGTTCGAGCAGATCGCCTTCCGGCGGGATTTTCGCCGGGCATGGGTCCCGGAACACAACTGGCCGCCCTTCCGCTGCTCGATTGGAACCGCAGTTTGAATGGCCATTTCATCACCCCCTGAGTTTTCTAAGGACCTGTGGCGGCGGCTCCCCTTCGTGCGGCGTTTTGACAACCGCAGAGTCGTAAACGCGCTGAAGCCGCGCACGCGAGCCTTCTAATGCACGGGGCGGGCCAACTCGTTATCGAGGCTAGAATATTTGAGGCATGAAGGGGCCTGCGGACGCGGGAGGCTTACTGATCCGACACGTCGTTTCAGCCGGAATCAGGATCAGGTTCCGGCCTGAGCAGACTCGCGATTTCACTGGAAGTATCGTTCTTTCAGTTTATTAGCCACGGCCTGAAGCCGCGGGCCCCAGGGTATGGGCGGTCGGGCCGGGCACGGAGCATGGATCGCCGCCCGCAGCATTGTAAAACGCGGCGGGCGCTCTCGAAACAATTGTGCAGGCAAGCCTCCAGGAGGCTGGAGTTTTCAAAATGGGAAGCATGGCGGTTTCGCGAGCCCGGCTCGATCGTGGCGACGCTTAAGACAGTTCTCATGAAAAACTCCTATTGTTTCGCTGCAGTCGTCAGTTCTGCTCCTGGAGTCTGGGAACGGCTTCTTCGGGAAATTTCAATTTGGGAACAATTCCCATTTTGGAACGCGCGCGGCGATGGCGCGATCGCCCGAGATGCGACTCCAAACGTGTCACGCAAGAACCATAACGGAATGTCTGGTATGCCTGCGAAGAGCGCTGGCGTGTGTGCATCGCACAAACAGTCGCGAAAGGTGATGGCAGGGAGGACGGGCACGGCTTGCCCGGTAGCATTGGACGCACGACAATTCGAGATTTGAAATTTCGCACGGGCCTCGAAACCGAAATCACTTCCACCGTAACCAATGAAGAATATTCTTTGCAAAATTTTTACGCATCGTGTATATTGTCAGGTTTCATTGTGCTGTCAGTCGAAAAAAGAGGCCTCGAGGGGCGGGGTCGAAGCTCATAAACACAAAGACGAATAAGCAAAGCTGACTGCCTCGAATTACCGCAGTTTGTGGTTCTACAGGCTTGCTTTTAGGGCTCTCAAAATGTCTCAAATTTTTCATCGCAGCATGAACACCGTGGCCAGGGCCAGCATCTATGGCATCGTTCTGGTTGTTGCGCTCATTGGCTACGTGAGTTGGGAGGTCAATCAGTCGTCTTACTTTACATACATCAATCGTCCGATACCCCAGCCTGTTCCCTTCAGCCACGAGCACCACACAGCACAACTTGGAATCGATTGCCGTTACTGCCACACGTCCGTTGAGACGTCCTGGTACGCGGGCATCCCGCCGACGCACACTTGCATGTCCTGCCACTCGCAGCTTTGGACCAACGCCGACATGCTGGCGCCGGTGAGGGCCAGTTACCGGACCGGCGACTCCATCCTCTGGAACCGGGTAAACGCCCTTCCCGATTTTGTGTACTTCAACCACAGCATTCATATCAGCAAAGGGATTGGCTGCACGACGTGCCACGGACAGCTTGGAGAGATGCCCATCACCTGGCGGGGGAACACACTGTACATGAGGTGGTGCGTTAATTGTCATAAGCATCCGGAGCGCTACGTCAGGCCGAAGAAGGACGTTTTCGATCCGATCTATACTCCTCCTGCGGACCAGATCGCCATGGGCCGGAAGCTGGTGAAGGAGTACAAGATACGAAGCCTGACGAGTTGCGACACATGCCATCGGTAAAACGCACACATAGGAATAATCAATGAAGGACAAGAACTTCATCGACCTCGCGTCAGTTCGAGCGAGCCTCGAAAAAGACGGCAGGAAGCGCTTCTGGCAAACCATCGAACAGGTTGCGGAAACCGAGGAGTTCCAGCAGTTGGCTCATCAGGAATTCACGACGTTTCGACCTTCCCCGAAGACCGAGTCCGGAATGAGCCGCCGCAACATGCTGAAGCTGATGGCCGCCTCGGCCAGCCTTGCCGGGCTCGCCGCGTGCACGAAGATGCCGATCGAGAAGATCGCGCCCTACGTGAGGCCGCCGGAAGAATTCGTTCCCGGGAAACCTCTGTTCTACGCCACGTCGATGCCGCGGCCTGAAGGCGGCGCAATCGGGTTGCTGGTTAAGAGCAATATGGGCCGCCCCACCAAAGTCGAGGGCAATCCCGATCACCCCGCCAGCCTGGGCGGCACAGACGCGTTCGCGCAGGCTTCCGTGCTCGATCTGTGGGACCCGGACCGTGCCCGGACAGTGATGCGCGAGGGCACGATCGTCAACTATAGCGATTTTCTCGATCTGCTCAGCCAGTTGCGCAGCCAGTATCTGGCGAAAAAGGGTGCGGGCTTCCGCATCCTCACAGAGACCGTCACATCGCCCACGCTTGGAAGCCAGCTCAAAGCGTTCCTGGCCCAATTTCCGCAGGCAAAGTGGCATCAGTACACTCCTGTAAACCGCCACGCAGAGCGCGAGGGCGTACGTACCGTGTACGGCCAGTATTTGAGCCACTATTACCGATTCGACCAGGCGGAAGTAGTCGTTTCGCTGGACGCTGACTTTCTCTGCTCGGGACGCGGCGGCGTGCGCTACGCCCGCGATTTTGCGGATAAGCGGCGCATCACCGACACGCACAGCCCGATGAACCGGCTTTACGTTGTCGAGTCCATGGCCACCATCACCGGCGCGGCGGCAGATCATCGCGTGCCGGTAAGGCCGAGCCACGTTGAAGGCGTCGCACGGGCCATCGCCGCGGCCGTCGGCGTGCGGGGAGTCGAACCCGGGGCCCAGTCTTCGCCTGAAGTCAGTACCGAATGGGTCCGAAGCGTTGTGGCTGACCTTCAGCAACGTCGCGGGGCGAGCATCGTGCTGGCCGGCGAGCATCAGCCGCCTGCCGTACACGCTCTGGCCCATGCCATCAACGCCGCCCTGGGGAATGCGGGAAAGACCGTGGTCTATATCGATCCTATCGAGGCCCAACCGGTCAATGAGATGGAATCGATTCGGGAACTCGCGGCCGATATGAACGCGGGAACGGTGGAGACGCTCCTGATCATCGGCGGGAACCCCGTGTACAACGCACCCGCTGATCTTGATTTCAAAAAAGCCCTGGACAAAGTCAAACTCCGGCTTCGCCTCGGGATTTATAACGACGAGACCTCTTACCATTGCCACTGGTTTGTTCCCCAAACGCATTATCTGGAATCCTGGAGCGATGAACGCGCTTTCGACGGGACGGCCTGCGTTGTCCAGCCGCTGATCGCACCGCTCTATGAAAACCATTCAGCGCACGAAGTGCTCGGTGCGCTTCTTGGAGATCCGGGACGGACGCCGCATCAATGGGTGCGCGATTACTGGTCGAGCCAGAAGCTGGCCACGCCTGTTGAATATGAAACCTTCTGGGAGACGTGCCTCGAAAAGGGCGTTATTCCGGGAACCGCCTTCCCCGCGAAGACGGTGACTCCGAAACCGGATTTTGCCGCGGCTCTGGGAACAGGCGCGGCGAATGCAGGACCGATGGAGATTGCCTTCCGGCCTGACCCGTCAGTCTGGGACGGGACTTACACGAACAATTCGTGGCTGCAGGAACTCCCGAAGCCTATTACCACGTTGACATGGGACAACGCGGCGTACATCAGTCCAAGATCGGCTGAGAAACTTGGCGTACAGCGCGACGAAGTCATTGAGATTGCCTACCAGGGGCGTAAGCTCCGCATGCCCGTCATGGTCCTGCCGGGACACGCCGACGATTGCATCACTGTTAACTTCGGGTATGGCAGGACCCGCGCCGGAAGGGTCGGCAACGGAACGGGATTCAACGTTTATTCGATCTGGACATCGGACAAGCCGGGTTTTGGACCCATTCCGGCACCCGCAAAGACAGGCGATCGATATCACCTGGTCACCACGCAGCGGCACCATATCATCACGCAGGGCGGAAGAAAGGTGGAAGAGGAAAGTCAGGCCGCCTTCAATCGGGACTTGGTGCGGGTTGCTGACCTTGAGGAATTCCGCTCGAACCCGGATTTCGCAGCCGACCCGCCGGAACAAACCACACAGGCCCCGAATCTGTATCCTCGCTATGACTACAGCCAGGGATACCAGTGGGGGATGTCCATTGACCTGACAAGTTGCGTGGGCTGCAACTCCTGCGTCGTGGCCTGCTATGCCGAGAACAATATCGCCGTGGTGGGTAAAGAGGAGGTGGACCACGGGCGCATCATGCAATGGATCCGTGTGGACACTTACTGGCGCGGGGGCCTTGACAATCCTGAAACCTATCACATGGTCATGCCGTGCATGCATTGTGAAAATGCGCCCTGCGAGTATGTCTGCCCGGTCGGCGCCACCATGCACAGCCCTGAAGGGCTGAACCTCATGATTTACAACCGCTGCGTGGGGACGCGGTATTGCTCGAATAACTGCCCGTACAAGGTGCGAAGGTTCAATTTTTACCTTTATTCGGACTGGCATACCCCAAGCCTCTACGGAGTCAGGAACCCGGACGTTTCGGTGCGCAGCCGCGGCGTCATGGAAAAATGCACCTATTGCGTGCAGCGCATCAAGGAAGCTGAGATTAAAGCCGAAGTCGAGGGCCGCACGATCAAGGATGGCGAAGTTGTCACTGCCTGCCAGCAGGCATGCCCCACGCAGGCGATCGTCTTTGGAAATATTAATGATCCGAACAGCAAGGTTGCAAACCTGAAAGCTCAATCGAGGAAATACGTCTTGTTAGCTGAATTGAACATTCGTCCCCGAACGTCGTATCTGGCCCGGGTGCGAAATCCGAATCCGGAGATCAAGGAGTAAGGCGATGGCTGCCATGGACCACGAAGAAGTAGCTACGCTGGTTTCCCCTGGAAGCGAAGTCCTTGGCCCCGGACACACGTACGGGTCGGTTACCGACAAGATCAGTTCCATCGTTCTGACCCGAGGCACCGGCAATAAGTACAAGATTGGACTCGGGATCTCCGTGGCCCTGCTCATCGGGCTGAATATGGGCATCACGGTTTTGATGGCGTACGGCGTCGGCGTATGGGGCATCAATATTCCGGTCGGCTGGGGATACGCCATTACGAATTTCGTCTGGTGGATTGGAATCGGCCACGCGGGCACGCTGATCTCGGCGTTCCTGCTCCTCATGCGCCAGAAATGGCGCACATCCATTAACCGGTTCGCTGAGGCCATGACCCTTTTTGCGGTGGCTTGTGCGGGTATGTTCCCCCTGCTGCACATGGGCCGCCCATGGCTTTTCTACTGGCTGCTTCCCTACCCCGATACGATGGGCGTATGGCCGCAGTTCCGCAGCCCGCTGGTCTGGGACGTTTTTGCCGTTTCAACTTATGCGACGGTGTCGCTGCTGTTCTGGTACGTGGGACTGATCCCCGACCTGGCAACAATCCGCGATCGCGCCACAACAAAGATCAAGAAAATCATTTATGGGGTGGTCGCTCTGGGCTGGCGCGGTTCGGCGAAACACTGGAAGCGATATGAAATGGCGGGGCTGCTGCTCGCCGGGCTTGCGACGCCTCTGGTGGTTTCCGTCCACACCGTGGTCAGCTTCGACTTTACCATTGCAATTCTTCCCGGCTGGCACAGCACGATGTTTCCCCCTTACTTCGTCGCCGGCGCCATCTACTCCGGCTTTGCGATGGTCATTGCTCTGGCCGTGCCGTTGAGGAAGTACTACGGGCTGGAAGATTTTCTCACTATCCGCCACCTGGACAACATGGGCAAGATCATGCTGGCTACGGGCCTGATTGTGGCCTACAGCTATGTTATGGAAACCTTCATGGCATTCTACGGCGGCAATAAGTTTGACATATACATGATCATGAACCGGATGACAGGCCCCTACGCCACCGTTTACTGGGTGTTGATTGCCGTCAACCTGGTCATTCCGCAACTGCTCTGGTCCGCGCGTATCAGGCGAAACCCGCTGTATTTATGGCTGCTGTCGTTCTCTGTGCAGACCGGTATGTGGCTCGAACGGTACATGATCATCGTCACCAGTCTCCATCGCGACTTCATCCCCTCTTCATGGGGGATGTTCCACCCAACCCGCTGGGACTGGATCGTCTTCCTGGGCACCATCGGCTTTTTCTTTACGCTGTTTTACCTGTTTATCCGCTTCCTTCCCATGATCTCGATCTTCGAGATGCGGGACCTGGTCCACAAGACCGCAGAGGAGGCCAGATCTTAAATGAGAAGCACGAATTCGCTTTACGGGTTGATGGCCGAATTCATTTCCGCGGAAGAACTTTTGGAGGCAAGCAAGCGCGCCAGCGAGGCGGGCTACCGGAAAATGGATGCGTATTCTCCTTTTCCCATCGAGGGACTCGCTGAAGCCATCGGATTCCACAAAACGAAATTGCCCATTATCGTATTTTGCGGAGGCTTGTTCGGCTGCTGCGGCGGGTTCTTTCTTCAGTGGTGGCCCAACGTGATCGGCTATCCGCTGAATATCGGCGGCAAGCCCTGGGACAGTTGGCCCGCGTTCATCCCGATCACGTTCGAATTGACGATCCTGTGCGCTGCCCTGTCGGCGACCTTCGGCATGCTGGCTCTCAACGGCCTGCCGTGCCCTTATCATCCTGCGTTCAACGTCGAGCGGTTTGCCCAGGCCAGCAAAGATCGGTTCTTTCTGCTGATCGAAGCGGACGACCCCATGTTTGACCTGGACCGGACAAAACAGTTTCTGAATGAACTCAACCCTCGCGAGGTATCCGAAGTTGAAAGCTAAACGGGGCCAGACACAACATTCGACGGCGGCTTCATCGATAGCGGCATCTTTGGGCCCGGCGGGCTGCAGGATTCGCCCCGCGGCCGCCCTGCGTTGGGCTTCCGTTGCCCTCTTGGGATTGCTGATGACGGGCTGCCGGCTCGATATGCACATCCAGCCGAAGTACAGGGGACTGGAACCGAGCAGCTTCTTTAACGACGGCCGCTCGGCACGACCGGTGGTTCCGGGGACCGTCGCACGCGGTGAGTTACGAACCGATGAACTCCTTTACACCGGCAAGATCAACGGCCAGGTTGCCAACGTGTTCCCTTTCCCGATTACCCAGAAGGACCTGGAGCGCGGTCGGCAGCGGTTCAATATCTACTGCGCTCCTTGCCACGATTATACGGGGAGCGGCAACGGCATGATCGTACAGCGAGGGTTCCCGCCGCCGCCTTCATATCATATTGACCGCCTGATGAAGGCGCCGGTCGGACACTTTTTTGATGTGATAACGAATGGCTACGGCACCATGTACAGTTACGCCGACCGCGTTTCTCCCATGGACCGCTGGCGGATCGCGGCTTACATCCGCGCGCTGCAATTGAGCCAGAACGCGAGCATCAAGGATGTTCCCCCGCAAGAACTGAGCAAACTCGAAGGATCGGCAAAATGAACGAAACCGACACCCTCAAGCCCCGGATCGAAGCCGCGCAGCGATGGTTCCTGATCATCGGAGTAGTCGCATCCGCGGCCTGTGTTTTTGGAGCGTTCTCGGATTGGACAGGGTTCGTCCGCGCCTACCTGGTGGGCTATCTGGTCTGGTTGCTGATAGGGCTGGGGAGCCTTGCAATCCTTATGCTTCATCACATGGTGGGCGGCCGGTGGGGATTCGTCATCCGGCGCACGCTTGAAGCCTCGAGCCGGACGCTCGTTTTTCTGGCGCTGCTGTTTATCCCCCTGGCCATCGGGCATGTCAATCCGCTTGTTTATCCCCGCGTGACCGATGGTTCTTTCAAGGCCTTTTACCTGAGCCCTCCGTTCCTTTATGCGCGCATGGTTATCTATTTTGCCTGCTGGATTGTGCTCGCATTTTTCCTCAACAGGCTTTCCCGGCAGCAGGACATGGGCGAGGAGCGGGGCATGTTGCGGAAGTTCAGCAACCTCAGCTCAGCAGGCATGCTGATCTATTGCGTGACCATCAGTTGGGCCTCATTCGACTGGGTGATGTCGCTCGAGCCGCACTTTGCCTCCACGATCTTTGGCATGATCTTTATTATTATGCCGGCGCTGGCCGGAATGTCCTTTACCATCATTGTGACCATGTTTCTGTCGAATCACAGCCCGCACTCGGAAGTCGTCACGCCGGGCCATTTCAACGACCTGGGAAATATCCTGCTGACGTTCGTCATGCTTTGGGCATACATGTCCTTCGCGCAGTTCCTGATCATCTGGGCCGGCAACCTGCAGGACGAAAACTTCTGGTACGTGACGCGCGCCACAGGCGGGTGGGCGCCGGTTGCGCTGTTCATCATCCTGTTCCACTTTGCGGTGCCGTTTATTCTGCTCCTGAACCGGCCCATCAAACGGCATATGAAGGCCCTCGCGTTCGTAGGCGGGGGGCTCATCGTGATGACCTGGGTGGACCTTTACTGGTTCATTATGCCCGCCTTTTATCCTTTTGGGCCTCATCTTCACTGGATGGACATCGTTGCACCGTTTGCGGTCGGGGGATTGTGGCTGGCCTTTTTCACTCGCCAGCTCAAATCCATGCCCCGGCTTCCGCTGCATGATCCAAGGTTTGAGGGAGTAGTCCAGCATGGATGAGCACAAGACTCATTCGGAAAATTCAACGCCCCGCCACGAAACGCGCGAAGCCGTGCCAAGGTACATTCTCTACTTCGCAGCGGCATGCGCGTTAGCGGTGGTCGTCAGCTTCCTGGTAAGCTGGGGCGTCCTTGTTTACTTCAGAACGCACCAAAAATACGCTGCGCCGGAATCAGCTCTTTCGGGAGGTCGTGTACTTCCGCCTCCCGGAGTTCCACAGTTGCAAACCCATCCCGCAGCCGATCTGCAGGATTACCTGAAACAGGAAAACAAAATTCTTGATTCGTATGGATGGGTGGACCGGAAAAACGGCATCGTTCGAATTCCTATTCAGCGCGCAATGGAACTCCTGCTTCAGCAGGGGCTCCCGGTACGCGATAGCAAAACACCCAGAGGTGCGGTACAGCCCGGTGAGGTTCAGCAATACACTGTTCCGCAGGGCTATATGCCGCAGAACTAACAGGGAAACCATAGCTGGTGGCTGGAAGGCTGCCAGAAAGTCAGGGATTGAAATGGTTTGGAAGTTTGATCTACTGAAGCAACACAGCGTGCGGTCCGCGCGTTGCAACCCCACGCTGAAAAGGGCCGGAATTGCCGTCGGGCTTTCGGTGATGTTCGCCTTGGGCTACCCGGCCGCCGCAAGGGGACAAATCTCAAAGCTCCTCAAGGCCAAGGGATTTCAGGGACCGCCAGCGGGTGGCGCAGTCGCGCAGAATTCAAAAACGGTTCCCGCGCAACTCCAGAATGTTGGCATCGACCAGGAATTGAACCATCAAATTCCGCTGGACCTGGTGTTTCATGATGAGACTGGCAAGACCGTTCGGCTGGGGGATTACTTTGGAACGAAACCCGTCATCATGTCGCTCGTTTACTTCAACTGCCCTCAGCTCTGCCCGATGGTGGAAGACGGACTCGTGATGAGCCTTCGGGAACTCAAGTTTGATGTGGGAAAACAATTCAATGTCCTGACCGTGAGCTTCGATCCGAATGACACTCCGGCGCAAGCTTATTCGAAGAAGGCCGCGTATTTGTCCATGTACAATCGCAGAGGGGCAAGCGACGGCTGGCACTTTCTGACGGGCGACGCGGCCTCGATTGAAGCTCTGACCCAGGCGCTGGGATATCACTACAAGTACGATCCGAAAATCCAGCAGTTCTCGCACGCCGCAGCCATCGTAGTTCTGACGCCGCAGGGCAAGATCGCACGCTATTTTTACGGTATCACTTATCCGTCCGGACAGGTCCGTCTGGCGCTCGTGGACGCCTCACACGGAAAGATCGGCAATCCGGTTGACTCCGTGCTGCTGTTTTGCAGCCACTACGATCCAACGACCGGTAAATACAGCCTGCTGATCACCCGTGTGCTCTTCCTCGGAGCGCTGCTGACGGTGGTTCTATTGGCCGGCTTTTTGATGATTCTGTTCCGCGGCGGAAGCAAGGCCCAGGCCAGGGCGCTCGCGACGGGAAAGTCGCTCAGAGCAGAGCGGTAAAAACCCCGTCGGGATTTGTGGGCCTTATTGGGAGAGGGTAAAAGAATAAAATGCCACACGCGTTTCCATTGTTCCCGCAGGAAGCTTCGACGGTTGCTCCGGCGGTCGATCATCTCTTCTATTTCCTGACGGCGGTTTCGATATTCTTCGCCTCGCTCATTTTCCTGCTGATCTTCTATTTCGCGGTCAAGTATCGGCGCCGCTCAAAGGATGAGCCGCCTCCAAAGAACCAGGTGATCAACAACATCCCGCTGGAAGTGACATGGACTGTCATCCCCATGATACTTGTGGCCATCATGTACCTCTGGGGGGCTGAAATCTTCGTCAGGAACGCCCAGCCGCCGCCGAACGCCCTTGAGATTTTTGTGATCGGAAAGCAGTGGATGTGGCACATCGAACACAACAATGGCAAGCGCGAGATCAATGCCCTGCACATTCCGGCGGGTGTTCCGGTCAAGCTCACCATGACGTCGCAGGACGTGATCCATGATTTTTCGGTTCCTGCCTTCCGCATGAAAATGGACGTCGTGCCGGACCGCTATACGACGGAGTGGTTTGAGGCCACCCAGCCGGGCAAGTACCGCCTCTTCTGCGACCAGTATTGCGGAATGGGCCACGCCCTGATGCGCGGATGGGTCTATGTGATGACCCCTCAAGATTATCAGAGGTGGCTTACCAGCGGCGTAACGGGGCAGACGATGGCCGAACAGGGCGCCGCTCTCTATAATCAACTGGGGTGCGTCACATGCCATGGCACAGGGAAGGGCCCTCCGTTCGCTGGCCTCTATGGGCGGACGGTAAAACTCTCCGACGGCACCACAGTTGTCGCAAATGATGCGTACATTCGCGAGTCGATCCTTGATCCAAGCGCCCAGATTGTCAATGGATATCCGGCGATTATGCCAACATTTAAAGGCCAGGTGAGCGAAGAGCAAATCCTGCAACTCACGGCCTACATCAAATCGCTGGCATCAACAGAAAGTAATACGGGGGCACCATGAGTAGTCAGGAAATCGCGATCGAACCCAAACTTAATTACCTGAACTGTGATTACAGCATTAAGTCGTGGCTGCTGACCACCGACCACAAACGAATCGCCTGGCTGTACATGATGGCGATCACCTTCTTCTTTACTGTCGGTGGCATCGCGGCCACCTTGATGCGGCTGAATCTGCTGGAGCCTCAGGGGCTGCTGGTAGAACCTGAAACCTATAACAAACTGTTCAGCATCCACGGGATTATCATGGTGTTCTTCTTCCTGGTCCCGTCGATTCCTGCCGTCATGGGCAACTTTCTTCTGCCCATGATGTTGGGTGCTCGCGACGTCGCCTTCCCGAAGCTGAACCTGTTGAGCTGGTATATCTTCATGACGGGCGGCTCGCTTGTCCTTTACGCCGTGATCGCCGGTGGTGTGGACACAGGCTGGACCTTCTATACGCCCCTCAGCACACTTTATCTGAATACTCACGTCATGGCCGCAGCGGGCGGGGTCTTTATTGCCGGCTTCTCGTCCATCCTGACGGGCCTCAATTTCGTTGTCACTATCCACAAGATGCGCGCGCCCGGTCTCACGTGGTTCCGACTTCCCCTCTTCGTTTGGGCCATGTATGCAGCCAGCATCATCTTCATTATCGGAACGCCGGTCATCGCTATTTCACTGTTTCTGATCGTCGTCGAACGTATTTTCCACGTCGGCATTTTCGATCCTTCTCTCGGCGGAGATCCGATTCTCTTTCAGCATCTCTTCTGGTTCTACTCCCACCCCGCTGTGTACGTCATGATCCTGCCGTCGATGGGCGTCATCAGTGAATTGATCACAGCTTTCTCCAGAAAGAGGATCTTCGGCTACCACTTCGTGGCTTTTTCCAGTGTTGCGATTGCGGCCATAGGGTTTCTGGTGTGGGGCCATCACATGTTCATCAGCGGCCAGTCCGTTTATGCCGGCCTGGTCTTCTCCGCCCTCAGCATGGCCGTAGCCATACCTTCCGCCGTTAAAGTCTTCAACTGGACGGCCACGCTTTACAAGGGTTCCATTTCCTATGAGGCCCCCATGCTTTACGCTCTTGGCTTTATCGGCCTCTTCACGATCGGCGGATTGACGGGGCTGTACCTTGCAACCACCGGATTAGACCAGCACGTTCATGACACCTACTTCGTCATCGCGCATTTTCACTACATCATGGTCGGCGGGGCGGTCATGGGTTATCTTGGCGGGATCCATTACTGGTGGCCCAAGATGACAGGGCGGCTTTACCCCGATGGATGGGCGCGCGTTGCCGCTATCATCGTCTTTGTCGGGTTCAATCTGACGTTCTTCCCGCAATTCATCCTCGGATACCTTGGCATGCCTCGCCGGTACGCCGTTTACCCGCCGGAATTCCACACTTTGAACGTCATCTCGACGGCGGGAGCCTCGATCCTGGGGCTTGGCTATGTGATTCCCCTGATATACCTGGCATGGTCCGTGCGCTACGGGCCGATTGCCGGCCCCAATCCCTGGAAGGCGACGGGGCTCGAATGGACGACCTCTTCTCCCCCGCCAACTCACAATTTCGAGGAAACGCCCATCGTCACCGAAGAACCCTACCGGTACGATCGACTCGCGGAGGAAATACACGTTGCATAACAGTCAGGCAGTTGTTGCAGAACAATTTGACGACCGCGTACAACAGCATGAGGCCGCCAGCCTGGGCATGTGGATATTCCTCGCCACGGAAATCATGTTCTTTGGCGGTCTGTTTACGGGATACACCGTCTATCGAAACCTTTACACGACGGCGTTCGAGACAGGCAGCCACCTGCTGAACGCAAGAATCGGAGCGCTCAACACCGCCATCCTGATCGCCAGCAGTCTGACCATGGCTCTGGCCGTCCATTCGGCCCAAACGGGCAAGCGCGCGAAGCTGATATTCTTCATCATTTCAACCATGTGCCTGGGTGCCGCCTTCCTGCTGATCAAGTTCTTCTTTGAATGGACGCATGACTACGCGGAAGGATTTGTGCCGGGGCTCCATTTCACTTACGCAGGACCACACGCCTCTCATGTTGCGCTGTTCATGTGTTTTTATTTCATCATGACGGGCGTTCACGCTCTCCACATGGTTGCGGGAGAAGGTGTGTTGACTGTTCTTCTCATCATGGCCTGGCGAGGCAGATTCAGCCAGGAGAGATACAACGCCATTGAAATGATGGGCCTCTACTGGCACTTTGTTGACATCGTCTGGATCTTTCTGTTTCCACTATTGTACTTGCTGGGGGCGCGTTTCTGATGTCCGAACATATCGCACCGTTGAAAATTTATTTCTCTGTCTTCGTGGCTCTGATGGTGCTTACCCTTCTCACGTGGCGGATCTCGTACATTGATCTCGGCCAGTGGAACACCGTCGTGGCCCTGCTAATCGCCGTCTGCAAAGCCTCCCTGGTGGCAGCGTTTTTCATGCACCTTCGCTGGAGCGCCTCTGTAATGCGCCTGGTGTTGTTTGCCGCGGTTTTCTGGCTGTCGATTCTCATTTCTCTCACAATCGGCGACATCTTCAGCCGCCACGTCCTTCCTCAGCCGCAGTCGTGGCACGCGGCAGCGGTGATTACAAATCCTTCTGCAACGGCTCAGGGACGATAATTCCTCCCGGCTCGCCTCGTTCTGAACAAGCGGCACGTCAGGATATGCCGTCGCTGAAGATGTTTATTGTTCAGCGCGTTCCAGCAGAACGACAGGGAATTTGTCGAGCGCGATGTTGATCGGAAGGATTCTTTGGCCGCCGGCAAGCCGCTTCGACACGACCATACCGCTTGTAAAGACATTCCGCCACTTTTCGGGACACTCCGAAGGAAGGAGAACCTGCAAAGACGGCCACCTTTCCTTCGGCATTAAAGATTTCTGTTTCCGGAGGAGTCGCGTAACCAGCCTTGGAACCGCAACAATCACCCACTGTGTTTTCCAGTGCCGGGCAAAGGCGACCACATGTTCCCTCCGCCGCCCTGTTCCTTCAAGAGGAATATATTCGCCACGAGCAAACAACTCCTGATGGCTGCGGCGGAAGTTAAGGGTCTTGCGCACCATGAAGAGCTTGATCCGTCCGTCCCGCCAGTTCACGACCAGGTCTTTCAGCAGTTCATCCGGTTCCGTGGCCTCGCGGTTTTTGAGCTCATCCAGCAGCCGGGCTCGCTTTTCAAAGTCCACGGGACGACGGTTGTCTGGATCGACAAGGCTGAAATCCCACAACTCCGTCCCCTGATAAAAGTCCGGCACTCCAGGACATGTCATCTTCAAGAGTGTTTGCGAAAGGGCATTGTGATAACCATAGAAAGCAACCGCCTTCTGCAGTTCCATAAAATCTTCCATAAACCGGCTTTTTCCGCCGGGAATGACCGACTTCCGAATGAAGGATTCAACGGCGCTTTCATATTGCAGGTCTGGATTGATCCAACTCGTGTGCGTCTTGGCTTCTCTCAGTGCTTTCAACATAAAGGCGACGAGCCGCTCGACGAATGACGCCTCCTCTGCGGCTTCAAGCGGCCATGCCCCCAGCATCGTCTGGTAAAGCAGAGATTCTTCGCTCGGGCCAGGAACAGGCCGGCCGTTCAAATCAGTCCGGCAGGGCCGGTTCCACCTGCTCCAGCGGTGCAGGCGAGGAAGCCAGGTGCTATCGAGTTCAGAGAGCGCATTGATTCTTGCCCGAACATCCTCGCTTCTCTTTGTATCGTGCGTCGAAGTTGTGTTCATCGTATGCGGCCAACTGAGCAGTCGATTCCGGTTGAATTCGTGAAAAGACCGCACGTCATGGGGAGGCTTCTCTCGGAGCGTGTCACCGCCGACTTCATTGAGGGAAATCAGGGAGTTGTAAACATACGATGCCGTGTCTTCCACTCCTTTCGCCATCACCGGCCCGGTAAACTGCTGCCATTGCAAAACAAAGCGCAGATACGCTCTGCGCTGCGAAGCTGAGTAACCCGGCGGATCCAGCAGCAATATCCGCCGCAAAAAATCTAACGTTGCGTCGCTGACTTCGTCGGGCGAGGTCCGACGGCGTACCGCTGCCAGCGCCGAGTCCAAGTAAGCGCGGTCGCGGTTGCTGATCGAAAAAGACCGGATGTATGTCCGGTAAACAGGCAGGCATGCCGTTACTTCCACGAAGGCCCTGACAAGCTCTGAGAGCGGGAGGTCCCTTGCATACCTGTCCCTCAACGCCAGATTTCCAAGTGAACGGGTGAACGCCGCCAATTCGCCTGCGAAAAGCTCGCGAATCACCTGCTTGTTTCGCTGGTAGCAGACTTCCCCATAAGAATGGTCACAGCCGGTCGAGTGATGGTAGTGCCTGTCCAGGTTGTCAAGTCCCTTCGGGTCGACAAACAGACCGTTCGCCGCATTAAGAAAGTCGTATCCAGTTGTCCCCGCCACCGGCCAGTCCTCGGGTAACGGCTCATCACGACCCAGGATCTTTTCGACAACCAAGTACCGGTTCAAGGAGCCTCGGTCGTTGGCTTTCGTCGCCGTAGCCGACCTCAAGCGTTGCAGATAGCGGAGCGGGTCGTAAAGTCCATCGACGTGGTCCACACGAAACCCTAATGCCTCTTCTTTGCGGGCAAGCTCAACAATGAGTCGGTGCCGGTTTCTGAAGACCCGAGGGTTTTCAACGCGCAGACCCACAAGCTCATTGACATCGAAAAATCGCCGGTAATTGATCTCCTCCGCCGCCATCTTCCAATACGCCAGGCGATAGGCCTGAACTGACAGCAGGCGGTCAAGCGGTCCGAAACTATCGGGGTCGCCCTGAATACCGTTGAAATACCGGAGCGTCTCCTCCATGCATTGTTTCATGCATGTTGATTGATGATAGAGCTCCCACAACCGGTCCTTGATCCACCGCTGGGCCTCCCGGCGGCGTTCCATAGAGCGCGGACCGGGACCGTCGAAGGCCTGCAATCGTCTGGCAGCATCGAGCACATGGGCCGCTTCTTCAATCAATGAGACCTCGGCATTTTTGGCAGCGCGGGCGCACTCGAGCCAGTGTTCAAGAATGGCGTCGTAGGTGGCGGGATTCACGGGAAACCGATGGTCAAAGTAACGGATGTAAAAGCCGTTCTCGTCGAGCCTGAGATTTAACTCCTGAGCTTCCAGGACCTTTCCATAGAGGTCGGCGAGCACGGGAAGCAATACTTTGTTGTCCTGAAGATATGTTCCTTTCCCGGCTGCCGGATGCCAGTTGATATCAAAGTATGGTGCGTACTCCGACGTATGACCGTTCTCCAGTACATCCATCCACCACGGGTTTTCAGAACTCGCCGCCATGTGGTTGGGGACGATGTCCAGCAGGAGGCTCATTCCATAGCATTTAAGCTTGTAAACCAGTTCGTCAAATTCTTCCTCAGTCCCAAGCTCCGAGTTGATCCGCAAAGGATCCGCAACGTCGTATCCATGCGACCTTCCCTTTCCGGCCTTGAACCTCGGCGAGATGTAAAGGTGCGTTATGCCCAGTTCATGCAGGTAGGGAACCAGCTTTTTCGCATCCACAAAACGGAAATTGAGGCTGAATTGAATTCGATAGGTCGCTACCGGAACTCCCACTAAGCGCATGTTTTCCTAACCCACGTAAACGCTGAGTTTCGCTCCCAATTCAAGAAACGATTTGACCCACTCCTGAGCGGCTTCGTCGTTCTGCGCAGCCCGGTCGCGGAACGATGGATATCTCTGCTGAAGCACTTCGTAGAAGATATTTTGAGGCAGCCACAGCCTCACCTGAAAAGGCAGCATTGCTGCGATGTCCACGATGGTCCTGAATTCGTGGAGCCGATTCAGGTCATCCGGATTCTTAAAGAACTCCTGCGCCGCCGCCTCCAGATTGCGCCGCAGGGCGAACTCGAGCGTAGGCTCGTCAAACGCGACTCCGGCCTTCCGCATCTCTTCAAGGAGTGCCTGAATCTCGCCCTTGTCCAGATGTTCCGTTTCGAGAAGCCGCCGCAGGTCTGAATTCAGCGTAAACTCCGCAGCGATCTGGAACCGCTTAGGCTGCGGCATCCCAAGTGTTGCAACAAATCGCATCAACGGAGCGCCACGCTCATAGATTCTGCGGTAAGCCGCCTCCGCCTCCGCCAGCGCCGATTGCAGAATCAGCCGCAGAATATGGTGCTGCCGGTCCCGGAACAGCAGCTTGAGTGTGTACGTTGCAGACCCAAAGTGTTTTTCAACGGTCCTTAGCCGTTCCGGCAGGTCGCCGCGATCAAAACTCTCCGTTACCTCCCGCACCATCTCCTGGTACTTTTCTTCCCCCTGAAAAGCGCGGACACCGCCGCTCAGATTATGGTCGCCAAGGTGGAGCACGCCGAAAGTGACCCGTGCGGAGTCCCACGTGATTTCCGACGTGACGCGCGCGCGCCCCAGCGCGAGCCGCGTCCTTCCCTCGTTCAGCACCGTGTAATCCTCGCGCTGGACCGCATAGCAGTAGATTTTTGCTTCGTGGTTATACGGTTCGAACAAAGAACTCACGGCATAATGCGCGCCGACCTTCTGCAGGTCAATTGCAGCAGGTCTCACGAACTTTTCAAATATCACTGCACCGTTCCTGTGCTCAGGAATATTGCTCTTGGCCGCTTCGAGGAGCTCGATGAAACGGGACTCATAACGCTGTTTGAAAATCTCCTCCGCCAGTTGGATCGCACGGCCGGCATATTGAATCACCTGGACCGTTTCGATGCCTGACAATTCGTCAAAGAACCACCCGCAACTTGTGTACATGAGCATCAGATGCCGTTGAAGTTCCATCAGCTTGAGCGCCCGGATGCTCTCGTCCTGCGTCAATTCATGCGTTGCGTTCTCAGCCAGGAAGCGCTGAATATTCTCGCGCGTGCGGTCCAGCACCACATCAATATAGTGGTTCCGCGCCGCCCAGGGATCCTTGAACAATTCCTTCGCCTTCCTGCTGAACGATGCATTAACCGCGTCGCGCAGCCAGTCGAGTGCTTGCCGCAGCGGTGTCCGCCACTGCTGGTTCCACCCTGCGTGCATCCCGGTGTTGCAACCGCAGTCGCTTCGCCAGCGCTCGACCCCGTGAACACAGCTCCAAGAACTGTTATCAAAAATGCGGGCTTCCGATGTCGGCGGGTGCTTCTCCAGAAATTCTCCGTAATTGGTCAGCTTTGCAGAGTTGTTGGACTCGATGTAATGCAGCGCGTAGGCAAGCGCCATATCGCCGTGCGGGTGATGATGGCCGTACGTTTCGCCGTCCGTTGCAATGTGGGAAAGCTGCGCACCGTCGCGATCGCCTGAAAAGACGCCAAGTAATCTTTCGGCAAAATGCTCGCCGCTTGCCAGCAACCCTTCAAACGCGACCGCGCGGGAAATCGGCCCGTCGTAGAAAAACACATTCATCGTCCGGCCCAGCCGAAGGCGCACACGGTAGGCCACCGTAGGATCGAGGCGTCCTCCTGAGACGTCCCTCCAGCTTCGCGTTCCAATCGCCCTTACGCGCGCCGCCTGATAGGGTGACAGCACTGTGAATCGGATCCCGTGCTGCGCCATGATGTCCAGCGTTTCAAGATCGACGGCGGTCTCCGGCAGCCACATACCCTCAGGGCTGCGTCCAAAGCGCCGCTCGAAGTCGCGGAGGCCCCAGATTACCTGCGTCTCTTTATCGCGGCTGTTGGCCAGCGGCATGATCATATGGTTATACGCCTGGGCCATGGCTGATCCGTGTCCAGAAAAGGTCTTCCGGCTTTCCTCGTCGGCAAAGAGGATGGCGCGGTAGACGTCTGGCGCGTGCCGCTCAAGCCATGCCAACAGCGTGGGCCCGACATTGAAACTTATTTTGGAATAGTTGTTAACGATTTTCTGAATACGGCCTTCGCCGTCCAATATCCGCGAGGCGGCATTCGGGCCGTAGCACTCAGCCGAAATGCGCTCATTCCAATCGTGGTAAGGGTAGGCGGAGTCCTGTACCTCGATCGCTTCAAGCCAGGGGTTCTCACGCGGCGGCTGATAGAAATGTCCGTGGATGCAGATGTACCTGTCTGCCATAGGCCCATCCCGTCAAAGGGACTGGTAGAGGACGAACGAACATCCGGGAAGCGAGAGTGGCGCCTCACCGTCCGCACCCAGCCGGTCAGGGCAAGTACTCCCCGCGCCATTCCAAAGTTGATCGGCGGAGTCGATGACCTTTCTAAAGCTTCCCCTGGGAAAAGGCAGCGTTACATTCGCCGGTGTGTCGCGGAAGTTGAAAATCATCACCGCCTGACTGTATTCGTTCGCACGCCGGACCCACAGGAGCTTTTCTCTTTCAAAAGCAGTGGCCTCGATCTCTTTCCCGGTGTTCAGCGACAGGGACGGTAGCTCCCTTCGCAATCGAAGCAATTCACGCACAAAATTATATAGCGTCAGATGGTCTCCCGCTTTTTTCAGATCGTGATTCAGCTTGCAACTCCGAAAGGTTTCGTCGTTTTGCGGATCAGGTATCCGGCCGTGCCAATCGAAAGCGGCGAATTCGTTCTGGCGGCCTTCTCTCACGGCTTTGATCAGCCAAGGGTCCGAATGGCTGGTGAAAAAGCTGAACGGCGCCGTCTCGCCGTATTCTTCTCCCATGAAAATCAGCGGCACAAACGGCGAAAGCAATACCGCGCCCGCCGCCAGCTTGAGCGCCTCGAAAGAAACAAGCCGGCTCAACCGCTCGCTTCGGAGTCTGTTTCCAACCTGGTCATGGTTTTGTGCGAACACAACAAAGCGCTCCGCTGGGAGCCCATGCGACGAGTTGCCATGCCTCCGCTTCCGGTACGCTGAATACTGACCGGAATAAACGTACCCTTCACGAAAGGCTTTTGCCAGGTGCTCCACCTGCCCGAAATCCTGATAATAGCCGTTTCGCTCCGGCGTCAGAAGCGCGTGCAGCGCGTGATGGAAATCATCGCACCACTGCGCGTCCAGCCCATACCCTCCTGCCTCTCGGCTGCGGATGATTCTTGAGTCGTTTCGGTCGCTTTCCGCGATGACGTAAATGTTTCTCTTCAGTTCCTTCGCCTGAAGATGAACGGCCGCTGCAAGTTCTTCAAGAATCGGACGCGCCGATGGGTCCACAATTGCGTGCACCGCGTCGAGCCGCAGCGCATCGATGTGAAAATAATTCGTCCAGTAAATCGCGTTCTCGATAAAGAAGCGACGCACGTCATCGCTTTCAGGGCCGTCATAGTTGATCGCGTCTCCCCAGGGAGTGCGATAGCGGTCGGTAAAATACGGGCCAAACAACCCCAGGTAATTCCCTTCCGGACCGACATGGTTGTAAACCACATCGAGGATTACGGCCAGATTGCGCATGTGGCATGCCTCGGCCAGGGCTTTAAGCCCCAGCGGTCCGCCATAGGAATTCTGGACAGCAAACGGATAGACGCCGTCGTATCCCCAGTTGCGCTCGCCCGGAAACTGCGCCACGGGCATCAGCTCGATTGCTGTAACGCCGAGATCACGCAATCCATCGAGGTGAGGAATAATCGACTCAAACGTCCCCTCGTGCGTGTATGTGCCAACGTGAATTTCGTAGATAACATAGTCCGCAAGGTCTCGGCCCGTCCAACCTGTGTCTTGCCAATCGAACGCAAGATCGACCACTTCTGAGGGCCCGTGCACGCCTTCGGGCTGATAGTGCGAAGCCGGGTCCGGCTTCTCAGTCTTTCCATCGAGCCTGAAAAAATACTGCGTTCCAGGAAATACTCCCTCGATGAGAGCGTGATGATAGCCGCGCTCCTGCTCCTGCATTGGGACAGTCCGGTGAGCGGACGACACGATCTGGACATCGACCTTAGACGCCCTGGGCGCCCAGACCAGAAATTCGCAGCGCCCATCTCCCAGGTATGTTGCTCCCAGTGGAACGCTCATCCACGCTGCCCTTTGCTTTTGAAAAAAACGATCGCGAGCGCGGGTAGAGTAATTGAAACGGACCACGGCCGGTTATGAAAAGGAACCGGCGTTGCCTCGACACCGCCGAAGTTGCCCCAGTTTCCGCCCCAATAGTGTGTGGCGTCACTGTTCGCGATTTCATGCCAGTAGCCTCCTCGCGGCACACCGACGCGGTAGTTCGTTCGCGGGACGGGAGTGAAATTGCAGGCAACAAGAATAATATCATCCGTTGAGTGGCCCTTGCGGATAA
>Ga0209810_1002580_pt1 | contig 21286 bp, 28 predicted proteins | sample Coa_R1_7_FD_187159 | JGI IMG/M metagenome (GOLD analysis project Ga0209810, IMG submission 187159) | Surface soil microbial communities from Centralia Pennsylvania, which are recovering from an underground coalmine fire - Coalmine... | ecosystem: Environmental > Terrestrial > Soil > Unclassified... | reverse complement strand
GTGAGCGCTGTGCTGATGGAAATCAGCGAGGAGTGGGAAACCGAGAAGATCTACTTACGAATGGAAAACAGCGGCTCGATTACGCGCGAAGAATGAATTTACAGAAAAGAACTTGCTTTATCATTCCTGTAGTTGACTTCTCTCAGCAATTTCTCTTGCCGCAACCGCCCGATACCGACCAGGGTATTGCGGATTGTTGCGTAGGCGAAGCATGGAGCAAATACCACTGGGCGCTTGAGGGAATTCAGTATTGCGTAAAGTCCCTTTTCGCCTACATCGCCCAGCAATACGGCGCGAACATCGCAGATGGCGGCAACCGGCTTGTGAGTGCCGGCCAGGAAACGCTTGCCGAGGTTGCCGACCCCAACCCCAAGACGCCGGTCAACATGCGCGACAAGACCGGACTTGACTCAAACCTCGCGTCACTGAACGAGGAGACTGACCTCCTTCAGCTCCAGCACAATGACATCAATACGCTTGCTTACGCCATCAAGACCTGCAAGGGCGCCGTGTTTGGCGTCATTGGTTCGAACGAAGGCTGGCAGGATATGCAGAACCCACGACCGCCGCAGCCAGGCGAGCAGACCTGGGGTCACTGCCTATACGCGATGGGATACCACACGCACAGCGACGGGCAGCGCTGCATCATCGCGGCATCTTCGTGGTGCAACGAGGTCAAACAACATCACATTCGAGAAAACTATTTTACGTCCGGGAATACCTACATCGGGTTTACCGTGACCAAGAAAGGACGCACTATGCCTCAGTTCAAAACTCAGAACTACAAGGGCGAATTGCGAATTGTCCTCCAGGCTTCGACGCCTGCAGAATGGGCCGCGCTTTGCGCTGTGTACGGCATTGATCCGACTCAACCGGCTGACGAAACCGTCTAGCCTGTGGACAACTGATTTGACCTTTTTCGCAGCAAGCGTACAATTCAAACTACTGGCGGCAGGCTGCCTGCTACGATACTCGCCCGTTTGATGTTTCCCTCCGACATCAACTTTTCGCGAAATAGATCCAGGCCAACGGCTCCGATGAGGTTCTTTATTTCCCTCATCACTATTCCTTAAAGCCGTCCTGCCGCCACGAAACCTCTTTTCGCTTTTAGGCAAAAGCTGCCGGTGGTCGATACGGCAGCCCTTGCCTGCAAGCGAGCCTTGCAGAATCCAAACAATCCTTAGGAGGGATTGTGCACCATATATTCGTTGTCCAGGAATCGGGACAGGGAGAACAGAAGCAAACCTTCTGGAATCGTTGCGGCGTCGCATTCAAGAACCGTGACGGCTCATTCACCCTGAAGCTTGACCTTTTCCCGCACCTCAACTTGCAGCTCCGTGAACCGAAGGAGCGCACCGAAGACCGGTCACCGGAATTTAATCAGGAGGCGCGCAATGGCGGCCGACGCTCCTAGCACCACGCTCATCGCCGGCAGTGACACCACCGGCACGCTGACCAGGGCCGAACTCGCCCTTGTGCCAGCCCCGGCCTCGACTGTCACCCACCAGGTCATCCCTCACGTGGAAATCGTGAACAGCCTGGAGGAACAACTCGGATTCCGGCACATCGCCATCACCAAGGAAGAATTCGCCGTCACGAAGGACGGTAAGAACTTCTTCGGTGTTATGACCCTCGACCAGGGCATTGATGGCGCCAGCTTCGCGCTCGGCGTCCGCAACAGCCACAGCAAACAGTTCCGGCTGTCCATCGTGGTCGGCCTGCGGATCTTCGTCTGTTCAAACCTCTGCTTCTCGGGAGACTTCAACATCGTCCTCGCCAAGCACAGCAAGAACTTCTCGCTCCAAAGCGCCCTCAGCATCGGCATTGACCAAGCCCAAAGGGGCTTCCATCCCATGCAACAGAGGGTCGAAAGCTGGCAACAGCTCCAAATCTCGGACGAACAGGCCAAGCTGACCATCTTCGACGCTTTCGTGGGAGACCAGCTCGACGCTCCGAAACACTTGGCGCGGATGGTCTGGCAGAACTGGCAGCAGCCGACTCACGACGAATTCCGGCCGCGGACGGCGTATAGCCTCAATAACGCCTTCACTTCGGCCATCGGCACGCTGGAACCGGTGCCAAAATACAAAGCCACCGCTTCCCTCGGTCAATTCTTCAAGTAAATCAAAAGGGGGAGTCCATCGGACTACCCCCTACCTACTGCCTTGAAATTTGTTCGAGCGAACTCACCAAACAACTCAACTGCCCAAATATCATAAGCCATTGCTGCATGAACCGGATTCTCAAAATACCCAATAGTAAATGCTCGTTTGTTGAACTGAATTCTCGCTCTCCACAACCCATGTTTTCCATGAAAGCACACACCTTTAAAACCTGACCGATTACCACGCCGCATAGATGTATTACAGCTACTTTGTCCAGCAGTCGCCAACCTCAAGTTTTCCCGTTGATTATCGAATTCATCACCATTAGCATGGTCAACTATTTGTCCCCTTGGGGCGCCAACAATCAGCCGGTGCATTGGTATTCTCGCCCAAGCATAACCGTTACCCACAAACCATGAATACCTACTAACCATCTCGTAGTCTGCGTCACTCACCTTGGCGAACTTTCCAACACCATCTTTCCCTTTCAACGGGATCAACTTCATACAAAAAAATAATCTGCCAGCAACCAGGACGAGTGGTCACTGACAAATTACTTTTTGCGATACCTCGTCCGTATCGTTACCGTAATTCTAGCAAATACACGAGTTTCGTCAAGATAAGTAACGCCTGAAAAAGCCGGAGGGGGCTCTGTGGGCGACAACAACAACCATGCGTGAAATCTTTATTTATATCATTGCTGTCATTGGTATCGGCCTTACTGCTTATGACATCGGCTACCACGCCGGACTGGACAAAGGAATTCGCTGCAATTGCAAAACAGCACCAGCAAATCATTCGGCACAAGAAACAAGTAGCGCTAATTGACTTTTTTAGACAGCATCGCTGCCCCCAACCTTACTACATTAACGATTACCTCAATGCCGCAGACAAGTACGGGGTCGATTGGCGACTCTTGCCAGCCCTCAACATGCAGGAATCGACCTGCCTTGAGCGCTATCCACGCGATACTAACAATCCGTTCGGATACGGGAGCTCCACCGGTTTGTATAGATTTGCGTCAATACAAGCTGGTATTGCTCTCATCACCGAACGGCTTGCAAACTCTGACGCTTACACTGGAAAAGATTTAGATGAAAAGCTACAGGCTTACGGCCCTCACCCCGACGGTAAGCCTAGCCCAACTTATCATATAGAAGTAATGGGGTGGATAAAGGAAATCTCAAATGAATAGTCCCTTTGGTTCCATCAATCAGCAAGAGGTACTTTACGTGTTGGTACACGCCGGTTACGCCGGCCTCGCCGCAGCCATCACGTACATCATCAACAGTGTCGGTCTGATCCATATGACTGGCATGATTGCCGCTCTGGTAACGGCGGCCTTGGTGCCGGCGTTAGTCTTCGCTCATAAGTTCTTCAGCGGGAAAGCCGGTACGCTACCGACCAGCACCAACAGCGACACCACCATCAATGCCTAAGGCACGTTGGTTCCGTTGCCTCTTGTGTGGCGCGACGGAATATACAACCAGGCCGGATCTACACAAATGTCAATCTACGCCCGCTGCCCAAGGCACGGGGAGAAGTACCAGCGCGGCAAAGGCTGCCTCAAATGCGCCCGTCCCCGAAAGTGTCCCAACTGTGGACGAGAGGCCAAAGGCAATATAAGGAACTGTCCCTCCCCTTGCGGCACATTCATCCCCTAAGATAGCCTAATTTCGCAAAATTCGCACCTTTCCAGCCCCGATTCGCTCGGGGCCTAGGGAAAGTGCCGTTTCGCCTGCTTTCCCCATTTCCAGGCTCCCAAACGGCACTCCTCCTAGGAAAACCCCAAGGAGGTAATTTTTCGTGAAAACGTGGGCGACCGAGGAGTCAACTACGACTCTACGGTTTTGTCGTACATGCTCTAAGGAAACCCCTCACAAGGTTCACCAGGGCGACGGATGTAAGGCGTACGAGTGTATGCCCTGCAAACAGCGAGCGGAAATCCGCCAATCTCACACAACGGCGCAACCAGCTATTCCAGTTGCGCTATAACCGCAAACCCGTCCTAAACCCCCGCCATGTATCCCCAGGACCCCAAAGCCGCCGACCCCAAAATCGACGGCTTTACTTTACAGAAGGAATAAGAGATTATGGCTAACGAAACTACTGTACCGCCTAAACCGGAGACGAGGAAGATGGCAGCCACCAAAGCGCAACAGGTACTGGAGCAGATTAGCAAGCTCGAAACGCTCAAGAAGGAAGCGATTGATGAGTTGCTAGCAGAACGCCAGAAGATTGACGAACAGTTGGCCCAGCTCGGGTACAACGATGGGCCACCTCCGAAGAAGAAGACCGGCGCCAGCAAGCCGGCCGGAGAACGCCATTGCGACATCTGCGATATGAACGGTCACGACGCCCGCGCCCATCGCAATCAAGATCCCAAGAAGAAGTTCACGGCCAAGGAATTGGCCGAAAAGGGATTGGCATAAATGCGGAAGATGATCCGAGTCTATACCCATGCGAGGGGTGATGGGAACGAGATTCTAAAAGCGCTGAGTGAGCATCCGGGATGGGAAGTCGAAACGGTCTTCCCCCTGGGCCATGTCCACTACAGCGATGAACACCGAGAATTCTTTGTGCTTCTCCGGCCCGAGTCACAATAGAAGTTTGGCGCTGGCACGACGCCAATACAAAAGCCGCCATCATCCCCACTCCCCAATGTGGAAGGGACGATGAGCGGCTTTTTTCTTTAGGCCAATAGCACAGCCGCCGTTATATTTGCAGCAAATAAGATGAACTGAATGAAAGCCCAACCGTAACTTTGAAGAACTATATCAACTACGAATGCAGTTGCCGCAAGACTGGCGCTTACAATGTTTAACACAGCAATTACCTTCATGAGTCCTAAATTTAGGCTGCCTTGATGCTGATTCTGGTAGTGGTCGAGAGCTTCACAACCTTCTTTGCCTTGACCTCGTAGACGACGAGGCCGCTCGGATCTCTCATCTTCAACATCATCGTAACCGCCGCCATTCGTTAGAACCCTATCGCCGACTTTATACCTCGGCGCCTTTATCTCTTTGTTCATTCACTTGGCGTTGGTCGCCACCCTATTTAATATGTTTTTCCTTCTCACACCGCGGACACCCTGTATCCTTCGGCAGCAGGCGTAAGCCGCATTGGTAACACTCACCCGGTCGTCTTGGCCTGACCACAGCGAGTGGTTTTACCGACTTGCGCCGTTTAGGATGCCGCTTGAGCGGAATTTCCGGCCTTGGCGGCGGCAATTCATGCGAACCCTGGTAAAGTACCCGCTTAGCCCAGAACGCCCGCTTTACGGCCCAGTTTTGAAGCTCTGGCCGCTTATATCGGTGCGTTGCCCTGTCGATATAACGCCTGAGCAGCTTATATGTCAACAGGGTCATACCGGCAGGCAGCCTGCGCCAAGGCCGCGTATTGGGATTCCGTGCCTTGCGCAATCGCGTACCACGGCATTTATTGCAGAACCTGCGGCGGCCGTCCTTTGATTGGAACGTACCGCCGCAGTTCTTTCTATGGCAAGTGCGCAGGCGCATTAGAACGGAATATCGTCTACGTTCACTTCGCCGGTATCGACTATACCAGGGGTGTCTTCAATTTCTTCAGGCTGGGCCGGAGCCGGAGCGGGTTGTGCTGGAGCTGCTGGAGCTGAGGCCGCGACTGGAGCCGGCACACCCTTCTTGACCTTGGATTCATCGAACGCCGGCAACAATACCTTGGCCATCAGGAAGCTTTCAGCGTTGTTATATTGCTTGCCGTCTTTCGGTGGTGTCACCGTTACGCCGATGCGGATCTGCTTGCCGATGAGGGCGTTCATATGAGCAGCAGTGTATTGTTTGCCTTCCTCTTCGGTCAGCGGGTGCTTGGCGACCGCCGAGGCGACTTTCCACGTCAACGGGTTCTTTCCGCTAGTGTAAGGAATGGGGACGGTTTGGACGCCTTGCTTCCACAGCTTGCGACCGTAGTAGGGACCATCTTCAATAATTGTGAATTCGAACTTGAACACGTCCTTTTTCTGGCCGTTGAACTCGGACTGTTCGGCGGTCAAGTCAGTGATTTGGACTTGGTACACATCCTCAGGGATGACGGGCCAGTCTTTCTTTTCCGGTACCTTCATCTGAGTATTTGGATCTAGGGGCATTGCTTTGAATGATTCTGCCGCGCTGTTTAGGCGGCGTTAGGTTGTTCTGATTTTGCCTGACGAATGGAGATATACTCCCGCGTTTCGACGGTCACGCCTTCGAGGGCCAGGCTGCCCTTCTCGATATCTTTGAGGGCTTGGGGAGCTAGGGTTTCAAGAATGTATTCCGGCCGTTTTTCTTTTGCATCCGCGAGGGCTATGGCGTCATTGGTGACTACCGCCTTCGTGGATTTCTTCCGACTGATAGTAAAGCCTTCGTACCCGACCGTGAACTGTTTGGCCTTGGTCATCTCTTTGAGCAGTAACTCATTGATGGCCTGTATTGCCTGTTGGTACGGTTCACGTTCTGCTTTGTGCCGTTCCTCCAACTCTTCTAGCTTCCCCTTGGCCTCGATGCGCTGTTTAGCCAACTCATCGAGCGTATATTTGGGTTGCATGTGATTTGGTTGATTGGTTTGTTAAAGCGCCGTGACTGGCGCGAGCCGACTTTTGTATCTAAAGTATGCGGCAAATAAAAAAGACCGTCCAGAGGCGGTAAATATGGGGTTTTGGCGGGGTAGAGAAAAGATATCCACAGCTTGACGGCGGGTGTATACTTCAATCCAATGATTGTTCGACTACAACCGGCCGATATTGAGCTTGTCATTGAAGCCCTGTACTCACACTCTGTATGGATAACAAGTAAGACACGCACACCCGAGGAAGATGCACGAGCGGTTGAGTGTCGGAAATTGGCGGATAGCCTCAAGAAGAGTTTGTTAAATCGGAAACCAGGAACGATTAAGCACGACGAAGCTTCTGCCGCAAGTAAGCGCGAAAAGAACGAACAATACATCAAAAAACTTAAGCAGAAATACGGCGACAACTTTATACCCCGGTCAGGCATTTGACAGCTTTTATTCCTTCCTGTATTATTCCAGTGCGATTGTATCGGCAGTCGTTGTAAGACCGCTTAGGCGGCCACAAGCCGATACTTGTGCGCCACCCGAGCGGTTTTTATTTCCTCTCTCCAATGTTGAACCAAACTCAAAACGAACACACGTCCCCTCACCCGGTTTTTTAAACGGGGTGTCGGGATGTGTTTTTGTTTTTTATGAAGTGGTACAACCTCAAATCTAACAAGTGCCCGAAGTGTGACTCTTACCTGACCGGTAAGGAGAACTCCACAACACTGATCTGCTCAACTCCGAGCTGCGACTTTCGCATTGGCGCTGACCGGTTTGCAGAGTTGTCCACGGCATTGGCAAGCAAAAGACGGGTCCAGCATGAGTTTCCTGAAAGGGAATCCTGGTCCCGGTTCAACGAGTAACAATTCGCCTCCAGCCGGCAATCAGCAGATCCGGCGAAACAACTTCGGCTGAAATTGCCTCTCGGGTATAGGTTCCAGTCCCCGCTCTGTCGGGCCTGACAACGGGGGACCTTCATCTGTATCTGACCGAGCAAGAGAACGCGGCACAGTTTAGCAGACAACAATTCAGGCTTGCTGCCTGACTGCTTGAAACAAAACCGTTCGGAAGCGATTAATCTCAGGTTTCGCAAGGAACCAGGCAGGCATCTGAAGGGGTGCAAAGGTCCAACTGTATCTAAACGGCAAAAAATGCTTTATTCCGACGCTTTCAAAAACCCGACTGATGGAACCGGCTACACTGTCTGCGATGCTAACGGCAAGCCTCTACAACGTGTAGTGTTCCGTCGTTACGCTTCCATCAATGAAGCGGAGATGTTGGGAATCCTTGCCGCTGCCAGACTTGCTCAGCTGGGGCAGGAGGTTATCACTGATAGCCGATGTGTCATAACTTGGCTTCGTAAACGTTCAGCTTTTCGGCGACCGAAGTATCAGCCGTCGATTGATGAGATTCTTTCCTTGGTTGATCAGAAACGATTGGTAATTCGATGGCAGCCCCGCGACCACAACAAGGCCGGAAAAGTTAATGAAAAATATGTGGATAACTAATTGCTTGCGGCGCAAACCCCACAAAACCACAGTATTGACCGCATTTTCCAGCCTGATACAATCTAATTAGGGCGGTGTATGGGTTACGTCTTTTGCAGCCAGCTTTGCTGGCAAACACATGTGTTCATCTAGCTAGATTCGTTTATTCCCATTCACCGCCCCATTCCCAAATAATCTGTTTACGAATGCCACATGTCCTATGAAGGCGTCCTGGTTTGATCACCGGATATAGGGTAGAAATCCTTATATGTGGCGGCCGCAAGCAGATTATGAATGTCAATAGTCTGATTACGCAATGATTTGGTTGAATACCTACCCCAATGGGCGTATGCAGGGCGTAGGGTAGTAGGCTAAGGCGTTCCCGGTAAACCCTTAGACGAATTAACCCGCAAGGATAGACTACGCACCAAATCAGCCGCCAGCAGATTATTAACCCGCCTATGCAATGTCCAATTTTTTCAAGGACAGAGACGAGCGCGGCGCACCCCTCGAAATTCTAATAGCGAATGACTTCCATGCCCGCGGCATCCCGGTGGGCTTCAACCCGGCCAGCGGCACCGAAGATCCGACCAGGGAAGACTACGACCTGTACACTGGCTTGCCGGGCGCCGCGACGTTTTGGGAAGTAAAGATGGATTGGATGAGCGGCCTGACAGGCAGGACATTTATCGAGGAAAAGACCCTCCGCAACACCAAAGCGTCCAAGATGATTGTCGGTCGGCTGATGCTTGACGTATTCGATGTTCAGCGGCTCCGTGAAATGTTTGATGAACGGCTACAGACGCCGGTCTACGACGAGCGCAAGTCTATTTGGCTCATGACCCGATACAAACATGTAATCGGTGGCGACCAGGCCGACAACATGGGGATGTTGCTGGACTGGCGGGATGTGAAAGCCAACAGCCGGCCATTGTGGGCGGTGACTAAAGAATTAAAGCAAAACGCTCATGTCTAAATGCACTCCGATGATTCGCACACCCTTCTGTGGTAAGCCAGGTTGCGAACTTCCAGTCCAAGCCAAAAACCAAGTGTCAGAACCAACCAAGGTTCAGAAGAAATATACAATCGAAGAATTTTGGCGCTCCCTGTATTGGGAGATTGGAGGTGCCGACGAGCAGTATGACGGCCTCTTGCACATTGTTTCAACCATTAATGGAACAGAGGTGAAGATTCCGATTGCGGACATTCATCACGAAGCCTCTGCTCGCCAGCAGAAGCTATGACCCTCATCGACTACGACAACCCAAATATTAAGCCCATACCCTTAAAGGCCATCCAACTCCCCGCTACATTCGATGGTTTATCTAGCCTCAAGGACGGCAGCTTTAATCTCAAATTCAACACCAACGAGATTTCCGGCGACCAGTTCGCCATCCTCAAAGAATACCTCCAGAAGTTTGGCTGGCTACTGTTCAAACCGTCTGATGAATCGTTTGTCCAGTCGGAAGTGCCAGAATACGACCCGGCATTGCATGATGAAAAGAAGAGTCCGTCTGAACGCCTGAGAGCCGTTCTGTTCCTCCGATGGAAGAACACTGCGCCGGAAACTAGGGGAGATTGGGATGCTTTCTACAAGCAGCGAATCGAAATGTATATTAATCACGAAAAAGAGAAACTACCGCCACAATGAGCCGCCGCTATCGTGTGTTTCCAACACCCCAAAACACCATAGATTACATTTACCGCCGCCTGACCTATACCAGGCGCAATCGCGAATTCTGGAGCATTGAGACAGCATCCGAGACGTACCACGGCTTTGGCAGCGAGAAGCAGGCGAAGGCGATAGCCAAGTCAATATTCAAATAACAATGTCTTTAAAAAACTACACAACCGAAGTGCCAGCCAACCGCAGTATCGCCGAGATTCAGGAGATGCTACAGAAGCGCGGTGTTTCCGGCGTGATGATGGAGTACGACCCGCAAGGGACCGGCCGCATTGAGAGCTTGGCGTTCAAGATTAATATCAATGGCCAGGCGTGGGGTTTTAAAATGCCACTTCGCTGGCGGCAGGCATTACAAACACTCTATCGCGGTAAGAGAGCACCTCGCTATTACCGTCAAAGCCAGCAAGACGCTGCATTACGAACACGCGAAGACCACGCTTACCGAGTTGCTTGGCGCATTCTCCGCGACTGGGTTGACGTTCAGATGGCGCTTGTTGATTTGGAGATTGTTCAGATCCAGGAAGTGTTCTTGCCGTACGTGGTCCAGCGGAACGGGCAGACGCTGTTTGAAAACATTGTCACCGACCCCAGCTTGTTGCTGGGTTCTGGAAATCAATAATTAAGCGCCCATAGAGGCGCGAAAGGACACCCATGAAAGAGGAAGAAGAAAAGACAAACTGGGCGTATAAAGGCTATCTATTATTACCGGCCGGCACGCGTATTCAGTTCGATGAGCTAGAAGACGACTTGGACATGACGGTTCGAAATGTTTACGACGAGGGTGCCTGGAATCCCAAGCCTGGAGAATTGATTCATATTGGCACATTGCGTATTCCCGCAGAGAAGGTATTGGCAATAGATATTAATTCTTACAAAGTCTGATGCAGGTCGAACAGTCAATCCAGCGAGCCATCCTCGACTACCTTCGTTTTCGCGGCATACCTGCCATCAAGATCACAACTACAGGTATTTACGTCCGCAGCCGCGACACGTACATTAAGAATCCCAGCAAGGGCGCCCTTGACATCTATGCCTGTTTACCGCCGAACGGCCGCTCATGCTGGATTGAGGTGAAAAAGCCAGGAGGCCGTGTAAGCCCGGAGCAGCAGCAGTTCATCGACATCATTAACCAGGCGGGTGGATTAGCGTTTGTGGCCCATTCAGTTGAAGAAGTAGAACAAAACCTCAATGCCTATTGGAGAACAGATAATCATCAATTGCTTAAACGAGGGATTAAGGCGGCCTGAATACGGAGTCGAAGAAGTAGCCGCCCTAATCATGGCTCGTCTGGGCGCAGCCGGCCTTTTGGCTACTGCCGACGAGATAGCGGCGAGAATCGAGCGTGAGACTCCGCAATCTGATCTTTAACGAACAACTCAATGCTGGACTGGTTAAAAACAACCAGAAGAATATGCGCTCGTTGCCACAGAGAATACACCCCTTCAGCACCTAATCAAGAATACTGCGGCTCTAAGCTTATTCAAGGCACTTGTTCGTATATTGTACAGTGTGAGAAGAAGCGCGCATGGAGACATTCTGATCCTGAACGTTACCGTCAAATCCGCACTAGTAGTCGACAGTCTTACCGTGCCAGGCGACAGGGCGCAGAAGGTCGATTTACGGTCTTTCAATGGAACTTAATTCGTAAGCTGTTTAACTTTACTTGTCCAGGATGCGGCCGGAAAGAGCCGGAGATAAAGCTAACTGCGGACCATAAAATTCCTCTCAGTCACGGTGGCAGCAATCACTTCGACAATATCCAGCCGCTCTGTACTTCATGTAATTCCATCAAAAGGGATAAGGCAATGCTTCCCGCGCAACGTTTGGCCGACCACTCATTTCATCTTGCCGAGTACCGACAAGCTGTTGTGAACTTCGGCTAAATCGTCCGTTTGAAAATTGACATATTTTTTTGTCATCTCAAGTGTGGTGTGCCCTAACACGCGCATTAGCATGAACTGATTACCACCCCGCTTAATATACTCGGTCGCGAAGGTATGGCGGATGGCGTGTAGTGTTCGTGGCGGCGGCTCGAATCCCAATCGTTTACACCATAGTTTAAAATCTCTTAGCATTACTCTACGTCCAAGCTTATGCCCGGCTTTCGTGCAAAACACCAACGGAAATTTGTGACCTTGGAGATAACGAAACAGAACTTTCCGCAATTCCAGGCTGAATGGAATCTTCCGTTCTTTATCACCCTTGCCCTTAACGACGAGGAGGAGGTTGTTGAAGTCCACCTGAGTGACCTTAAGGGAGAGTGCCTCATCTATTCTCATCCCACAATCAAACAGTGCCAGCACGAGGGCGTACATCCGCCACTGACACCACCCTTTCGGTTTAAAGGTGACGATGCGGGCAATCTGTTCGGCGGTAAAGGTAGGTAGCTCGCGTTGTTCCTCTTTTAGTTTTTTGATTTTCAGCGGCAATCCAGCCCACTTGAAGTAAGCATTAGCGACCCGGATACGCGAATTGCAGGATATTGCTTTTAAACCGGCCTCTCGCATCCCGATAACGAAGTCTTTACAGCCTTGTTCGGTGGGTTCATATTTCTTTAGCCAGTTGAATGTTTGCTCGTACCAGTCGATAGTCCGAGGTGACACGTTGTGAAGGTATTTACGCTCTTTGACAAACTGCTCGAAATCCCAAGGCATGGGGTCAATCACTCAGCTTTCTCTTGCAAGTGATTGAAATTTAAGGGAGGTGAATGGAACCCTGCGCCCAAGGCAGGTGCGCTACCAGGCTGCGCTACGCCCCGACAGTTGAAGCTTCTTTGATTTTAAACCAGTTCCAGAATTTGTGATACCGCAGGGCGGCGCCGCACCCAGGCAGCAGAATTCGAAGCCATCGCGGCAGCGGAAGATTTTTCCTCAGAGTTCTGCGACGCGGACCGGCATCTCCGGCTCCGTGGCTTTGCGGACGCAATTGCGCAGGGCGCGGCCGAATCGATCAAATCGAATGCTCGTGACGTCGCCATCCTGCAGGCGAACGCCATCCCCGAAGCTGAAGGCGCCCGCGCCCAGGTAGTGGACGTGAACATCCCCCGGCCGGCGATGCGCTTCGAACTTGAAGTGGTGGTGCTCCAAATTGGCGAGGGAGTGGGACATCATCTGTTCCCCGGTCTGAATCCGCTTTTCCCAGATTTTCGCGCCATTGCGCTCGATCGAGACCTCGCCGGAAACGGAATCGACGCGCCCGGCGAGGATTAATTCCGGGCCGATCGAGCAGGTCCGCAGTTTTGAAGCCGCCAGGTAGAGATAATTGCGCTTCTCGAACTCGTGGTCGGAGAACTCATTGCCGGCGCAGAATCCGATCCGCCGCGGGGCGCCGCTCAAATCGATAAAGTAAACCGCGGCGAGCTCGGCCTCTTCGCCGCCATCGCAGGCAAAAGAGGGAATGAGCAGCGGCTCGTTGTGGCCTCGCAAGATGGTGCCGCAACCCTTATAGAACCATTCGGGCGCGACGCCGATGCAGGCTGCCGCCGGCTTGCCTCCTTCGACGCCCCAGCGGTACAGGCGCATACTGTCGGTCAAGTCTTCCTCCGCGCCGTGCATCGCCTGGCGGTTCTGGGCGCTGGCGATGTGGGTCAGACCGGTCCCGCTGACGAGACAGCGCGCCGGTTCGGAAGGGTGGTCGATGGCGGGCAGGATGCGCCATTCCGATGCACCTGCGTACACGTCGTCATAGCTCAGCTTTTCGCCGGAGAGCTGCCGGCCGATCTCATCGGCGATCCGGCAGCCGGCGGCGGCGCAGGCTTGTGCGATGTGGTAGACCGTGGAATATTCAGCAACGAGCCGCAGCCAGGGCTCGTCCACCAGCGCCAGTCTGCGGCCGTATCGTCCTTGAAGCTGTACCAGGCGGATCATGCGAGTCGCTCCGGAACGTCCAGGTTCTGACCACCACCGTTGCGCGCCGGGAGTTCGGCCGCGCGCAGAATCCGCAGGGCATCGGCGGCCGGTATCCAGTGGTAGTCTCCACGGCTGGTATTCCAGAAATGCTGGTGGCTGTCGACCCTCATTGGCTCACTTGATATTCGCACAGGCGGTCTGACGGCGGTTGAATAGGGATTCACCAGACCCGCTCGGGGTCGCGGGGATCCGCGCGGTTCCGGATTACCGCCGCGCGCGGCGCCGCTCGGTCTCTTTCCGCAGCATGCCGAGCAGACGGCGCATGCCCTTCGCCCAATCGGGAAACAGGTCCACGTACTGATACTCGCGCTGGATGGCGCGTGGAACGCGGCAGCCGTCCAACCGCACGGGGACGACGAAGATTTCATCCAGCGGAATCTCCCGCGCACAGTCGAGCGCATACCGGATCTCTGCCTGGAAGCCGCCCTTCTTGCGGACGGAGTTCTCCGAAAAGCAAGCCACAAAAAAGTCGGCGCTTTCGATGGCCCCTTCGATCGCGCGCGGCCAGTTCTGCCCAGGCAGCAGCTTCCGGGTGTCCATCCAGGGCGCAAAGCCGGCCGCTTCCAGCGCTTCGTAGAGGCGTTCGGCGTGAGGCCGGTCCTCGACCACATACGCCAGGAACACCCGTGGGAGGCGGCGCGGTTCGAACCGGAAGACGTGCCGGGCATCGGGATAGAACACGCCGAGGCCGTCGATTTCCACGGCGCTGCCGGCCGCGAGCCCGCGCATCACCACCTGCGCCACCTGTTCGGCCCACCCCGGATCGGTCATTCCCGCTCCCCCTTGAGGGGCTCGAATGCCACCTTACCGTCTGTCCCGTTTTTGAACCGGCCCAGGCCCGGCAGGGACGCCGTGCGCCCCTGCCGCAGGTTCTGCAGAATCTGCCGTACCACGCGATCGAGGCGGTCGGCCGCTTCCGCTTGGCTGAGTCCGGCCGAACGCGCCATCCGCTTTGCGATTTCCCGCTTCTTCATGGCGGTTCGAATCTAGCAGACCGTCACCGTAATACGCCGCCCGTGTCCGCGCCATCGGTTGCCAATCAGTTCTGCAAAAGGAACTTCGCCGCCGAAAATATTTTTCGATCCGATGTGAACGGCAGATGAAATGATTTTAATTACGGTTTAAGCGATAGTTCATCTGCGGTTCGCTATGATAGCCGCAGACGAAAAGATCGTCGTATCTCAAAAGGATCCTTAAAGGAGAAGCGCAATGAAGAAACTGATGACGCTGATGCTTGCCCTGTCGTTCATGAGCGCCACGGTCGCCACCGTGTTCGCCCAGGACCAGCCCAAGCAGGAGACCCCCAAGAAGGGCAAGAAGGGCGGCAAGAAGAAGAAGGAAGAGGCCCCCAAGAAGGAAGGCAGCCGCTAAGCTGTTTCCCCAACGTTTCCGGGAAGCCGCGTAGCGCCCGCTGCGCGGCATCCCCCGTTTTCCCATTGCCCCCCTCTCCTCTCCTCCGAAGTTGTAGTCCCCGTTTCCTGCCTCGTACCGGGTCTCCTCGCTATCCGCTCTGTGACCGCTCCTGTAACCTTCCCGGTCCACCCGACGCCCCATTGATATTCGCCTGAACTTCCAACGGGATTACATATGAAGTCGTTCCATTTCATTCTTTTAGCCGCGGCCGCGCTCACTGGCGCCGCTTGGGCGCAGACCTCCAGCCACGTGCCCGGGACGGTCGTCTCCGTCGACGCCAAGGCTGGCCAAGTCGTCGTGAAAACGGATAAGGGCGAGAGCCTCACCTTCACAACGACGGAACGAACCCAAATTCTGCACGCCCTGCCGGGCGTTACCGACGCCAAGCAGTGGACCAAAGTAACGGTCGGCGACATCAACTCCGGCGATGAGATCGTCGCGTACTACCGCGGCTCCGTCGAGGCGAAACCGCTGCTCGCCACCACGCTGGTCCTACGCACCAAGGCCGACCTCAATCAGATCGCACAAAAGGAACTGGAAGATTGGAAGAAGCGCGGCTCGACGGGCATTGTTTCGGCGGTCGATCCGGCCGCCAAGACCATCACGCTCAAGGTAGGGCAGCGCACTCTTACGGTGCAGTCGGACGAGAAAACCCAGTTCAAGCGCTATTCGCTCGATTCTCCCAAGCCGGCGGATGCCAAGCCGAGCAGCCTGGCCGAGGTGAAGGCCGGGGACCAGGTGAACGTGCTGGGAAACAAGAGCGCGGATGGGAGCACGGTGGCCGCCGAGGTCGTATACGCGGGCAGTTTCCGCCAGATTGCTGCGACGATTGTCGCCGTCAACCCCGCCACTAATGAGATCGAAGTGCGCGACCTTGCGGACAAGAGCAAGAAGCCACAGCCGCTCTTCATCAGGATTACCGCCGACACCACCATGAAAAAGCTGCCCGAACAGATGGCGGCGATGCTGGCCCGCCGTTACCAGGGCGGGCGCGGCGGCGCTGGAAACGGCGCGGAAGGCCGCGGAGCCGGGCCGGGCGGCGGCATGGGCCGCAATGGATTCGGCGGCGGAGCCGAAGGGCGAGCCATGGGCGGCGGACGCGGTGGCGATATCGGCGCCATGCTGGACCGTCTGCCCGCGATACCCATCACGGAATTGAAGCCGAAGGACGCCATCATGGTTTCCACCACGATGGGTAGCGATCCGAGCAAGGTCACCGCCATCATGCTGCTGGCGGGAGTCGAACCCGTCCTTACCGCGGCTCCCACCGCTACCCGCGACATTATGAGCGGGTGGAACCTGGGCGGCGGCGGTGGCGGCGGCGAGGGCCAGTAACGAGTTATCGGGCCGGGGCGCCCCTGCACGGTCCTTGGAAGCGGGTAGAAAAGAAAAGAAGAGGATACATGTTCAAGCTGGAACGGATTTTCTGTCTTATTTTTGCGGCCGCGTTGGCAGTCTCTGCGGCCTTTGCGCAGGCCGGCACCGGCGCCATCAAAGGTGTGCTGACCGATAACTCCGGCGCTGTGATTCCCGCTGCGGTGATTACGGTCAACGGACCAGGCGGGTTTTCGAAGGGCGTGCAAACCCAGGCGGATGGCAGTTACTCGATGGTCGGCCTGGCGCCAGGGCAATACACGATCCACGTGGCCTTTCCCGGTTTCGGCGTGGTCGATAAGCCCGTCACCGTGAACGCCGGCGCCACCGTGCAGATGCCGATCCAGTTGGTGGTGAGCACGGAAAAGCAGGAAGTGACGGTCCAGGAGCAGGCCGGCCCCATGGTGAGTGTGGAGCCGGACAATAACGCCACCGCGCTGGTGATCAAGGGCGAAGATTTGCAGGCGCTGCCGGATGATCCCGACGACCTGGCCGATGCGCTGCAGGCGCTGGCCGGTCCGGCAGCCGGCCCCGGCGGCGGTCAGATCTATATCGACGGCTTCAGCGGCGGCCAGCTTCCGCCCAAGGAATCGATCCGCGAGATCCGCGTCAACCAGAATCCTTTCTCCGCCGAATTCGATCGCCTCGGCTTCGGCCGCATCGAGATCCTGACCAAGCCCGGCTCGGACAAGCTGCGCGGCGCGATCATGTTTAACGACACCGACGCGGCTCTCGATTCGCGCAATCCCATGGCCAGCAACAAGCCGGATTACTACAACCGGATGTGGAGCGCGAACGTGGGTGGCCCGCTCGGCAAGAAGGCCTCCTATTTCTTCGATTTCAACCGGCGGGATATCGACGATAACTCGATCACGCACGCGGTGTATTTCGACCCCACGGCGCTGATCGAGCGCAGCGTCAATACCGCCATCACCAGCCCCAGCGCTTTCACCAACTTCTCCCCGCGCGTCGACTACCAGTTGACCACCAATAATACCCTCACGGTGCGGATGGAAGAGCGCTACAACTCGCACGACAACCTGGGCTTCGGCGGAACGTTCCTGCCGCCGGGGCTCACCTCCGGGCCATTCCCCAATGCGCGCGCCTACAACAACAGCGGCAACGGCCAGAACCTGATGATTACGGAGACCGCGATCCTGAGCCCCAAGGTCGTGAATGAAACCCGCTTCCAGTTCAGCCGCAACCACAGCATGATCGAGGGCAACCTGGTGCCGAGCCTCAACGTTGCCGGCGCCTTCGCCACCGGCGGCAACGGCATGGGCGACACGCACGACCTCTCCCGCCACTTCGAGCTGCAGAACTACACCAATGTCCTGCGCGGCCGCCACACCTTCCGTTTTGGCGTGCGCGTGCGCCGCGAAGGCGACCAGAGCAATCAGCCGAACGGGTTTAATGGCTCGTTCACCTTCCTCGGCGGGCTGGCGCCCGTGCTCAACGCACAGAACCAGATCGTCACGGATGCGAACGGCAACCCGGTCACCACCACGCTTACCTCCCTGCAGCAGTACGAGCGCAACCTGCAACTGGCCGCGGCCGGTTTGAGCGAGGCACAGATCCAGGCGCTCGGCGGCGGGCCTTCGCGCTTCAGTATCCAGAGCGGCATTTCCTACATCAGCATGGTTCGTTGGGACGGCGCGCCATTCATTCAGGATGACTGGCGGATCAAGCCGAATTTCACGCTCAGCCTCGGCCTGCGCTATGAGGTGCAGACGCTGGTGAGCGATCACCGCGACTGGGCGCCGCGGCTCGGCTTTGCCTGGGCGCCGGGCAGCGCGAAGAATGGACGGCAGAGGACGGTCATCCGCGGCGGTTTCGGTATTTTCTACGATCGCATCGGGTTCGGCGATTTCGAGGCCGCCGCGCTGAACAACGGCATCAACCAGTTGCAGTACACGGTTTACAACCCGACCTTCTACCCGAATCTTCCGCCGCTTTCGACGCTGAGCCCCGGCCAGAATGCGATCTACCGGATCGACCCACGGCTGCGCGCCGATTACAGCATGCAGACCGCCATCGGCGTGGAACGGCAACTGCCCCACAACACCACGGTCGCGATCACCTACACGAACAACCGCGCCGAGCACCTGGCGCAGACGGTGCCCGTCAACACGCCGCTGCCCGGCACGTTCAACCCGCTGCTGCCGCTCAGCGCCACCAACGGCCTGTTCCCGTACGGCTATTCGGCCGGCAATATCTGGCAGTACGAATCCGGCGCTTACATGCGGATGAGCATCATCATGATGAACTTCAACACGCAGTTCAGCCGCCGGGTGTCACTGTTCGGCAACTACTCCTACAACACGGCCAAGGACCTGCCCGGCTCGCCGACCGATCCCTACGATTTCGCGCTGGACTACGGCCGTTCGAGCTATGCCCGCAAGAACAACTTCCAGTTGACCGGTTCGGTCGTCGGCCCGCAGAACATCCGCTTCGCTCCGTTCGTGACGCTGCGCTCCGGCGCGCCGTACGACGTGCTGGCCGGCACCGATATCTTCGGCGATACCGAGACCAACGTGCGCGCGGGTCTGGCGCCTCCCGGAACCACCTGTGCCGGATTCACCGGTAACAATGTGGTCCGCGCGGGCGATACGGTGTGCTCGCCCTACGGTGTGTTCACGAGCAACGTGAGCGCCACGAATCTGAGCAATCTGGTGGCCCGCAACTATCTCACGATGCCGGGCCTGTTCTCGATGAACCTGCGCGTCTACCGCGTGTTCGGCTTCGGCCCGATCGCCGGCAACCGCGCTCAGCCGGGGGACCGCGGCGGCCCCGGCGGTGGACCCGGCGGCTTCGGCGGTCCCGGCGGCGGCCCGGGCGGCGGCCGTGGCGGCCCCGGCGGTCCCGGCGGCGGGATGCGCATGGGCGGCGGCGGCGGACGGGGCGGCTTCGGCGGCTTCGGGGGCGGCAGCACCGAGCACCGCTTCAACGTGACGCTGAGCGCCCAGTTCGAGAATCTCCTGAACCACTTCAACCCCGGTGGTTATCAGGGCGTCATCACCAATCCGTTCTTCCTGCAGCCGACCTCAGTCAGCACCGGCTTCGGCGGCGGTCCGGGCGGTGGCGGCGGCTCGGCGGCTAACAACCGGCGCGTGACCCTCGGACTGCGCTTCCAGTTCTGAACACCGGGGATTGGGGCCGGGCGGCAGGAATGCTCCGGCCCCAAACCCCACCCACTGATCCTCCAGCCCCCTCCCTGTCGTACAATCTCTGTTTGAACATCTCCGTCAAAGGCGAATACGCCTTGCAAGCCATCTTCGATCTCGCGTCGCAGCCGGCGGGCGAGCCGGTCAAGATCGCGGAAATTGCACGGCGGCAGCGCATTCCGCAGAAGTTTCTGGAACTGATCCTGGCCAGCCTCAAGCAGGGCGGGTTCGTCGAATCGCGCCGCGGCGCCGAAGGTGGCTACCTGCTGGCGCGTCCCGCGGAGTCGATCACGGTGGGGGACATTCTCCGTTACGTGGAAGGGCCGATGCAAGGCCGCGCCCGCCAGCGGCGGAAAGCCGACACGCCCTTTACCGCCATGTGGGACGATGTCGACCGCGCGGTCTCCGCCATTGTCGACCGCACGACCTTTGCCGAGCTCGTGGCGCGCTGGGCCGAGAGACAGAACCGGTTCGTGCTGAACTGGGAGATTTGAGTTGGCCGTTTTCGATGACAGCTCGTACAGCCTGGGGCGCACACCGCTGGTCCGCCTGAATCGCGTGGTCAACGGCGCGCGTGCCGTGGTCCTGGCGAAAGTGGAGGGCCGCAACCCCGCTTTTTCGGTGAAGGACCGCATCGGTGCGTCGATGGTGTGGGACGCCGAGAAACGCGGCCTCCTCAAACCGGGCAAGGCGCTGATCGAGCCGACCAGCGGCAACACCGGCATTGCGCTGGCCTTCGTGGCCGCGGCACGCGGCTATCCCATCACCCTCACCATGCCGGAGATGATGTCGGTAGAGCGGCGACGGGTCCTGGAGTTGCTCGGTGCGAATCTCGTGCTTACGGAGGGCACCGAGGGAATGGGCGGCGCGATCGCCAAGGCCGAAGAGATCCTCGCTTCCGATCCGGATCGATACGTCATGCTGCAGCAGTTCCGCAACCCCGCGAATCCGGAGATTCACGTGCGCACCACGGGCCCCGAAATCTGGGACGATACCGGGGGCGCCATCGACGTGCTGGTAGCCGGGGTCGGCACCGGCGGCACGATCAGCGGCGTATCGCGCTATCTCAAGAAAGTGCGCGGCCGGCAGATTCTTTCGGTCGCGGTCGAGCCGGCTGCCAGCCCCGTGATTTCGCAGCGCCTGGCGGGCCGCCCGCTACGCCCCGGCCCGCATAAGATTCAGGGCCTCGGCGCTGGCTTTATCCCGGATACGCTGGATCTCTCGATGGTGGACCGCGTGGAGTTGGTCTCGAACGAAGAAGCGATCGAGATGGCGCGGCGCCTCTCCCGCGAGGAAGGCATCCTGGCGGGGATCTCCTCGGGAGCGGCTGCGGCAGCGGCGGTCCGACTCGCCGGCGAACCGGAGTTTGCGGGCAAAACCATTGTGACCGTGTTTCCGGACCTGGCCGAGCGCTATTTGAGCACAACCCTCTTCGAGTAATCGGAACTCAGTGGCAAGGAGTAGCGGGCGCATTGGGTGATAGGGGTGAGTGCGCCCGCTGTCGTAACGGGGATATACCAGAAAGACGCCATTGCGATCGGCCGTGGTTACCCGGCGACTAATAGCTCTTTCGAGCTATAGG
>Ga0209810_1002578_pt1 | contig 21330 bp, 16 predicted proteins | sample Coa_R1_7_FD_187159 | JGI IMG/M metagenome (GOLD analysis project Ga0209810, IMG submission 187159) | Surface soil microbial communities from Centralia Pennsylvania, which are recovering from an underground coalmine fire - Coalmine... | ecosystem: Environmental > Terrestrial > Soil > Unclassified... | reverse complement strand
GCCAGTTGTGAAGCCAGAGCCAGTCCTGCGCCTTGCCGGGCAGGAAGCGCGCAAAACGGCGGCGCAGGGTATAGGCCAGCGCGAGCGTGACCGTTCCCAGTACAAGAAAGCCAAACTTCGACAGCGAACCGCTGCCGGGAACCTCTCCCGGTGATCGTTGTTTCATCGCCTGCGCAAAGAGGAACAGCACGCCGAGATAGTAACATGCCACAATGAGCAGACTGACCCACCAGACCTTTGAGCGTGGAGACTTCCACAGGCGGCGCAACGGTCGCTGTTCGGGTATGGGCGGCTTTGTCGCTACTGACATAGTTGCCCCTCCTTTCTACTGCGCCCTCTGTCGCAGAATATCCTCGGTCGAGCCAAAGAAGCGAATGGGGTTGACGCGGAAAGCGGCTCCGGTCGGACAGGCCTGCACGCAGGCCTGATTCTCGTATCCGGCGCACAGATCGCACTTAATGGCTACCTTTTTCAACATCTCTGTATACCCGTCCCTGCTCTCTCCATCAAACGGGCGAGGCAGCGTGCCAGCCGTCAGCACGGGCAGCGTCTTGCGCCCGGCTTCTTTGCCGAAACCGTGCTTGAGCAGGCTGTTGAAACGCCGCCAGGTTGAGGGCGTCTCAACTCCCTCCCGACTTTCGCGGCTTTCTGCCAGAGGGATGATCGAGATATTATCGTAAGGGCAACGTTCGGCGCAGATACCACAACCGATGCAGCTTTCGGTGATGTAGACCTCGCCGCCGGGCATGCGCGCGATGCCGCCGCGACTGCACAGCATGCAGACAGGGTCCTGGCACTGGCGGCAGGCGGTAGCGATACTCATATTGCCCACTACCATCCCCTTGCGGTTCATACGCGAATGACCGTGACGGCGCGCGCAGGCTTCTTCACACTCGCCGCAGTGGATGCAGCGATCAAGGTCAATCACCAGCACATCAGTTCCCTCGACCACACCCTCGCTGACGAGGGCGTGCAGCCCCCGGCGCGCCTCAGCATCCGAACGAGGGTTCGTTACAGGCATCCCGGCAGCTAGCTGTCGGGGGTCAATGGTCGCAAACATGGCGGTATGGGCGGCGTCTGCCGCTTCGCGATACTGTTGCAGGCCCGTCTGGAAACGCTGCGCGACAGCGGGAAAGGCAGCAAAAATCTGTGAAAGGGCCTGGCGCGGCACCTCGGCCACACGCACGCGCGTGATAGCCGTCGCTGTTACCGTCTGTTGATCGCCGAGCATATCCAGGCCCCCGGCGAAGTAGTCGCCATGCTGGCGGTAGGCAATAACACGCTCATCGCTTTTTGCACGCCCCGTCCCCATTGCTGTGCGACGCGAGACTTTGACGAAGCCTTCCAGCACGATATGCAATGCCTCGCGCGCCTCCACGTTCGCTACAATCCCCACACTTTGCCCCTCTTCGGCAAAGAGCCGCTCGTCACGTTCGTAGCGACGTATGCGCATCTGCTGCGCCAGCCAGCGAAGCGTGTCATCGGGCAGGCCCGTAAACAGGGACAGGCGCTTCAAGATAGCTTCGAGCGAGCGAGCGTTGCTGCTCAGCTCAAAATAGTGACGTACAGTCGGAACCAGTTCCATCAATCGCTGCATGGTCTGCTCCCGCACAACCAGCAAGAACGCACCCGGCGCGCGTACCGTCGCCGTCGCGTAGTGCGACTGACCTGTCAGCATGCCGTAGTCGCCCACGTACTCGCCCCGACCATAGAGCGCGAACGGCAGGGCCGTTCCGCTCGCATCGGCGGCAGATAATTCGACCTGCCCATCGAGGATAAAGAAGATATCGCGCCCGAAATCGCCTTCTCGGAAGAGAACATGGCCCGTGTCATATACCTGTACGCTTGCTTCAGCAACGAGGTGCAGCAGGTAGGAATCGGGAACCCCCTGGCTGAACAGCCGCTGCGCGCGCAAGGCGGCGAGCAAGGATGGCAGCGGTACACCGGCAGGCAAGCCGCTTTGCACGCGAGCGACATCTATCGGCCTGTTCCAGCTGGCGCCGAGCCGCTGCTTGAGGGAGAGCATCAACAGGTCGCGGTGGTTGCCAACGGGGCAGACGGGAACGCAGGAACCGCACATCACACAGGCTTCGGTGAAGTCAGCAATTTGCGGCGCAAGCGTCCCGGTCTGATTGACCGTAGCGGCATTCAGTTCGGCAATCGTGATACTGGAGGATGACGGGACGGGACAGGCAAGCATACAGCGATCACAGCCAATACACATATCAATTTCAAAACGGATCTGTTTCGCATCCAATGGCATTATTATATCGCTTCGATGCTGCATACCGGATACCACAATAGCGGAAGCAGGTAATGGTGATTGCATCTCTGTTCTTTACCCCAGACTTCGACTGGTATGTATCTACTCAACGTATTCGGGCCATCTGAGAAGCAAGGTGGTCCTCCCCCACCTTGCTCACACCCAGTATGGGCGGCGGCACTCCCTGCGCATCGAGCCAGCTATCGAGGTCGAAGTGCTGCTCGCACAGGACAGAGGCGACAGGCAGGAGGTTGACATGGTGGTCGATGGCGCGTTTGAAGGCAAGGGCCGGGGCGCGATCGCCCAGCGAGAGCCAGCCAACGGGAATGCCGTTGTGCAACAGCACTTTCTGATAGCGGCGCGGCTGCGGCGGCGCGACCAGCGGATGATACGGGTAGCCGGAGACGCTGGTCAGACCAACCGAGGCAAAATCAAGGCCGTAGAGAAAGGTGGCATTGAGATAGTTGATATTCGCCCCGGCTGTGCTGCCGGTGTCCAGCAGGTCGAGCATGCTATAGGCGGCGGCACGGCCCTGCTGGATGGCCGGATACCACTGACCGAGCGGGCGAGCGCGAGCGGTAAGCGGGTTATACGCCTCGACGACATCGCCGGCGGCATAGATATCGGGCATACTGGTGCGCATACTCGCGTCCACCTGCACGCCGCACCCGCAGGCAATGCCGCCGCGCCGAATGAAATCAATATTCGGCTGAATTCCAATGGCTATAAGAACAAGTTCGCAGGGAATATGCTGGCCCTGGCGCGTCACCACGCCACTGACGCAGCCATCTTTGCCCACGATTTCCGCGACCTCCTGCTCAAGCCGCACATCAACCCCATCATGCTCCTCCTGTTGCAGCACGAGATCAGAGGCAGTGGCATCCAGCACCTCTGACCAGAGTATCTGATGGCGCAGCAGATGACTCACCTGCAAACCACGATATCGCAGCATCTCCACCGTTTCCAGGGCCAGCGTGCCGCTACCAACGACGACAACGCGCCGCACATTGCCCAGATAGGCCAGCACGGCCTGGTAATCAGCCACGCTGCGCAGCGTCGTCACTCCGGCAAGCTGCATGCCAGGGCAGGTCAGCGTACTGGCCGACGCGCCATTTGCCAGCAGCAGGCAATCATAGCCCACCTGGCGTCCGCTGGCCAGCAAGAGCAGATGCTGCCGTCCATCAATCGCCACCACCTGATCGGCAATATACTGGATACGTATATCCTGATAAAAACTGGGCGGGCGCGCCCATAGCTTCTCAGCAGGCACGCGCCCGCCCAGAAAATCCTTCAGTGCCGGTCGGTAATAGACCGGGACAGTATTGGCAGCAATGATAGTAATAGAGGCCGCACCATCCTCCGCCCGCAGCGTCTCCGCCGCCGTCACTCCTGCAATGCCGTTGCCGACGATCACAAACGACCGTCCCTTTCCCCCAGCAACCATATTATTGTAACTCACCCTGGTTTCTTGCTATCAGTATTTGTACCTACTTCCTCTAACGAGGAACAGGGGAGAGAGGTATAGCAATGGGAAAAGTGGGTTATCTATCCTTGAACAGCAGAGCCAGTTGCTCCCGCAAAAAAGCCCGCTCGCTTTCATAGGGCAGCAGTTTGATGGCTTCTTCGGGACAAAACCAGCCGGGTTCAATAAATCTGGAGTCAGTGGGAGCCTGTGGCTGGCTTTCACAGAGGGCATAGGCAAGAAAGAAATGGATTGTTTTCTGCTCTACATCGCCGTTGCTCCTGACAGCTTCGCGCGGGATTGAGCCGAGATAGGTCATTAGGCGAACATTGTGCAGACCTGTCTCTTCGTATACCTCTCGTAAAGCGGCCTGTTCGAGCGATTCGCCCTTCTCAACGTGGCCTTTGGGCAATACCCAGACTTTATTTGTTCTTGCTCGATGTGCCAGTGCAACCTTTAACTGCCCTTCAACCTCGCGCAGGACAACCGCTCCTGCCGAAGTCGCCGTTTTCCGTGCCATGCTCTCTCCTGTTCCGAAACATTCTGATCGAAAACCATCCTTCGTTCTTAGTCTAATGGTAATCAGGATTTCTGGCAACACGATGGAAGCGGCAAGCTCACCGGCAAGCGTCCTTTCGACTCTACCTGCCCGAACAGCACCTTTGCCGCCGCGACCTGCGCCGGGCCGGTTGGTTCGCAGGTAACAAGATACGTGCGCAAGGTGGGGAAGGCGAGCAGATCGTAGGGAGTACCGACGGCGAGGCCGATGACACGCTGGCCCGATTGGAGCAGGGCGCGCATAAGGGCCGCCTGCTGCGGGTCGCGATTGGCATTGACCGTGACCATGAGAACGAGATCAAACTGGCCGCTGGCCGCGAGAAGCTGCGGGATATCCTCTTCCTTGAGATCGGCGGGAATGGTCAGGCTTTCGACTTTTTCGTGATAGCGGCGCAGGCTCTCGACGAGGGGAACACTGGAATACTGACGGTCTTCGGCCTGCGAACGCATATCTTTTGAAGAGGCGATGACAAGGATGCGTTCGTGCGGTTGCAGGCGCAGGGGAACGAGGCCATCGTCGTTGCGCACAAGGGTGGTGGAGAGGTCGTAGGCGTGTTCGCTCAACCGGCGATGCTCCACGCCGCCAACCCAGGATGGCACAGCACCGGACAGCAGGCTCTCCCATGAGAGGCGTCGGCTTTTGAGTTGCAGCACGCGCTCGACCGCCTGGCGCACGGTTGTATATGGGAGTTCGCCAGATTGCACTGCCTGCAAGGTCGCTTCAAGGCCGGATTGCTGGCGCCAATAGAGGTGGGAGATCAAGACGAGGTCGATGCCAGCCTGTAAGGCGAGGACGCTGCCCCGCGCGATGCCTACGGTGTCCGCGACGGCCTGCATTTCCAGGCAATCGGAGATGACGACGCCGCCAAAGCCGAGTTGCGCGCGCAGCAAGCCCTGGATGATGGCTGGCGAGAGCGTGGCGGGAATGTCCGCGCGCCCGGTGATGGCAGGGAAGGCGATATGGGCGCTCATCACGCAGTCCGCGCCGATCTCGATTCCAGCGCGAAATGGCACCAGTTCCACCCGCGCTAAGCGTTCCACTGAGAAGGGGAGCGTGGGCAGAGAGAGATGTGAGTCGGTGGAAGTGTCGCCGTGACCGGGAAAGTGCTTGAGCGTGGCGATGACACCGGCCTCTTGATAGCCGCGCACGACTGCGGCGGCGAGTCGGGCCACCTGCTGCGGATCTTCGCCAAAGGAACGCACGCCGATCACCGGGTTGGCAGGGTTATTGTTGACATCGACGACGGGGGCAAGGTTCATGTTGAGGCCGAGCGCGCGCAGTTCGCGGCCCGTTGCAAAGGCGATATCGTGGGCGATTTGCTCCGAGCCGATAGCGCCAAGAGCCATATTGCCGGAAAACTGCGTCGCACCCCTCCCCAGCCGCTGCACCGCCCCGTTTTCCTGGTCAATCGCAATGAGCAGGGGAAAGCGATGCCCGGCGGCCCGCGCTGCCTCCTGCAAACTACCTGTGAGTTCCAGCACCTGCTGCGTATCCTGCACGTTGCGCGAAAAGAGGATGACGCCTCCCACGTGGTAGCGCGAGATCATGTCGAGTATTTCCGGGGAGGGAGTCGTTCCCCGAAAGCCGACCATAAAAAGCTGGCCGATCTGCTCTTCCAGCGTCAGGTCATCAAAGGAAAGGGCTGAGTTATGTATCATGGGAGTGCTTCCAGTGCTGCACGCAGAATGCCATCATGTTGCGCGAGCCGTTCCCTGGCAAGCGATGGCTCCAGACCGCTACGACCAACCAGAATAGCGGTTTTGACTTCGCCCTCTGAGGCTTCCAGCAGTGCTTCGGCGGCGAGGGCGTCAAGGTCGGTGGCCTGCTGGACGATGGTGATGGCGCGGCGACGCAATTTGCGGTTGGTAGCCTGCACATCCACCATCAAATTGCCGAAGGTCTTGCCCAGCAGGATCATGGTTCCCGTACTGAGCATGTTCAGCACCATTTTTTGCGCCGTTCCCGCCTTCAGGCGCGTGGAACCGGAGATCACTTCCGGCCCGACAATGGGGGCAATCATGATCTCCACCTCCTGTTCGAGCGGCGTCTGTTTGTTGCAGGCAATGCCAATGGTGAATGCGCCCTGCTCCTTTGCATAAGCGATGGCGCCCAGCACGTAGGGAGTACGCCCGCTGGCGGCGATGCCCACAACGGCGTCCGCATCGGTGACGGCCACCTTTGTCGCGTCGGCGCGGCCAGCTTCGACGCTATCCTCAAGGTCTTCGACTGACTGCCAGAGCGCGAACTCGCCTCCGGCAATGCAGCCCACGACCTGCCCCTGCGGCAGGTTGAAGGTCGGCGGGCATTCGGCGGCATCCAGAGCGCCGAGGCGACCGGAGGTTCCGGCGCCGAAATAGATGAGCCGGCCGCCGCGCCGCATGCGCTCAGCTATGGCCTCGATGGCTCTGGCAACCTGCGGCAGCTCTTGCTGGACGGCAGAGGCGACTTTCGCATCCTCCGCGTTCATCACCTGCACCATTTCCAGCGGACTCATGCGGTCGATAGCGGCGCTGGCCGCATTGACCTTCTCGGTTTCCAGCCCGCTGAACGCCTGTCTATCGTCTGTATGCGCACTATGATCGGCTGGCATGTGTTCTTTACCTCCGGTCTTGAGTTTGATCGTATTATGTCATGCCGTATGCTGGCTCCCTCTGCTAGCCTGCCGGATTCCTCTTATACGACCCGGCATCGCAGGCCAGCCGCCAGGGGCGGCCCTACTCTATACGGGCGGCTCGTGTCCCTCCACAAGCGGTCGTCTCTCGTAGGGCCGCCCCCATAGGCGTTCACTTCAGGCCGCCCCAGGCCAGCCGCCAGGGGTGGCCCTCCTCTAGACGGACGTATCGTAGAGCTTGTGGAGCCGCCGCCTATAGTAGGGCCACCCCTGGCGGCTGGCCTGCTTCGCGCTCGCGCGGGCTTAAGTTAACGCCTAAGAAGGGCCACCCCTGGCGGCTGGCCTGCGCTGTCGACCTGTGACGGGGAGCCAGCATACGGCATGCCGGAAAAACGTGGCCCCAACGTGTCATTCTTCGCTGCGCTCAGAATCCGAGGAGGCCATCTCGTCCGGCTGGCTACCGGGGATTCTTCGCTGCGCTCAGCATGACATGGCACGATCGTTTTTTCATGCTGATCACGGCATGAGCTGTTCGCGCTTCATATGGGTGTAGAAGGTGTATTTGTTGCCGCGATAGACGGACTTTGCGTACTCGATGGGTTGATTGCGGTCGGTGTAGGTGGTGCGGCGAATGTAGAGGACGGCGCTACCGATGGGAATTTTCAGCAGTTGCGCTTCCTCGTTGCCCGCCAGACCGGCCTCTATCTCCTGCTCGGCCTCCATGAGCGGCAGGCCGTACTGCGTCTCCAGCAGACGATAAAGGGAGTTGTGTTCCAGGTCTTCCTCCAGCAGGCGCTCGCAGTTGGGAAAGTGGAGTTGCGACAACTCGATGGCGAGAGGTTCGCCATCGGCCAGGCGCAGGCGCTGCAGGCAGATGACCGGTTCCTGCGGTCGGATACGCAGGCGTTCCGCCGTCTCCTCATCAGCCGGGCGCATCCGGGCGGACAGCACTCTGGTACTCGGCTTCTGCCCGCGCGCGCTCATGTCCTCGGTGAAACCGGTGAGGCGCATCAGTTGCTGCGTCACTTTGCGCTGGCTGACAAAGGTGCCTTTCCCCTGTTCGCGGTAAAACAGGCCCTCGTTGACCAGATCCGTAATGGCCTGGCGGGCCGTCATCCGGCTGATGCCATATTTTTCGCCCAGTTCGCGCTCCGAAGGGATCAGGTTCCCCGGCTTCCACTCGCCGGAGCGAATCTTCTCTCGCATAATCTCTTTCAGTTGAAAGTAGCGAGGAACAGGGCTATTGCGGTAAATCGCGCTCATACTATCTCCATTCACCCTTCCCGGAGGCCCTGGCAGGGCATCCTCCTCTGAACTAACAGGCAGGCTGTCTTTTCTCCCAATCATAGCATATTCGCGGTCGCTCCGCGAGAGACGCCATGTTCAGGGCATGACAGGCCAACGCGCCAGGTTATCCCGCGCCCCCGCAGCGTACCCCACCAGACATCCACCACCAGTGGCTTGATTCCCTCGCGCCGATATGGTAGAAATGGTATAATTGGTATGTTGTATAGACCACTCTTGACACTATCAATAATTCCATACTTTTGCGCGTCTGTCAAGAGGGGGCAAGTTCCAGGCTTCCCTTTCTGTGGTCTATGGAACCTGTACGGCAAAGGAGATACGAGGTATGAGGTTTACATTACGCGGTACACGCCTGGTGGACGCCGGTCGTGACACGTCCGATGGAGATATTACCATCAATGGTTCCACTATCGAGGCCGTAGGAGTCGCGGAAGAAAGGTCGGCGACCGGAGATGGTGGGAAGATCATTGATGCCAGCGGCATGATCGTCACGCCAGGGTTTATCGATGTGCATACACATGGAGGCGGCGGCTTCAACCTGCACACCACCGATACGGAAGAGATTCGCGCGTATACGCGCTGGGTGCCGCAAACAGGAGTAACCTCGTTTCTCATCGGCGTTGTCGGCGTCCCCGGCGCGCTGCCGGAGCAGCAACTCTCGACCGCTGTAGAGGCAATAGAGGGCCATGCTTCAACGGACGGAACAGCCGAGCCGCTGGGCATCCACCTGGAAGGCCCATACATCAGTCTGCACCGTAAGGGCGCGCACCTGCCAGAGTGGCTGCGCACGCCGAACGAGGCCGAGACCGAACGTCTGCTCGCGCTGACCGGTGGCCATCTGCGTCTGATTACGCTCGCCCCCGAATTGCCGGGCGCGCCAGCGATGATCCGGCGGCTGGTTGAGGCGGGCGTCACCGTCAGCATGGGGCATACCGACGCCACATATGAGCAGGCGTGTGAGGCTATCCAGCTTGGCGTCACCCACATGACCCACTGCTTCAACGCCATGCGCTCGCTGCACCATCGCAACCCAGGCCCCATCGCCGCCGTCGCGCAGTCATCGCAGGTGTGCGGAGAATTGATCGCCGACGGCGTCCATGTTCACCCGGCCATGATGGATGTACTGGTGAAATTGCTGGGGCCGGAACGCACCATCGTCATCACCGACGCCCTGGCCGCCGCCGGTATCGACAACGCCACCTTTGAATTTGCCGGCCAGCCTGCACAGGTCATCTGCGGCGTCGCTCGCCTGGCCGACGGCACCATCACCGGCAGCGTGCTGACCCTCGATCAGGCGCTGCGCAACATGCTCGGCTGGACCGAATCTTCATTACAGGATGTTGTGCGCATGCTCACCTACAATCCCGCGCAGGCCGCGCACATCTCCAACCGCAAAGGCTGCCTGCAACCCGGCTACGATGCCGACCTGCTCATCTACGACTCCTCGCTTACCCTGCAAGCCACCCTCTGTCGGGGCGCTCTCGCCTACGCCACCGACGAATGGCGCAAACGTCTGACAATACGATAATGGGTATGGATGGGGAAATGCGCGCATGGGCGCATTTCTCCATCCATACCCATTATCGTGTTTTTGTCACTTTCTGCAGGCCGCGCGGCAGGTCGGGATTCAGCCCTTTCGCAAGCGCGAGGGAGAGCGCCATTTGCTGGCCGGGAAGAACGGTGATGAGCGGGCTAAGCCACTCTGCAACGGCAGGTACAATGGGTAGGGGCGTCTTCGCCAGCGCCAGCGCCTGCCGGGCCTCGGAGACGATCAGCAGTTCGGCCCCACGCTGGCGCAGGTCGTGCGCGAGCGCGAGCATATCGTCGAAGGATGCGCCTGCTGGCATAACCAGAAGAACGGGCAGGCCCTCGTGGATGGTGGCGATAGGGCCGTGCCGGAAGTCAGCCGAAGAATAGGCCGTCACCATGATGTAGGTCAATTCCTTCAGCTTGAGAGCAAGCTCGAAGGCGGTGGCATAGTTGTAGCCGCGCCCGATGACCACACAACCATCCATGTAACAGTAGCGTTCAACCCGGCGAGCTATGCTCTCCGCGTTGAGGTGCAGCGTGGCCTCCATTGCCTGCGGCAGGGACTGCAGTTCGGCCATACGCGCGGGATCGCCGTTCCAGACAGCGGCGAAGAGAGCCATGACGGCAAGCTGGGCCGTGTAGGTCTTCGTCGCCGCCACGCTGCGCTCGAGGCCCGCGTGCAATTCGACCACGTGGTTGGCCACCGCCGCCAGCGGAGATGCGCTATCGTTGGTGATGGCGAGCGTGGGACGGCCCTGACGCACGCCCTCTTCCACAACGGTCAGAATATCCGGCGACTGGCCTGATTGCGAAATGCCGACGATCAGCGCGCCCTCAAGACGCGGCGGCGTCCGGTACAGCGTGTGCAGCGAGGGCGTGGCGAGGGCGACGGGATAGCCCGCCAGCGCCCCCCACACATATTGCGCGTAGGTCGCGGCATGGTCCGACGAACCACGAGCGGCAATCAAGATGTAGTTGAAAGGCGGCAACTCCCTGACAATCTGCGCTACATGCTCCCTTTCGCGTTCCAGCAGCCGGGCAATGCCCTCCGGTTGGCTGGCAATTTCCTGTTCCAGCAGCGATGTCATATACTCCTCCATTTATGGCTATAAGCAGTCAATGATATGAGCCGTGTCATGCCGTAAAAAACGCCGCCCCTTCGCATGTCATCCTTCGCTACGCTCAGCATAACATGTCCACGATGGTTTCTCATAGCATGCTTCGCTCTCGCTCCGCATGACATGGCCCCAGAAGCGTTCACTTCAGGCCGCCCCAGGCCAGCCGCAAGGGGTGGCCCTACTCTCCACGAGGCGGTCGTGCCGCTGGTGGAGCGGTCGTCTATAGTAGGGCCATCCCTTGCGGCTGGCCTGCGTCGCGCTCGCACTGGCTTCAGTTAACGCTTATGTGACATGGCCCCACGCTCAGATGCTTCCCCTTCGCTGCACTCAGGGCTAACGGCTCTTTGCCGCTCAGTATGACACGTTGGGGCCAGTTTTTCATGACATGCAAGCATATTCTCATCAAAATTTTACAACAATCCTGTCTAGTGGTCTAGATGACTTGACAAATTCAAAGAGACAGGGTACAGTTGTGTACAGAGATTATCTGGAAGGATTGGTACATACAATAGCAGGTATATACCATGATACCAGTGTGACGATAGAGGTATCTGTTGCCAGAAAGGAGGGTGAGCCGGAAACAGGAGAACGCTGGTGTCCCGGTCATCGGCAATCGGCAGAGGGAAGGATGCCAGTACGTGTATAGACCCATTGCTTGACAGGCAAAAAACCCGGCGGAGCGTTCCGCACCTCTTCGGAATTCTTTTTGTAAGCATGTCGTCCTGTAGCAACAGGCGTTGACAGACAATCGTAGCGCATACCTGGCAGGGTGAGCGCCCGCACCGCTCATACTCTTCTCAGCTACGGCAGTCGATTGGATCGCTACTATCGACTATTTTGCGGGATTCGTGAAAGAATTCACAATCCGATGTTAGGAGGTTTCGTATGGCTCCCAACACACTGTCTTCGGTCCCTCCGAAGGCCAGAGCCTTTGCCGTCCTGTCTACCCTCCTGGTCATTCTCGTGCTTGCGCTCGCGGCCTGTGGCGGCAACGGGCAGAGCAGCACTACCACCAGTCAGAAGCACATTCTCACCATTGGCGCGCAGGTCGGCTCAGACTTCACCAGGGCGTTTAGCCCGTATAACACCAGCCCCGACTCCGGCATTCAGGGTATGGTCTACGAAACCCTGTACTTCTTCGACAGGGCCAATGGCACGACCACCCCCTGGCTGGCAACCAGCTACCAGTACAACAGCGACTCCACGCAGTTGACCTTCACCATCCGTCAGGGCGTCAAGTGGTCGGATGGACAGCCGTTCAGCGCCAACGATGTCGCATTCACCTTCAACATGCTCAAGCAGTACCCGGCAGCCGATATCAACGGGCTGTGGAACTACCTCACCAGCGTCACTGCGCCGGACGCCAATACGGTAACCATGACCTTCAAAAAGGCCTATCCGCCGCTGCTGTGGTACATCGCCGGTCAGACCTACATCGTTCCGCAGCACATCTTCGCCAGCGCCGGTGATCCTACCAGGTTCGCCGATGATCCTCCCATCGGCACCGGCCCGTTCAAGCTGACGAAGTTCTCGCCTTCGCTGCTCATCTATGACCGCAACCCTGGCTACTGGCAGGCGGACAGGGTGAAGGTCGACGAGTTGCAGTACCCGTCGGTGAAGGACAACAACACGCTGCAACTGAAGTTGATGGCCGGTCAGATCGACTGGGGCAGCTTCTTCGCGCCCGACCTGAACAACACCTTTGTGGCGAAAGACCCGGCCCACAACCACTACTGGATGGCCCCGACCGACATGTTCACGCTCTATGTGAACCTGACGAAGTACCCGTTCAACCTGGTGAGTGTGCGTCAGGCCATCAGCGCCGCGCTTGACCGCCAGCAGATGGCGAACCAGGCCGAAAGCGGCTATGTCGCGCCGGCCAGCACAACCGGGCTGATCCTGCCCAACCAGAAGAACTACCTCGACCCGGCCTACGCCAACACTCCCACCACGCCCAACGTTGCTCAGGCCCAGCAGTTGCTGCAAAGCGCCGGTTTCACAAAGGGTTCGGATGGCGTCTTTGCCGACAAGAACGGCAAGAAGCTGGCTTTCGGGCTGGATGTCGTCTCCGGTTGGACGGACTGGGAGACGATGGCCCAGATCATCAAGCAGAACCTGGATAGCGTCGGCTTCAACATCACCATCAACGACATCTCGTTCAATGCCTATGCTACAGCGCGCGCTAACGCCGGTTTCGACCTGCTGATCGGCGGCCTCTTCGGTGGCCCGTCGCCGTTCTACCTGTACAACACGCATCTGAACAGCGCGAATCTCTCTCCCAACGGCTACAACTGGGGCCGGTGGAAGGATCCGACGACAGATAAGCTGTTGCAGGAGTACGCCACCACCACCGATCCCAATGTGCAGATGCAGGCCATTCAGGGCATTGAGAAGATCTACGCCACCGAGTTGCCCAACATCCCACTGGTCAACGCGGCCTCCTGGTACGAGTACAGCACGAAGAACTTCACCGGCTGGCCCGACCAGAACAACCCGTACGCGGTTGGCGCCGCGTACTCCGCTCCTGACAACGTGGTGATTATCACACATCTGGTACCCGCGTAGCGCGTCCCATCAGCCGGCGGCTCTCCGCCAGCAGAGGGGATGGCAACCATTGCCATCCCCTTCTGTCAGCAAATGAGATATGATAAAACAAACCTGCGTGGATGCAGATGATGAGCGAGCGCGAAAAGCCTGTCTGTCAAAAGGGAGTTACGAGATGCGTCACATCCTCCGGCGTATTATTTTCTATCTTGTTGCCCTCTGGGCCTCGGTCACGCTCAACTTTTTCATTCCCCGGCTGGCTCCGGGCGACCCGGCGCAGGCGCTGCTGGGCCGTTTCGAGCGGCAGGGGCCGATCTCGCCAGCCGCGTTGAAGGCGTTGCAGGCGGCCTTTGGCATCGATACGCATGACCCGTTGTGGGTGCAGTACGTCAGCTATCTGCACAACCTGCTGACCGGCAATTTAGGGCTGTCATTCACCTACTACCCGACGGCGGTGAGCGATGTCATCTCACAGGATATTCGCTGGTCGCTGGTGCTGGGCAGCGTTGCCGTCGTGATCAGCTTCTCGCTGGGCTGTCTGATCGGCATTTTCATGGCCTGGCGGCGCGGCTCCATCTTCGACGCCACCATTTCGCCGCTGATGACCTTTATTTCAGCCATCCCCTATTTCTGGCTCGCCCTGATTATTCTCTACATCTTCGGCTTCCGCCTGGGCTGGTTCCCCTTCTCGGACGGCTATGACACCACGCTCGACATCGGCTGGACGCCCGCGTTTATCACCAGCGCCATCTACCACGCCATCCTGCCCGCGCTCACGCTCATCATCTCCTCGATCGCCGGCTGGATGCTGGTCATGCGCAACTCGATGATTACCACGCTCTCCGAAGACTATATCCTGATGGCGCAGGCCAAAGGCCTCTCTTCGCGCCGCATCATGTTCGCCTACGCGGCCCGCAACGCCATTTTGCCCAATGTAACGGGCTTCGCGCTGGCCATCGGCTTCGTCGTCAGCGGCCAGTTGCTGACCGAGATCGTCTTCTCCTATCCCGGCATCGGCTTCTCGCTGCTGCAGGCCGTGCAGGGGCAGGATTATCCCCTGCTGCAAGGCATTTTCCTGATTATCGCCGCAGCCGTCATGGGCGCCAACTTCCTGGCCGATCTGTTGTATGTCGTTCTCGACCCGCGCGTGCGCCTGGACAGGGGGGCTGAAGCATGAAAGATTTGCCACAGCAAGCGACACAGAGCAAAGACAGTTCGATGGTAAAACAGCCGGATATTGCCCTCAACGGCGGCTCTGCCACAATGTATGTCTCTCCAACCGGACTGCTATTGAATACGCCGCCGTACCTGCGCTTCTTCAACGGCCTGCGCAACCTCTGGATACGGATAACCATCAACAGGAAGGTGAGCCTGGGAGTCGGCATCGTCGGCTTTTTCGTACTGGTCGCCATCGTCGGGCCGTTGTTCATTCGCCAGGACCCCAACACGCTCTCCACGCTCTCCAATGCGGCCCCATCGTCAAAGCACCTGCTCGGCACGACCACCCTGGGACAGGATATCTTCAGCCAGCTCGTCGTGGGGACACGCACCTCCATCTTCTGGGGATTTCTGACCGGCTTTCTGGTAACGATGGTCTCCGTCGTTGTCGGTCTGATCGGCGGCTACTTCGGCGGCATCATCGACGAGATACTCTCGCTGCTCACCAACGTTTTTCTGGTGCTGCCCGCGCTGCCGCTGGCTATCGTGCTGGCCTCGTACTTCCCGCGCGGCCCGCTGACCATCTCGCTGGTGATTACCTTCACCAGCTGGGCATGGGGAGCGCGCGTGCTGCGCTCGCAGACGCTTTCGATGCGCAGCCGCGAGTTTGTGACGGCTGCTCGCGCCAGCGGAGAAAGCGTCTGGCGCATCATCTTTTTTGAGATTTTCCCCAACGAGATTTCGATTGTGGCCGCCAACTTTGTCAGCACCACGCTTTATGTTATCCTGGCGGAAGCTTCGCTGGAGTTTCTCGGCCTCGGCGATGCCACCACCGTCAGCTGGGGCAGCCTGTTCTACTGGGCGCAAAAGGACGACGCGCTTTTCCTGGGCATGTGGTGGTGGTTCGTGCCTCCCGGCCTCTGCATCGCCTTGCTGGGCGCGGGCCTCGCCCTCATCAACAACGGCATCGACGAAATCGCAGACCCACGCCTGCGCAGCGAACCAAAGCCGAAAGCTGATAGAAAAGGAAAAGTTATGAATTCTGCTTGATCGCCTCGGCGGCAATTTCAATCTTGATGTTGTCGTTGACCAGGAAGCCGCCGGTTTCCAGGGCCACATTCCAGTTCAGCCCGAAATCTTTGCGGTTGACTGTCGTCCTTGCCTCGAAGGCAACAACCTCCTGGCCCATTGGATTCTTGCCGCGCCCCGTGAGTTCTGTATCCAGCGTCACCTCACGGGTTACATCACGAATGGTCAGGTTACCGCTTACCTTTGCTCGATCGCTGCCCTCCGGCTCGACGCGGGTGCTTTTGAACGTCATCTTCGGGAATTTCTCGACCTCAAAGAAGTCCGCCGATTTCAGGTGATTGTCGCGATACTCCACGCCCGAATTGATCGTGCTGACATCGATCTCCACCTCGACCGAAGAGTTGGCCGGGTTGGCCTCGTCGAGAACAATGGTGCCTTGCACGCCGCCGAAACGTCCCCTGACGGTCGTAATCATCATATGTTTGGCGACAAACTCGACAAGGGTGTGATTCGGGTCAAGCTTCCAGACGGTCGCCGTCTGAGTTTGTGGCTGGCTCTGTTGTGTCATAGTATCTCCTCCATCAAAAATAGCTTGCACGGACTGAAGCATGGAAAGGGGGCTACTGCTCAGCTTTATTTTCCATATTTACTTCCCTTATGATAGTAAGTATAAACTGGTAAGTTGCTTCTGTCAAGAAGGTTGTTTCTAGCAGGAAAATATGGTATATTTGGGCTATGAATACATCTGACCTGTCGCAAACAACACAACAATCAGAGACCTGCGCCTCCCACCCTGTCGGGCGCGCATTACGCCTGCTCGGCGATAGCTGGACGCTCATCATCGTCTACTCGCTGCTCTCTGGCCCCAGGCGCTTCGGCGAACTGCTGGATGCGCTGGGCAGCGCCAGCCCCAGAACGCTCTCGCAGCGCCTCAAGATGCTGGAAGAGACCGGCTTTGTGCAACGCCAGGCATATCTCGAAATCCCGCCCCGCGTCGAATACCGCCTGACTGAAAAAGGCCAGGCCCTCGTCAACATCATGGAAGCCATCAAACAATTCGGCGAACGCTACCTCGCCGATGTCGAACCGCCCGCTGCCGCCCCCGATACGCCAGCATGTGAGTGAAAACCGGCCTGGACATGTCATGCCAGATGCCTCTCCATGTATATATGTCGCCATAGCAGCGCGTACTTTCACCAGGGTATCTTCCACTTCTGTCAGGGCCTTTTCCACTTCGGCAAATCTTTCTTCAGGGATTTCGTCAAAATAGTTTGCCATTGCATGAAACGTGAATAATGCCAGATAGAGAGGGTAATGCGCGTCATCGGTTCGTCGCATTAATTCGCCAAACTCACGTTGCTGTTCCAGTGTTGCCATGTTCTTTTCCCTTGCACGTGGCATATATGAGAAGAAATTGCAAAAATTTGGTAGTTACTTCTCACTATGGAGTATAGAGTAACTCAAACATCATAGTTCTGTCAAGGTATCTCTTCTGTTACAATCAACAAAAATATCGGTTGAAGGGGCTAAAATGCTACGTTTACGGGTCAAAGAAGTTGCCGAAAGTAAAGGAATAAGTATGAGTCGTTTGTCACGCCTCTCAGATGTATCATTTAACACAGTTAAAAATATCTGGAAACATCCAGAGGCGGGCATAAATGTTCATACCCTGCATCGTATCGCAAAGGCGTTAGAGGTTCCCATAGCCGATTTACTTGAGGAAATACCGGACAATCACGAATAAAGCAGTTTGTGGGGCCATGTCATGCTGCACAGCACGACATGACCCCACAAACTGCTTTATTCGTTATGGAATCACAGGAGCCTCATCCTCACTCTCCACCGCCTCCAGTTCGCCGGATTCGCGACGGTAGCGTTGGGCAAGGGGGATATCCTTCAGGAAGAAGGTGGCGAGGAGGGCCAGCAGGGAGAAGATGAGGACGGCGACGAAGCCGTGCTGGATGGCGAGAGCCAGCGAGAGGCGCAGAGCTTCGAAGACCTGAGCGAGCAGGTGTTGCACCTGTTGCATGGCCTGCGCCGCCGCCTGGGCCGCTATCTGGTTGTGCTGCGGGCCGGGCGGGACGTGCGCTGCCGCAGCAGCAGCCGCGTAATGCTTTGCCGTCTGCACCACCGTATCGCGATACTGCTGGTTGACCAGCACCTGCGGATTGGTGGCGAACTGGAAGCCCTGCGGCGTCAGTTGCTGCACCGTAGAGGCGGGCAGGCGCTTCACAATATCGCTGGAGAGGGTGGTATTCACGATGGTACCGACGATGGCAACGCCGAGGACGCTGCCAAGCTGGCCGAGGTAGCGCACCGCCGAGGTGCCTGTTCCCAGGCGCGAGCGCGGTAGAGCATTTTGCGCCGTCAGCGTGGTGATGGAGAAGAAGGTTCCCATGCCTACCCCGGCAATCACCATGAAGAGAATGGCCAGAAACAGGCCGGTGGAGGGTGTCAGGAAGGTGAGCAGGAAGACGCCAACGGTCATGATGAGCGCGCCGATGATGGCGACGAGCTGGTAGCGTTTGCGTATGGCAACCACCATACCGGCAAGCGCGGCGCCGACGACGGAACTCAGGGTGAGCGGCGTCGTGATGAACCCTGAATTGGAGGCCGATTCGCCCAGCACGCCCTGCAGGAAGAGCGGCATGTAGATCACTACCCCGACCAGCACCATCAGTTGCAGCAACGAAAGCAGCGCGGAGGCCGTGAAGACCTGGTTGCGGAAGAGGCTCAAGGGCAACACCGGCTCGGCGGCGTAGCGTTCGGCGATGAAGAACAGCGCGTAGAGGACGCCGGAAGCGACGAGGGTGCCGATGACCTGCGGCGAGTTCCAGGCATAGGTCGCATCGCCGCCCCATGTCAGGCCGAGCAGGAGGCAGACGGTGGCGGCAGCGGCCAGCGCGGCTCCCACGAAGTCGATGCGGCGAATGGCTGCCAGGCCGGTAAAGCGGCTACCGCGCTCAGAGATGCTGGTGGGCAGGTAGATGAGCAGCGCGGCCAGCGCGAGGACGCCAATGGGCAGGTTGATATAGAACACCCAGCGCCAGCGCGTCGAATCGACGACCAGGCTGCCCAGCAGGGGACCGTGATCGGTCAGCCAGCCGCCGAGGCTGGGGCCAACAACGCTGGAGAAGCCGTAGACGACGCCGAAGATGCCCTGCCACTTCGCGCGCTCGGCGGGCGGGAAGATGTCGCCGACGACGGTGAAGACCAGCGCGATGCCGATACCTGCGCCCAGACCCTGCAAAGCGCGAAAAGCGATAAACTCGTTCATACTCTGCGCCGCGCCGGAGAGGGCCGAGCCGAGCAGGAAGATGATGGTGCCGACGACCAGAAACCATTTGCGCCCGAACTGATCGGAGAGTTTTCCCACTGTGGGAACCATTGTCGTCGAAGCCAGCGTATAGGCGGTGACGGCCCACGTGTAGCGATCAAAGCCCTGCAACGAGGCGACGATGCGCGGCAACGCAGTGCCAACGACGGTCTGATCCAGCGCCTCCAGCAACAGGGTGAGCATCAGAGCTGCCAGCACGCTGAAAAGCGCAACGCCGTGCAGGCGGCGCTCTCCTCCCTGTGCGGCAGCTGCCTGAGAGGTTGAAGCTGTATTTTCCATAATGCGTTTCCTCCGCGCGGAGGCGACGCCACACGTGATATAATGACGTATAGCGGTCCTCCGCTCAATTGCGGCGCGTCCTCTGCCTCGGCCTGAGAAACGTTGGCAGAGGCATGCGCCCGATTGCTTTTCTGGCCCCTGCCCGTTGCAAGGGCCACGAGATTCCTGATTGAAGATCCCCACCCCACCAACCAGCCACATCCCACTGGCCAGCGGTCAGGGGTGGCCCCATAAGCATTAACTTAACGCCGCCCCAGGCCACCCGCACCCCACTGACCGGTCACATCCCCAGCCCTCCCGCACCCCACCAACCAGCCACATCCCACTGGCCACCCGCACCCCACTGGCCACCCGCAAGGGGTGGCCCTACTATACGCGAGGCTGCCGTGCCGCTTGCAGGGCGCTCGTCTAGAGGAGGGCCACCCCCATAGGCGTTCACTTCAGCCCGTGCGAGCGCCAGGGGTGGCCTTCAGTTAACGCCTATGAGGGCCACCCCTTGCCGGTGGCCTGGGGCGGCCTTCAGTTAACGCCTCTGGGGCCACCCCTGGCGGCTGGCCTGCTTCAGCGAACCGGGAATATCCCTTATGGAGTCTGCACTTTTTGTTCCAGCGCCGATGCTGCTTCAGCCAGCCCTTGCCCCGCCTTCTGAGCCTGAGCAAGCTCCTGTTCGCGCAGGCTCCTGGCCCAGTCCAGTTCCGCCTGCCACTGGCTGATCGAATGCTCCATCGTCTTCAGGATGTACGACAGCGTACTGGCATTCACGCGCGGAATGCCATGCGCAAGCTGCGGCGTCTCCTGTACCATCTCTTTTACCACCGCCTGATGACTCACCATGTCCTCCGCCTCATTTTGCTGGAAGAAGACGTGAGACTGGCAGTAATTGATGTAATGGTCGATCAGGCGCAGGCGCTCTGCTGGAGTGATGTGGCTAAAGGCGGTGACTTTGTAGAGAAACAGCCGCTGGTAATCGCCCGGATTCGAGCCGGTATCGTTCATCAAGATACGGAAGCGCAGTCGCCCGGCGTCCGTGATCCTGTAGATGCGCAATTGCCGATCTCGCTGCTCTGTCCCCTGCCCCGCGCCTTCTGCCTGCATATCGACGGCGATTAACCCGTTCTGCTCCAGCTTCGCCAGCAACGGATACAGCCGCCCATAGCTAATGCGCGCATACGGCCCGATGATGTCATTGATGATCTTGGCGATCAGATAGCCATGCGCCGGACCGTTCATCAATTGTGCCAGCACAATAAACTCATACATCGCTCTCCCTCCACCTTCCAGAAAACGTTCAAGCAGCACCTTTTGCTATATCACTATGATACATCATCCTGCTATATCAGAATATATATCACTGTGAAAATAATAACCAACGAAATAGTGGTTTGTCAAGGGGTTTCGGCAAAATTTTCTCTTTGATAAGAAAATTTCATCAATCTCATGATAATATTAGCCGATATGAAAGAGTTGCGTCAAGGATGTTAACGAAATTTGTCAGTAAGATGGTAACTTTATGCATGTGATGCTTCACCATTTTGAGCGGGAAAACCGGTTATGAAAAAGACCATCGGCTAACCGTTATCACTGGCAGAACTGAGCAGCAAACTGTGAAGAGCATCTCCATATAAAAGAGATACTATTCATAGCAAATAGAGTAGTTTCCTGTTATTCTCTTCTTTAGAATGAATTATTCATGATACGCACGCTAACGCATGTATTGATATTTTTCGCTAAAACAGCGGAGCTACAAAGGATTACTGACAGAGATATAATGTTAGCGGATACTTTTCAAAAGCGGATAGTGTACAGTAAGGAGGCAATGAGAGCGATGGCTGCTGTGAATGAAGCAATTATCAATCCCGATTTTCTGGCGCTGGGCATGGGCGGCACGAATATGATGTCCATGCTGTGGACGGTGGCAATGGGACGGCAGGCGGTGGGCGTCGAGATGCGCGGCGACCCCTTTCTCGGCGTGCATTGGAACATCCGCGAAGACTTCTATCACCAGCTAGGTCTGATCGATCAGCTGATGCTGGAACGATACGGCGAGGAGCGCATCCCGCGCCGAGGAAATGGGCGGCTATTTCGCCTCGCGGAGTGTTTTTACAGTTCAGAAACAGTCGCCGGAGATATTGTAG
>Ga0209810_1002575_pt1 | contig 21353 bp, 21 predicted proteins | sample Coa_R1_7_FD_187159 | JGI IMG/M metagenome (GOLD analysis project Ga0209810, IMG submission 187159) | Surface soil microbial communities from Centralia Pennsylvania, which are recovering from an underground coalmine fire - Coalmine... | ecosystem: Environmental > Terrestrial > Soil > Unclassified... | reverse complement strand
ACGCGTGCGTGAACGCGGCGGCCCTCGACAGTATCGCCCGTCTCCGCCCACTCGCCTTGCGTCCACATCAGGTAGGCGAGCCGCGGGCAATACGCGAACTCGTTCACCATCCGCGCGGGGATGAGCGGGGTGTCGCCGCTGACCGGCGGCGCGGGAAGGTGAAATTCGAGCTGGGTGTCAGTCATTGTGGCTGCTCCCCGAATCTCCGGCTTACCCCGCTACTTCGAACAGCCCGCCGCCGAAATGCCGGTCGCGGCCCAAGATCAAGGGGCCAGCTATCGCGGTGCGAAAGGTGAGCTGCGCACGGCCGAACAGGCCCAAACCCGGCTTTCCGAAGGTTTCAGCGACCTCGATCTGGGGCGGCGGGAAGCCTTCGCGAAGACATTCGGCGAGAATGTCTGCTTCAAGCACCGCAGCAGCATCGCGAAGCTTCGCATGCCGCGTGACGCGATAGGGCGTCACGCTCTTCCATATCGGCGATGGCCCGAAGAGCGGATCATCGGCCTGCTCGACGATCGTGGGAGCAAGAACAAGTTTCCCCGCAGGCCCCGCGCGCAATTCCTGGAAAGCAGCGACGGCATCCTCGAGCAATGGAAGATATTTTTCGCGCTCGGCCTTCGAAGCATCGCGGCGTGCAAGGATATGCGGCGCAATAATCAACAATCGTTTGTGCAGCGTATCGAATATGAATGCCAGATGCTCGTGCCGGCCCGGTCGCAGCGGCATTCCATCGGCCATGTGGCCAGTAAAGAAAGCGGGCAGCGTCTCGCGCCCGATTTTCTCCTGCACGCGCGCCATCACGGCGCGGCGCAAGGCGCGGGCAAGCGCAAGCGGCTCGGCCTGATCCGTCAATCCATCTGTGACGGCGAAAGCAAATATGCCTTCCGTGCGCCGGACCGGCGCCATCAAGCCGAGTCCCAGGTAGCGGCCATCACCGATGAGAAGCGGACCTTGGATGGCTTGCGCGAAAGCCACTTCCACGTGCCAGAACCGCTCCTTTACGAAGCGCGGCTCCTTCGCAAAGGCTTCCGCCCGCCGTCCTTTCCCCTCGAACGGCTCGCGCTGGACCTGGATCGCTTGTGCCGGCGTCTCGATGCTTGCGTGGCGCAGCGCCTGCCGCACGGCGCTCTCCGCAGCTGCATTTTCCTGTGCCCGTTCAGCGCCGCCCTTTGCTTCTTCGTACATCCGGTGAGGATCGATGCGGCGGCGCACGGCGCGCTCCGGCAGGACCGCGGCGGTGATGGTGCGCCAGAGGCGCGCCGGTGCTGCATCCTCCACGCCGTAATGCCCAAGCATCGTGCGGTCGCCGGCCGGGACCAGTTCGATGATTTCACCCGTCTCTTTATCGCTTCCGATCGCAAGGCCCGAAAATGCCCAGGCGACATCACCGGCGGCGATGGGACAATCCGGCGGGACCGTGACGAGCAAGCGCCGGATCGAGCGTTCGACTTGTGCATGGCCTATGGATGGCAGGGGCGAGATGCGGATGCGCCGCGCCTTGTCGGCTTCCACTGCATCGCGGCCGACAAAGATTTTTTCGATCCAGAGTTCGCGCTTCGGGTCTTCACGGCGCCAGGTGGAGCCTTTCAACCGCTCGGCGGCCAGATCCCGGATCGTTCCCGTCAGCGTGACAACCCGGTCGAGGGAACGGGGCGCGAAGGCATCGCCCTTTCTGATATCGAATAGAAGAAAGGTCGAAGGACTGTTATAGGGAACCTTGGCGAAGCGGGGCTTTGGCGCCTGGGAGAAGGTCTGCCCCACTTGCTTCGTTCGGGCGGGGTCCTTTTTTGTCGGTGCGGCCACCACGATAGGCGCAAAGCGGGCGGCGGCCTTTTCATGACGCTTGATCAAGCTGTCGAGCGATCCGGGGAATGGGCAGAGAAGCACGTTGCCCTGGCCGGCGCTCGCCGGCCGGTAGATCGCCCCGCCGTGTTTGCCGAGCCGCTCTTCGAGTTTCTCCGCATCTATGATCTCGCCCCACGCCCAAGCCATGTCGACGCCACGGCCGAGCTGATAGAGCCGCTCGGCCATTGCGCAGATCGTTATGGCGTGCTGCTCATGCTCCTCCCTGTGCTCGAACGGCCACGCATAGAGCAGCGGCACATGGGCATCGAACAGGAGGGGCTTGATGAGCTTGTCGGTCTTTTCCTTTCCGATGCGTTTGAGGGTTCCATTTGTGATGGTCATATCATTGTTGTTTGGAACATAGTTGGCGAAGCCCCTTGTCGCCCGAACCGAGGGGGCGGCGATGATAGGAGCTGATGCGCCTGACAGTTTTTCCAGCCAACGAAGAGCACCGGCATGCTTCTCCCCGACAGAACGACCCTGCGCCACGCCCGCAACCAAGGCCTGAAACAGCCGCGCCGGCGACGGCGGCCATTCCGGCCGGCCCGATGTATCGAGCCCGTGATAACGCCCGTCGTGAAAACGGACGGAAAGGAGAAGAGCGCGCTGCATGGAACTAAGCTGACGGGGTTTCGATCGCTTCGCTTCCAGTCTTTCGTTTTCCTTTCTTGCCGCCCTTTTGCTCATCAATCAGTTGGCGCGCCTTTTCTTTCTTAAAATGGAAGGTGCCGGGCGAACCGACCACGAATTTTTCGGCAGCAGACTTGGCATATTGAGCGGGATCAGCCCCAGCAAATTTCACTGGCTTGCGCTCGCCGGACCGATGTACTTCGTGCCAAAGAAATTGTGAATTTGGTACGAATGTTAGCAGGCAACCCTGCCGCAAGAAACCATCCTGAAGATCAGTCGCGGCCACGAGAGTCAACCCAAGAATGTATCGCCGTAGCTGTTGATGCCTTTCGTCTCCGAGCTTACGGAGCGCAATCAGATTGACAGTTACTTCTCGAATGATATCGCCCTTGGCGATAATCCCGCCAGGCATGCGCCTTTCGATATTTGGCCTACCTTCTCGATACTCCGGTATTTTGTCATTCGAGCTCCAGGTTGCTGGGGCATGTTGAAATCCAAGCGAAGATCGCGCGTCTTTCTCGGCCTTATCATCGTTGTGAGGTCCCAGCAGATCATCGGATGCAAAATCGACAGCCGGTAAATACGTTGCGGCACGGTGCAAAACGTCAATGTCCCACGCCCGGACGACAGCATTGATCAACCGTGGAAGCTTCGTGCCTTCTCCTCGCGAGTCCCATACCCCGAAAACCAGTGATGTCGGCGCAAGCTTTGCGAGGGGAGTTGGATCACCTCGGTCGTAGGATGCAAAAGCCTCTACCGCTTTGTCACCAAGGGTGTCTTCTGCAGACCGAATGAGCGCGTCGCCTAGACGATGACCGACATCCAGCAGCGAAACTGATTTCGTGTTACCTAGCTGTATATTGATCTGCGGCACGAGATGCGCGAGATCGGCCCGCTTGAAGATCGGCTCCATGCGGTTAGCCTGACTGCCGACGCTATCGATGGTAACGACCTTGGTACCGTCCGAGAGTTCGTCGATGTTGTAGCCGATGTCCGCATAGGTCGGCGGGAAGATCACCCCGCCCTCGCCTTCCACCGGGATGAGCTTTTGCTTCAGGTGCAGCGCGACCGGTCCCTGCGGGTTGTCGGCCCAATCATTGATGATGTCGTGGGTCAGCGTGATCGGCTCTGTCATGACTGGATCTCCCGTTCGGCAAAGGTGACGATCTTGTTCTTGCCCGAGGAGTCGAGCAGGAACCGGAAGCGATGCATGGGCAGCGCGGGAATGGCGCCAATGAGCGCGACGCGTGCAAGGCAGGGCGAAAGGGGGACTCCCCATGCAGCGTAACGAACCTGCCGGTCGTCGGAAACGACGGGCCGAGCATGCTCAAGCCCCCAAGCCGCGAGAAATTCAACCACAGGGGAAGCGGCAACTTGATGCTTCTGGTCATTCGGCGAATAGCCGGCGTCAATAGCCGTCCAGGCCCCGCGCGGATCAAAGTTGAAGCTGCCGCCCATCGGGGTGAGCACGTCGAACGGCTCCTTGATCAGGAGCGCGCGTGCTTCTTCCCATAATTGCGCGATACCCTTTGTCTTGGCGTCTCCGGCCTGCCCATGCCGCTTCTGGCTCTTGGACGGCTTTTTTCGCACGCCCTTCAACATCGCGCGAGCGATCATGTCCGCGGAGCGGTTGCCGGAATAGAGCTTGAAACTCTCGCGGCCGGACTCGTCGGCCCAATGGCCAAGCTCGATGAGCGGGCGATTACCGCCGCCGAGGCGGATAGGCAGTGTCATCCGATCGCCCGCCTTTGCAAGAAACGTCTCGGTGAACTCGAGCCCGGACAGGCCTGCGCCGCCCTCGTCCGCCTCATCTTGATTGTCTTCTTCTCCCTCATCATCATCATCTTCTTCGCCGCGCTTCTTGCCCTTCTTGGGCGGAGGATCGGAATAGCCGATTGGCCCGAAGCGCCTGATTTCCGTCTCCGCAAGAAACGCCAATACGGCTCCGAACGGATTTTCATCGCCCTTAGCGGTTAGGCGGAATTGAGCCTGGCTCATATCGCTCCAATCAAATCCGCCCTCGGCGTCGCCGAGCAGCACGTCGGCGGCTTCGAGAAAGCCGAGGCAGGCGAACACCTGCCCAGGATTATGAAGATCGACGGGGATCGCATGCTCGGCCATCAGTCATCCTCCCCAGGCTTCGCGCTATCGCCCTTGTCGCCGGCGTGTTCCTCGTTCTTGCGCGAAGCTTGCTGGTCGGCGGCGCGCAAAAGCGCCTCCCACCACGCGAGGCCCCACGGCCCCCACCGCTTCTGAAGCCGCGCGAAACGTAATGCGACGTCTCGGGCGCGCCCTTGGAGCGCGGAGGGCGGCGCGTCCTCGCAGCCGTCCTTCGAGATGATGGGCCGAGCGAAGCCGTGATGTGCCGCGATCAGGTGCAGGACGAGATCGCGCCAGTCTTCCGGCAGATCGTCGATCCGCTTGCGGACATCCTGTGGCAGCCTCTTTGCCCAATCATGTTCGGGTTCAAAGACCGCGAGCGATCCGAATTCGTGCCGATACCCGTCCAGCCGGTCGGGAGGTCCCTCCGTCTTAGCGAGAGGGATGGACAGCCCAAACTTCTTGGCATCGCGGGACGCCTTGAATGCCTGCTGCCAAAGACGCGCACGCTTTCCCTCGTCGTGGACGAGCGCCGCAAGCGACAGCGCTTCAACGGCGGGATTGGGAAGACCGATTTCCACGGCAATGTCCCGCGCCTTCTGCTCGGCGCAGCTTTGATGCTCGGCAAGTTCCTGCGGTCGTGACACCGAGCGAGCATCCTCCAACTGTGCCGTACTTTTGTAATGTTCGACGAGGAGCCATTCATAAGGCTGACCTTCGGCATCGCGCTTCAAGACAAACTCGTGCTCGTAACGCCAATCGTCCTCTTTGTTCTCGTCAGTCTCCGATGTCACCCGCCGCACCCGGAACCCGGCGTCTTTGTTCCAGCCGTCGTCCGCATCCGCTGTCGGGAAAATATCGCCGCCCTTCGCGTCCAACATGCCGTCGTGCAGACCCCCGAAGCGCACATCGACGATGAGAGTCTTGTTGACGAGAGTCTTGTGAAAGTCGTCCTTCGCTCCGCCTTTGCGCGGCTCGGCCAATTCCTTGAGGGTAAAGCACCGCGCAAAGCTGCCGTCGGGCAAAAGGACAAAGATGACGACATCGTCGCCGTGCAGCGGCCCCGCCTTTGGTATGGCAAGTAGCGGCTCCCCTGGCACCGTGTCGGAAGGATCGGCGTCAGAAGTTTCTGCGACGGCACCAACTTGCTCTTGAGGGACGCTTGCTTTACGCTCGCGCAAATCCTTGGCACGAGCTTGCAGCCAGTCAGCCACGCGCCAGGTTTCCGTCTCGAGCTTTTCGCTCTCATGCGGCGGCGCCGCCTCGAAGAACGCTTCGATCTCTTTCGTCTCGGCCGAGCTTCGCGGCCAGTCGGCAACGCCTTCACGCACCGGCAAGTGGGTGCGCCAGATCACGGTGGTCTGAATGTCCTCATCGATCCAGCCGCGCAGCCACGGCGCAATTTCGGGGCGTCCGGTGTGCTGTTCGAGCGAAGTCATCGACCATGCATCGACCAACGCACGCGTCAGCGCCGGGCGTAGCGGTTCCGGTGTTGTCGCTTTTTCGATTTTTTTGCTGAGCGCGTCGTCGGTCTCGGCTCGCAACTTCAGCTTGCGTAAAGCACCGGGACTTGCATCTTTTCCATCGCCGCGCTCCGGAAGCTCTTTGAGCACTGCCAGCGAGCGATAGCCGACGACCGCGCGCATCTCCTGGGCCGTCGGGGCATCGGACTTCTTTGGCTTCGGCTCGTCGCCGTGAAGGACAACGATCTTCGCGTCTCCTTTGCCACGGCGATTTACTCTGCCGAGACGCTGCACCATCCGCTCCCAGGGAACGAGATCGCAAGCCATGTGGTCCGCATCGAGATCAATACCCACTTCGCCGGCGGACGTTGCGATCAGGAACGCCGGCTTTGCCGGTTGTGACGAGCCTGCAAGGAAACCGTGATTTTGCAGCCAAGCCCGCGCATTCTCTCGCTCCCTCATCCGGCGAGCGCCAACGAACAGCTCAACTTCTGCCTTTGGCTCGCCTCCTTTCGCATCGGGCTTGGAAAGCGAGTCGAGCTTTTCTTTCGTCTTTTCCCCGACCTCGCGGCTGTCGGCGTAGACAAGACACCGGACGGGCCTTTGCCCTTCCCCAGAAAAAACCCAGGCCCGCCGCGCCAGCGCCTCGGCGAGCGCATCCTTCTCGTCGCTGATCTTAACGAGGTTGAGGGTTTTCTTCGCGAACAGGCGTTCTTGAACGATCTGGTCAGATAGATCGTCTTCTTCGAGCGAGAAGACGTCTGCTGTGGCGTCGCCACTCGATACCGGCTGCGCGCGGCCGGTTGCCGACAGCGACAACAGGACGAACGGCGGAATTAGTCTGGCATTGCCACCGCAACGGACACCGAACTCTTTGGCTCCATTCGCGATGCGGCTAAGCAGAGCCTCGAACGGCGGGACGAGATGCGCTTCGTCCAGAACGACCAACGCATCCGCGCCTAGCAAGCCCGCTTGATAGGGGCGCATCTTGCGCGAGACGCCGTAACCGGAGAACAGCAATCGCGAGCCGATCATGTCGACCGTACCGACGACGATCGCCGGAACTGCGGGATCGTCGAGCCACTCCCGGTTGTCGACATACGCGCCGCGCAATGTGGAAATCGGAAGCCGCGCTTTGTTCAGGCCAAGCGAATCCTTCAGATGCTTGGCGTCGCTTTCCAAAGCATTACGAAGCTTTTCCGCCTCTTCCGTCGCCTGATCGACCACCGCCCGCCGATCGACGACATAGATAAGGCGTCGCGGGACGGCCTTGAGGATTTCTCCGTTGGCAAGGGCGCGGGCGGTCAACCAGATCGCCATCACCGAGGTCTTCCCGAGGCCGGTCGGAAGATCGAGCGCCTGCGGGATCGCTCCATCCTTGAACTGATCGAACAGCCGCTGCTGCCACCGCATCGGCGCATAGCCGGTCAGGCGGAAAAAATTCTTAGAGAATGATGTTAGGTCCGAACTCATCCTCGCGACGCGCCAGAGTCTGTTTGGGAATTTTGCGCCAATCGTTTCGCGGCAGGAAATCGCTTGCCGGATAGGATCTCTGAGATGCGGCCCTGATTCACGTCGAATGCGGCCGCGATCTTGTGCTGAGCCTCGCCAGCAGACCGGCGATGCCAAATCTCGATCGCGTCGTGCAATGTCAAATGGCGAGAAACTGCATTTGTTCGCATCGGTAGCAGGTTCCCTTCTGTTCAGGTTGAGCTAGAGTACTCCCCCGCTTGAACTGTCCGTCTATTAGCCGCACATAATAGCCAAGTTCAAGGTGCGCCTCAAGGTATACGGCATGTCTCGGAAAACCACCGCGGCAACGCGAGACGAGCGGCTGGAAGCGCGGATCTCGCGCGATCAGAAGGCGCTGTTCCAGGCACCGCCGAGTTGCAGGGGCGCACGCTGACGGATTTGGTGATCGCTAGCGTGCATGAGGCGGCCGTGCGCGTGATCGAGGAAACGCAGACGATCCGGCTGAGCGCCAGAGACAGCCGGGCGTTCGCCGAGGCGCTGCTCAATCCGCGACAGCCCAACGCCCGGCTCAGGGCGGCCGCGCAGCGATACCTCAAGCTGACCGGTGCCTGAGTGGGCGCAGCCGCGCCGGCACTGAGCATCGAACCCCTATCGGACCGGCACGATCGACAGAGCTTCGCCAGCGGCGTCGAGCCGCTGGACATGCATCTGCGGCGGCAGGCGGGGCAGGACACACGGCGACGCGTGGCCTCGTGCTTCGTGCTAATCACCGATGGCGACCGCCCGCATGTGGATTGCGCATCGCCCATCCAACAATCTTCCTGGTGAAACGATCGAGCACGGCACCCAGATAGAGCCAGCTTTCGGGCGGAAAAGGGGGAGCAGAAGCAGGCGATCGGCCGCTCGAGAGGAGGGCGCAACACGAAGATTCATGCACTCGCAGATGCTAAAAGACGCCTTCTTGCCATCCTGTTGACCGGAGGCGAGGCGCATGACTGCCCAGTGGCCGGCCACCTTGTCCGCAAAGTGAAACCCTTGAAACACATGCTTGGCGATAAGGCCTACGATAGAGCTGAATTGCGCGACGAGTTGCAGGAACGTGGAACCAAGCCAATCATTCCCAACCGGAGCTGCAGAAAACAGCCGTTCAACTTTAACAGGCGCCTTTACAAGGCGCGATGGCTCATTGAGAGCGCCTTCAACAGGTTGAAGGACTTCAGGTGCATCGCAACGCACTATGACAGACTGGTACGCAACTACCGGCCTGTGTCTGTCTCGCCGCCGTTCTGGTATGGTGGATTTAATGATTCTGGACCCTAGGTCCGCGCCCGTGGGCGGGATCGCCGCCTACGTGTTGAGGCGCCGCGGCGATCCCGCCTGGCCTGCGTCGATCATGTTGCGCCAAGCCGCAGCCGTTCAGAGGAATCCCCAGTTTTCCAGAAATCTGCCTCAACGGCTGGCCGCTGCTTAGCAAAAGCTCCAAAGCCTTTCGCTTGAATTCATCCTAATATTGACGACATGACGTGCCCATAAAACACCTTCCTGCTCCGTTTGGAGCTTAGCAAAGATGTCCACCGTTTCGGAGGAGGGTCAACTCGTTACCATGGCTTAATGTGATCAAGTGGGAGTGACCGGAGTACCCTAATTGGCAGTCATTACCTGTATCGAAGATCTCCGGCGCTTGGCCCGCAGGCGTGTGCCGCGGATGTTCTATGAATACGTGGATTGCGGATCCTGGACCGGGAGCACGTACCGCGCCAACGAACGCGATGTCGCCGCAATTTGCTTTCGCCAGCGCGTGGCGGTCAATGTCGAGAACCGGTCGCTGCGGACGGCCATGATTGGGGAAGAGGTTACGATACCGGTTGCTCTGGCACCCATCGGACTGTGCGGCATGCAATGGCCCGCTGGCGAAATTCATGCGGCGCGCGCTGCCGAAAAATTCGGCGTGCCGTTTTGCCTCTCCACCATGAGCATCTGCTCGATCGAGGAGCTGACGGCCGCTACTGCCAAACCGTTCTGGTTCCAGCTCTATGTGATGCGTGACAGAGGCTTCGTCGAGCGCCTAATCGCTCGCGCGAAAGAGGCGAAATGTCCGGCCCTCATCGCTACGCTCGACCTTCCGTTTATGGGCCAGCGGCACAACGACATCCGCAATGGCCTGGCCGTTCCTCCGAGGCTTACAATCCCCAATCTCGTTGACCTTGCGAGGAGGCCCAGATGGTGCTTGGGGATGCTGAGGGCGCGGCGCTGGAGATTTGGCAACTTTGCAGGCCATGTGAAGGGGGTTAGCGATGCGATTTCGCTTCTTGCGTGGATCGCCGGGAAATTCGATCCGAGCGTCACTTGGGATGATATCGCTTGGATACGCCGCTTGTGGCCTGGCAAACTCGTGCTGAAGGGCATTATGGATGCCGAAGATGCAAAGCGTGCCATTGAGACTGGCGCCGATGCAATCGTGGTCTCCAACCACGGCGGCCGGCAGCTCGATGGGGCGCCCTCGTCTATTTATGCGTTGCCAAGAATCGCCCAGGCTGTTGGCAGCCGGACAGAGATCTGGTTTGACGGCGGGATTAGGAGCGGACAGGATATTTTGAAGGCGCTTGCCCTCGGCGCGAAAGGGACGATGATTGGGCGCGCCTTTGTTTATGGATTAGGGGCTATGGGCGAAACAGGCGTGCGCCTCTGCCTCGATATTTTGGCAAATGAGCTCAGCGCGACGATGGCCCTTTGCGGGGTCACCAAAATCAGCCAGGTTGATTCCAGTGTTTTGGTTACTCCGCCGCGCGTTCAGATATTGAGTCCGGATGAGGTGCTGCCCCGCCGCGAGGCTGGCCATACCATCGCTCGTTGACGAGCGGAATTAACTTTGTTCTCGCTTTATGCTATGCCAATAAATCAGACTTCAGTGCCCTTGCCCCGGATCATATTTATGATGCCCGAGAAATCGGTGCTTCCCGCGCCCATTGCATTGTTAAGCGCAAAGAGCTGCGCTGCCGCGGTAGCAAGAGGCGCTGGAACACCGGCTTCGGCCGCTGTCTCCTGCGCGAGCTTTAGGTCTTTCAGCATCAGAGCCGCTCCTTCGCCGAGGGAGCAGCCGAAATCCCGTCTCTTTCGGCATTCACGCGTAAAGAATCTACGAGGTCGAAGCCGCGCACGCGGTAGCCTGCCCATGCAAGAGTGGCCGCGATCGGCCGCCCCATTTTGCCAAGGCCGATGAAGGCAATTCGGGCCATTCTATCCTCTGGGCATGGCGAATACCTTACTTTCGTTGTTGGCCCCGGCTCAAATTATCATGCTCGGCTCATCTTCGCTGCTCTCTCACGAGCCCTCCACCTCGAGCGCGGGCGCTTTCGCCTCAAACTCGTCTCGAATATCTTCAATTGTCGGCAAACGCAGCGCCCACGATTCGGCGTCCACTTTCTTCGCCGCGGCTGACGTGAGATCGCGCTCAAAATTGAGCACAAGTTCACTCGCCGACCTATACCGGCGGTAGCGGCCAATCTCCGATCGAGCGGCCGTTTGCACATGTTCGAGCTTTTTCCGTTCGCCATCGAAGCGCCCATCGGGCTTTGCCTTCATCACCGGCTCAAATGCGCGCTCAATCACAAAGTCGAGCAGTTGTTTCTTAGCGCCGGATGCCATGACCTTTTGCTCGCCGCCTGACGATTTAGATATGCCAAAACCCTGTTTAAATATGCCAAGCCCTGTGGGGATGAGCGCGGCTTCTTGCTTGCCTTGGCAAAGATGAGGCCGTTTGACGATCGCCCGTATTGGCCCCTCCGTTAGCCATAACTGCCTGCAGGCCGCAAGAGTTCTGAGCGAAGCGGGCCGGCCGCGCCGGAAATGGACCAAGTGCGGCGGCCTGGGGCTCGTGAGCTCGGCAGATTAGACCGCCGCCTCTTCACGGGCGTTTTTCAAGTGGGCGCATCGCGCCCTGATCGCGCGCCGCGAGCATGGCCGAGATCAATCTTGCTTTTGGCGCCCGTTTGGGCGATATAGGTTGCGCTGGTTTCGGCTGGTCCGGATGCGGGTGTAGCTCAGGGGTAGAGCACAACCTTGCCAAGGTTGGGGTCGAGGGTTCGAATCCCTTCGCCCGCTCCAAACTATCTCAAATATATCAGCGCGTTATCGGGAGCCGTCGAGCCCCCGATCTGCTTCCAAGTCGGCCATCGACGCTCAATGGAAGTGCAATGGAAGCCATTGATGGGAAATCGCTGGATACCGTGGCGTAGCGTCGAGCACCATGGTTTGCTGAGAACTGGATAGGATGAATCGCGCATTGCCAAGTGAAGTGGACCCACGCAGCGGGACCAGCGGAAACTGGTTTCTCAGTTGGAAGCTTGACCGCTCCTTCTTCCTTTATCATGCGGCCAAGGGCGGTGTCTGCTTTTGTCGCTGTGGACCTGTGGGCAGCGCGCATGCCTTGTCCATCATGTCCACGGCCCTCGCGCCCGCGATTTTCTCGCGCCAGAGCGGCATCGGCGCACGATAGCCGGGCGCTTGGTGTAGGCGCCGCTCATTGTAGAACTCCATCCAGGCCGCAATGCCGAGCCTTGCCTCCAGACCGTCGTCATAGCCTTTGAGATAGACGTCCTCGTGTTTCAACGATCGCCAGAGCCGCTCGATGAACACATTATCCATCCAGCGGCCGCGCCCGTCCATGGAGATCGCAACATCATGGGCCGCGAGCGCGCCGGTAAAGGCGGCGGACGTAAATTGCAAGCCCTGATCGGTGTTGAAAATATCCGGCTTGCCGAATTTCGCGAAAGCCTCCTCCAGCGCCGCGAGACAGAAGGATGTGTCCATCGTGTTGGAGAGACGCCACGAAAGAGCCGCCCGCGAAGCCCAGTCAATGATCGCCACGAGATAAAGAAAGCCGCAGCCGATCGGAATATAGGTGATGTCGGCGGCCCACACATGGTTTGCCCGTTCGATCGGCACATTGCGCAAGAGGTAGCGATAAATCTTGTGGCCGGGCGCTGGCTTGCTCGTCTTGGGCTTCGGACCGAGTGCAGCTACGCCGATCTTGCGCATGAGCCGCTGCACGCGCTTGGATTGACGCCCGAGCCGTCCTCGCGCAGCATCTTCGTGATCCGGCGCGAGCCGACAAAAAGGCCAGGCGGTAAAAAGCTCATCGATGCGGCGGATCAGCGCGGCGCCGGTGTCATTGGACGGCTTTCGCGCCCGGCAGACACCGGAGCGCGGAAGGCCGACGAGCGCGCATTGCCGCCGCATCGACAGCGTCTTGCCGGCACGATCGAGCATCTCTTGGCGGTCCGGCGCGCTCATCTTTCGGACCCCCTGGCTAAAAAATTGCGCTCCACCGTGAGTTGCCCGATCTTAGCGTGCTGCTTCTCGATCTCGCGCTCATGGCCGGCCTCGGCATCCCGGTCGGCGCCCGCGTCGAAAGCGCCGCTCGCGTGTTCGAGTAGCTGGTTCTTCCAGGCATAAATCTGGTTCGGGTGAACCTCATGGCGCTGCGCCAAATCGGCGGCCGTTGCTGTTTCACGCACAGCATCCAAGGCGATTCTCGCCTTGAGGGCCGCATCAATCCTGCGTCTCGTCTTCTTCGTCATGATTCGCTCCGTCTAGCAAACGGAGCGGCCGTTCTCCAACTTAACCGCCTGTTCCAAAATCAGAGTCCATTTCAGTCTGCAAAAGATTCGCTTGAAATTCGATCACCGAAATGTTGGCGCCCCCTGATCGCATGGACGATGACCCATGGAAAGAAGCCTGCCGGCGTGAAGACGTTTTGCGCGGCTTTGTCGAGCGCTTTCCCGACAGATCGCCCTTGTATCGACACGGATCCTTCTGAGAATGAGCGTGCGCTCGGGTCGCAAATGGGGGCCATCGCCGCTTTGGCCCGAACGATCGCCAGATCGAAATTCAGAGCCGGGCGACGGAACAATTCGGCCAGATTCGTTAGCTTACGGCATATATTTTGCTTGTAACAAGTAGAACGTCTTACAGGTGCTTTGACGAAGATTATTCGCACGAGAACTTATCTCAGGGCGTTGATCCAGACGAAGCGGTTTGCCCAACTCAAGGTCTTCGGCCGGCACCAATCGTTCCGTGAACGGAACATGACAAAGCCACCCCTCCCGTCTACAGGAGCGCCTATAACAAAGATTTAATTAACTGGGTCACGCGTGCTCCACCAGTGCTCGCCAATCGTGAGCCGATGCATAAAATTGGTCCGAATTTGATTTGAGGGACGATTTCTGAATGCGTAGCCGTAACGGTTTGCCTTGGGTTCCCGACATTTCTTGAGTAGCTTTTGATGAACGCGAACGTCGAATTGGCCACCGTGATTCACGCCTTGAAGGTTGCGGAGCATCGTAGTTTCCGCCGCGCCACGGAGGCGCTTGGCATTTGCCAATCCAGTATCAAGCCTGTTCGGAAACTAGAAAACATGTTAGGTGTCGATCTGTTCGACCAGTATCATGCCGGGGTCAAAGTGACCAATGCCGGCCGTCAATTTTTCGAGCACATCAAGATGGCGCTCGATCATCTCGACTCGGCAGTGTCATCGGCCGGCATGGCCGGACGAGTCGAGAACGGCAGCTTGAAGACCGGCATTTTTTCGTCACTGGCCTCGGGATTTTTGCCGGAGCTGCTGCGCTGCTATTTGGCCAGGCATCCAGGGATTGACATCGGCATCGTCGAAGCGCCGCCCAGCGAAAATCTGGCGCGGCTTCGCGCGGAAGAACTCGATATTGTCTTCATCATTGGCGAGCCGCTCCTTCGTCCAATCCCGCGTCCTCCTCGTCTGGGAGCGGGGGGTGCCGCGCACGAGCATCGGCTGCTCCCGATAAAGGTCGGGATAAAGTGTTTTCAGATTGGAGATTTTTGGAAGGTCATAGACTTCAATGTAGGTACTGTCCGGATGAAGCGTAGCGTAATCCTGATGATAGGATTCAGCCGGATAAAATGCCTGCAGTGGCTCCACTTTGGCCACGATCCGGCCGGGGAAACATGCGCCTGGTCGAGTTCGGCGATGTAGGCTGCGGCGACACCTTGCTGTGCGTCGTCCACGGCAAAAATCTCGGACCTCTATTGGGTGCCTTCGTCGGGCCCCTTGCCGGTTCAACTGCGCCGTGTCGTGGGCCACGGAAGAATAGATTTGCAGCAGGTGGCCGAAGGAGATCTCCTTAGGGTCGAAAGTGATCTCTACCGCTTCGGTGTGGCCGGTTCGGCCCGAGCTGACCTGCCTGTTGCTGTCATCACACGAAGCGTAATCACGGCGGCAACAAAAACGACCGTAAACAGGATTTTGAAGACCATATTCATTCTTGGATCTCCATGGCCCAGAACCCGCTCCTCCTTGGGTGGCAAGACAAGCGCAAAGGCACAAGTGACAGAATCGCCGAAGTGAGCGGATCGATAAAGGATGGAATGGCTATATGTTCGATAGCGGTGCGCCATCTTGCCGAAGGAAGTACCGAAGGCGCAAAGATGGAACTGCTAACACGCCCTCAGTGCATCGACGATGACATCAATCGCCATTCGCTTCCTGTAGTCCGGATCTACAAAGCGGGCCCGGATGATCGAATCGCGGCCGACGACAAAGGTCGCTGGAATGGGCAATATCCAAGCATCATTACCCTGATAAGGGGTAATATCCCAACCGGCCTTTGTCATCTGCTTCTGCATCTCGAGTCCGACGAAAATCGCGAGATTGAGCGAAAGCGCGTAGCCATTGTCGACGTCTGTCAAGACCGGAAACGGCTTTGCCGCGGCATCCGATTTCAGCGCAGTTGCGAATTGTTGCAGGTCTGGCGTTATGGCGACAATCTGACCGCCGGTGGGCTCGACTTCGCATTGCGCTTGGGCCAGCGCATTTGTATTGAGGCGGCAATAGGGGCACCAGTGCCCGCGATGGAAGGATAGCGCCACCGGCCCTTTGGAGAGCAGCTCTTCGAGGCTGACAAGATGCCCTTGATCATTGGGCAGCATGAAGGGCGGCATAGGCTCGCCAACCACGGGAGCTGTGCTGCCAGAGCCGCTGAGAGTGAGCCGCGTGATCAACCGGTCTACCGCTTCGGCAAAAGCGGGGCTTGCCAAGCGGACCGAGTCCGCGAAGGTCTCCAGACGGACGGCCAGGGGCGCGTCCAAATCACGCGCAGCCTGAAACGCCTCTTCGAGGATCTGAGAAAGCGTAAGCTCCTTCACGCCCTATCTCCAGCCGGCAGGCGCCGTGCACGAGCGCTCCGGCGAAACACTATATCACCGACAATATACTTCTTGTAAACTTGAACGGTCGGCACGACTTTGCATGACGCATGTGAGCCTTTGGAATCGCGCTTGAGCGCGGCACGGAGTACAAAATGCATCTGTGAGAACCCGCCATGGTTTGGGTCACTCGGCGTGCTCCTCGCAATAAGATGCTATAGTTGAGCGAGGAGGCTAGGGTTGGTACCCGAAATTTGTCGCTTAGGTACGACAAAACGGTTTCGCCGGTCGTCAAGGCGTCCATCAAAGCGGAGTCTGCCACAAGAGATGCCGGAGGCGGGATAAGAGTGCGGGTAGGCGGTGAGATGCAGAAAAGGACATTGGAGGCGGTCTTCCGTGACATTTGTTCGGTCGAAGGGCCGCTGAGGGAGCGACTCGAAGCGTTCAGCCAAGCCGTGCGCGAGCTCGGCCTGCCTTATGCCGAAGCCTATGACGATCTCGCCGCGCGCTTGAAAGCAAGTCAAGCCGGCGCCGCCGCGCCCGGGCCCGGGGACACCATGCCTCTTTTCGTTCTTCCGGACGCGAGTGGGCATCTCGTCGGCCTCTCGTCCCTATTGGAGGATGGCCCTGTGGTCATCAGCTTTAACCGGGGTCATTGGTGCGAATATGACGCAATCGAACTTTCGGCACTTCGCCAGGCGCTGAATGAAATCGCGTCCCACGGCGCCAAAGTCGTCTCAATCATGCCAGAGACCCAAGAGTTCATATCAAAGATATATACGGACCAAGAAACTTCCTTCACTCTACTATCGGATGTCGACAACAGCTATGCCCTGATCGTCGGCCTTGTGATCTGGCTTGGAGAGAAGGTTCGAAACCTTTACCTTGAACATGGGCTCCGTCTCGACCAGTATCAGGGCAGCGGCGCCTGGTTCGTGCCGATCCCGGCGACCTTCGTAGTCGGAACCGACGGCCGTATCGTGTCGCGCTACGTCGACCCGGATTTCCGCAAGCGCATGGAAATCAAAGACATCCTTGCGGCGCTCAAGGTTGCGAAATGCCGACATTGATGGGCGGCGTTGTGTTTGCGTCGCGTTTGTCAGAAACATGGGTTTGCCGATCGCGAATTCTCACGAGCTTGATTAGAACCGTTGTCGCCGAGTTAGATCTTGTTGGAATCAGGCCAACCTCATTCGGCTGTCCATCCCCCGTCGATCGGCAATGCGGCGCCGGTGATTGAGGCGCCAGCCCCAGTGCAAAGGAACACTGCCAAGCTGCCGATTTGCTCGGTTGTGACGAATTTTCGGGTCGGCTGGGCGTGCAGCAGCACATCTTTTATAACTTGCTCCTCGGTGAGGACGCGCGCCTTTGCTGTTTCGGGGATCTGGTTTTGAACCAAAGGCGTCAGCACATAGCCGGGACAGATCGCATTGACCGTGACTCTATGTTCGGCCGCCTCTAGCGCGACCGTTTTGGTCAAGCCCGCGACACCGTGCTTAGCCGCGACATAGGCCGATTTGAACGGCGAGGCCACCAGCGCATGGGCGGAAGCGATATTAATAATGCGGCCCCCAGTTGCGCGCCTTCATCTCCGCGATGACAGCGCGGATTGTATGAAATGCGGAGGAAAGGTTGATGGGCAATTATGGCATCCCATTTCGCGGGCGGAAAGGTCTCGATTGCTTCGACATGCTGGATGCCCGCATTGTTGACGAGTATGTCGACTTTGCCAAAGGCACTGCGTGCGGCGTCAACCATCCCCTCGATGTCGCCAGGCATTGACATATCGGCGGCAGAATAGACGGTCTTCACGCCAAAGGATTGTTCGATGTCCTTGCGGATCTGGCTGATCGCGGCGGCATCGCCAAAGCCGTTAAGCATGACATCGGCGCCCTCCCTTGCCAAGGCCTGGGCAATGCCAAGCCCGGTTACGATCGCAGCCCTGCCGGCAAGTTCGCCGGGAGCCGGATCGTTGGGTTTGGAATCGCTGATTGTACTCATGGAAGGCTCCTGTTGCTATCGGCGCCGGTGCTCTGCGGTTCGGGAGCTGGCGCGGCGCGAAACGTGACGCGAGGGTATTGACGCCTGATAGCAAGCGTACTGTGGCCAAGCGTGCGATTGAAATAGCATTTGCGGTATGGTTTGATAGCCATAGGCTATGGCCCGGGCTGATGACGGCCCGCCTGGCGGTCACAAGCCTTGCGCAGCGACGGCGGCACGAATGGAAATGCACCAGGTCCGGTACTTCCTTGCGGTGGCGCGCGTCCTGAATTTTACCCGCGCCGCCGAGGAGTGCAATGTCGCGCAGCCCTCCCTCACGCGTGCCATCAAGCAGCTGGAAGAAGAGTTCGGCCAAGAGCTCTTCCGGCGCGAGCGAAATCTCACCCACCTCACCGAATTTGGCCGGCGCATGACGCCCTTTCTGCAGCAATGCTATGACAGCGCCGCCGCTGCCAAGACTCTCGCCTCATCGCTGAAAAAAGGCGCGGTCTCGCCGTTGACGCTCGCCATTTCGAGCTCGCTCAGCCTGTCGCTGATCCTTTCGCAACTTACTGAACTGAGCAGGGCGTTTGATGGCTTGGAGCTGCGCCTTCTGCGCGGGGCCAGCGGTGACGTTATCGAATATCTCAAAAAAGGCGAAGCGGACATGGCGCTTGCCGGTCCATTGGGCGAGTCCTGGGACCGGCTGGAGTCCTGGCCACTCTTTACCGAGCGTGTCCATGTCGCCGTCAGCAAGATACATCGATTTGCGAGCAGCAAGGCGATCGAGGCCAAGGACTTAGCGGGAGAACGCGTGATTATCCGGACCTATTGTGAAACAAGCCAAGAGTTCGCCAATTTTTTGGACTCTCAGCAGGTGCGACCCAAGGTCTCGCACAGAATGGTATCCGAACGAGACTATCTGTTTCTGCTTGAGGCGAATCTGGGCGTAGGTCTTATGCCCGAAAGCACGGTGCGGTCGAATCTGGTCACATGCGTCCCGGTCAAGGGGCTCGACCTCAGCCGAACCATCTCCGTTTATGCCGTCGCCGGGAGGCAGAGGCCGCTGGCGGCCAGCACACTCATAAAACTCCTCCGGGCAGGCAACTGGCCTGCCCAAATCGGCAAGTCCTCGCAATCGCGAGGCGCAGCCGCCTGAAGGGAGCGGAGTTTGCGTTCCGTTCCTTGCCGCCGGAACCTTCGTCCGCTCTAAAGAGCGCTAACAATTCCGCGAAATGATAGCGAGCGGCTATCAACTCAAGAGCCAATCTGTATTTCAACTTGAGGCAGAGCTTCTCCATCCTCCGGCTTGAAGCGTCACGCGCCTGCGGCGTGAGTTTGTCTAATGGAGGAGTCCATGTTGAACCGTTTCAGCGTTGCGATTTGCGTTCTTGCGATTGCGGCGGAGATCGGACTGCCCCGGACGAACGAGACTTTTGCCGCCGCATTACCCGCTGCCAACGGCGTCGTGAAGGTCAAAAGCAACTACGGATTTGATGAGACGATCACTCGCCTCAAAGCAGACATCGCGAAGAAGGGCATCATGTTCTTCACCGCGATCGACCAGGCGCGGCTTGCCGCAGGCGCGGGGATAGAGCTTCGCCCTTCGACGCTTTTGATCTTTGGTAATCCCCCGCTCGGAATTCAGTTTCTGACTTCGAACCCAGAGGCTGGGCTCGATTGGCCTGTTCGGCTGCTGGTGACAGAGGATGCGAAGGGTCAGGTTTGGGCGGTCTATTCGGACTTTGGGTGGGTTGCGCGCCGCCACCACATAAAGGACCGGGACGCCGCATTCAAAATGGCCTCGGAGGTCATTTCGTCAATTACCTCGAGCGTGGCGTCGAGATAGATCTCGTGACGATTTTGGAGGGTTCCAGATGACCCAAGCGCATTCTCTCGACGGTAACGGGAAGGCCGGGAGCCTCGCGAAAAATGACGGCGCCGCGCGGCCGGATGTCTCCGGTTTCGGCCAGATTGTCATGGTGCTGCAGGGCGGCGGCGCGCTCGGCGCCTATCAGGCGGGCGTCTATCAGGCGCTGCATGAAGCCGGAATTGAACCTAATTGGCTCATTGGTACATCGATCGGCGCCATTAACGCCAGCCTCATCGCCGGCAATGCGCCAGACCAGCGGCTGGAAAAACTCGAGGAATTTTGGAATCGCGTGGCAAACAACCCGGCGCTCGAAGCTGTGGCTTGCGTTCCCGGGATCGGCCGCCTCTGTTCGAATTGGATGACCTTGACGAGCGGAATACCAGGCTTCTTCACGCCAAATCCGCTCGCATTCTTTGGACTTGATGTCCCATTGCCGGTTGATGGGGCGGGCTATTACTCCACAAAGCCGCTCGAAGCGACCTTGTCCAATCTTGTGGATTTCAACGGAATTAACGGTGGCCCAACGCGGCTCACCGTCGGCGCGGCAAACATTCAGACTGGCGAAATGCGCTATTTCGACAGCCGCGATACGAAGCTCACGGTTCGCCATGTCATGGCTTCGGGAGCGCTCCCGCCGGCGTTTCCGGCGGTGCGCATCGACGGCGAGCTTTACTGGGACGGCGGAGTCCTCTCAAACACTCCGGTTGAGGCGGTATTCGACGACAATCCTCGCCGCAATTCGTTGGTGTTTGCGATCCATATGTGGAATCCGGGCGGACCCGAGCCGGAGACAATCAGGGCTGTCCTGAACCGGCAGAAGGATGTTCAATATTCAAGCCGGGCGGTGAGCCACATCAGACGGCAAAAGCAAATTCACCGCTTGCGGCACATCATTGCCGAACTCGCCATGCGGCTGCCCGAGACCGAACGCCAGACAAACCTTGTGCGCGAAATGGCGAGCTATGGCTGCCTCACCCGCATGCATGTCGTCCGGCTTCTCGCGCCTGCGCTCGAAGGCGAGGACCACACCAAGGACATCGACTTCAGCCGCAAAGGTATCGGCTGCCGCTGGGCAGCCGGCTATGGAGACGCGTGCCGGGTGTTAGCGGAAGCTCCTTGGGAAGCAAAGGTCGATCCGGTCGAGGGCTTCTATCTTCACGAACGCAGGCCCGCGACCGCGCCGATGGGGTGAGCAGGGGGCGACGACGGTGCCCATCCGCCGTCGCATGGCAAATGTCGCTGGCGACTCGGTGTAGGGAGTCCATATTATGCAAATCTCTCGGCTGAATTGGGCTGCAAGCTTTATCGTTATCGCCTCTGCCGGTCCGGCCATTGCCGATGCCGATGTGAGCGCAGGGCAAGAAATCTATCTTGCGCAGTGCTCAGCCTGCCATTCTAATCAGGCCGGAGTGAACGGCATCGGCCCCTCGCTTGCGGGGGTGGCCGGACGCAAGGCGGGATCACTGCAAGGCTTCCATTTCACCCCGGCGCTGCAGGGCTCGGGACTTGCGTGGGACGCCGACACCTTCATCAAGTTTCTGGCGGACCCGGCCAAGATCGTGCCCGGCACGGCGATGACTGTAGTGGTGCCCGATGCCACAGGCCGCGCAAATCTTTTCGCTTATCTAGCAACGCTCAAGGACGCGATGGCCGAGACCACGCCAAGTGGGACTGCGGCGCCGGCGGCTCCGAAGATCACCGGTCCGAGCCAGGCCGAGCTCAGCGAGGCCGCTGCCAGCACCGAAAATTGGGTTTACGCCTCACACGACTATGCAGGGTCCCGCTTCGTCGATCTGAAACAAATCACTGCCGCT
>Ga0209810_1002574_pt1 | contig 21353 bp, 21 predicted proteins | sample Coa_R1_7_FD_187159 | JGI IMG/M metagenome (GOLD analysis project Ga0209810, IMG submission 187159) | Surface soil microbial communities from Centralia Pennsylvania, which are recovering from an underground coalmine fire - Coalmine... | ecosystem: Environmental > Terrestrial > Soil > Unclassified... | reverse complement strand
CAACAACTGGCGCTGCTCAGCCTTCTCAGTCAGATCGCTCTGGCCTTCACGCTGGCGATTCCCTTCAACATGATTTTTACCTTCGGCGAAGAGTTTGGCTGGCGCGGCTACCTGCTGCCGAAGCTCGCGCCGCTGGGGGGCGTGTGGGCTGCCATCATTACCGGCGTCATCTGGGGCCTGTGGCACGCGCCTGTGATCGTGTTGGATGGCTACAACTATCCCGGCAACCCGCTGCTGGGCGTGCTGATGATGGTCGTGTTCACCAGCGCCCTGGGCATCATCTTTGCCTGGTTCCGTTTCCGCTCTGGCAGCGTCTGGCCCTCTACGTTGTCACACGCGGCGATCAATGCGCAGGTCGGCTTCGGCCTTGTGTTTCTCTCGCCCGGCAACCCGTTCCTGCGTCCTCCGATTGGCCTGATCGGTCTCGTGCCCATGATTGTTTTCGCCATCTGGCTGATTGCCACGGGGCGTTTGCGCGTTGAACGGGCGCCGGTCGTCGAAAGCGCGAACGGAGGGCAGGCGGCAAGTTGACGAAACGTGATTTTACAATCAACATTTCCCCACGTTCGATTAAGAGAAATGCTTGAGTATCATTATGCAGGAGGCGTACAAAGCGATTGCCGACCCAACGCGACGGCGTATTCTGAAGTACCTGCGCGGCGGCGAGCGTACTGCCGGCGAACTGGCCGAACATGCAGGCGTGGGCCGAACCGCGCTTTCGCATCACCTGATGGTGCTGAAAATGGCCGATCTCGTGCGCGTTGAGCGGCGCGGCCAGTACCAGGTCTACTCGCTCAACACGACTGTCTTCCAGGACCTGCTGACCGAAATTCTGAGCTGGCTCGGCGGCATGGACGACCTTTCTGCTGAGGGCAAAGGTGAGAATGCACGAGAACGTGCGGGAAAGAGCGATGCGACGGATGCCGCGCAGGATGAAGATAGCGCCGGAGTGTGATCGATAACGGAGGAAAGAGATGGATGCAACCGAGCATGATGCCGATAAAATCACGCCCAGGCGACCGGCCTACGCGGGCGCGCAGCGGCTGGCATGGCTGATTATCGCGTTACAGATACTGATCTCGCTGGTGACGTACCCGTTTATGCCGGAGCGCGTGCCGTCTCACTGGGATATCTATGGACAGGTGGATGGCTACCTTCCCAGGCTGGCCAATGCCGTGCTGGTGCCTGCCATCAGCATCGGCCTCTATCTGCTGCTCTGGCTGCTGACACGCTATAGTCCTCGACTGGGCCAGCAAAGCCAGCGCGCAACGGCAGAGGTGACAAATCTGATCGTCGTGGGGATATTACTGTTCCTGCTCATTGTGCAGCTTGCGGTAGACGCCATTGCGCTGGGCGTGCCGCTCAGCATCCCGTTTGTCATCAGCCTGTGCATCTCGCTGCTCTTCATGTTCCTGGGCAACTACATGGGCAAGCTGCGCCGCAATTTCTGGGCCGGTTTCCGCACGCCCTGGACGCTTGCCAGCAACAACGTACCACAAAGACTACTTTTTGCGGGTTGACCGGGAGGGGATAGGCATTAATCCGGCTTTACTGGCCTTCGCAGCGTGAGTTAAGAGGCTCCGCGAGATCGTCACCAGATGGAGTTCTGTTTCCATATTATAGCAGGATTTGCAATACAGGAGAATAGGGTATGGACGCTTCTCACAATTCCGATGATAAAATAGCGCCGAAACCGGTGTTTCAACCTTCGGCCGACCTGCTGATCTGGGCGATCATCGCTATCCAGGTCATCGTTGCAGTGTATGGCTTTGTCGTTTTGCCTGACAGGGTGCCAATTCACTGGGGAGCAAATGGTGAAGTCAACGGATACGGTCCAAAGTGGGCGGGAACGTTCCTCTATCCGTTGATGAGCATAGGTATCTACGTCCTGGTACGCGGTTTAATGGCTGCTGGCCCGCGCCTGGGAGGGCGTGAGACTACGGCGGCGAACCTCAAGCTGGCGAAGCTGATAATGGTTGGTATTCTCCTGTTTATGCTCGTCGTCCAGCTCGCGACGACGGCGGCAGCCATGGGCATCAGCTTCGATATGAGCCTGGTGTCGACGTTGGCTATCTCGGTGCTTTTCATATTCTTAGGCAACTATATGGGCAAGATGCAGCGTAACTTCTGGATGGGCATACGGACGCCATGGACCATAACCAATGCGGTGGTATGGGAACGGACGCACCGGCTCGGCGGCTGGCTCTTCGTGGCCGTCGGCTTGATCGGTATCGTGTGCAGTTTTATTCCTGCATTGCGCCTATGGGCTGTGCCTGGTCTAATCATTGCCATCTGCATTTTTCTCTGCATTTATTCGTATGTCTGCTACCAGCAACAGACGCGCGGAGAGGATGAACCTCTCTCTCCGCCATTTCACGAGAGGAGCTAGTACACAGGGGGAGGGTCAGGAACCCTCCCCATATTGTTTGATCACCTGCTCGGCCCATTCTTTCGTCCGTTTCAACCACTCCTCAAAAGAGATTTCATTACGGTTGTAGGCACGGGTAATGAGGAGTAATTCAAGCGCACTGACCGGCTGCTGGCTATCGGTACCGGTCGTGGTGTGTTCCGTTGTCTGTTCATCCATGGCATTGCCTCTCAGTGGTGCATAGGACTGTCTTTGATGTTACTCTGCCCTCGATGATCCTATATACGCCGTTCTTTTTTGTAGAAGGGTCGTTGGGGTTGCACCTCCTCTTGCACAAAAGTATGCAGCATAACAAGGGTAAGAGGAAGCTCGCCTACTATCCGCGAAGTAGTCGTTTAGTAGTCGTTTGGCTGTATGCTTGTATTACCTCTTATGCCGCTTGATTCGAGGTAGTATCGTGTGTACAATCGGTAGCAGAAGTGATCACCAGCCCTCGCGATATGGGCAGAAGAAAGAGATGCGACTGTAATGAGCGAGAAGCGAGATCCGCAGAAGCAAATATGCCATGAACTAGAAGGATTGAACTGTGGGCAGCTTATTCGGCGGGCTCGGGAACTCCTTGGGCTCACGCAGGAGGGGCTAGCCAATGAAATTGGCGTTGTTAAAAATACTGTGGCTCGTTGGGAGAGGGATGTTCAAAAGGTGAGACCTTATTATCAGCAAAGGTTAGCTGAACTGTTTGGGCTGGAGGTGAGGGAACTGGGCTATCTCCAGGAGCCTACTGTGCTAGCGCAGGTCCCAGAATCAGAATTTCCCTGGAATGTCCCCTTCAGTCGCAATCCCTACTTTACAGGCTATGATGAGGTGATAGAGAACTTGCATCAGCGCCTGTCTGCAGAGAAAAATGGAGTTGCCATTGAGGCGATTAGCGGGATGGGAGGAATAGGCAAGACCCAATTGATGCTCGAGTACGCCTACCGCAAACGCGGTGGTTACCAGGCGGTGTTCTGGCTGCGGGCCGATAGGCAAGAGCAATTGGAAGAGGATCTCGCGCAGGCCGCGAAGGTACTTGGGGTTTCGGAGGCCAGAAAGCGGCGGCCTAATCACCAGTATCTCGTCAACGAGGTCAAGCAGTGGTTGCGAAAGCATCCTGGCTGGTTGCTGCTGCTCGATAACGTGGAGGAGGATGTCAAGGTGAAGGATTTACTTATGGGCATGCAACGTGGTCACGTCCTGCTGACGACGCGCTCACAGGCGGTTGCCGGACTGGCCTCCAATCTGCATCTAGACAAGATGCAGCCAGAGGAGGGAGCTCTCTTGCTCCTTCGTCGGGCACAGGTGCTTCCCCCGGGTGCATCCCTTGATACGCTCGCCGAAGCTCATCGCCGAGAAGCTCTGGAACTTTCCCTGCTGCTCGACGGTCTCCCGCTGGCCCTCGATCAAGCCGGGGCATATATCGAGGAGAACAAATGTAGCCTGTCGGATTACATCCAGTTATATTACAAGTGCCGGAAAGAACTCTTACAACGGCGAGGTCAGTACGAAAAGCTCTATACGGACTATAAGGAGCCGGTCGCAACCACCTGGTCGATCTCATTCAACTGGGTAGAACAACAGTGTCCTGCGGCTACCCAGTTGATGAATCTCTGCGCCTACCTGTATCCAGATGCGATCCCGGTAGACATATTGCTAGAGGCATTCTTCCCCACGACGGGCGAGACCAATCCCATCGTAGAGGATGTTCTGCATTTGAACCAGGCATGCGAGATAATGCTCAGGTATTCCCTGATCCGGCGCAACGCCAACAGGAATCTTATCTCGCTTCACCGGCTCGTACAGGCTGTGCTCCAGGATGGAATGGATGAATCGACGAAGCGTCTGTGGGTTGAGCAGACGGTGCGTTCTGTGGAAAAGGCTTTTTCATCTGCTCCTTGTGAGAGGATAGAACACTATATTCCGCAAGCCAGAGTTTGTGCAGACCTTATTGAGCAGTGGAATCTGGTGGGAGATGAGGCAACGCTGCTCCTTGAGCGTGTGGCGAGAGAGGTGTACAAGCGAGGATGGTACTTGCAGGCCCTGGCCCTGTTTCAGAGTGCTCATAGAGCGTCCAATGCCTCGCGGGGAAGTGATGATCTCCGTACCATTCAGCTACTGAGTGAGCTTGGTCGAGTGTATATAGAACTCGGCGGCTACAGAATGGCAATAGATCTCTATGTGCAGGCCAGAAAGGATTTTGAGCGTTTACTGGGAGTTGATCATCCTGCTGTGGTAGACTGCCTCAACAATCAAGCGCTGGCGGCGATGCGAGGAAAGTATTTGACCATGGCGACGCAGTTTTGTGGGCGAGCATGCGCATGGTATGCCGGGCTATCGGAACCGATTTACGCAGCGGAAAAGGCCATGACCTACTACATTACGGCGGAAATCGCTGCCCAGCTTGGGCCTGAAGGGGCTGTCCATGCCGAGGATTACTTCCTGGATGCGCACGATATTGCTATCCAGGCCTGGGGCAGAGGGAGTGCGAAATTTGCGGATATCATCGGGGGACTCGGGCGGTTCTATACGCGGTACCGCAAATTTGAGCAGGCCGAGCATCTACTTCGACAAGCACTGGAGATACGGCGGAGCATTTACGGACACGATCATCCACAGGTGGCGGACAGCCTGGGAGACCTGGCTGAACTTGCTCATTGTCAAGGTGACCTTGTAACAGCGGAGCAATTTTACGAACAGGCACTCGCGATTCGGCTTGAGAAACTGGGACTGTACCATCCTGAAATTTCGCACAGCTACCGAGCCCTGGCTGTGCTTGCATGGCATCAGGGGAAGAGTAATGAGGCGGAACAGCTGTATCGCTATGCGTTTACCTTCTATCAGTGGGAGAGAGGAACTGAAACTCCCGCTTATCTGAGCTTACTGGGTGAATGGGCTGATTTTTTGCGTGATAGGGGACGGGTGAAGGAAGCAGATGCCTGTGAGCAAGAGGTGACCACCACCACCAGGCTCATAGAAAAAAGAGGTGAAATCTTGTCAAATCTGATACCTAAAGATGAACCCGATCCTATTGTATGCTTTTTGCGATCGTTGGCGTTCCGACAAACCAGAGCCGTAGGTGACCGTGCTAGACGTACGGATTTACTTTGATGAGAAATCGATGAGATGATTCGATAGTCAGACTCTTTGTAGAGAACTCTTTAAGGTGGTGATGGTCATAATCGAGATTTTTATGTGACTCAGGCCGCATATCATTCAAGTCCCCTGTCTCAGTTGACATGGATCACTACAAGGAAATAGAGGGTAGTGTCCGGTCAGAGCTACTTCCCCTTCTTAACGATGGGGAACTCCCCTCCGGGTTATCCACAAGAGGCTTAGGCCAGGGCTGATCTGCTAACTTGAAAGGCTTGGCAGGGCCTGCTACAAAATCTGGGCGGAAACTTGCGGCTTATATGCCGACTACCTTCTCGTAAGAAAGTGTGCTGATCGAGTTCAGCCAGGGCAGTTTCAACAGCTGCTGACATCCAGAAATTGGTACGCGAGGTGCGCATACTTCAGACAGAACACCGCCCAGCAGGAGGAGGCCGTGAAGCGGTTCGCCAGCATCGAGAAACTCGATACAGCTATATTATACACTCTTGAGCTACTGTCAAGCGCGTCTGTGTTGCTCCTAGCCTTCGGACTGATTGCCAGTATGGCCAACGTGCTGACAGAAGGCTCTGTCCTTACCGATAACCTCGTTATGCAACGAGTATGGGCCTGGACGCAGTGTATTGCCATTGACGCGAGCGTGGCGGGAACCATTCTTCGCACCTTCCGTTACCGCGCCGAGGGTGAGCGCGTGAAGACCTGGCTCTATGGGTTGCTGTCAGCCCTGCTGCTGTTCACCGCTGCTATTGTGAGCAACATCGAAAGCATTCAGCAGACACTCAACATCACCCTGGAGCAGGCGTACGCACATGTATTTCTTCCTGTGGAAGCCCTCATCTGGATACGTTCCATTGCGATTGTACTACTTATTGTTGCTCATGCCTTACGCCACGTTCAACGTGAGCGCACCGAGGTGAAGCAGATAGCAGGACCCACACCGCTGGCTGCACCAGTCACGGTAACACCAGAACTGCTGGATGCGCTCCAGCTGTTGCTAGCACAGCACACCCCTACTACGAGCGCAGTTACACCGAATGCTTCGCCATCTTCAGAGGGCGAACAGGAAACCAATCAGGGCGAACAAGGGACGAACAGCGCTCAGGCAACCATAGGTGAGGGTGAGACCGAACAAGCCGCGAACAACTACGAACGAGTCAAAGCATACATGGCACACTATCCAGATGCAAAAGTGCGCGACGTTGCGGATGCGTTAGCTATCAGTGTCAGTACAGCGAACAAATGGATGAACCGAGTAAAGGGGAATTGTGAACGGGGCGAACAAACAGAGATAGCGAAACAACCGACCAACGGCAGAGTCCTGCCCCTGGAAGAGCCGCCTGCCCAGCAGGTGAGAGGAGAAGGACTATGAGTGAGCACGAATATGTCCCCCAGGCCAATTCTGCTGACGCAACGGATGAAAGGCCACTCACAGTTCCATCGGCACCAGCCAGAGCGCAGCCACTGATCCTCTATGATCTGGCGGCCATTGTTGGATCAGTCTACCAGCAGCGGATTACGCTGACGAGACAGGGAAGGGTGACAAAACACTTCGCGCAGCTGCTCCGTCCTCTCCTGCATGGATCGCCCCGCAATGGGGAGGGCGGAGATGATGGCTATGTCAATGTGCTCTGCGAGGCGGCAAGCCAACTCCACTTGATCTATCGATCTTCCTCGCTTGATGAGGATGCCCACAAACCGTACTATTGTCCCGCGAGGGAGTCGGGACTGGAAGAGTGGTCTCACCTGAGCGCCCGTGAGCAGGCGAGGCGGTTTCTCGCCTGGTGGAAGGGCAGTACGCGATGGCATGACGTCTGGAGTCCTGATTTCCGGCAATGGGATAGCGGGGACTGGAATCCCCTCGCGGCCCGCGGTCTCCTCATTGACCTGCTCAGCTCCCGCCTCTACCTACCAGGGCGCTGGTACTCCATCTCCTCTCTGCTTGATCTGATCTGGCAAAGGGGACCCTCTGCCCTGCGCCCCGCGCGCTTGAAGGCAAGAGGTCGCACGCAAAGTGTACCTTCCGGGTTACGCCGCTACTGGGACCGCTGCGAGGGGATCGTTTACCAGGGTATCCTTTCCTCGACGCTCTCCGAGCTCGGGATCATCTCTACCGCCTGGCGTTCAGGTGATACACAAACCGATGCACCTGCTCTGCCAACCAGTTTTAGCATCACGGAATTTGGAGCGCAAGTCCTCTTCGAGGAATCAGCCCCGTCTCCGGTCAAACCCATCAAGGCCCTCGTGGTTCAACCTTCCTTTGAGTTGATCCTGCTCCACTTCGACCCGCCAGCCCTCTACCCGTTGTTGCCTTTTAGTGAGGTGAAGTTGGTAGAGCAGGCCAGTCGCCTCGCCCTGACACGAAAATCCGTCTTGCGAGGAATTGAGCAGGGTATGAGCGTAGACCAGATGCTCGCCATCCTGAATGCGTCCAGCAAGAAAGCGATACCGCAAAACGTCACCCGCACGCTGAAAGACTGGGGGAAAATCTTCAAGGAAGTGGAAATGGTAGAGGTCCTACTGATCGAGGCATCGAGTGAGGAGATGGCTGATGAGCTAAGCCTATCCCCTCATTGGCATGCATTTGGCATCGAGAAAATCGCCCCTCGCAGGTTACTGGCATATCACGTACATGATACCCTTGCATTTCGACGGCTCCTACGAAGGGCAGGAATTATCGTCCGCGAGTAGAAGTTGTCAGCCAGGATGTATAACCTCACAAGTGAGAGGCCACAAGCATGACCTTTGAGCAATCGATTGGCCCCCGCCATCTCTGCGAGCGGGGTCTAAAAAGAGCAGATGGCTCGCAATATTCTCCAGATGAAATGGCTCAAGCCATCGCTCAAAGAGTACGAAATGGGCTTCGTAGTGCTTGTGATTCGAATAAACGAGCTTTCTCCCCCACCCAATGCGTCTTGGGAAACATTGCTGTATCCCCCTCAAAATCCGTGACTTATTTATTATTTTATTTTTATGATTTGAAACATTGGTATATGTTCTGTAAACAGGACACCACGAGAAAGAGGGGGGATGCATGACGAACTCAGGACAGCCGGGTGACAAGAAGCAGTGGGATTTCTCGACCCACGAGGGGCGACTACAACTCTATTACGAATGGGCACGCGAGCGCGTAGCTCAGGGTCGTCTCTCGGTGACCAAAGAGTATACGCGAGAAGAACGTTGTGCCTTCCTGGCTGATTGGCTGCGCTGGCTCATTACGCGAAGGAGCCTCAATCCCCGCCAACGCCTGCCACCCTACGAGAAGCTGGCTGCGATGCCGCTGCAGGTGGGGAAACAGGAGATCGCAAAGGTTATTCGCCAACTGCGCGCCGAACACCTCCTGCCACCACGCAAAGTGCGCAGGGATAAGGGCCGACCCCAGTGGACGGATCGCGATCGATGGCTCTGGACCTATATCGGCTCTATGCGGGCCATGCGCTTCGACCAGATCCGACGTCTGGCCGCACGATACTCCCCCGAAGAGATCGAAGGTGGACTGCTCTCGGTCTCGCGCACCTCAGAGATCATTGGGCGCTGGGTCGATGAGAAAATTGCCATCTTCCGCCCGATCTTTCACGCGCAACCTGGTTGGTGCCACCTGACGCGGCGCGGACTCAGGGAGGTCGGCTTCACCTTTCGGGCGGAAGCGCCGTCGGTGCGCTCGCTGGACCACCTCTACTGGATCAACGGAGTGCGCATGCACCTGGAGGAAGAGTACCCGCACATGCGCTGGATCGGCGAGCGCACCATCCAGGCGCAACAGGAGCTGCGTCAAAAGGGCCAGAGGCTCAGTCACATCCAGGACGGCATCCTGCTGCTCAAAAACGCTGATGGCAGGTGGCAGGAGATCGACATCGAGGTCCAGGTGTCCAGGCCCTCCCCACGTGAGGTCGAGGAGGTGATGAACGACCAGTTCTGGTCGGGTGGCAGAGCACGCCCGTTACGGTACTACGTTAACCGGCTCTCGCGTGGCGTGGTCAGGGCCGTCTTCCGGAAGATGGTCAAGGAAGGAAAGGCGATGCGACCGACGATTGAGATGATCGATCTGGGGGACTGGCAACCCCTGCCGTTCGAAGACGAGGAGTGAGGCACTGCTCTTCTTTTTGACGTTCATGTGATGGATGGCACGTTTGAGAAATAGCAGCGCCTCCACTCCCGCTCTTCTCCTTGCTTGTGATGTGTTCACTCGCTCTGAATCCTCGTTGATGATTGCATCAATAGGATATCATTGGGCGACCGCCGATTTTCCCTCTCCCTCACGACCACAAGACTGGCGTCATCTAGCTTCTGATACAGGTTTCACTCATTTTCCTCTGATACAAGAGCAATATTAAAGAGCCGCTAAAACAACTTCATTTGTGTTATCGGAATATGACCATCCAAGAGGATATAGGGAGATGCCTGCTCAGGGGCACGAATGCCCAGTTTTTGCAAATCAGTCAGAGTGGTGAGCCTTCCCTGACGGGGTAGTGCTCATATAATAATTAGCAGAAACGTCCAGCATGGCAAGGGTTCAGAAGGAGAATGATGGGGCTCATTTTCGGGAGGAGGGCGAACCGAGACCGCGTGTCGAGGTGCTGAGTATCACCCATGATGAAGCTGAGGATGAGTGGGAAGCGGAGTGAGCCGTTGAGACCGGTGCCGATAATCCGCACGTGACCTTCTGGTTTAATGAGAAAGGGCTGCACGTTGACGGCGTGGAATACTGAGGGGAACCACTATGAGCCGATTAGAGCCTGATCTTATGATAGAACGCCTCGAAGGGGATGCTGATTCCCAGGCTTCTCAGCTCCACCAGATCGCCACTGCGATAGTGGTATGGTCGCCAGTTTATTTCCCGCCGGTGTATGACAATTTCCTTGCGCTCGCTTCCCACCAAGAGATATTCCTGCACTGAATCAATCTGTTTGTAGGTGTCGAGTTTATCAGTCCGATCTCGCTTCTCGGTGTAGGGTGAAAGCACCTCGATAATCACGGTCGGACTAGTGAGCATCGTCCGACCAACTACTTCACAGGAAACGAGCACATCTGCGTACACATAGACATCTTCCGCCAGCTGCATCTTTGCATCACTGTATAGGCAATACACGGGCTGTCTTCGAGGGCATTGTTGAGACCGGTGATAATGCGGGCGGCTAATGCTGCATGCGCAGGACTTCCGCCCGCCATATCGATAACGGCACTGCCCATATAGGCAGAAGAGGGCGGGCGCAGCATGAACGCATACCCGTTCAGGTATTCATATTTGCCATCTGTCGCCTCATCCAGAGCAAGATACTGCTCTACAGGCATATACAGCCCATCGGGTGCTGGTGACCGTTTTGCTACCATTGCACACCTCGCTTTCATTTGAATCACACAAGACTAGTGTACCACATTCATTCCGGTGCTTCTATCACGTCCGTAGGCCACACACACTCAGGGAAGCCTCCGACCTCGACGTAGTACGTGAGCGGTGTGTGAACGCTTCCCACCTGGCCCGTCTGCTGGATAAACAGAATTTCACCGGCGGCGATCTGCTCCGGGTTGCCTCCGGCGTGAGAGCGTATTACTTCACCGACCTGGTGATCTGCATATTTTGCTTCAGGGAGCGGAGCCGCCTTAATGGATTGATATTCCGCTTCAGTCATGGGTTGCCCTCCTTGCTCTTGTATTCTGTCTGTTCGTGCGTCAAACGGAAAAAGGCATTCAGTTCCCGTGCGTAGAGAAACTTGAGCCCTTCTCATGCGTTTTCTGAGAGAACAGGTCACGATACCCATAAAGCAGGTCAAGCAGCGCCAGTGCTCTTTCAGGCCCTGGCACGATCTCTCTGCCGTTGACGCCCTGGATAACGATGCGCCCATTATCCATCACTGACGCCTCGCTGTGCGTATCTAAGCGCCTTTTCTCCACCGTCTTCACTACTTGGCCTCTCGGTGTGATTCTGACGAAAAGGTCAGTCGTACCATATAACTAGGCCCAAATGGAACAAAGCTGTCATCAAGTGCAAGGTAGCGAGATTATCTTTCTATTTCATGCGCTCTTGGATGGCTTCAATTCTGCCTTGAGCAGAACTGGCTCGTATGAGATATCATGGACGAGATACGGAGATCTCATGCGAGTTCAAACAAAAAGGACGAGCAGAGCCATAGAAGGATTGCGGTTCTGCTCGTTTACCTTGCCCTTGATGACGGCTTTGCTCCATTTAGGCCGAGATGTTTCGATGGCCAGCGGTCGGAAACCGCGATGAGGTATTGAAATATTCTTGAGTATGCCGTATGCTTATGCTTACGCAAGGGAGACCTGACCACCTTGTAATCCGGCGCTGCTGTCCAAACTGGATGCCCGAAAGGGGAGTAAAGTCGCGGAATGTGAGGGCATATGAGTATCAAACCCGATGAGATGAAAACGCTTGCTAATATTGCGCTTGGCGTTGCCATGAACGGATTGACCTCTCTTCTAGCCCTTTCTAAGCAGGAGGCCATAAAGCAAGCTGCTGGGGGGGATACTTTTGAAACCCTGCACCTTGAGCCAACTATTTTGCCGCCAGGCCTGTACCAGAGCATGATTGATTTGGCAGAACATGCGCGATGGTCTGATGCTTCTCGGGGCGTAGAAATTCTTTCCTTATTTCTCCACACGCCTGAAGTGGAGGAGGTGGTCCAACAGACCTATAGCATCAAATTACACCGGGATCCTGCTCAGAGTGACCTCTCAACCCTTCGCTCGCTCTTCGTGGCCTTGCTCACCGGCTTTCTTACTGCCTTTGCGCCCGAGCTTGTGCCTGGAAACGATCAACCTGCTCTCGCGTTGAAGTTGTTTGACGCTCTTTTACAAGTATGTGAGTATCTGATTCAGCAAGTTGTTGACACAGGGGCCATCGCTGCCCATGAAGCCAGAGGGCGCTCCCGCTTCAACACTATCAGTAGCGAACTTGCAGCCACCCAGCACGAATTGGATCTGCTCACTGCCCAACAGAGACCAGATATACAGGCGATCCTTGCCTTCGAGCAACGATACCGACGGCAGGTGCTGCATCGACACAGCTATATCACACCCTCTGCCTTTGATAGTGCAAGATACCCCATTCAAGATCTCTATGTCTACCCCCACTTCGAGGCCTATCCCTCCGCCGCCGCATCCACGGCGCCCGAAGTGCTGGATGCAGCTACTTTTTTTGCTCGTGCCTACCGTGTGGTGCTCCTGGGTGCCCCTGGCGCAGGGAAATCAGCATTCGCCATCAAGCTCTGCAATGATCTCGCATTCAACTATTCAGAGCGCTATTTTGCCGGGCGGAAGGAATTAACGCCGATTCTCGTCCTTCTGCGAGAGTATGGAGCAGCAAGGAGTGAGTCAAACGACTCACTCCTCGAATTCATCGAGAAGGAGGCGCAAGCCACCTATCAGCTCCCGCCGCCCCCACCACAGGCTTTTGAATACTTATTGCTCACCGGTCGAGCCATGGTCATCTTCGACGGCCTCGATGAACTCCCGGATACCCGCTTTCGACAGGCAATCAGCGGCGACATAGAGGCGTTTTGCCGCCTGTATCCAGCGGCACCCGTCCTGGTGACCTCGCGCGAGGTCGGCTATGAGCAAGCCCCCCTCGATGAAGAACTCTTCGAGGTTTTCCGACTCTTGCCTTTTTGGAGAGAGCAACAAATAGAGGAGTATGTAAAGAAGTGGTTCGCTGCAATGGATGCGGAGGATACCTCTTCGTCCCGCCAGCAATGGGCAGAGGCGTTCATCGAGGAGAGCCAGTTCATAGCTGACCTGCGTTCCAACCCACTCATGCTGTCGCTGCTCTGTTCACTCTATCGTGGAGAGGGGTACCTTCCCCGCCATAGGACAGATGTCTACGAGAAATGCGCCACTATGCTCTTTGAGCGCTGGGATAAGAGCCACGCTCTTTACGCGCCACCCCTTGCAGAAGAGCATGTGAGGCCGTTGATAGAATATCTCGCCTATTGGATCTTTGAACATGATCGCTTGAGGGGCGGTGTCACGGAAGAAGAACTGATCGCGGAGGGATCACAATACCTCGCTGACTGGGTGTATGAGGATCGGTCGAAGGCGGAACGGATCGCACAAGAATTCGTCGCTTATTGCAGAGGGCGGGCATGGGTTTTTACCGATACAGGGACGCTGAGAAGTGGGGAGCGCCTGTACCAGTTCACGCATCAAGTCTTCCTCGAGTACTTTGCTGCCTCCTACTTGGCTCGTGCGAGCCGCGACTCTAGTATGTTGCTCACTACTCTCATCCCGCACATCGCCAGACGGGAATGGGACGTGATGGCGCAGCTGGCCTTTCAAATAGACAGCAAGAGAAGGATCGGGGCAGGGGATGACCTTCTCACGGCCCTCATTAAGCCGGAGCACACGCAGTTGGAAGAGGCGAGCTTCAATCTCCTGTCGTTTGCCGTTCGCTGCTTGCAATTTATCGTCCCCAGGGAGAGGGTCGTCCGCTCGATCGCAGATGCATGTATCGAGCGCTGCATGCGGTGGGGGCTCGATAAGCAGGCGAGCAAGAGCACCATTTTGCGGCAAGGTTTCCCTGTTCCTCTCGTCGAATCGACTCCCGTTCAGCTCATCCAAAACCTCATTGGGGCTGCGCCCGAGAATCGGGCAAATATGGCAGAGGCGATACGCGAACAACTTGTTGAGTCTGTCATCAGTGGGCAGGAAGCCGAAGCGCGCCTAGCGCTGGAGATCGCTCTGTTTATCAAGGGCAGCACATCCAAGAGCTATGACGAGGACATGCCAACCTATCACAGGGCGCTCGAAGACCTGGCTCGTGGCAATCGCACCAGCGTTCGCCAAGTGATAGCCGAAACGCTCTCAGCATCGTTAGGTACGCTCCTCGTGGAAGAACCGATACGGGCTTCCGTCGACATGATCAAGGGCGGCGTGATGGTCACTGACGAAGCTCAAGATCTGGTTTTACGCGTCACGAACAACGCAAAAACCTCTCTCAAGCACGTGGAGATCGAGCTTTCACCCTCAGCTGAATACGATCTCCTCGTCCCGAGGGCCTCTATCTCCTCGCTGGCTCCCAGGCGCTCATCCGAGGTATGTTTCCAGTTACAGATGAAAGTCGTCGGGCGGGTGGCCATCAACTACCGGGTCAATGGCGAGCTGAAAGCCCCACCCATGTACGTGATGGCGGTGAGAGACAACCCCTACACCATTAGTGAGCCTGTGGCTGAAGCGGGCTTTTTCGGTAGGCAGGAAGAGCTTGAACAGGTCTTGCAGTCAGTGACCAAACCAGCCAAACAGGATATCTTCCTCGTTGGAGAACGCCGGGCCGGGAAGACGAGCCTGTTATTGCAACTGAGCAAACGCCTGAGCACGCCGGCTATCCCTGTCTATATCAATTTGAGCGAATGCCGTCCGCGGACCCCTCCCAGGCTAAGAACGGATGATGTGCTCGATTATGTGCTTCACCGAGTGGTCCAAAGCCTGATCGAGTGCAATATACTGGGCGAGGCCTGGGACGGGCAGCAGTTTTCTTCCATCAACTTCACGGACAGGGTCCATGAGGTGCTGCAGGCAGCGAGGACGAGCCTGCCAGCCATCACCATGATCCTGCTCATCGACGAAGCTGATGTGTTCCTGGATATCGTGAAAGAAGGGCGCTCGCCTTTCTTCCTCACGAGATGGACGAGGAAGGGACATGCGGTAGATGAGGCTGCGCAAAGTATATTGCGCGCGGCCTTGCAATCACCCAAAACGGGGAGCTCTTTGCGGGCAGTCGTCGCTGGAACGATCGCCCTTGCCACGTACACGACATTACAGCATAGCTCCCCGTTTTTCAATCATTTCCGTTTTGTACGCCTCAAGCCCCTCAGCGACGAAGAAACACATCAACTGATCGTCAAGCCAGCGGAAATGCGAGGGCTTACCTACCTGCGTGACGCCACCCAGCGGATCACCGCCTTGAGTGGCTGCCAACCGTTTTATTGCCAAGTGCTCTGTCAGGAAGCATTCGCGCACGCGCAAAAGTTGAACAAGAAATACATTAGCGAGCAAGAGGTAGCTGTTGCGGAGGAAAAGATTCGAGAAGACCTTTTTCACGGCTACTATTCATATTTCTGGAGCCGCACGACTCGCAAAGAAAGAAACTTCCTTGCAGCCCTGGTGAGAGGGAACGTTCCCCACTTCGTACCCAAAGCACAAACGGAGCGCCTGCTCGACTGGCAGCTTATTACGAGGACACCAGTCGGCTATCGCTTCTCCGCCGGTTTATTTGAACAGTGGACGGCGATGGCCTTGAAAGAGGGATGAGAGAGTGTCAGATCCAGCGATGCCCAATCCGTATAGCACGGTCATTCAAAGCAGCCCGGAACACAAGCGCCTGATCACCGGGCGTACCGATGATCTCGCCAGATTGCTCGACGCTCTTGCTCTGAACCACAGTGTGGCCCTGTTCGGTGAGAGGAGAATCGGGAAAACCTCGCTGCTGTTTCTTCTCAGAGATATCGTGAACGGCCAGATCGAGCACTACCGGAGCAGTCTCATCGACGACTCCCTCAAACATGCGCTCGATGCATTAAAGGCCAAGGTGCCTCCCCCTTGCAGGGCGATCTACGTCACTCTGCAGGAGGTGAGTGGATCAGGGCAAGAGGCCCTCTCCAGGGTGATCTGTACAGCCCTGCAAGAGGAGGGGCTGCTCTATGCCCCCAACGCAGCGGGAAACTTGCTGGCCGCTCAAGCTGTTCTCCCATCGCCCGCAACCACGATCCCAGAGGTTTTCCATGCGCTTCAGGCGTCCTCGGGCAACCAGCGCTTTATGTTTCTGTTTGATGAAATGGAGGGGCTGCAGCACTTGTCCGAGAGCAAGCAAATTGCCGGGAACCTCCGCAGCGCCATCCAAAACTGCCCGCGGATCTGCATGGTATGCGCGGGCGCAGAGGGGTGGTATAGTCAAATCAAGGAGAAATCATCTCCGCTCGTCAATGCCGTCTATCCCATCTACCTCAAAGCGCCCGCCCGTTTCCCGATAGAAACCCACCTTGTCAAAGAGCTGCTCAGTGCGTTTCTTCCTCCATCCTATGACAGTAGCGAGATGGTTCGCACTATTATGACCTGGACCGAGGGCAAACCCATCTATGTACAAGCCGCCTGCGAAGTGATCGTCAGTAAGTATCGTGGAGGGAGCCAGGTTCCCGATGATTGGGCAGGGGCCGTTGAGGCAGAGGTATTTGAGGGGCAAAGAAGAACCCTACGCGATTTCTACGTGGGGGACAACCTGGATGAGCTGACCAAAAGCATTCTCGCTCTGCTGGCGAATAAGCCTGCTCTGACGACAAAGCGGATCGCACAGAAATTGGGATACTCTGTGAAGGTGACCGCTGACAAGATCAGCGACTTGGTCAGCTTAGATAAAGTGAGCAATCAAGGGGGCGAATATCGCATCGTTGGGACCCTCATCGAAACGTGGGGCAAACAACACCAAGATATTCCAGTCATGAAATCATCCTGGCCGCAACGACTGAAATGGGTGGCAGTTCTTCTGTTCATTGTCTTAGCGCTCGCTGTCTATCCGTATACCCATCCTGGATTACAGGCCTTTTCGTTCTCAATCCCCAATGCCGTAGTCCAAGTCCAACTGCCGTCATCGGTAGAACCGGGCGAAACAGGGGTGGCCATCGTCTCAGTTCAAAACACCAGTTCCCAGCCTGTTGCCGTAACACACATCTTTTTGGATTCCTCCCGCATGGATTATCAACTGAACGGGACGAATGAACTGACTTTTGCAGGGCTTGCTGTTGGCGAAAAAAGGTCGTTGGAGGCAAGTTATAGCACCGACCCAGGCATTGGCTTCACCCCGATGACAGTGACGACGCGGCTGCTCATTACCCGCGAGCATACCAATCTGTCCACTTGGGAAACCTTCTCTCTCACCAGGCGGTTCTTTCCGCTCCAGCAATTCTGGTATATCGCAAGTGGAGTCTTCGGTGGTCTGGCCCTTTGTCTAGCCTCGTTGAAGAGTGTCCTCGCTTTTCTGAAGGGTAAAGATGAATAGGCCTAAACGGAGCAAAGCCGTCATCAAGGGCAAGGTAAACGAGCAGAACCGCAATCCTTCTATGGCTCTGCTCGTCCTTTTTGTTTGAACTCGCATGAGATCTCCGTATCTCGTCCATGATATCTCATACGAGCCAGTTCTGCTCAAGGCAGAATTGAAGCCATCCAAGAGCGCATGAAATAGAAAGACAATCTCGCTACCTTGCACTTGATGACAGCTTTGTTCCATTTGGGCCAACTACCGAATTCGTTATTGTCTAGCTGCGCTTTTAGGAAAAGGTGATGTGGCTTGAGAGGCGCCTTCATTCTTTCGGTCGCTATGCAACAAGTGCAAATCTAGGATATATCTGCCCAGCCTGTTGAAAAACTTGCAGGGAGGAGCATACTGGAAAGAGAAGATGAAATGTATCAATAGAGCGGAGGGAAAGACCGCCATGATGGGACAAAAAAGTCGAGAGTGCGCCGCACCAGTTCTCGTCTCGCTTGAGACCCTCGTCCCCACAGATCATTTTTATCGGCATCTGGAGAAGGAACTTGACCTCTCTTTCGTGCGTGAGTTTGTCCAGGAGAAGTACCGGCAAGGAGGTCGTCCCTCCATTGACCCAGTGGTGTTCTTCAAGCTCCAGCTCGTCATGTTTTTTGAGGGTATTCGCTCCGAAAGGCTTTTGATGCGGCACGCTGCTGATCGTCTGAGTGTGCGCTGGTATTTGGGATATGATCTGGATGAAGAGCTGCCCGACCACTCCTCTTTGACACGGATTCGCAACCGCTATGGCGTCCAGATCTTTCGCCGCTTCTTCGAGGCCATTGTCGAGCAGTGTCAGCAAGCCCGATTAGTCTGGGGAAAGGAGGTGTTTGCCGATGCCACCAAAGCAGAAGCCAATGCAGCCCTTGACTCACTCAAACCGCGTTTTGCCGTTGAAGAGCATCTCAAAATGCTCTTTAATGGAGAGGAGAGCGATGAGAGCATCAGTGAGCCGAGTGCCTCCCAGACGACAGGGGCTGATGAAGTGGCTATCCCTCCCTTGCTCCATCCTGACCTGCCTGCCCCGCTCACAGAGCAGTTGCGTCAGCAAAACAGCCACCGACATGATTGGTTTGAGCATGATGGCGCTCCAGATCGGGAGGTCATGCGAGGAAGCTATCAGCGCCAGGCCGATTTCCAGGTCAGCACCACCGATCCAGATGCCACCGTGATGTCCCTGAAAAACGGGTCTCACCTTGGCTATCACACCCATTATGTAGTCGATGGAGGCAAATCACGTATCATCCTTGAAGTGTTGGTCACCCCAGCTGAGGTCATGGAAAATCAGCCAGCGCTTGATTTACTGTGGAGGGCCTGCTTTCGCTGGAAGATACGTCCTGGCCAGTTCACCGGCGATACCACCTATGGGAGTGCTGAGAATATCGTGGCTCTTGAACAGCAGGGGATTCGGGCCTATGTCCCGCTTCCTGATTTCGACCAGCGTACCGGGTTCTTTGGACAACGAGCCTTTCGTTATGATGCAGAGCGCGATGTCTATCTCTGCCCGGCTGAGAAGGAGCTTCATGTGCTGCCTTCAGGATGCACTGATCAGTTTATGCAGTATCGAGGAAAACCGAGTGTCTGTAATAGCTGCCCTCTGAAAGCGCAATGCACCACGAGCATGACGGGGCGCAGGCTGAGTCGCCATGTAGCTGAAGAGCATCTGGAGCGCGTGCGAGCTTATCACGCCACCGAAGCGTACAAAAAAGCCATGAGAAAGCGGAGTGTCTGGGTCGAACCCCTATTTGCCGAAGGAAAGCAGTGGCATGGGATGAGGCGCTTCCGCCTCCGACGCCTCTGGCGGGTGAATAGTGAAGCGTTGATCCGAGCGGCTGGGCAAAACCTCAAACGCCTGCTCAAAAAACGGGGATGGGGCCGCCGACCCGGACCAACCGGAGAGGCATTGGCTCTCTTTTTGCTGTTTTTTCGGCGAGCAAGCAGCGATACATTTTCTGCTCGTTCGCTTCCCTACTCTTCTTTTCTTCGCCCGGTTGCTTGCTAAAGACAAGATGTTTTTCAACAGGCTGTGCCATTATATGGTACGATGCCCCTATTGCTAGTTATCTCAACTTTCGTACAGCGAGCCCGACTGAGAAGCATCATAAGGAGTAGTGAATGACTGAAACGGAGATCCAGAAGACGCTCATCGCACATTTTGACGGCGAGGGATACAAGACTTGGCCACCGGAAGGCAAATGCAAACATGGTCATGGGCCTGATGTCGTTGCATACCATCCTGATCGGCATCATCTGTGGATCATTGAGGCCAAGAGCGATGTTAAAAACTCCAGTACAGACCCTAGCGGCGGCATCAATCGGAGCCTGAATTTTGGGGACGCGCTACGGCAGATATGCCAGCGACGGGCTGGGGAATGGAAACCAAAAACTGGCTGTGGCCCTCTTCTTCCATCCGACATAGTTACATACGGATTAGCTTTTTCAGAAGACTACCGCCCTCTCTGTCATCAAATTCGGCCAGAGGTACGGTTAGTATTATCGCTCTATCTGTTTTTTCTTCGCCCCGATGACTCCATACCGACAATCATTGGCCCACATGTTGAGGACATCAACAGCGTTTAAGCTTTTGTATGTTGCACAAGTCTAGCAGTTATATGGTACGACTGACCTTTTCGTCAGAATCACACGGAGAGGCCTATCGCGCTCAAAACTGACGTCAGGAGAGCGTGCCGTGTGGACCCACATGACCACGCGGCACGCGGAGGAAATGTCCCTCCGAAGGCGGGCCGCTCGTGCGATGGGCGAGGGGACCACCGCGCTTGGAGGTTACTCTTCCTCTTGGGGTGGTTCATTCTTCCGGTGATGGATGATGATGGTCCAAAACGCGCTGCTTAACCGTTCGATCAATGGGCTGCGGAACGTCCAACTGCCGCCAGTTCCCCGCTGGAAATGCAGCTCTACCAGCCAGACGAGCGCCCAGACTTTCAGCGTCCATCCACCCTTCACCCCTTCCCATTTGATCCAATAGGGAACCGCCCCCAGGATCAGCCAGTGCCAGAATGCCATGTTCATAGTCATCACTCTTTCTTCATGCTCGTGATGATGCCGGCGTCATCGGATTTGCAAATGATCGATCTACCTACTATACTAAGCTCACCTGTGCAGTCTGACCCTATGAATCATGCACTGTGCATGCACTCTTGCAGCGCGACAAAAAGGGGAGGAAAAGAGGCGTGAGAGCAAGCTACCTATTTAGTGAACTGCTGAAACAATTTCGTGTGCGTGGAGGCATGAGCCAGCAGCAGCTCGGCGAGCGAGTAGGCGTTCACCGCAATACTATTAGTGCCTGGGAACGAGGGGACGCTCTCCCCAAAACTAAGGGGATGGTGATGGACTTAGCGAATGCGCTCTACTTGGAGGAACAGGACACTGATGATCTCTTGAAAGCCAGCTTATGGGCTGCAGGCGGACACCACAGGGATTCCTTTCATCCCTCTATCCTCTGGAATCTGCCCTTTCAACGGAATCCGTTTTTCACTGGACGTGAGCAGATCCTTAATCGTATTCACGAGATGCTCAAGGGAAACAAGACGATTGCACTGGTCCAGCCTCCAGCGCTGCACGGATTGGGTGGTATCGGGAAAACTCAGACGGTTGTTGAATATGCCTTCCGTCACTATGAGGAATATCAGGCCATACTCTGGGCATCAGCGGCCTCGGTGAGCGACCTGCTAGTACATTGAGGCTTAGATAGCTCCACGATCAGGAGAAAGCCCCGTATACGTCCATTTGATGGGTTTGGCCATGGTGCGATTATAGTAGTCAATGAAGGCCAGGATCTGGTCGCGCAAGTTATCA
>Ga0209810_1002570_pt1 | contig 21376 bp, 17 predicted proteins | sample Coa_R1_7_FD_187159 | JGI IMG/M metagenome (GOLD analysis project Ga0209810, IMG submission 187159) | Surface soil microbial communities from Centralia Pennsylvania, which are recovering from an underground coalmine fire - Coalmine... | ecosystem: Environmental > Terrestrial > Soil > Unclassified... | reverse complement strand
GGAATTGTACGGGGCCTACCTCTACCTGCGTGACCATGATCTGAGCGAGCAGTCGAATACCTCGCGGCTGTTGCAGGAACACAGCCCCGTCTATCTGGCTGCGCGGTTGGCTGACGAATTGCAGGAGTTGGCCGATGTGCAGAGTGGGGAGCATGTACACAGCGGGCGCAAGCCTGACACGATTCTGGAAGGTAGCCAGGTTGGCTACTGGCTGATGTTGCTCGCTGCCACCTATCGTCTCCGCTACGACGACATCCTCCCCCATGCCTCGCTCTTGCGTGGATATTACGGGCCTCACGATGGCGGAGAGAGTACCGCGATAGAGCTACGACAGGAATGCCTGAACCTGCTCTCCGCCGAACCAGCGCAGGTAGCGCAGGGCATTCAACTCGGCTTTGTTCTTGTCGGCTGGTTCTGCGCCGAAGCCGGAATTAGCCCCTTAGCGCCTGCCGAATATGATCTGGAACAGATGAGACGTAAGGGGCTGGTCGAATAGAGCAAGCTGGTGCGTATCCGGCAAATAAGATCGTAACCAGTTTTTCTCTCTTCCGGCATGTGCTGTGTCCTCTTTTCAAGAAGTTATGGATGAAATCGCTGCCAGCAAAAAGCTGCCAGCGCCAGGGCGGTCTGCTCTTTCGGTGAAGCCTGCTCGATGCCCAGAATATCCTGCGCTTTACGCAGACGGTAGCGAACGGTGTTGACATGGACGGCCAGTTGCTCGGCGGCGATCTGCACGGAGCCGAGCGTCTGCGCAAGGACAAACGTTTCGGTGAGGTGCGAGCCATTGGCGGCGTCATACTCGATGAGTGGGGCAAGCAGTTTGCGGGCGAAGGTATCCAGGTCGGCAGTCAGGCGGGGATTTTCCAGCAGGCTGTCCAGGCCAAAGGTGTAGATGTCCAGCAGGTAGGCGCCATATGCCTCGCGCCGGGCCTTCTGCGCCAGCGCGAGCGCGTGGGTAAGCGTCAATTTCAAATCGGGCAGGGAGTGGTAGCGCGCCTCATGCACGATCCAGAGCGGGTGAGCATCGCAATGTTTGAGCAGGGCGTCACGTACCTTTGAAGGAGGCTGTGGCGCCAATCCCTCAAGTAAGACGATGGCAGTGTCATCATCCAGAAAGATGAGCGGGCTTTTCAGGGTCTCCAGTACGACGTTTTCGGCGAGCATACGTCGGCGCCCACCTCTGGGCGCGCTATTGAGCGGCCATGCCAGCGCCCAGACCTGCCCGCGCTCAACCGGCAGCCCCAGCCGGTATCCCTCTTGCTCAATATACTGTGGTGATTGTGGTGCCTGCTCTTTTAACAATGCTCGTACCCATTGCTCTCGCTGGCGACCCAGTTGATCCTGTGCCTGTTCCATGCGCGCAATGACCAGATTGCAAGCCACCACCAGGTCGGTGCAGAAATCGGGCCAGTGAGGCGGCGGAAGCGGAACGGAAGGGCAGAGGTAGATCTGACCGGGTCGTTGCGCGCCGGGGGTAGCCAGCGAGAGGGCCTGTATTGTGCCTGGCTGGCTGCTATGGGCGGCCCGTATCTGCTCCAATTGTTCGCGATGGGCAGGGACGTAGGGGTGTCCATCCTTATCGGTCACGATTACTGTGCCTTTGATGATCTGGCTGGCCCACGCCTCGACCGCCTCGATACGACTGGCATGCAGGACGAGATCGTACCATGCCGCTTTGTGATCGGGAAACGGCTGCGTGGCAGGCAGGAAGAAAGATGGAGGGCGAATCTCAAGTGGTATCGGTTCGACCAGTCGCGCCAGTCGCTGCGCAAGCAGGCGTTCGGTCAGGGAAAAAGGCATCACCGTTCTGCGTGTGGCATAGAGAACCGCCGCCACCTGGGCGCTGTTCGTGGGTGTGATGTTGTAGCGGATGGGCAGCGCCATGCCGGAGCGAATCTGCTCGGCATCGACGATATCGCTGACGCTGGGGTCACGATAGGGCGAGTTGAGATAGTCGCCGCGCTCTATCGGCTTGCCATAGGCAGCGACGCGCCCGCCGACGCCGCGCCCGCGTGGCAGGGCAAAGCCAAAATCCCCGTGTTTCGCGCCCAGGTGACCGGCGATTTCGATGACATCCTGATAGGCTGTTGCCCAGAATGTAAAATCCGCCTTCGCCACCACCCGCGTCAGGCTGAGAAAGGCGGAAAGGGCATGCCTATCTCCGTGCGCCATCGCGTCGATCAGTTCGCGGTCGTAGAGCGGGGAACTGGCGGAAAAATACTGTTCCTCTCTTTCCTCAACTTCAAGCACGGCCTCAAACGTCTGGCGAAGACGTTCTATCCCGTCGGCAAGAGCGCCTGTCTGAGTAGTTGTGGATAATGGGAGCGGCGAATCGGCCCAGATGATCCATAGACCGTACGGTGATGGCGCTGTCGGTTGCAGGCGTATCGACAGGGCCGGTGGCATATCGGGTGGCCCACCTGCCAGATCGTGCAAAAGCGTCTCGATGGTGGCATCCATCGACGGGTCAAGGCGGGCCGCCAGCCAGCGTTGCACGGTGTTGCGTTTGATGCCTGCATAAAAGACCTTCCAGGGCAGTTTTCTCTTCCGGCAGGGCCAGACCAGTGCTGTTCCAACTATCGGCATGGCCGCAAGGAACTGACCCAGCGCCTGTGAGATGAATTCGTCGCGCCGGGCCGGCTGTAACGCCGCATTCTTCAGCGCGTTCGTTACGGCTATCCAGACCGGGAATTGCTTCTCTTCCATACGTACTGCCTTTTGTACACGCAAACAAATTCTCGCCTGCAATTTGTAGACGCAAACATTGTATCCTATGCTGCCGCTTATATACAATAGGCACATGGAAATTTGCGGAGAACCCGTACGCAAATGGCCGCAGCCCGGACAGATATTTATGTATTTATTTACATACTCAACCATACTGTTTATCTCTTATTTACACGATGGCGGTATAATTAGAAGAAGTTGACCATCAAGATCGTGTGAGAAGCGTTGCAGGCATGTCATGCTGAGCGGAAGCGAAGCATCTTGTGTGTCTTATCGCTCCAGTCTTCAGATGCTTCGCTTCCGCTCAGCATGACATGCCTGCAACGCTTCGGAGATAAAGAGAACGTTGGCTGCAAAGGTGCAGTGCAGAGGAGGAGCTGGCATGTTACTGCTCCAGGACATCGCGGTGACGTATCAAAACATCGTCCCTGCCGTACAGGGTATCTCGCTGGAGGTAGCTGATAAGAGCGTGGTGACGCTACTGGGGGCGAATGGCGCGGGCAAAACGACCATCTTGCGCGCTATTTCCGGCCTGCTGAACATCCACAAAGCCAGCCTGATACGCGGCTCCATCCTTTTCGATGGCGAGCGCATCGATGGGCTGAATACCACGCAGATTGTGCAGCGCGGCATTGCCCAGGTCATGGAGGGCCGCCGTCTCTTTGCCGACCTGACCGTCGATGAGAACCTGCGCACCGGGGCTATTGCCTCGCGCAATCCGGTGGCCACCCGGCGCGCTTATGAGTGGGTAATGGAACTTTTTCCTGTGCTGCGCGAGCGCCGTCACAGCGTGGCCGGCTATCTTTCCGGCGGCGAGCAGCAGATGGTGGCCATCGCCCGCGCGCTGATGGCAAGCCCCCGCCTGCTGTTGCTCGACGAACCCTCACTGGGCCTTGCCCCCTTTATGGTGCAACAGATTCGCACTATCATCGCTGAGATAAATGCCGGTGGAACTGCCGTATTGTTAGTGGAGCAGAATGCGCAGATGGCGCTGTCCGTTGCGCATTCCGGCTATGTACTTGAAACCGGCAAGGTGGTGCTGGCGCAGCCCGCCGCCGACCTGCTGCAAAACGAAAGCGTGCGCAAGTTCTATCTGGGCCTGCACGAAGGGAGCGAGCGCAGCGGCATGGCGACCCTGCGTCGGCGCCGCGAGACAAGGAGGTGGACGTTGTGAGCGATGTCAGCGCCGGAGCGAAAAACGCTTCCACTCTAACAACCGATGGTTTGCCTTTGCTCAAGGTTGAGGAGATATCTGTGCGCTTCGCCGGTGTGCGCGCCCTGACGGATGTCTCATTTGAGGTGCTGCCGGGCGAGCTGTTTGCCATCATCGGCCCTAATGGCGCGGGCAAAACCTCGCTTTTCAATGTGCTTTCGCGCGTCTACCAGCCTGTCTCCGGTAAAGTTACCTTCGATGGACATGACCTGCTGCGCTACAAGACGCACCAGATTGCGCGTCTGGGCATTGCGCGCACCTTCCAGAACCTGGGCCAGTTTCCCAACACGCCTGTGCTGGAATATCTCTTGCTCGGTCGGCATACGCGCATGCGCAGCGGCATCCTGCTCGGCGGTCTCTATCTCGGCCCGACCCGCGCGGAGGAACGCAAAAACCGTGCCTATTGCATGCATCTGCTGGAACTGCTTGGCCTGGAGCGCGTCGCCGCCACGCCCCTGAAGTTGTTACCCTATGGCCTGCAAAAGCGGGCCGATCTCGCCCGCGCCCTCGCGCTTGAGCCAAAGTTGCTCTTACTGGATGAACCGGTCGCGGGCATGAACCTGCAGGAATCGGAGGATATCGCCGCCGCTATTCTGGATATCAAAGAGCAGCTTGGCGTGACCCAGATTCTGGTTGAGCATGATATGGCGCTGGTGATGGGTATTGCCGACCGCGTGCTGGTTCTCGATTTCGGGCGCGCCATCGCGCAGGGAACAACGGCGGAAGTCCAGGCCAACCCTGACGTGATTAAGGCGTATCTGGGTGAGGAGTTCGGAGAGAAAACGGGAAACAGGGCAAACGGTATAAGTGACGTGTATCGCCGTGAAGTGCCATGAAATGGTACAGGAGGAAACATGGCATATTTTATGCAATTGCTCTTTGCTGGCATTGTGCAGGGCTGTATTTACGCGCTCATTGGACTGGGTTTTTCCATTATCTTCAAGGCCAGTGAAGTGATTAATTTTGCCCAGGGAGAGCTGCTGCTGGTCGGGGCCTATGTCGTCTCCGCCGGAGTGTTCGAGTGGCACCTGCCGTTTCTGCTGGCGTTGCTGGCCGGTCTGCTCGTCACCGTTCTCATCGGCCTGCTGTTTGAACGCTTCATCCTGCGGCGCATGATCGGTCGGCCCGTTTTTTCCATCCTCATGATTACGATTGGCCTGGATATTATCCTGCGCACCGCCGTCATTATCATCTGGGGGTCAAAGCCCATTCCCGCCGCTTCACCTTTTAATACCATCAGTGGTATCAATTACGGGGGTGTCCATATCGGGGCTAACGATCTGTGGACTATCGCTGTTACCATCGTGTTGTGCGCGGCCCTGTTTTATTTCTTCCGTTATACGCGCTACGGGCTGGCGATGCGCGCCACCGCGCTCGATCAAGAAGCGGCGCTGGCGGTGGGCATCAATATTCGCACGATCTACGCACTGGCCTGGGGTATTGCGGCGGCCATCGCTACGGTTGGCGGCGTCTTTCTCGCCATCGATTCCTTTGCCATCGACCCGACCTTTGGTGGGGCTGCGCTGGTTGCCTTCCCCGCGATTATCCTGGGCGGCATCGATTCGATCAGTGGCGCGGTGGTTGGCGGCATTGTCATCGGCGTCATCCAGCTTTTGACCGTCGGTTACGAAAGTCATGTTGCCAGCTTTCTGGGCGCGGGTATCCACGAGATTACGCCATATATCATTATGATTTTCATTCTGCTCATTCGTCCCTACGGGCTTTTCGGCACGCGAAAGGTGGAGCGCATATGAGCGTTACTGTGACCGATCAGAAGACGCGCGCCAGCTCCGGGCCGCCGCGGCTGCTGGGAAGCCGCTCGCGCTGGCTGGTTATCGGCACTGGCATCCTGCTGGTGATCCTCTTTTTCTCTTTTGCGACCGAGGACTGGTTCTCAATTGTCAATTACGTGCTGATCGCAGCCATTGCGACGCTGTCGTTGAACGTGCTTTCCGGTTATGCCGGGCAGGTTTCGCTGGGCATTACGTTCTTCATGGCCATCGGGGCATATACCGCAGCATTGCTTGGTGGGACTCCGCCGACCACTTCACTCGATCCACAGGGTTTCGGATGGTCGTTCCTCATCTGGCTGCCCGCTGCCGGTATCGTTGCTGCGCTGGCCGGTGCGCTGATTGGCCCGGTCGCTCTACGGCTGCGGGGGTTCTATCTGGCGATTGTGACGCTGGCCCTGGTCTTTATCGGACAGTATATTTTCATGAATATCGTCCCGCTCACAGGCGGGCCGCAGGGGCGCTCGTTCCCGACCCCCGGTTTCGGAGATCTTGCTTTCAATCAGCAGAATGACTATTTCGGCATTGCTCTGACTGCCGGTCAGCAATATTTCCTGCTGATTTTGCTTGTGCTTGTACTCTCGGCTCTCTTTGTCACCAACGTCATGCGCTCGCGGGCCGGGCGCGCCTTCCGCGCTGTGCGCGATCACGAAGTGGGCGCGTCCATCATGGGCGTGAATCTCTTTGAGGCCAAGATGGGCGCTTTCATTCTCTCTTCGTTCCTGGCGGGCATCGCGGGCGCGCTGCTGGCTTCCTACACCAGCTATGTCACGCCCGATTACTGGAGCCTGACGCTGGCAATCCAGTTTGTGGCCGCCATCATCGTCGGCGGCATCGCCAGTGTCTGGGGTTCGATCCTGGGCGCGGCCTTCGTCTTCGGGTTGCCGCAGGTGATTGACTATTTCTCGCTGCTGCCCACCGGTAGCAACTCTGGCGGCCTGACCAGCGGCAACCTGAACGCGCTTATCTACGGCGCGCTGATTATCGTCTTCCTGCTTTTCGAGCCGGAAGGGGTGATCGGCCTGATACGCCGGGTCCAGTTGTGGATGCGTAAAACCAATCCCAATGCGGAAGGAGGTGAACCTGCTGAGATAATTGATCTTTCATCTGCCCCTGCTTCCCGGCTCGATGTTGAGGACGCGGCGCCCGTCAATGGCGATGGCGAGTAGCGTTGCCGGTTAGCTGGCAGGGGCAACACAACCGAAACCGGATTGAGGTGTACTGTCTGCTTTTCAACGTCATCTCAGTTGTTCACGAAAGGGTGTCACGCATGGTAAGCAAAAAGCTCCTGTCCACTTGTATCCTCACCCTTGTTACCGCGCTGCTGATTCTCTCCGGCTGCGCCAGCAATAGCGGCTCGACCAGCGGCGGTGGCATCAAAGCCGGCCCCGGGGTCGATCTCACCCACAAGACGATTACTCTGGGCATTCTCTCTCCGTATTCCGGCCCGGTCGCCGACCCGATTGGTATTCCGCTGGCGAATGGCGTGAAAGCTTTCTTCGACCATGTAAACGATAACGGCGGGGTCGATGGCTTCAAGGTCAAATTTCTGGAGGAGGATACGCAGTATAATCCCCAGATTGAGGTGCAAAAGTATAACCAGATTCGTAACCAGGTGCTGATGATCGCCGACAGTCTGGGGACGCCCACAACCTTTGCCATCAAAGACCTGGCGACCGCCGATCACATGCTGGTCTCTGCCGCCACGCTCTCCTCGGCCCTGGCGCGTGAAAAGTACCTCATCCTCGTGGGAACGCCCTACCGCCTGCAGGTCGAGAATGCGTTCGACTATGTTGTCAACAAGCTCGGCGTCAAGAATCCCTCTACCGCTATCGTCTATCAGAACGATGATTACGGCGCGGATGGCTTGCAGGGCTACAAAGAGGCGGTCAGCGCCTATAACCTGCATAACGTAGCCGAAGTGACGTATGCCGCGACCGACACCAGCTTCACGGCGCAGGTGGCCCAGTTGAAGGCATCCGGCGCGAAGTACGTCTTCCTCACAGCGATTCCGAGCGCGACGGCTGGCATCATCGGCACGGCTTTTAAGCTGGGGTACAACCCGCAGTGGATCCTGCAAAGCCCGGCCTTCGCCGTCGAATTGCTCGCCGTCCCGGCTTTGAAGGCGCTGCTCAGCAAAGCCTGGGTGGTCGCGCAGGGCGCGGCGTGGGGTGATACAAGCGTTCCCGGTATGGCGCAGATGATGCAGGATGTGCAGAAGTATTATCCGAACCAGAAACCGGATGGCTACTTCGAGTTCGGCTATGCCGAGTCATACATCACCTATGCCATCTTAAAGAAGGCGCTGGACAACAAAGACATCACGCGCGATGGTCTCTTCACCGCCTTCGAGTCGCTCAAAACAGTCAGCCTTGGCGGCCTCTATCCCCCGGTCACGTATGGTTCTACCCCGAACCAGCGCGTCCCCACCCGCGACTCCATCATTTACCAGATCGACCCGACGGCCCCGGCAGGTGTCAGACCGATCTCATCCGATTTTGTCGGCACCGCCGCCCAGCAATCGCAGTTCTAGCATTCGGCTGCTGTTGCTGACATGAGAGAGGTGCGGCTGGCCGCCAGTCACCGTCGCGTGGGCAGGCCAGCCACCGTCGCGTGGGCAGGCCACGCGCCAACCGGGGGGCAGGCCACGCGCCAACCGGGGGGCAGGCCACCCGCAAGGGATGGCCCTTACTATATACGCTCATCCCGCCCCTGGCACGCATCGTCCGTATTATATAGTAGGGCCATCCCTTGCGGGTGGCCCGGGGCGTGGGAGCGGGTGGCGGCATCTGGATTCAGGATAACAATAGAAAGGCGTATCTATGTTAGATCTCAAGTTGGGTGGCAAAACGGCTATTGTGACGGGCGGCAGCGCAGGTATTGGCTTTGCCTGTGCCAGCGCGCTGTATGCTGAGGGCGTGAATGTCGTGATTACCGCGCGCAATGTGGAGCGACTGGAACAGGCGGGAGAAGCAATTCGCAGCCGGCACGGAGGGGAAAATCAGCGAGTGATTGTTGTGCAGGGCGATATGTCTCAGGGGGCTGATATCGAGCGGGTCGTGGATGTTGCTGTGCAACAACTGGGAAAAGTCGATATTCTGGTCAACAATGCCGGGTCGGCCCCTGCCGGGTCGTTTTTGCAGTTGCCTGAAGAGGCGTTTCTGGATGCCTGGAAGCTGAAATTGCTTGGCTACATGCGTATGATCCGCGCCGTCGCGCCGGGCATGATCGAGCGGCGCGACGGACGTATTGTCAATATCGTTGGTGGGGCAGGGCGCACGCCTGCGCCGACGATGCTACCTGCCGGGACAACCAATGCTGCGCTGCTGAACCTGGCGCGGGGGCTTTCTAAAGAACTGGCCGCCCACAATGTGCGCATCAACAGTATTTCACCCGGCAATACGGCCACCGCACGCGCCGAGCGACTGGCCGAGCAACAGGCCGCCGCACGCGGGCTGAGCGTGGAAGAGGTCAAAGCCGAGCGGGCGCGCGCTATGCCGCTGGGCAAGATGGTACAGCCGGAAGAGATCGCAGCGATGACGCTGTTCCTCGTTTCCGACCTCGCCGCCTCCATCACGGGCGCGGAAATTCTGATCGACGCAGGCGCTGCTCCTTCTGTGTAAGCGGAATCTCATATAGCCATATATCAACCCCAGACCTCGCGAACAAGCGTGACGGTGAGGCTGATGAGTACGGCGGCGATGAGGATGATCGCCTCGCCGGTGCCGCGCAGGGGCGAGAGCGCGCCGACAGTATTGATCAGCGCGAGCAGGATGATGGCGATGACGACGCCGATCAGGATAACCATGTCCCCGACGAGGAAATTGTAGACGGCTTTGATAACCTTCATCGATGCACCTCCTCCTGCGGTATGGCTATGCTCTCGGTCGAAGCCGTTGCCAGTTGTCGCTGTTTGTGCTGTCCGAGGGCCGCAATCAGGATGAAGGAGGACAGCAGGTAGATGGCGAGCAGGACGAAGAGGAAGGCGTCGGAGAAGGGCCAGGCAATGCCGAAGCCTTCGCCCGCCCAGAAAGTGCCGAAAGTGGTCAGCATCAGGCCGACGACAAACTTGAGCGTGTTCTCCGGCACCTTCGTGAGCGGCGCCCGCACCAGCGCGCCGAGCAGGATGACCAGCACGCCGGCGATAGCCGCGCCGATGGTGGCGGAGCCGATGCCGCAGGCGCTGCTACAGGTGTTGCTCATCGCGCTGCTGCCAAAAGTAATCACAATGAAGGCCACCTCAAGCCCTTCCAGCAGCACGGCTTTATACGAAAGGACGGTGCCGAAGGTATCAATCTGCTGTATCGTCTCTCCGCGCGCGCGCAGTTCGGCAACCTTCTCTTCATAGATAGCCTCTTCATCGTGCAGCGCCTTGTGCTTGCTGTAACGCAGGATGGCTTTTTTGAGCCATTTCAAACCAAAGAGAATCAGAATAATGCCCACGACGAGGCGTAAGACGCCGATAGGGACGTAAGTGACGAGCGCGACGCCCAGGGTTCCCACGATCAGCGCCAGTGTTGCGGCGGCTAAGAGCGCACCAAGCAGCGAACTACGCCAGTTGATGGTGATGCCGACGACGAGGACAATAGTAAACGCTTCGACGAATTCGACCGCCGAAGCGAGAAACGCGGCCACAAAGACCGGCCATGCCAGTTGCATAGGTGTGTTGCTCCTGTTCTACCGTGCGATGTTCTTAACAGTGTTGGTAGGAAACGTCCTGTCCCTTATTCTAGCACATTCCCCGTTTCCTGTCCGGGTTCCATATATAACACGGCTCAGCCTTCGTTTACGTTGTTTTAACCGGCGTTTGCCTTTTCCCATCACTGTTCCTGCAAGGTCGGCATCTGATCTACCCATTTGTGCCAGTCTACTGCAAAACTGTGTAACAGGCTGGTTTATTCAGGCAGTGCAGGTGTGAAGAGATGGGACACGAAGATGACTGGCAGGTGAGAAACGATGCGTTGTAATGGCGGCAATGCAGCTAAGCATGCTGCCGGGAAAATAGTGCTGGCGCTGCTGGCGATGGCGCTACTGGCGGGGTGTGCTGCACCCTGGAATGCGCCGTCTGGCATTGCACCGACGCCCACGCCACAGTTTTCCGGTGGGGAGCCGGTGCTGCCGCAGTTGCAGCGTCTCTATGCTCCCGCTCCATTGCCCTCTGCCGCCAGCGTCATTTCTCCGCAGGCGCCATCCTGGCTGCTGGCCGGGCATGACATAGCAAATACGTTTGCCGCGCCATCTGCATTATTGTATGGGAAGATGCGCTGGTTTTTCCAGACGCCAGGCCCGGTTGTGACCTCTCCGGTAGTGGGCGACGGCGTGGCGCTGGTCAACGGTGGTGATGGGGTACTCTACGCGGTGGACATGGGCACGGGTGGGCTGCGCTGGCGGGCGCCTGTCGGCGATACGCTGGTCGCGGGTACGTCGGCCATTGCCGATGGGGTAGTCTATGTCGCGACGCGGGGACATGGGCTGAGCGCGCTGCGCCTTGCGACGGGACAGTTCCTGTGGACGGTCGATACACGCCTGCCGGTGCGGGCCGCTCCCCTGGTTGTGGGGTCGCTGCTGTTCGTGGCGGCAGGAGCCAACGACCTGCTCTGTCTGAATCGACAGACAGGCCGGGAATACTGGGAGTTCAAATCGGAGGATGTCTTTGCTGATTTCTGGCCGACGCAGGGGCAGCCTGCTGTGACGCTCGACGATGGCGGGCTGGTCTTCGCCGCGCCGGGCGCGTCAACAGAGTTTAACGCGCTGCGCCTGCGCACGGGACGCAAAGCCTGGGAACTGACGGTAGACTCGCGCACGGTGGGCGCGCCAGTCTATAACGCGCAGGCCGGGCTGGTCTACGTCGCGACATGGGCGGGCTATCTCTACGCCATTCAGGCCAGCACGGGCAAGTTGCGATGGCGTTTTGCCCTGCCGGATGTCGGACAGCCAGGCGCAGGTTTTGCCAGCGGCCCTGCTCTGGCGGCCAACCGGCTCTTTATCGGTGATTACCAGGGGCGCGTCACTGCACTGGATGCTCGCGGCGGCTCGGTTCTCTGGACGTATCGCGATGGCAGCCCATTGCTGGCAACGCCCGTCGTGGGGCTGGTAAACGGTGTAGCTGCGCAGGTCTACATCGCCGACCAGTATGGCAATCTCAGCGCGCTGGATAGCCAGAATGGTTCGCTCATATGGCAGGTCTATCTGGGTGAACTGCGCTCCGCGCCTGCATTGACCGGAACAGCCTTACTGGCCTCTTCGGTTGGCGATCATGGTTTGTTTGCACTTGATTGATGAAGCTGAATGATTCAAGAAAATGATGAGGGAGTTTCAGATGAAACATCTGATTGTAATGCGTTCGCGCTCAGCCGCTTTCTGGTTGGTGCTGGCCTGCTGCATACTGTTCTCGCTGATCGGGCTGGCGGCCTGCGGCAATAACACTACGACACATGCAAGTAGCAGTCAGCAGACGACGAAGAGCAGCACATCGGTAAATACGCCTTCAGCCACGATGACAACACAGGGTAATAACCATGTCTCGCTGGCGGAACTGGTTGGTCAGCCAGCGGCGAAATTGGCGCAGGGGGCGAATTTCCAGGTGACGGGTCAGGTGAGAAATATGGATAAGCTCCAGCACGATATTTACCTGCAGGCGACGCTGAAAGATGCGAGCGGCAAGGTTGTGGGCATTGCCAGGGGGCTGGCGGATAATGTGCAGGGCGGACAGACCGTCACCTTCACCATTCAGGGCATAGCAAAACAGCCAACCTGGACGACTGTTTCGGTGGTCATCACGAAAGTCTCCGAAAATGTCGATGGTCAGGGATCCGATTAAAGAACAGGCGCAACCTGTTCCGGCGCTGCCAGCAGGCCCGGCTTACAGGCAGCGATGGTGGTCACGCTGGAGCATGCTACTGCTACTGGGGGGCGTGATCCTGGTGACGGTTGCCAGCGCACTGATCAGGTTGCCGTCTTCTTCGCCGCATGCAAAGCTCGTGCCGATGCCGACTCCGACCTTTGTACCGAAAGTGGGCGACGTGGGTGATCTGGATGATGGCATAACGGTGGCGCTGGGGCAAACTCCTGCCTTCCAGTTTGAACATGGAGGTTACACCCTGAGTGGGATCACCGTTGATGCACGGACCGGACGCCCACTTGGTGGTATCTCGGTCTGGGTGACGCTGCCGCCTGTTTCAGGACGGCCTACCGCGCCCGCCTTGCGCTCCGTCTCCACGCTTGACGGCGCGTTTACCTTTTTGCATCTCGCGGCGGGAACGTACAACCTTGCCGCCGCTCGCTACTATACGCTCAACGGGCAGCAGTTCATTTACCCGGAAGTCGTGCGTAGCGATGTCAGGGTGCCACTGCCGCAGCATGCCACCTTGCAACTGGCCCTTCAGCCACAGGCGGCGCCGGGCCAGCGACGCGTGAGTGCGGGCGTTGCGCGCAACCTGATTATGCTCGATCTGAGCGGCATCTATGCGGAGTCCTGGTTCGCTGATCCCGCTTTGCAGGGGGAGGCGCAGAACATGCGCGAGCTTGCAAGCGGCGGGGCGCAGGCGGCGAATGTTGTCGCGCCCTATGGCTGGCATCCCGCCGACCAGTACGCGCTGCTCAGTGGCAGCTACCCCGCCTGGCGTGTCTACGACCCCTGGCCGTATCGAACGGCGTGGGGAACGCCAGATGGCATCGATACCACCTTCTGGTACAACGCTGACCCGATGTCGCTGACTTTCGGGCAGGAGAGCCTGTTTGATGTGGCAAGAGGCTATGGCATGAGTACGGCTGCGCTTGGCGGGCCGCAGTATGCCCTCAGTGATGTCAGTACGCGCGGCGTGCAGACGGCGCAGGTTGGCCTGACCTTTGACAGCGCGAACTGGCTGGCGACGGCGCAGCACTTGATCGAAACGATGGCCGACAATCCCAATGGCTTCGTTTTCTACAGTGAACTCGACCCACCTTTTGGTTCGGCAGCAGCGGCAGGAGCCGCGCCCGATGCTCCCGGTGGCGCGTATGCGCGGGCCATGCAGGCCGATGATGAATTGATTGGCCTCCTGCGCCACTGGCTGGCGAGCCGAAATTTGCTCTCACAGACGTTGCTGCTGGTGACTGCCTCAGAAGCGCAGGTCAATGAAACCGTCTACGACAACTACTATGGTATGGGGCCGGATGGGCGAGGCAGCAGCCTGCACGTGCCGTTCGTGCTGGCAGGCGAAGGTATCAGGCCGGGCATGGTGGATGCTCAGACTTTCTCAAGCTTCGCCGTCGCCGCAACGGCCCTGCGCGGCCTCTGCCTGCCCGCCCCTGCCAGCAGTCGCGCACAGGCGCTCACCATGCTGTTTGATAATCACTGTCCTTGAGAAGATGCCGGGAAGCTATTATGGGAAAATATGGTAACAGAAATCTCTTAATAATCGTATGGTTGTGCGGCCTGCTGCCGGTGCTGGCAATGGCGTTGAATGGCTGCGGTGGGCAGGCGCAGCAGAGTGACCCACGCCTCAAGTATTTCAAGGTTGTTGATTCTCGCGTTCTCATCGAGGGCAGCCAGGCGGAGGTGTTTGGCGATGTGGAAAACACCAGCGACATGACATTTCCTTTCGACGTGACCATGCAGGCAGACCTGATGGATCTCAACGGTCAGCAGGTAGGGATGGCCTATGGCACGGCGGAGGACGTGGGCATGGGACAGGTGCGCCAGTTTGTGCTGGTGGGAACGGTGGATGGCACGCGCTATGCCCGGCTCAAGGTGACGCCGATTTCGCTGCAAGAGAAGCGGCAGGAACTCAACTGGCCTACCCCCACGCCCTACGGACAGTGATTTGATGTGTCAGATAAGGAGAAGATGAGACGATGCTGCGTTTTGCCTGGTGGTCGCTGAGGGGCCGATGGGGCAGGCTGTTGCCCCTGTGCTGCGGGCTGCTCTGCATCGTTGTCTGCACCACGCTGCTGGCAGGCTTCACGCGGCTCTCAACGCTCACGACCGACCGGCAGCTTCGTCGTTCCTGGCGCGCCAGCTACGATCTGCTGGTACGCTCCCCGGATGCTATCAGTTCTGTTGAGCGGCAACTTCAGGTGATTGATCCCGCCGGGCCGGAACAGACTTACGGAGGTATCTCGCTGGCGCAGCTCGCACAGATTGCCCGTATTCCCCACGTACAGCTGGTCGCCCCGGAGGCCGTTGTGGGCTGGCTTCCCCTGCGCGTCTCTATACCAATCACCTTTACTCGTGCGGGCGTCTATCGTATCATCACCCGGCTGGATGATGCCACAGCGTCCGCCAGCGAGCAACAGACCTTCGTGGTATTGCCCCTTGCCGCATATGTGCGGCTTGCCGGGCGGCAAAACGAGAGCGGCATGAGCTACGTGCCGCTTAATGCTTCCGGTCGCGCAACGATTGCCGCTACCTGGTCGCTCTCGACATTGCTGGTGGGCATTGACCCGGTAGCGGAGGGGCAACTGGTTGGCCTGCGCTGGCAACCCTCACCCGCGCCGACCGGAAACGTGGGTTTGCCTCTTTTGATGGACATTCACCCCTGGTCAGCATTGAGCGCGACTGTGACTGTTGAAGCCGGTAACCTTTCTCCGTTGTCTGCTTCTCAGCCGGTAAATGATCGTATGTTTGTTCACGCGACATGGGCCGTTCTCCAACGTCGCCAGCTTGACGCGCCATCATTTCTATCATTGCTGACACAGGAACTGGCCGCGCGCGAGCAAGGATCGCAGTTGATGCCGGTGCAGGGCGGCGGCGTGACCCGCTACGCTCGCGTGGGCTACACAGTGATGCAGCCAGGTGATGGCACCACGCCTGTTCTTGCTGTTTCCAGCATCGGCGATGATGCCGGGGGCAATCTTACGCGCCTGCCCTTGCTGCCGCAGGCATCCACACCCTGGGTGATGCTCAATGGTGGTCGCGGCTCTTTTGCGACATTTAATGCCGCAATGCTGCCGGTATGGCACACGCCTGCATCGTCTGCCACGCCGCTCGGCCTCTACAGACCGGAGCCAGGAAGGGTGCCGGCGAGTCTGTTCCCACAGCAGAGCATGGCCGCGTGGCCGCCTTTGCTCTTCACCACGCTGCAGGTCGCTTGCGCGCTGACTGGCAGTCGCTGTGTTAGCGCCGTGCGCGTGCGGGTGAGCGGGCTGGATGGCTTCGGGCCGCGCGGTGAGGCATTGCTGCAACAGGTGGCCTCGGATATTGAGAATAGCACAGGTCTGCATGTGGATATACTGGATGGCGCATCTGCTGAACCGATCACTGTGCGGATGCCAGCTGCTGACGGCGCGAACCAGGCCGTTTCTGCCCTGTGGATTGCACCACATGCAGCGGTGAGCATCGCAACCGGCGTCAATCTGGCCGGTATCTTGCTTTTGCTGGCGATGCTCGGCGTGGCAGCACTGGCTCTGCTAACCGCCGCTCTGCTGGCCGCAGGCGGTCGCAAGGCCGATATGCGCCTGCTGGCCCGGACCGGCTGGTCGGGCGGGCGTCTGCTGGTCGCGGCGGCGTTAGAGGCGACAATGACTGCGCTGCTGGCCGCCTGTCCTGCCTGGGCCGTTGCGCTCCTGCTGCAACGTGTTGGCGCGCCCCCTGTCTCACCTGTTCTGCTCGCGGGGCTGCTGGCGGCTGGTACACTACTTTACATCATAGTATATATGACGGCGATATACAGAAATATCCTTCCTGCTCAACCTGTCAGGAGTCAGAAATTGAAGGCTCGTTCTCATTCAGCCAGCGATCGCTCTTATGCAGGAATGGCAGGACACTTTACAGACAATGTATGGTGGTGGGTGATGTTGAGGCGGCAGATGCGCTCGCGGAAGGGGAGTGCTTTGCTGATGCTGGTCGCGATAGTCGGCGCATGCGGACTGGTGGGGCTACTGGCGCTGGTGCAATGGGGGCTGGATGGCCTGCTGGCGGCAACGCTGCTGGGGCAGCAGGTGGAGGTGAGCCTTTCGGCCATTCACCTGCTGACGGCGCTGCTGGTGTGCGTGTGCGCAGCCTTCACTGCCGGTATGGTCCTGTTGCTGGCTGCCCGTGAGCGACGGCGCGAATCCGGTCTGCTGCTGGCTGTCGGCTGGACAGGCCGCGCTGTCGCTCTGGAGATGGTGTGTGAAGGGTTGCTGCCGGGGCTTGTCGGCGGCTGTACCGGTGGTCTGCTGGCTGTGCTGCTCTTCCTGAGCCTCTATCATAGCTGGTCGCTATCCCTGTTTACTGCGGTAATAGCAGGTACGACCCTGCTGGGCGCGTTGCTCTGTGCGAGTGGCGCCGCCTATCCGGCATTACTGACGGCCCGGCTTTTGCCGAAGCGCGTATTGAGCGAGGAGTGAGGAGAAAAGCGATGAACAGAGTACAATGGCTCTTTCGTAAAGGTACACGGGGCGGCGGTGAGATACAACCTGCAGGGGGAGCGGCGGTTGACATGGTGGATGTGTACCGGCGATATGAGACAGGGCAGGTAGAGGCGCTGCGTGGGATAACAATGCACATTGATGCTGGCGAGTTTGTGACCATCTGCGGGCCATCCGGTTCGGGCAAGTCGACGCTGCTGCACCTGCTGGCATCGCTTGATCTGCCCACCACCGGTCGCGTGCTGGTGGACGGCGTAGATACTTCTGCTCTACGGGGCAGCGCGCTGGCAGCTTTCCGACGCGAGCGCGTCGGGCTGGTCTTCCAGGGTTTTCACCTGCTTCCCGCGCTGACCGTGCTGGAAAATGTGATGGCCCCGTTGTTGCCGTATTGTTCGCTGCGAACTCTGCGCGAGCGGGCGCGGTTGTTGCTGGCGCGGGTAGGGATGGAACAACGGGCGAATCATGTGCCGGGCGAGCTTTCCGGCGGAGAGCAGCAGCGCGTGGCCATTGCGCGAGCATTAATCGCCAGCCCGCGCCTGCTGCTCGCCGACGAGCCGACCGCTAGCCTGGATTCTGCTACCGGCTTTACGGTGATGGAGCTGCTCCATGAATTGCAGTATACTTGCTCTATGACCCTCGTTGTGGTCACACACGACCCCCGCGTGGCCGCACTGGCTCCCCGTACTATCAGGATAGAAGATGGTGTTATTGCTCAGCCTGCGTCGACTGTTGCCCTGTAAGCTGCTTACGTCTTATGAATCCTTGACGGCGACGATTTGTAGCCAGGTGCGCGGCACTTCGCTCAGACCCATTTCCTGGCCTGCCTCGTAGACGGCAACGCTAAGCGCATCGGCTCCACAGGAGAGCGGCGCGCCCGGCAAGGCCCCTTCGATGAAGAGCCAGTAGCGGCCCAGGTCTCGCCATCCGTCAAGCGTGACATCGACGACTTCTTGCGCGGTCTGGACATGGCTGAATCCGCCCTGCCTGAGCTGCTCGGTGTACTCTTCAGGTGTCAGCCACTGGCGGGCGACCGCTTTGGAGTCGCGTGAGAGTTTTACTTCCGGGTGTTCTTTGCGCAGCCAGCCAACGGCACGGCGCGTCCAGAGGCGATAGAAACGTTCGGTCCCTGGAACGTAAGTGCCTTCATAAAAGGCGCTGTTACAGGCGAAGACGCCGCCGGGGGTGAGAATCGTCGCCACCTGCTGGAAGGCGGCCAGCTTATCAGGGACAAGGTGGATGGCGTTGCAGAAGAAGGCAGCGTCGGCGTTGCGCACAATTTTCGGCAGGTCATCGGCCTCTCCCTGAATAAATTCCGCCTTTGCCCCAATCTCCAGCATGCCCCTGTGGGCGCGACGCAGGGCCTCGGCTGAGGGATCGACGCCAATGATGTGCGCTTGACGCCCCTGATGAAGCATCTCTTCGGCGATCAGGCGCGTCACGGCTCCTGTGCCACAGGCCATGTCGACGATAGTCAGGCTCCTGTCGGCAGGTCGATCGGCGAAATGAGCCAGCGCCTGGCGAACAAGTGAGCGGTTGATAACGGTATAAAAGGAATGCGCGGCAAACGGTTCAAAGGAAAACCGGTTCGTTTCCTCAGTTTCAATTAAACTCATGGGTGTAGTCTCCTTTATCAGAGTTTCTGTTACGGATTTAGAGAAGATCTACACCCATTTTGTTTCACTGTCTGGAAACGGGGGTCATAGCTCAGATATGCATAGACATACCGCCATCTACGCTGAGTATCTGGCCGGTGATATAGCCTGCTTCCGGCGAACAGAGGAAGTTGATGGCGTTGGCGATGTCTTCCGGGGTGCCGAAATGGCCCAGAGGGGTTGCCGCAAGCATAGCCTGCCGCTGCTGCTCGGTCAGGGTAGAGGTGAGTTCGGTCGGAATGAAGCCCGGCGCGATGGCATTGGCGGTGATATTGCGGCTGGCCATCTCTCTGGCCGTGCTGATGGTGAGGGCGATGATGGCGGCCTTCGAGGCGGCATAGTTAGCCTGACCGGCGTTGCCAAGCAGGCCGGCCGGTGAAGAAATATTCACGATACGTCCCCAGCGCGCTCTCATCATGCTGCGCAGCGCCGCTTTGGTGCAAAGGAATGCTGAGCGCAGGTTCGTATTCAGCACGTACTCAAAGTCATTCAGTGACATCTGGATAATCAGCTTGTCGCGGGTGGTTCCCGCGTTATTGACGAGAATGGTGATTGGCCCCAGCGCCGCATTGGCCTCGGCAAAGAGGTGCGTCACCTCTTCCTCCTGACTCACATCGGCCTGAATGGCGATGCAGCGCCGCCCCAGCGCCTCGATGGCGGCCTTTGACTCGGCGGCGGCGTTCGCATTACTGCGATAGTTTACGACAATATCAGCCCCTGATTGCGCGAGTCGGTAGGCGGTGGCGCGGCCAATGCCCTGGCTGCTGCCTGTGACAACTGCCACTTTTCCGGCGAGAGGCAATTGCTGTTCATTTTCCATAACTGTTCCTCCTTCCAGCATTTCCCCACCCCATCACAGCCCATCGTTGCTAGTATAGCACATAGAATGCTGTCCGTGCGGGAAATTGCCGGGTTTTAGCAGGAGATTACGCAATTGCTCTGGTCAAACCGGTGAGTTACGACGTTTTTGAACGCCTTCTGCCGCTATTTTTCCCTTTTTGTACCCTCGTGTCCCGCCTATGCCCGTTGCCGTTTCCATTGCTATGTCCATTTCCGTTCCCATTGCCCTGCTCATGCCCGTTCCCGTTTGTGCCATGCCCGATTTCGAGCGCGACGAGTTCAGGCTCGGTAGGCGCGGATTCGAGGAGGGTTTCGGTTGCACCATCGAGTGCGATCAATTCAGATTCAGGCCTCGCGGCTTCTACCGAGGTTTCATCTGCAACGCCGTCTGCTGTCCATGCTGGCATGGTACGCGGAACTTCGCCTTCAGAGAAGGATGGCGCACTTTCGGCAATGGAAGGCTCGCTCTCCTCGATGGACGACTCACTTTCTGAAAGAGAGAGTTGACTTTCAGGCGTAGAAGGTACGCTTTCAAAGAGGGGTGGCTCAGCGACGGCTGCTTCGGAGATTGGCGAGGGTAGAGGCGCAATATCGGCTATCTCGATTCCTTCGATGTCTGATAGCAGCGACCGGTTCACTGCATCCTCGTTTGGGGCAGTCTCACCGACGGTGTCAGTCATATCACTGGCTACGTTGCTCTCTGTCTGGCCCCTTGCATCGGTTTCAGCTTCGCCGATCTCGCTAACATCACCATCGCCGATTTCACGGATTTCAGCGTCGGTCGGTTCGCTTCCCTGGCTGGCGCTGACGGCAGCGGTTTCAAGGGTGACAGCCTCGCTGATTTCGGTAATTTCGCCCTCGATAACGCCATCGGTTTCAAAAGATACAGGGGTTGGAGAAGCTGCACGGGTTTTTGCTGGCGTAGGCGATACGTCCAGATCGGGAATTTCTATAAACTCTCCCTTGCTGGCCGCCTCGCTCTGTTTCGCTTTTACATCGGGCGTCTCTGCTATAGCAGAGAATGGGGAGTGGGGAGATGGGGCTTGCGCGCCTGTGGTTGATGGAAGTGCAGTCTTGTTCAGGCGCGGCAGGCGGGGCAGCGTGAGATCGGTGTCGGCCTCGAACTGGCTGGTGGCATCGTAAATGGCGGTGTCAAGCTGTTGCTGGCTCAGGTTGCGCGCGCCGTGCAAGTTTGCGCCGAAGAGGATGGTGTTGTGCATATCGGCGACTTGCAGGTTGGCGTTGACCAGAATGGCGTTGTGCAGGTCGGCGTGAGAAAGGTTCGCGCCGGTCAGGTCTGCACCGGTCAGATCGGCGCCGGAGAGATCGGCGCCGGAGAGGTCGGCCATAAAAAGGTTCGCGCCTCGTAAGCGGGCTTCGCGCAGGTTGGCCTGCCCGAGAAAGCGGCGCGAGAGGTCGCGTTCGGATAGATCGACACGGGCAAGGGCCAGCGGCTGCCAGCGCGAGGAAAGGGGTAATCGCTGCCCTTTGCTATCAAAAGCAATGGGCATCTCTTCAACGAGTGGAATGCGCGCCAGTTCGCGCTCGATATGCAGGAAGGTGGCTATCTCGGCGTGCTGTTGCGAAACGGCCTGGGCCAGTTCCGCATTTTTCTGTTTCCACGTGTTCCAGTCGCTCTCAACCTGCTGGACGCCTGCGATCAGCTTTGCCTCTATAGCGAGCGCGCGTCTCTCCTGCTTCATTTCCCAGTTGCGCTGCCTGCTCTCCTGCGCGTTTTCCCAGGCGCTGTGCTGAGCCTGCGTTCTCTGTAAATAGCGGTAGTGTATTTTGAGCGCGATCAATGTACCCAGAAAACCGGCCAG
>Ga0209810_1002569_pt1 | contig 21378 bp, 13 predicted proteins | sample Coa_R1_7_FD_187159 | JGI IMG/M metagenome (GOLD analysis project Ga0209810, IMG submission 187159) | Surface soil microbial communities from Centralia Pennsylvania, which are recovering from an underground coalmine fire - Coalmine... | ecosystem: Environmental > Terrestrial > Soil > Unclassified... | reverse complement strand
TGGCCTGGTTGGCTTTGGCCAGCACTTTGGTGATCGCCGCCGTCAAGGTCGTCTTGCCGTGGTCGATGTGCCCGATCGTCCCCACGTTCACATGGGGCTTCGTTCGCTCAAATTTCTTCTTTGCCATGAGTTATCCTCATCCTCCATAGTGCTCAGTGCAAACATTTGTGCTTCAGGGGCTGCACCTTTGCGATCGCACTTGTATATAAACATCTCTGTTGAGCCAGCACACTCCGCTGGCTGCATCAAACAAAAAGATACTGACAGATTTGCCCGGGCGGCCTGCTCCCCTGGTTCAGGCTCCGGTGCTTCCATAAGAGAGGCGCTTGACCTGCGCCCCTCTTTGGATGTGTTACTAGCGAGTTGCCTTCGCGACAATCGTGTCGGCAATGTTCCGTGGAACGGGATCATAATGCGAGAACTGCATGGTATAGTTGGCACGGCCGCTGGTCATTGAACGGAGGTCATTCACATAGCCGAACATTTCGGCAAGGGGAACATGGCTCCGCACTACCACCATCGACCCGCGATTCTCCATACCCAGGATGGTTCCGCGACGACGGTTCAAATCACCGATGACATCGCCGTAGAACTCTTCGGAGGTCGTCACCTCAACCAGCATAATCGGTTCCAGGAGAATAGGACCTGCTTTACGTGCCGCCTCTTTAATCGCAATCGAACCGGCCATTTTAAAGGCCATTTCGCTCGAGTCTACTTCATGATACGACCCATCGTAGAGAGTGACGATCACGTCGATCATCGGATATCCGGCGATAATGCCGTTCTCCAATGCTTCGCGGATACCGTTCTCGACGGGTTTGATATATTCCTTTGGCACAGCGCCGCCAACAATGGCATTGATAAACTCAAAGCCCTTGCCACGCTCGTTGGGTGCCACTTTAATCCACACATCACCGTACTGGCCGTGACCGCCGGTCTGCCGGACGAACTTGCCCTGCGCCTGCGCTTCACGGGTGATGGTCTCACGATAGGCGACCTGGGGACGCCCAACGTTTGCCTCTACCTTGAACTCGCGAAAAAGGCGATCAATGATTACCTCCAGGTGCAACTCGCCCATACCTGAGATGATGGTCTGACCCGTCTCGGGGTCGGTGCGCAACTGGAAGGTGGGGTCTTCTTCGGCCAGTTTGTTCAACGCGATAGCCATCTTATCCTGATCGCCGCGCGTCTTTGGCTCAATGGCAATCGAAATCACCGGCTGCGGGAAGACAATCGACTCCAGGATGATCGGATGCGACGGATCGCAGAGCGTATCACCGGTGAAGGTGTTGCGCAGGCCCACCGCAGCGCAGATGTCACCAGCGCGAATCTCTTCGATATCCTCGCGGTGATTGGCATGCATACGTAGCAGACGACCGATGCGTTCCGTCTTGCCCTTCGTGCTGTTCTCAATGGCCTGGCCTTTGGTCAGCGTTCCCGAATAGACGCGCATATACGCGAGCCTGCCGACGAAGGGGTCAGAAACGATTTTAGAGACCAGCGCGCTGAAAGGCGCGTCGTCGCTGACTTCGCGGGTAACGGTTTCGCCTGTATTGGGATCGATACCGGTGGGAGGGGGAATATCTAGAGGAGAGGGCAGGAATGCGACAACCCCGTCGAGCATGGCCTGGACGCCCTTATTCTTGAGCGCCGAACCACAAAGAACAGGTACAAGCGTACCTGCAATTGTGGCTTTGCGAAGCCCAGCAATCAACTCCTCTTTGCTAATTTCCTCGCCCTCAAGGTATTTGAGGGTCAGTTCCTCGTCTGTCTCCGCCACACGCTCGATCAACAGTTCGCGATGGCGCTGGAACTCGTCTTCCATGCTGGTAGGAACTTCGGTGCGGTCCGATTTCGTGCCCAGGTCATCAGTAAAGATGATGCCTGTGCCCTCGATCAGATCAACAAAGCCCTTGAAGTTGCTCTCCTGACCAATGGGAATCTGAATCGGCACAGGAGAAGCGCCCAGACGCTCGCGAATCATTTCCACTGTACGCCAGAAGTCAGCGCCAATGCGATCCATTTTATTGACGAAACAGATACGAGGAACATGATATTTATCCGCCTGACGCCAGACTGTTTCAGACTGCGGCTCAACACCGGCTACGGCATCAAAGACCACGACGCCACCATCGAGGACGCGCAAAGAACGCTCGACCTCGGCAGTAAAGTCTACGTGGCCGGGCGTGTCAATAATATTGATGCGGTAGTCCTGCCAGAAACAGGTGGTAGCAGCGGACGTGATGGTGATGCCGCGCTCCTGCTCCTGGGGCATCCAGTCCATCGTAGCGGCCCCTTCATGCACCTCACCCATACGGTGAATCTTTTTTGTATAGAAGAGAATACGCTCGGTGGTCGTCGTTTTCCCAGCATCTATATGAGCTATAATACCAATATTTCGGGTTTTTTCCAGTGGAAATTCTCTAGGCATACCTATTGTTACTCCTCTCGCTCGGATTTCAAGCATAGGGGCTGGTATGCCCCTACCGTCGAAATCCGAACGGTGAGGCTCTACCAGCGATAATGGGCGAAGGCGCGGTTAGACTCCGCCATCTTATGGGTTTCCTCACGTTTCTTAATGGTCGCTCCCTGGCCGGCGGCGGCGTCCATCAATTCATTAGCAAGTTTCTCTGCCATCGTTTTGCCGGTGCGGGCGCGGGCAGAGCGAATAAGCCAGCGCATTGCAAGCGCGTTGCCGCGCTCGCGGCGAATTTCTACAGGCACCTGGTAGGTGGAACCGCCAACGCGGCGTGGCTTGACCTCCAGGGTGGGCGTGGCGTTTTTCAACGCCTGCTCAAATACATCAAGCGCCGGGCGCTTCTGGCGCGCCTCTACCAGTTCCATAGCATCGTAGATAATACGTTCCGCCAGACTGCGCTTTCCATCGAGCATCAGTTTGCCAATAAAACGGGCAACGTTGCGGCTCTTATACTTCGGGTCCGGCACTTCCGCTCGTCGCACCACTCGTCTGCGTCTTGGCATTGTATGGCCTCCTCAATCACCATTATTCTGTGAGACTCTTGTAAACACCACAAAAGGCGTCGATGAGATGGCAGGGGATAACCTGCTATCCGTTTCGGACGCCTGATCGCGAGTGCCTATCCATTCCATTTCCAGTACACCCAATCAGGGGCAAATGTTTCTGTAGAGGAGGACACTCGACTGTCACAATATGAAGAGGCTTGCAGCACAGCCTCTTCATATCATGCTCAACGATTTGCCGACCTACCTGAGGCGCTCAGGCGGTATCGTTTCAGCGCACTAACAGGGCTGAAATCAATGCTGGGGACGACTTTCTGCTTACACTCGTCGTCCCTGACATTGTTGGTCTTACTTCTTGCCGCCCCTGGCTGCGGCTGCCGTACCCGGCTTTGGCCGCTTCGCTCCATACTTGGAGCGGCCTTTGCGACGTTTCGATACTCCATCGCTGTCGAGGGTGCCGCGCACGATGTGATAGCGGACGCTCGGCAGGTCCTTCACGCGGCCGCCGCGAATCAGGACAACGGAGTGTTCCTGCAAGTTATGCCCCTCGCCGGGAATGTAGGCCGTAACCTCCATGCGGTTGCTCAGACGAACGCGGGCGATCTTACGCATGGCCGAGTTCGGCTTCTTGGGCGTCATTGTGCGGACCTGGGTGCAGACGCCACGCTTCTGTGGCGACCCGCGCAGAGCCAGGGTCTCGTTTTTCAACGCATTGAACGAATATCGCAATGCGGGGGCCTTCACTTTTCGCTTTTTCTGCGAGCGGCCCTTGCGAATTAATTGATTAATCGTCGGCAATGAAAGAGTTCTCCCTATCCTCATTATGGGCGCGGCTAGCCGCGCCCATACCTACACCTATGTGCGGATTTATATGTTATCACTCATTTGGCTCGCTGTCAAGTATCAGGCCAGGAGTACCAGCGCCGTTGCCGTTCACCATACCGATGCCGGAACGGGCAGCAGCTCCAGCGAGCTGAGCCGCCGCCATCTGCTGGCGGGCGATCTGCTCGCGCTGGCGATGACCGGAGCCAGCCGGAATGAGCTTACCAATAATCACGTTTTCCTTCAGGCCTACCAGGTGATCAGTCTGGCCCTCAATGGCGGCTTCGGTCAGCACGCGGGTCGTCTCCTGGAAGGAGGCCGCGGCCAGCCAGCTATCCGTATTGAGCGAGGCTTTGGTGACACCCAGCAGGACGGTTTGCGCCGTAGCGGGTTCGCCGCCCTCTGCCAGGACTCGCGCATTCTTCTCCGCATAAGCAAAACGATCAACGAGGTCGTTTGGCAACATATCGGTATCGCCCGGCTCCTCTACACGCACGCGGCGCAGCATCTGCCGGATGATAATCTCGATATGCTTGTCATTGATATACACACCAGTGTTGCGATAGACCTTCTGGACTTCCTTCACCAGGTAGGTCTGCACAGCTTCGCGGCCCTGGATGCGCAGGACATCCTGTGGGTCGCGCTGCCCACCGGTAATCGGCGTGCCCGCCGAGATTTTTTGTCCCTCAGAAACGGCCACACTGCGGGCTGCCGGGATCGGATAGGAACGCTCCTCACGCTCTTCAAAGCGAATGGAGAGCAGTCCGTTCTCGCTAATCTGCGCCTCGCCCTCGGTACGCGCCAGAACTGGCACAGGTTCGCCGCCGTTCTCGGCAGGCATGAGGGCAATCACCTGGTCTTTCTGCACGTGTTCGCGATCGTTGACCAGCACCTGGCTGCCCTCGGGCAGCGTGTACTCGTCGAAGAAGACGTTGGTTGAAACGACGCGCACAGTACGAGCGCCACTGGCCTCGTCCTTAATGATCTCAACGACGCCATCGATTTCGCTGATCTCGGCCTTATCCTTCGGGACGCGAGCCTCGAACAGTTCCTCAACGCGCGGCAGACCTTGCGTGATGTCTCCTTGCGCGCCCGCGATACCGCCGGTGTGGAAGGTACGCATGGTCAACTGCGTGCCCGGCTCACCGATGGACTGGGCGGCGATGATACCGACCGCCGCGCCCTGGTCAACCAGGGTATTCGCAGCCAGGTCGCGCCCGTAGCACTTCTGGCAAACGCCGCGCGCAGCGAGACAGCCAAGCACCGAGCGCACGCGCACAGCAGTTACGCCCGCATTGGCGATCTGGTCCGCCACATCATCCGTGATCTCATCTCCAGGCTGGATCACATCCTCGAAGCCAGGAATCGCTTCGAGCAGGATGCGGCCTTTGATGCGGTCGCGAATGTCGGGCAGCATCATCTCTTTGCTGTCCTCCTCTGTGACGAGCAGGCCCTCGGTGGTGCCGCAATCCTCTTCGGTGACGATCATATCCTGCGCCACGTCGATCAGACGACGGGTCAGGTAGCCCGACTCGGCTGTACGCAGCGCGGTGTCGGCCAGACCTTTACGAGCGCCATGACTACTGATAAAGTACTCAAGCACGCTCAGGCCTTCACGGAAGTTACCGCGAATTGGCACGTCGATGATCTTACCGCTTGGCGAAGCCATCAGACCGCGCATACCCGAAAGCTGGCGAATCTGCTGGAATTTCGCCTTTGTCGCGCCCGACTTGGCGATGGTATAGATCGAGCCGTAGGGGTCGAGCGAGGCTTCCACCATCTTCGTGACGTTTTCGGTGGCCTCGTTCCAGGCGTCTACGGTCTGCTGGTACTTCTCGTTCTCGGTAATCAGACCTTCATGATACTGCTCTTCCAGTTCGGCGATCTTGGCATCGGCTTTCTTCAGCTCCTCAGCCTTGCCAGCGGGCACCTTGACATCGCTGATGGCGATGGTCGCGCCCGCTTTGGTTGCGAAGGAGAAGCCGAGACGCTTGATCTCGTCGGCCAGTTCGGCAGTCTTGATACGCCCGTACTCCTTGAAGCACTCGCCGATGACCTGGCGCAGGTTCTCTTTCTTCATCGCGTAGTTCTTGAAGCGCAGGCGCTCCGGCAGAGCTTCGTTGAAGATGATGCGGCCAACGGTCGTCGTCACCAGTTTGCCTTTGGCATTCATGGTCGGCTTCGCGGGTGGCGGCTGGTCGTAAACGTCCACGTCACCCAGGCGCACCTTAATGAGAGCCTGCAAATCAACCACGCCATGCTCATATGCCAGCAGGGCTTCAGTGGTGTCGGTAAAGACACGGCCTTCGCCCTTCTTGTTAGGACGGTCCTGCGTCAGGTAGAAGCAGCCAAGCACCATATCCTGGCTAGCGCCGATAGACGGCTCGCCTGTGGCAGGAGAGAGCAGGTTGCGCGTCGAAAGCATAAAGCGGCGCGCCTCGTCCTGGGCCTTTTCAGAAAGCGGCACGTGTACCGCCATCTGGTCGCCGTCAAAGTCGGCGTTGAAGGCGGAACAGACCAGCGGGTGAAGCTGGATAGCGCTGCCCTCAACCAGCACAGCCTCGAAGGCCTGAATGCCGAGACGGTGCAGCGTTGGAGCGCGGTTCAGCAGCACCGGATGGTTCTTGATGACCTCTTCCAAAACGTCCCAGACTTCCGGCTTGACACGCTCGACGAAGCGTTTCGCGCTCTTGATATTGTGCGCGAAGTTCTGCTCGACCAGCTTGCGCATGACGAAAGGCTTGAAGAGTTCAAGCGCCATTTTCTTCGGCAGGCCGCACTGGTGCAGCTTGAGATCAGGGCCAACCACGATGACCGAGCGGCCCGAGTAGTCTACGCGCTTACCAAGCAGGTTCTGGCGGAAGCGGCCCTGCTTGCCCTTGAGCATATCAGACAGGCTCTTGAGCTTGTGGTTGCCGGAGCCAGCAACGGCGCGACCGCGACGACCATTATCGATCAGCGCATCGCAGGCCTCTTGCAGCATGCGTTTCTCGTTGCGAATGATGATCTCAGGCGCGCCGAGTTCGAGCAGCCTCTTGAGGCGGTTATTGCGGTTGATGACGCGGCGATAGAGATCGTTCAGGTCGGATGTAGCGAAGCGACCGCCATCAAGCTGCACCATCGGGCGCAGTTCGGGCGGCAGCACAGGCAGCACCGTCAGAATCATCCACTCCGGCGAGGTTTTCGACTCGCGGAAAGCTTCGACAACCTTCAGGCGCTTGGTGGCCTTTTTGCGGCGCTGGCCGGTGGTCGAGCTAATCTCGCGGCGCAGCTCGTTTGAAAGCTGATCCAGGTCGATGTCCGCGATCAACTCGCGCACCGCCTCAGCGCCCATACCGGCGCGGAAGACGCCCGGGAAGGCCTCGCGCAGTTCGCGGTAGCGGTTCTCCTGGAGCAGGTCCATTTTCTTGAGGCCTTCCAGGTCGCGCTTCAACTGCTCGATGCGCTGGCGGCGGTCACTGCGCTGCGACTCCAGGCGCGACTGCACGTTGTCAATCTGGCCCTGGTAGTCAAGCTGGACGCGCTCAACGTCGCTGTCGCCTTCGGTGCGCATGGCTTCGAGTTCGCGGCGGGCGCTTTCGGCAATATCGTTGCGCCAGACTTCCGCGACGCGCTCAAGCACTTCGAGATCGTGTTTGGTGACGATATCGCCCTGTTTGACGATCACGCGGTCGTTCGGATCAAAGACGATGTCGTCTTCGGCTTCGCGGCCCATAAATTCGCGCAGCAGTTCGCGGGTATCATGTTCCGCCTCTTCAGCCTGGCGCAGGTCCTGATCGCGGCGGGCGCGAATCTCCTGCTCGGCGTCAGCGAGGCGGGCGCGGGTGTCCTGAATCTCAACCTCGCGGCGCGCCTTCAGGTTATCAACCTGCTCCACCACCTGGCCGTCCAGATTCTGGTCGAGCTTCATCAGTTCCTCGTCCAGGTTCATCAACTCGCGCTGGCGGGCCTCTTCATCAACATGCGTGACCACATAGAGCGCAAAGTAGAGGATGCGCTCCAGGTTGCGCGGCGAGAGGTCGAGCAGCAGGCCAATGCGGCTGGGCGTTCCCTTAAAGTACCAGATATGGCTGACCGGGGAAGCCAGTTCGATATGACCCATGCGCTCGCGGCGTACCTTTGAGCGCGCCACTTCGACACCGCACTTGTCACAAACAATGCCTTTGAAGCGAACACGTTTATATTTACCGCAGTAGCATTCCCAGTCCTTCGTGGGGCCAAAGATGCGCTCGCAGAAAAGTCCATCTTTCTCGGGCTTCAGCGTGCGGTAGTTGATAGTTTCCGGTTTCGTGACCTCACCATAGCTCCAACTACGAATCTGCTCAGGGCTGGCAAGGCTGATACGGATTGCATTAAAATCGTTTACTTCGAGCATGATGCCTCCTGTTTGTCCAGGCATGCCGGTTGAGATTGAGATGCAGCCTCAACCGGCATATCAGGATTTATTGGTCTCCTTCGAAACCGGACAGGTTGATGCCAAGTTCCGGCATAACATCGTTCGAGGTGTCCTCGACGAACTGGATACGCTGATCGTCTTCGTTGAGGACTTCCACGTTGATGCCCAGGCTTTGCAGCTCTTTGACCAGAACTTTAAAGGATTCGGGAACACCCGGCTCCATGATATTTTCACCCTTGACGATGGCTTCATAGGTCTTGACACGACCCACCACGTCGTCGGATTTGACGGTCAAAATTTCTTGCAAAATGTTGGCCGCGCCATAAGCTTCCAGCGCCCACACTTCCATCTCACCGAAGCGCTGGCCGCCAAATTGCGCTTTACCACCGAGCGGCTGCTGCGTGATCAGGCTATACGGGCCAGTCGAGCGGGCATGCACCTTGTCTTCGACCAGGTGGGCCAGCTTGAGCATGTAGGTGTAGCCAACCGTGATCGGCTCGTCGAACGGCTCGCCTGTGCGCCCATCAAAGAGCTGCACCTTGCCCGTTCTTGGAAGCCCGGCGCGCTCCAGGTACTCCTCGATGTCCTCTTCGGACGCGCCATCGAAGACCGGCGTGGCGATCTTGAAGCCCAGGGCGGCGGCAGCCCAACCCAGGTGCGTCTCCATGATCTGACCGATATTCATACGGTGCGGCACGCCAAGCGGGTTGAGGATGATATCGACCGGGGTGCCATCCGGCAGGAACGGCATATCCTCAATCGGCAGCACGCGGGAAATGACGCCTTTGTTGCCGTGGCGTCCGGCCATCTTGTCGCCCGCGCCAATCTTGCGCTTCTGGGCGATGCTCACGCGCACCAGCTGGTTGACGCCCGGCGGCAGTTCGTCGCCGGCCTCACGCGAGAACAGCTTGACTTCGACGACCTTGCCGCGCTCGCCGTGTGGCACGCGCAACGAAGTATCCTTCACCTCACGCGCCTTCTCACCAAAGATGGCGCGCAGCAGCTTCTCTTCCGCCGTCAGTTCGGTTTCCCCTTTGGGGGTGATCTTGCCGACCAGGATGTCCTGGGGGCCGACCTCCGCGCCAACGTAGATGATGCCGCGCTCGTCCAGGTTGCGCAGGCCTTCCTCACCCACGTTCGGAATGTCGCGGGTGATCTCCTCGGGGCCAAGCTTGGTATCGCGAGCGTCGATCTCATACTTTTCAATATGGATCGAGGTGAAGAGGTCTTCGCGCACGATGCGCTCGCTAATCAGGATGGCGTCCTCGAAGTTGCCGCCTTCCCAGCTCATAAAGGCCACCAGAATGTTCTGCCCAAGCGCCAGTTCGCCAAGTTCAGTGGATGAACCGTCAGCGATGACCTGACCAGCCGTCACATAGTCGCCCTTGCGCACGATGGGACGCTGGTTGATGCAGGTGCCCGCGTTCGAGCGCACGAACTTGCGCAGGTTATAGGTATGAATGTCGCCCTGCTCGTCCATGATCGAGATGTGGCGGGCGGTGGCCGAGATGACCTCGCCGTTGCTCTGGCTTACGATCACCTGGCCGGAGTCAATCGCCACCTGCCGCTCGATACCTGTGCCACAAATGGGCGACTGCGGACGCAGCAGCGGCACGGCCTGGCGCTGCATGTTCGCGCCCATCAGCGCACGGTTCACGTCGTCATGCTCCAGGAACGGGATGAGGGCGGTTGCCACACTCACTGTCTGGCGCGGCGAGACGTCCATGTAGTCCATGTTATCAGAGTTTTCCATCACGAAGTCACCCTGATAACGGGCCAGCACGCGATCTTCCGCGAACTCGCCCAGTTCTGTCAAGGGAGCGTTGGCCTGCGCGATAAAGAAGTTCTCTTCATCGTCGGCGGTGCGATAGTCCACTTCGTCGGTGACGAATGGTTTGATACGCACCTCGGTCTCGCCAAGCAGCTCGGAAAGGCGATTAAACAGCGCCTCATCAACGCGCACGCGGCTGCGACCCTTCACGATCACTTCGCCATCGGGCGTTTTGATATCTTCCCACTCGCGACCATAGACGCCGCGCAGTTCGCGACCGATCAAACGTGGGTCGTTGGCTTTGATTCGTTTATATACACGCCGGTAAGGCGTTTCAATGAACCCGTAGGGGTTGATTTGCGCATAAGTCGCAAGGTTGCCGATCAGGCCGATGTTCGGACCTTCAGGTGTCTCAATCGGGCAGATGCGGCCATAGTGCGAGCGGTGAACGTCGCGCACCTCGAAGCCTGCGCGCTCGCGGGAGAGACCGCCAGGACCCAGGGCAGAGAGACGGCGCTTGTGACCAATCTCGGCCAGGGCGTTGGTCTGATCCATGAACTGCGACAACTGGCTGCCGCCGAAGAATTCCTTCATCGCCGCCACTACCGGGCGAATGTTGATGAGGGCATTCGGCGTGGCCTGTCCCGGCTCCTGAATGCTCATGCGCTCCTTGACCACGCGCTCCATGCGCAGCAGGCCGACACGGAACTGCGTCTGAATGAGCTCCCCCACGCAGCGCACGCGGCGGTTGCCCAGGTGGTCGATGTCATCGCGGCGACCATGCCCATTGTTCAACTGCACGAGGCGGCGCACGATGTTCACCAGGTCGTCCTGCGTCAGAATGCGCTGGCTCTGCGGCGTGGAGAGGTCCAGCTTGCGATTGAGTTTGTAGCGACCGACGCTGCCCAGGTCGTAACGGCGCGGGTTGAAGAACATGTTCTTGACCAGCGAACGGGCGTTATCGAGCGTGGCAGGATCGCCGGGACGCATCTTTTTATACAGTTCGAGCAGCGCCTCGTCCTCTTTTTTGACCGGGTCGCGATCCAGCGTGGCCTGAATGTAGCGCACGTTGGGGTCGTTATCGACATCTTTGAAAGCATCCAGGATGCCCTGGTCGGTCGAGAGGTCAAGTTGCTCGCCGTACCACTGCTCTTTGGCCAGGCTGGAAATGGCACGCAGCAGGGTGGTGACGGGCAGCTTGCGCTTGCGATCAATTTTGACGGTCAGCAGGTTCTTATTGCTGGTCTCGAATTCGAGCCACGCGCCGCGTCCCGGAATCAGTTTGGCGGCATAGAGCCTGCGGCCAGTCGAGGCATCGTCATCGGCGGTGAAGTACACGCCGGGCGAGCGCACAAGCTGGCTGACAACGACGCGCTCCGCGCCGTTGATAATAAAGGTGCCCTGGCGAGTCATGAGCGGGAAATCGCCCATGAAGATGTCCTTCTCAATAATCTCGCCGGTCTCCTTGTTGGTCAGACGCGCCTTGACCGTGAGCGGTGCGGCATACGTGGCATCGCGGTCGCGGCACTCGTCCTCGCTATATTTGGGCTTTCCAAAGGGTTCCGGTGGAACGATGAATTCCAACTTCAGATTTTTCCCGGTAAAGTCCTCAATCGGGGAAATTTCTTCAAAGAGTTCGCGTAAACCTTCCTGTTTAAACCATTCAAAGGAGTCGAGCTGGATCTGGATCAGACCCGGCATTGGCCGGATATCGGGAATGCGGGCAAACGAGACACGCTCCGGGATAGACACGGCCCTGGTGGTTACTGCCATAGGTAGTATTCTCCTCTCACCTTATCACCACAGAGGAAACGAAGAAAGACGCAGGCCAAAACACCCCTTGCTCCTGACTCGCTTGACGAAAAATGGGGTCAGGAGAAAAGGTCATGATAGTCCTTGCGCCTTTCTTTTCACGAGAAATCGGAAAAAGAATAATAGATAAAAGCTCATTAATGCCTGTGTTGAACAACGTTCTATGACAAGAAAAGTAACCGCCTGTGCTTTTCACCAGCGGTTACTCCTACTCCCTTACACCTGCAAGTTGTTTGCGCCCGCCCGATACACACATGCACACCATTCCCAAATTCAAGCCAGACTTCAACGCCTTGAGAGACACGATCATCGGCAGACGTTCCCCCGCGCCAGGATACTAATTCAGGTACGCTTCTGACCACGAGTAACACTCTTTCGCCCCTGGCCACTCCTGCACAACCTCATTATGCAAGCGGAATAATGCGTAGTACTTTTTGTTGTGCGGCATTTCGTCCTTACATGCAGCACCTGCACCATCACAATACGGTTCCTGGTCGTATTGGTAGTCTTTTGTCGGCGGGAAAGAAGAATGTGTCGTCTTGCGTTCAGTCCTGTCCCTGTCGGTGTTCTATCGCCTCAATACTATCACGGTTTCGTTCGTGACAGCCTTGTCACAGCTTACACACTTTGGCAGAGTGCCATTATACACGATGAAACAACGTATGTCAATAGTTTTTTGGAGCAATTTTCAAATCAGTACGGCAGAACGTTCGGCTTCTTCGAGAGCCGCCTCGATCTCATCGCCGAACTCCGGATTCCAGGCTCGTTCCGCACCGAGCCAGCGCTGTTTCAGGAGAGAGAGCAGCAAAGGCTGGTCTTCGGGATCGAGCAAATCCAGGTCAATCATTGACTCGGGTTTATCGGGATAGATAACCGTCAGTACAAAACCATCGATACGCAACACGGTCTGATTAGTAAGTTTGTAGGTCTGCGGCGCGCCCAGTTTGCGGCCAAACGAGAAGGAGCCAATAAAGCCGATGACAATAAACGATCCCGCGACCAGCGTAACGGCCAGCCCGGCAAGACTCAAACCAATGGCGACAGCAGTGCATATAAAGACCAGCGCCGGATGTGGCAGGTGAATCGTCCAGCCAATCAGGATTTCCGGCACGAGACCGACGAGCGCCGCCAGGAAACAGGAAAGTGCGGTGCCGATCATCCAGTAAATGCTGGCAAGGTTCTTCGGCGAAAGGTCGCGGGCCGTCAGCGAGCTATTATCCTCTAATATCACCATGCCTGAACGATAGCCCGCCCGCAGCGCGAACAGGAAGCGCGCCACCAGCACACTCGCCCAGACTAAAATGAACGAAATGAACCAGAGAATAGCAAGCAGCGCATCCTGCCACTTCAGATAGAGGGTGAAGACGTGCGAATAGGTCGGCCAGAATGCCAGACCAAGCCAGGCGCAGACAGCAGCGCCGCACAGGGACGTGACAATCAACACCCATGCCAGCAAGCTCGTTCGCAGATAGGGTTTGCGGCCCAGGTGGAAGCGGTACGTGTTCTCAGCGCTTTGTATCATACAACCTCTAGATCGTGTTTGCGTTTTGTATTCACACGTGTTATACGATTGAAACGCTTGAGTAGTTACATGAGCGTCTCTGGGTAGTCGAAAGCGATTTTCTGGGGAGCGGCAAAGCGGCTCCCAGTGCGTAGGGACAAGGTGCGGGGTGGCTGGGATGCGGGGGCCTCGTGCTTGTTCCGGGGTGGGGTGGAGTGGGGCAAACGCACGTCGGTAATCGAATCCTATTGTTGCCCCCACCGCCCCAGGGACAGGCACGAGGCCCCAGCCCATCTGCCCCACATCCCCCTGTCCCTACGCAAGATAGGGACGCTCTGTTCATATTTTCCCGCGCAGGTCGTCAAAGAGGATGGTTTGCAAGTAGCGTTCGGCGGCGCTCGGAAAGAGGGTAACAATCACCTTGCCGCGATTCTCTTCTTTGCTGGCCTCTTGTAGGGCGGCCCAGGCGGCTGCGCCGCTGCTGATGCCAACCGAGAGACCTTCTTCCTCTAGCAGGCGAATGGCGGTCGTCACGGCGTCGTGGTCGGTGACGGGGATTACGCGGTCGATGAGGTCGCGGCGCAGTGTATCGGGCACAAAACCGGCTCCCAGCCCTTCAATACGATGCGGGCCAGGGCGTCCACCGGATAGGATGGCGCAGGACGCGGGTTCCACCGCTACCACTTCGACGGTTGGCTTGCGGGCGCGCAGTCCTTCGGCCACGCCGGTAAGAGTGCCGCCGGTTCCCACGCCGATTACGATCATATCGACCGCGCCAGCCGTGTCTTCCCAGATTTCAAGGGCGGTTCCCTGGCGATGAGCGCGAGGATTGGCCTGGTTATAAAACTGTTGGGGATACCAGGCGTCAGGGAGGGTCGTGCGTAACTCGATGACTTTATTGATGGCACCGCGCATGCCCTGGTTGCCGGGCGTAAGAATAATCTGCGCGCCAAAGCGGCGCAGGAGCAGGCGGCGTTCAAGGTTGATGGTGTCGGGCATGGTGAGGATGCATTTATAGCCGCGCGCGGCGGCCAGCCAGGCGAGAGAAACGCCCATATTGCCGCTGGTCGGTTCGGTAATGATGCCACCGGGACGCAAGAGGCCCTGCGTCTCCGCTTCGCAGATCATCTCAAGGGCCACACGGTCTTTGACGCTGCCGCCGGGGCTAAACATTTCAAGCTTCGCCAGAATCGTGGCGGGCAAACCGCGAGTAATGCGCTTTAATTCAACAAGCGGTGTGCGTCCAACCAGTTCGCTGGCATCTTTAGCCCAGGGGGCCATGTAGCGTTATTCATCCTTTCCCTGAATTTTCGTTGCCGCCCACGACATCCTGTGCCAGTGGATTTGCATCAAGCGCCCCCTCGACAGGAGTTCCACCAAGCAGGGCGTGCATCATTAAGAGGAGTTCCCGAATTTGAAATGGCTTGCGCAGGAGCAGGGCGGTCTGCAGGCCCATGCGCTGTAGTTCCCACTCGTAGCTGCCAGTTACTACAATAATAGGAGTGTGCCGGGTATTGCTATGGCCGCGCAGTATCTTATAAAGAGAGGCCCCATCCAGATTGGGCAGCCCGACATCTAACAAGATAAGATGCGCACCCAGTTCTGGCAGCCGTTTTTTCGCTTCCTGTCCATCAAAGAAAAAGTGCAGACGCCAGTTCGCTTCGCGTTTGAGCGCCTCGCGGAACACGTTCGCCAGTTCAGGATCATCTTCAACAACGGCCACTAATTTTGTCTCAGGCGGGACTTGACTATCAACAACCACTTGCAACCTCTCCTGCCTGCCCCACTGCGGGCAAGCCGGACGCGATGAATCGCGTCCCTACAGTGAACCGGGATTAGATGTAATACATGGTCTCGTTCGTGCCGATATGGTGCCGCTGCGCCAGTTCCTCAATGGTGGTCGAAATCAAAACCTGCTGGGTCATCTCGTCAATCTTGCGCCAGACCTCTCGCAGCGCGCAGCCCGGCGATAACTGGCAGAAATCCGGGTTGGGCAGGCACTCCATTGGTGGCACGTACCCTTCTAATGCCTGCATCACCTGGGCCATCGTGATCTGCGCAGGCGAACGGGCCAGCATATGACCGCCCTTTGGGCCACGCACGCTTTTTACCAATCCCTCTTTACGCAGCACCATCAAAATCTGGTCGAGATACTGCTCCGGGATATGCTGGCGACTCGCAATATCGGCGCTTTCAATTGGCCCCTGTCCATAGTACGCGGCCAGATCAAGCATTGCGCGCAAACCATAATCGCCTTTCATCGTGAGTTTCATGCCAGAGCAGTTCCTTGTGTAGGGATAGGGCAGGCAGGTTCGCATCTCACGCGGCACAAGCCATCAACACACGCCTGACCTCTCCATTTTCCTCCATGCAGGTAGCATATATCACTTCACAAATGCTGTCAATGGTCTGAACTGAAGCGCAGTGAAGCCGGGGCGATCCTGGCGGCAGTTGCAGCAAACTGCCCGCCACCGGGTCCTGTTGCGTCCACCTGCCCCACGAAGGGTTGTAGTAGCGCGTGCCAAACTTGACGAAGCCCGTGCTGCTCTCGAAGGAGTCTCCTGCTTTCTACTCGCCGAACTTCATTATGGTCTATTAAGCCCGATGGAGAAATGTATAACGCAAAGCTCTCAAGCGTTTTCACATGCCGATGAAAAGGAACATTTCCCTCTCCTAAACAGTTCCTGAGTACTCAGTACTCGCATCTATTCTCTATTCATGCCTTTTTTTCATTCCCATGAAAGCTTCGTGTTGTGCATTTCTCCAGTGGACTTAATAGGCCTTTACTGGTTTCTTTGTACAATTCGTACTCCCTGCAAAGCCGCAACATACACTATAACCGTAAGAATGACGAACCAGATACCCACTGCCTCAAGTATCGTCAAATTTGACTGGTTAAGAAGCTTTCCCTCATGAATAGTAGTGATTGCCAACCAAGAGATCAGGAGAATTATGCCGAGAAAGAGGCATCCTATACCCACGGAATATGCTAGTTTCGTTCTGCGATGAGGAAGGGCCAGGAAAGCTCGTGATCGCACCAGTAGAAGGACAGCTATACCAATGGCAAGCAATGCCCCTATCATCGGTGCAATCACCGCAATATGCCCAAGCAAAAAAGTAGTAAAATCCATGATGCAACTCCTTTTTCATGTTAACTTCATTGTGACGCGTTATCTCACAAAGCGTCTCAACAGAAGTACCTCAGGTCCTGGCAAATAGCATAAGCAATAGCTGTTGCTCAGTCTGGTGAGAAGGAAATTCCTTCTCACCAGATGCTGCGTCTATCTAGAATCCGGTAGAAGACTAGTGCTTCACCCGATTCCGTTGGAATTTTCAAAATTGAGCCAAGCCTGCAGAACGACGCCTCCTACACATCCACCAACTATCGCAATGATTAAAGCATCACTAGGGACACTAAAGAAAAGCGCTAAAGCAAAAAGCGCGAGTCCAAGAGTGCCACCACTGAGAATTACACCCAGGATGATACCTACTGCGGCTACAGCCAAACCAGCTAGTATACCTCCTAAGCATTGCGATATTAAATTTGTAGATGCATCTCTTCCACTCGGGTCCACGAAATTGACCGGGCTATCCTTGGCATACACGTACCGATTGAGCGAATCCGGCTGCCCCAAGCTGCCCGCCACCGGGTCCTGCTGCGTCCATCTGCCCCACGCGGGATTGTAATAGCGCGTGCCGAACTTGACAAAACCCGTACTGCTCTCGAAGTAGCCTCCTGCATATTGCCACGGATTGACAGCCTAAAAGGTTTTTTGGGCAAAGCTCTTTTGTAGATGAAAATAATGATGACAGGAAAAGTGATAATGCTGCTTTTTTCATCATTTCCCCAAATGAACCATTCTGTTTAGAATTTACCCGAGCGTCTTTTTAGAAAAAGGTAGCTCGATACAGCCAACAGAAGGAGAGCAGGAGCAAAGAATATCCAATCACTGAGTATTTGGATAGTTCCTGTCATCCCAATCTGGAAGATGAGCCAGACAATGAATAACACACTCGCAAGCCCTTTCAGTAGTTTCGACTGGGTATACCAATGGACACGCAGTCCAAATGCTTGTGCCTCTTTCATGATTTGAATGCCCACATAAAGGCCATCATACGCACCTAGCAGGAACAAACCGAGGGGTATAAGAAAAAAATGAGATCTCGGTGATGGAAATTGAGGAAAGGCAAGAAATATCAGGCAAGTAGAACCAAGAATAAACAAGCAGATCGGAAGATAAAGTTGCCTCCAAGAAAAACGTTTCATCATTACCCCTTTTTTCAAAGATGTTATGTCAATTAACGTCGTCTCATTTCCCGCAGTTTGGCATACATCAATACAACTGTAATGGAGACACACACGAAGACAAAGACTAATAAGACCAAAATCAGGCCCGCAATACCACCGTCATTAGACATCGCAAAGACTATGGTAACCATGATGATAAAAATTCCTGGCAATAGCAACCAAACAAACTTCATAGCTGGTTCGTGAGAGATCCTTCTTTTGGTTGCTTGAAAAAGTGTATAGGCAAGAAAGGGAAAAATGAGAAGGATTACGATTATTCCAATAATAAATTTGCCCACCTGCATATTGACTTCTCCTTTCAGCTTATTCCTGCTTGTTTCAATCCCAGGTCCGTACCTCTTTGTCTAAATTCAAGAGCATTATACTTCTTAACGAGCAGTACTACACCGACAAGTAAGCTAGCACATAAATATCAAGTATTGGTGCCGAGAATATCCTCGGGCACCAATACTTGATAGAGTCACTCAAAACAGGCTTCGCAAACACACATAAACTGTAGCGATTGCAAGTATAGCGACAAAAGCGTATGCTCCCGCTATAATTCCTAGTCCAAGCAAAGCCATATATCCACCTATCGGGACAAATTCAGGCCCCATCTCCGCTGTCTGAAGGCCCGCTTGTATTAACTCCACACCGGCAGCAGTAGCGTTCTTAATGATGGAGCTGAAAGTCGACCAAGAGGACAAAAATGAGGAAATTGCCGCTAAGCATTCCCAATTTTGTCTTCCGCTCGGATCAACCACACTTACCGGCCTATCTTCGGCATACACATACCGATTGAGCGAATCCGGCTGCCCCAAACTGCCCGCCACCGGGTCCTGCTGCATCCATCTCCCCCAGGCCGGATTGTAGTAGCGCGTGCCGAACTTGACAAAACCCGTGCTGCTCTCGAAGTAGCCTCCTGCATATTGCCACGGATTGGCCACGCCTGTGGTTTCATGCAGCACATTACCATAGGGGTCGTAGTCGTAGGCATTGACCTCGCTACCGCTACTATTGGTTAACCCGACGATGGACCCTAGCCCGTCGAAGAGGTAGTAGTCCTTGCCCCCACTGCCCGGCAGGCGCTCATCGACCAAGAGGCCACAGGTACAGCGCGTGTAGTAGGTGCTGCCGCTGCTATTCTTCTCATAGCTTAAGCCCAACCCGCTATACACATCGGTCGTACCATTGACCTGCACCCGTTCGGTCTGGTCGGGACCGCTGTAGGTGTAGCTGTTGCTGTTGATGGCGGTGGTCTGATTCTTGACGTTGTAGCTCAGGCTCAGGCCACTGGACGCCCCGGTCAGGTTGCCATTGCCATCATAATTATAGGTGATGGTGGTGGACCCCTGCACCGTCCTGGTCAGTTCTTCCGCCCCGTTATAGCTATAGGTGGTAGTTTTGCCGGAAGACAGCACCGACGAAGACGTGCGGTTGCCTGCCTTGTCGTACTGGTAGCCCCAGTCTTCCACTTCCTGGCTGCCGCTCAAGACTTCGGCGTTGGTCAGCCGGTTCATGCTGTCATAGCTGTACTGGCGGGTATAGCTATTCGTATGCCCAAGCGGATCAAGCAGCGTCACCGATTGCAACAACTGCGTCTGGTTATTGCCAGATTTGTAGACATAGCTGAAGTTGAGATAGGTCGTGGTGATCTGCCCATTGCTCATCTTGCCGCCAATGGCCGTCAGCACGTGGCCCGCCTTGTCGTAGGTGAATAGTTCGCCCGTCCCGTTGGGATAGCTGATGCTCGTCTTCTCGTTGGCCGCGTTGTAGCCATAGGTGGTGATACTGGTGTCCGGCTCCTCCACGCTCGTCATGCGGTTGGCCGGGTCATAGTCGTAGTTGACCGTGCCGCCGCTGTCGGTGTAGGTCTTGATGTTGCCCACCGCGTCATACGTGACCGACACGCTGACACTGCCGGGCAGGGTCTTGGTCTGCTGGCGGTTGTCCTTGTCGTAGCCAAAGGTGGTGGTGCCGGTGTTATCGACCAGGCTGGTCAGGTCGCCATCATCGTTGTACCCGTAGCTGATGGCCGAGCCGCCGTTATAGGTCAACTGCTTGAGGCGATCCAGGGCATCATAGGTGAAACCGACCGTGACCCCATTGCCATCTTTTTCCGTACTGACCCGGCTCACCCCATCAACCGTGAGCGTTTCTTGACCCAGCGGGCTGGGCGGCGTCACCGTTTGCAGATTGCCATAGCTATCGTAGCTATAGGTGGTGGCATGGCCATCGCCATCAGTGGCTTTGATGAGCAGCCCATACTGGTAGGAACCGTAGGCCACACTGGTATTGTAGGTATAGGAGACCGAGGTGCCGGTGCCACCCGAGGTCGTATCGCTGGCCGAGGTCAGATTGCCGTTGCTATCATAGCCATAGCTCATGGTATGGTTCTGCGCATCGGTCAAGGTGGTGGGCAGGTAGGGGTCACTGTTGGTATAACCCAGCGTCGTTTTCGCGTTATTGCCATCGGTGATCGAGAGCAGGTTATTGGTGTTGCCCACGTCAAAGTTGAACACCGTCGTATCCTGCAGGGCATCGGTGTACTGATTGACGTTGGCATCAGGTGTATAGCTGCGACTTTGCAGGTTGCCGTTGGCATCCACCACGTCCTGCACTTCCAGTCCGCTATAGCCATAGATCGTGGTATGACTGTTGGCATCCTTGACCGTCGTGCAAGGCAGGTTGGTGATCTGGCTGCCGCACTGGCTGGCCCCTGGTGAGTAGTAGGCGTAGTAGGTGACGTTGGTGAGCGCATCGGTCAGGTGGTCAAGCCGGTTGCCGCCGCTCTGGTAGGCAATGCCCGTCTGATTGCTATCCGGGTCGGTCACGGTCGTGAGCAGGTGACTCGTGCCGTAGCCAAACGCAGTGGTCTTGCCATTGAGGTCCACCAGACTATTGAGGTTGTTGTTGGCATCATAGCCCACCTGCACCGTTCGGTTGATGGGATCAGTGATCAGGTTGATGCGCCCGTTGCCATCATAGCCAAAGCTGGTGACACGGTTCTGGGTATCGGTCAGGCTGGTAATCTTGCCCGACCCGTTATAGCTAAAGGTGATCTGATGGCCGTTTTTGTCCTGGTCAAAGATCTCCTGCCCGCTGCTATTGAAGCCAAAGCATTCGCGGGTCTTCTGGAAGACCAGCACGTAGGTCGCGCCATTGACACTGCTTCTGAGCAAGGTGGCATCCAGTCCTGGCGGCTCATCATAATTGCCGTAGCTGCCTGTATCATACGTATAGGGAAGTGAAAGAATGACGTGACCGCGCGCTTCCTGGCTGCACGTGTCGTCACGAAAGAGGGTAAGCGATGTTCCACAACAACTCCTTTTGAGAAGGTAAACAACATATGGCAACAAGAAAGGAGCATTACACGAACATACCTCAAGAGACATCGCTACAAATATGCACGACAAGACAACCGTTTGTCAGTAGGAGAAAGAGAAAGACAAAACGGCAAGCCAGAGGTGAGAAGCGGGACGCAAGAACTCCTCTCTAGAGCAACGATGAAAAAGCGCTTCCTGGCACAAGAAGCAGCGCAGAGCAAATACAGGAAAAGATGCGCTACAAGAATCACCTAAAAAAAAGGAGGTGGCAGTGTTAGACCTGTTTCCCAGTAAACATGGTACTAACTGTATAACAACAAGTTTACTCAAGGGAGAGAAGATTGTCAAGCTCTCGAATTGCCTCACCAAAAATCTTACTTTGGCAGATACGTTGCCTCATGAGAGAATCTTACCAGCCGCCTGATTCTTCAAGGGTCAGAGAGCTGGAAGGAAATGAGGTTATGATGAGTTTACAGAGCC
>Ga0209810_1002567_pt1 | contig 21384 bp, 15 predicted proteins | sample Coa_R1_7_FD_187159 | JGI IMG/M metagenome (GOLD analysis project Ga0209810, IMG submission 187159) | Surface soil microbial communities from Centralia Pennsylvania, which are recovering from an underground coalmine fire - Coalmine... | ecosystem: Environmental > Terrestrial > Soil > Unclassified... | reverse complement strand
TGACCATGCTGGCATCGGGGTTGGGCGGAGCGCCCGGATCAGAAACGAAGATTTTGTGGTCAACCGGGTCATATTCGATGGCATCCGGGCCGTCAAAGGGGTCCAGCTTGATCTGCGTCAATTGAAAAGTATGCTCGTCTATGGCATAGATGATGCTATCGTTTGCATCGGCGGCGTACACACGGCCAAGATCAGGCGCCGCGACCACCCCGGCTACCTGTGGAATGGGCAGCACTCTGAGCAATTTGTGCTGGATAGTATCGAAGACGAGGACATTGCCGTCTGTTTTGCTATCTGTATCCGGGTTAAAATTGTGATTAATCAGCACTTCGCGATCGGGAGATGGCCCGGTGTGGGCGATAAAGAGCAGGTGAGTATTCGGATCCAGCGCCTGGAAGTCAAAATGATCAAACCGCTCCGCCCGCCCCGGCGCGAGTGGACTCTGGCCGGGCGGCGGCGGAAATGGACCGGGCAGCGGGATGTCTTGCTCAAGCACAAGATGATGCGGCGCCGGCGTCGTATAAAATTGTAACGCGAGCCGCGAGGACAGAAACACGATGAAGCTGAGAGAAACGATGCCTACCAGCCATGCCAGTAACCGGCTTACCGGCAATCGTCTTTCCCCTGGTAGCGCAACAGTTGCACGGGCCATATCTTCCCCCTGTAAAAAGCGTCGTTTAAACAGACTCGACCTGATCTGTTTTTGCAATAGCTTTGAAATGTAATACGACCGTTGGCGCAATGTAAATTTGATCGTTGTGGTTCAGAATGAGCCGATCAACGCGCCTGCCCCGGTATATGAGGCCATTGAGGCTATCCACATCTTCAATGACCCACGCGCCGCGTTCCTGCACAATTTTTGCGTGCAGGCGCGAGATATGCCGGTTGCGAATGCGTATATCACAGTTCGCCTCGCGGCCAATACTGAGGCCGGGCTTATTCAAGGCATGCGTACTCACAACCTTGCCTTCGATTCTGATCTCGACACAGGCGGAAGAAGTCGCCTTTGTCGGCGCTATCTGCGGCTTTTTTGCATGCCCTTTGCCTCTGCGACCATGATAGTTGCCTCGCCTCCGGTTTCCAGGAGTTACCGGAACCTTCTGTGTCTCCCATTCATCGAAGTCATCACTTTCCTCCTCGCCCTGCGTGGCCGATACTGGCTGCTGTGTTCCCTCTTCGCTCTCAGGATCATCTGTGAAAAAGTTTCTGCGGTTTTGCGCAGACTCTTCGCGGTGATGTCCGTTGCCGTTGCCATTCCCGATGCCGTTCGTACTATCGTTGTCGCTTACTACGGCTTCAGGGAAAAGAGGCATGGTAAGCGCATCCTGGACAACCGTCATGGTTCTCTGCGATGCTGCTTCCTCTCGCGCCGCGTAGACATGCTGAGCCGTCTGGAGAACGGTGTCTTTGCCCAGTCGCTCGATATTGTAGCGATTCTGCTCTTCCAGCAACTGCGCGAAGAATCCGCCCAGTTCCTTCAACTCCCGGTAGGTTCCCTGCTCCACAATCTGGCCGTCCCGGACAACCACAATTTCATCGACGTGTCCAAGCGTACTCAGGCGGTGAGAAATCATAATCACCGTGCGTCCGACAATCAATTGATCCAGCGCGCGCATGACCTCACCCTCGGCTTCCACATCCATGCTCGCGGTTGGCTCGTCCAGGATGAGGATGGGCGCGTCTCGCAGGATGGCGCGCGCGATGGCGATGCGCTGGCGCTGACCGAGCGAGAGATTTTTTCCCTGCTCGTAAACCTCGGCGTCATAGCCGCCCCTGTCCATAATGGTCTCGTGAATTTGCGCCCTTTTTGCTGCATCAACAATATCTTCCAGGCTCGCGCCGGGCCGACCTACTTCGATGTTATCGCGGAAGGTTCCCTCGAACAGCACCGACTCCTGAAGGACGATGCTGACATTCTGGCGCAGCGTCATCAGCGGATACTCGCGATTATCGATGCCATCGATTTTCACCGTGCCGCTCTGAGCTTCGTAGAAACGTGGAATAAGCTTGACCATCGTCGTCTTGCCGCCGCCGGAGAGGCCAACCAGGGCGATTCTTTTGCCTGCCGGAATGTGCAGGGTAATACCCTTCAGCACCGGCGTATCTTTCACATAGCTGAAAATGACGTTCTCGTAAGTGATTTCCCCGCGCAGTTTTTCCGGCCCCTCGTAAGGTGTGGTGGTATGCACAATTTCTCGTTCCTGGTCAAACACCTCCTGGATGCGTTCGGCCCCCGAACCAGCGTTGCTGGCCAGATTGGTCAGCTTCGATAGATCGCGCATGGGCTGATAAAGCATCTTGAGGTAGGTGAGGAAGAGAACCAGCGTGCCGATATCGACGCTGCCAGCGGGAATGGTGAAGAAGCCGCCGCTGAACGGATTACCAGCGGCGACATAGCCCCCGACTCCAATGGTGATGGCCGTGCCAAAGACGACCAGCACGGCAACCAGCGGCGTAAACTGGGCCTGCAAGCGACCGGCGCGCAAACCGGCTGCCCTCTGCTTGAGGACGTAGCGCCTGAAGCGGCGATCCTCTCGTTTCTCCAGCGTGAACGCCCGAATGACCGGCAGCGCGTTCACATCCTCGGTGGCGACCATCGCTACCTCACCTGCTGCCTTTGCCTGCCGCCTGGTGGCCGCTTTGATGGCTCTCGTATAGATAATCACGATCAGAAAGAGCAGCGGGCCAATGCAGAGTGAAAGCAGGGTGTATTGCGGGCTGATGAAGCTCATGATGATCGCGACGCCGACCAGCGTCAGGCTGCCTGCCAGCAGGTCGACCAGACCATCGGTGACCAGCTTCTCGATATCGGAGATGTTGCCCGAGACGCGCTGCACCAGGTCGCCGGTTTTCTGCGTATCGTGCCAGTCTAGCCCGATACGCTGCATATGCTCGAAAAGCTGGCTACGTAAACGGGCGGCGAGCTGCTGCGCGATATAGGTGGCTAAGTTGAGTTCAATAAAGGTCAAAAATGCGCTCAACAGACCGAAGACGAGCAACATCAGCAGCGAAAAGATGATCACGCCAATCACGCTGTGGTGGTAATAAACCGGGTGCGCGACTGCATTCGGATTGCCGGTGGCCGGGCAGGGCGAGATCGGCGGAATGACGATCTGGCCGGGCTGGCTCGGTTTCAGCGATGGGTCAAAGATTGGCTGATCAAAGAGACTCAGAAAGCCATCGAGAAACGGAAAGGTACAGGCCGGGTCTGATCCCGGATTGTTGACTTTACTGGGAATAAATTTTAACGGCATGGCTGCAAGCAGGTCAGAACCAACCTGGATAACGGTAATCAGAATGGCGATCATCACCAGCAGGCGCAAGCCCTTCATATGACGATAGAGAAATGAGAATAACATGTTTCTCTCCTTCTGTCTTGAAATTAGCCGCCCTGCACGCGCAATCTGCTCTCTTTTTCCGGCGCCGGTGAGCGGTGCAGGTGATGAACGAAGCTGGATGCCCGCTCTAACTTCGCCCTCCTGGCCGTGCGCAGGATATATTCTGCTACTTTTGCTACTGCTTCAGGAACCATCCCAAAACTGGGAAAATCGTTAATATCGAGTAAAGTCAGTCCTTGAGGCGTTTCAACCACATCCAGACCATAAATGTCGAGTTTGAAGAGTTTTCCCACATCTAGTGCAAGCTGGCGCATCTCCGCCGTGAGAGGAATCGGGCCTTCGGTAATTGCTCCGTGAAAGGGCGATTTTTTCACGATGGCGTTCACCTCTCTGCCGGTTACGTAGAGTTTTATGTCGTATCCCCTGTTCTCAATGTAATGTTGCGCCAGAAAGACATGCTCCCGCTTCTGTGCTAACTCCTGCTCCAGTGCGGGTAAATCTTCTGGGCGGAGAAGACGGTACACGTCGCGGCAGGAACTTCCATTATTGGGCTTGATAACCAGCGGATACTCCTGAACAGGAATCTGCTTGAGCAACTGTGGATGGGCCACGAAATAGGTCAGTGGAACAGGCAGGCCATGCGCTTTTGCATAGGCCGCTGCCACTGCCTTGTTTCGCACCAGATGAATGGAGCGTGAGTTGTTGATGGTTGGTATGCCAACTGCTTCCGCAGCATCAAGAATGCTCAGCCCCGGCCCATCCGAGACCGTCTTAAGAACATACGCATCGTAATCCTGCGACGCGAGATCAAACAGGCTTGTCACCGCTGCATACGGTTCAAGCAGATCAATATGATGGCCCTCCTGAAGGAGCCGGTTGGCAACCGCCAGTGGCATAGATTCGCTTCGATATTGTTCTTCAACAATAAAGCAAAAACGCATAGTATTCCCTCGATAGCAAGAAAAATGTATAGTATCCCCTTTGATAGGCTATAGCAATCCCTGAAGATAGGTGGTCATAGCGTAGTATAACACAGCCTGTGCAAAAAAAGAAATATTTTAATCAGTATTTTTATGTAGAAATGCGAATATGTTGACGATTCATGCGGTATAAAATCCTTTAGCCTGGCTCGTTTGTATCGCGAACAAGTATATATGCCTGCTACGATGAACGTAGAAAAAACAATTTTTCTACTCTATCTTTATAGAGATGGGTGGCTTCTACTGATTCATACGTGCATGGTTACAGGGATTTCGATACGAGTCTGCCATAGCACGCCATGACAAAAGACTCCTGACGTGTCATCCTGAGTGAAGCGAAGGATCAGCGGTAGCGAAGCATCTGGTCTCACCAGCCGGGCGGCGTGGCCCACGCGGATGCTTCGCTGCGCTCAGCATGACATGTCTGGATTGATTTTTCGTAATATGACACGGCAGCGATACTTGCATCGCCTTATGCTTCTTTTATGTATGATATGAAAAATTACCAGAGCGGGTGTGGAACAGGGAACAGCTTCTTGCCTTCAAGCAGGGTATACTATACGCAAATAAGCATATATACCTGAAAAACCCGGATTCTGGAGGAGAGACTCATGTTATTCACATTTCTTTACCGCAACCTGAAGGGGTTTCGCTTACTGGTTCTGATTGCTATTCTGGTCACGTTTATGCAGGTCGGCTCTGATATCCTCGCCGCCACACCGCTCAAGTTTATTACCAGCAAGGTCAGTAATCCTGCCGCAGACCCGGCCTGTATCTATCCATTTCTGGATGCGCCTCTCACCTTCATCGACCAATCGTTCATCGTCAGAACGTTGCAGGGGAATGAGACGAAGATTGAATCATTGAAGTGTCCAACCAGCAGCGGAGAAAAGGCATCACAGACGCCGTCTTATCGTCACAGTGTCATCGGGGTCGTCGCCTTTTCGGTGCTGGTATTGATGATTTTTAGCACGCTGAGCGCGTTCTTTGCTTATATCGATCTCTTTCTCTCCTCGTTTATCGCCCAGAATCTGAGCGCGAGATTGCAAAAGCAGTTGTTTGAACATCTGCAGCGACTCTCGCTGGACTGGCACGGGCAGCAGAAAAAAGGCGATCTCGTGCAACGAGTGACGGGTAACATTGCCGATATCCAGAAACTCGTCACCGACGGGCTGGTCGATTTGCTGGCGGGTATTCTGACCATCCTGGGGGTCGCGGGCATCATGCTCACGGTCAGTCCGCAGTATACCTTGCTTTCGCTCTGTATCGCCCCTATCCTCTTTCTGATCGTCCTCATCTATACAAAAACCATCAAGGCGGCCACAAAAAAGCAGGCGAAGGCGGCAGGAGCGGTGGCCGATGTCGCGACCGAGGATATCAACGCGCTGACCGTCATCCGCGCCTTTACGCTGGAAGAGCGCGAGGCACAGCGTTTTCGGCGCTACGTGGGCAAGCAGCAGGAAGCGGGCATGCGCGCGGGCGGGTTGCAGGCGCAGTTCACGCCGCTGGTCGCCATTCTGGTCGCGTTAGGCACTTCGATCATCGTCGGCATCGGCGGCTACATCGCGGCCGGAAACACCTTCAAAGCTCTCTTCTTTACCATACCGGCCAATAGCGTTGATGTGGGGACGCTCATCCTCTTCCTGACCTACCTCAAAATGCTCTACCAGCCCATGCGCGACCTGTCGAAGTTGACCAATCTGGCCAGCAGCGCGGCTTCAGGGGCAGAGCGTATCCAGGAGGTGCTTGAACAGGCGCCGGAAGTCATCGACAATAACCGACCCTACTATGGCCCCACCAGGCTGCGCGGTGATATCACCTTCGAGAACGTGGTTTTTGGCTATACGAAAGATCACCCTATTCTGAAGGGCATCAACCTCCATATTACGGCGGGGAAAAAGGTGGCCCTGGTCGGCCTCTCAGGCGGCGGCAAAACCACGCTGGTCAAACTGCTGCCGCGTTTCTACGAAGTTCAGGCTGGCTCGGTCAAACTCGACGGCATGGATAATCGCATGTATCCTCTGGAAGTTGTGCGCCAGAATATCAGCATGGTGCTTCAGGAATCGGTGCTGTTCGAGGGAACGTTCCGCGAAAATATTGAGATCGGGCGACCGGGCGCGCCAATGGCAGCGATCATCGACGCGGCAAAGAAGGCGCACATTCATGAGACCATCATGAGCAAGGGGGGCTATGACGTGATGGTACGCGAGCAGGGCAAAAACCTCTCACTTGGGCAACGCCAGCGCATGGCGATAGCCCGCGCCATCCTGCGCGACGCCCCTATCCTGATCCTCGACGAGCCGACGGCCAGTCTGGATGTCGAGGCCGAGGCAGAGGTAATGCATGCCCTGGATAAGCTCGTCGTCGGGCGCACCGTCCTGATGATCTCTCACCGTCTCAGTACGCTGGGCAATGTTGACGAAATTATCGTCCTCAAAGACGGCCAGATTGTCGAGCAGGGTTCATACCGCGAGTTGAAACGCCTGGGCGGCGTCTTTGCCGGGCTACTGGAGGAGCAGAACCGCTACAATATTGAACACGTCGGCAATAAGTCTATCCTGCGTTCGGCCTATACCCCTCATCCAGAGCCGGCTGAGCCATATCAGCCGGCTCCAGCCTACGTTGCTGTCGCCGCTGGCGTGCGTGGCGCGCAGCAAGCGGCTCCGCCTCCCAACCCCATCCCGGTCGCGGTCAACAGAAACAACGGGCAGAGGCGACCCTCTCCGGCAGTTGGCGGCCAGCCAGTATTAGTTCTCCCGGCCCCACCTCCTTCCGCGCGCATCTTGATCGAAGTCGATGGCAAGATCATCGGTGAGCGCAAGCTGGATCAGCCTCAGCTCACCGTTGGGCGGCTGCCTGCTAACGATATCCATATTCCAAGCATGCGCGTCTCGCGCCTGCACGCGAAAATACAGCAGAGAAACGGTTACTGGGTGATTGAAGATGCCGAGAGCCTGAATGGTCTGCTCTATCAGGGCAGGCGAGTCGATCAGCACGTCCTCTCTCACGGTGACGTGCTGACTATCGCGCCGACGGTCGCGTTGCATTACCGTGTCTCATGAAAGAGCAGGCGCCGCGCACCGTCGCCACTTCTGCCCTTTTTCCAGCAGCGCGGTCAGCCGGTCAATGGCGATGGCGGCGTCGTTGACCATCCAGCCATCGAAAAGAGCAACAACCGGCGGCGCCGACGCCTGTATATATCAGTTTGACGTTGCCCACCCCTCATCTTATATTGATAGATAGCTACGATCTTTGTTTGAATAGAAGCTTTACAATGCCAGCGAGCGTAGAACCACAGGCCGCGCAGCAAACAGGTTGTGCCATATCACAAAGGAGAGACGCAGTTATGCCTATCGAGATCAAGGTCACGTCACCGGGTATCACCATCAGTCAGGGACGCACGTTCATGGTAACAGATGAGCAGGGCGAGATCAATCCAAACGGGGATCAGGGGGTATATGCACTTGATACGCGCTTTATCAGCTTTTATCGCCTCTATATCAACCGCATGGCGTGGAAACTGGTCAATTCGAGCCAGGTTAGCTTTTACGCCTCGCGCATCTATCTGACGAATGATCCTGTTGAGACCGAAGAGGGAGAAATCCTGGGGCATTCGCTCAATCTCACGCTCAATCGGATGGTCGGCGAGGGGATACATGAAGAGTTTGAAATCATCAGTTATGTCACACACCCCATCAGGTTTGTGCTGGAAATTGCCATGCGCTCGGACTTCGCGGATATTTTCGAGGTGAAATCACATCATATCATCCAGCGCGGCAGGCAGGAGACGCACTGGAATGACCGGACAAAAACGCTGAGTACGACCTACAACGACCGGGACTTTCATCGCGGGGCCATCTACCAGGTCTCCCACAGCAGCAGCCCCGCCGGATATGCCAATGGACATATCTATTTTGTGGTGAAGCTCAATCACAACGAGCAATGGCATGCCTGCGGTGATCTGATGCTCGAACATGGAGAAGATGTCAAACGCTCCATCTTCCCTTGCAGCTTTTCACAGCAGGAGGCTGTCTCTCAGGAAACCGTTTCTCAGAAAGGCCCTTCCTCTAAGAAAGCGATACTGACACCTACGCTGGCAAAAAAGGCAGTCGAGTCAGCAACGCCAGGACAGAGTGCAACGACGCAGGATATGGTTTCGCCTGCACAGGCTGCTCCATCTCAAACAGCGATACAGAACGCGGCCACTCCCGCTGCACAACAGGCTCAAGCGGTCACACAGCAGAACGCAGCTCAGCCAGCAGCAGGCACGCAGGATACCTCTGCAATATCGGGAACTATTCAGCCGCCGGATCCGACAGGCATATATACTACACCGCCGCAGGTCGAGCTATTGATGCACTTTGCGCGCCGCCAGGAACAGTGGCGGGAGAACTGCACCTCGCTGCTCAGCCATTATAACAATCTGGAGCGCATGTACCGGCAGGCCATTGATGATATGGGCGCGCTGCGCATTTACGATCTGGATGTATCGGAGACGGCGTGGGTTCCTGCGGCGGGCGTTCCCTGGTTCGTCACGCTCTTCGGGCGCGACAGCCTGATCGTTTCCTACCAGAATATGGCGGTTTCGCCGGGGTTTGCGCGCGGCGCGCTCTACCGGCTGGCGCAATATCAGGGGACGGAACGGGTCGACTGGCGCGACGAGCAGCCGGGCAAGATCATGCACGAGATTCGCTTTGGCGAGCTGGCCTTCTTCCACAAAATCCCCTTCACCCCCTACTATGGCACCGCCGACGCCACCATCCTCTACCTGATCGTCCTCTCAGAAACCTATCGTTGGACGGGGGAGGCCAGCCTGCTGACAGAATACCGCTCCATAGCGGAGAAGTGCCTGGAGTGGATTGATCAGTGGGGCGATCTGGACGGAGATGGGTTTCAGGAATATAAGACCTTCTCGACGCAGGGCTACAACAATATGGCGTGGAAAGATGGCGCAAACGCCGTCGTCTACGGTGATGGCAGGCAGGTGCCGCAACCAAAGGGGACGTGTGAGCTTCAGGGCTATGTCTATGATGCAAAGCTGCGCATGGCCGAGATCTTCGATGTGCTGGGGGACCACGCGCGGGCGCAAACGCTACGGCAACAGGCGCAGACGCTGCGCCAACGCTTCAACGAGGTCTTCTGGATGGCGCATGAGGGCTGCTACGCCTTTGGACTCGACCCGGATAAGAAGCAGATCGACGCAGTGGCCTCGAACGCGGGGCAGTGCCTGTGGTCAGGTATCGCCGATCAGGATAAGGCGGTCAGCACAGCGAAACGGCTGTTGCAGGAAGACATGTGGAACGGCTGGGGCATCCGCACGCTTTCCAGCAACAACCCGGCCTACAACCCCTACGATTACCAGCTTGGCTCCGTCTGGCCGCATGATAACGGCATCATCGCGGCGGGTTTCAAACGCTACGGGCTGGTGGACGAGGCCAATCAGATCATCCACGCCCAGTTGCAGGCCATCGAACTCTTCGACTCATTCCGACCGCCAGAGTTGTACGCCGGTATCTCCAGAGTGAGCAACATCACCGGTTTCCCTGTCCTCTATCCCGGCGGGGCCAATATTCCGCAGGCATGGGCGACAGGCAGCATCTTCCACATGGTACGCACGATGCTCGGCCTGCGCGCCGATGCCCCGCACGGCAAGCTCTACGTCAACCCAACGCTGCCGGAATGGCTGCCAGACCTGACGCTCCAGAACCTGCGCGTCGGCAAATGCAAACTCAACCTGCACTTCTGGCGCCAGGGCCAGACCTCTCACTGGGAAGTCACCGGCATCGAAGCCGAACCCGGCACCCCCGGCGCGGAGAAAATCCAGGTTGAGGATGAACCGGAGAGCAATGTAGTGTAGAGGATGAAGGCTGGCGCGCCGCAAGCCCCACGAGTACCCGTAGTATAGTAGGGCCATCCCCAGAAGCGTTCTCTGAAGCCCGTGCGAGCGCGCCGCAGGCCACCCGCAAGGGGTGGCCCTACTATATACGCGGCGGTCGTGCCGCCTGTGGAGGGGTCGTATATAGTAGGGCCACCCCTTGCGGGTGGCCTGCGGCGGCCTGAAGTGAACGCCTATGGGGCCACCCCTTGCGGGTGGCCTGCAGCGGCCTGAAGTGAACGCTTCTGGAGCCATCCTTTGCGGCTGGCCTGCTCGCTCCTTATTGCGTCAATTCCCGAACAACCTTTTGCACGCGAGCGCCTTCAGCCCGGCCTTTCGTCTCTTTGATGGCGAGCGGCATGACCCGCCTGAAATCCTTGCCTTGCTGCTCAACCAGGCGAGCAACGATGGCATGGAGTTCCTCGTCGCTTAGCTGCGAGGCTTGCAGATAGTGCTGGAGAATCTCCATCTCGCGTCGTTCTTTTGCTGCCAGTTCTTTACGCCCACCCTGTTCGTAGAGTGGGATGGCCTGGCTGCGTTTCTTCACTTCCTGCTCCAGCACGCGCAGCGTATCGGCCTCGGTCAGCGGTTGCCCGTATTCGGGGTTCTTGCGGTCGGTGCGCGCTACTTCCAGATTGTGAATGGCTCCCAGCGCCATACGCAGCGTGTCCAGCCGCAACTGGTCGCGCGCGCGCTGGGCCTCCTGAATATCGCGGCGCAACTCCCGTTCTATCGGAAATTCCTGTCTTGCCTCAGCCATGAGTTTCTTCCTCCTTCTGAGAAGTCTGATTTGCTATGTGTCAAGTATACTACACGAAGGAAGAAAAATCATCACCCGGCATTCTCTACATCACCCGCGTTCCCAGCAACAGCTTCCCACGCTTCACAATGGTCTCTTTCCCTATACGGCCAGAACTCGCGATGGCGCTGATGGCCTCTTTCAATGGAGCTTCTCCGGCGGGCAGGCGCAGGCGCAGGACGAACTCTTTGCCGGTACCGAGGCCGAGTTTGCGTTGCCAGAAGGAGCCGTGTCGCAGGTTGATCTGCTCGGCGATCTGCTCCATCAGGGCGGAGACCTCCTGGCGGAAGGGGCTGTAGTGGATGGGGCCTTTGCTGAAGGCGAAGGTGACTTCCTGCATCGGGTTCTCGTTTTCGTCCCCGGCTGGCAGGTCGGCGGTCAAACTTTCGCCAAGCTGGTAAACGAGGTTGTAGGTGCCGAAGGCGGTGCGACCCACGTTTTGCAGGTGATCGCCGTGCGTGCCGACGTAGATGCCCATACGGTCGCGCACAACATGTTCCATAACGTCATAATGGATGGAGCCTCGGAAGAGCAGCCAGGATTCGTGCAGGACGCCCTGCCCCGGACGAAAGCCGAGCGAGGCCAGATATTCGCGGCCATCGGCAACGCGCTTCGCCAGATCGGGGTCAGAAGGTATCTCCTCGCTGAAGACCTCTTCGCCCGACCCCTGCATGCCCACCATCGAGGCGGAGCCGAGCCGGTTGCCCAGGCGCGCATAGTCGCGGGCCAGCGTCTCCTGCACCTGCCCCGGATCGGCCTCGGCTGGAAGCAGACCAAGCATCTGCAATTTGCGGGCCGTCTCCTCCGCCTGCTCGCTATACTGCTGTTCCAGCCACAATTGCAACTCCCCGGCAATGTCATTTGCCTGTTCACGAATATTTCTCTGCAACGCGATGGCCGTGCGGCTATACTCCTCGCCCGTCACGCTCGGCCCGCCCTGATGCGTCACCGTAAACAGCAATTGCGGCACGTCCGCGTTCAGCGCACGATACACGTCCATAACTATACCTCCTGCATGGCTACTTGCGTTTGCTCTAGCTTATACACCAGTATACTATAGTTTTGCGAAGCTTGTATGTGATGTTTGTCGCAAGAGACGGAAAGGCAAATAACCCCTGTAAGAATGCCCTTGAGCTAACCCTCCATTGGAGCAACGCCAGTATCGGCTGCCCCGCGATCTGGCGACCGTGTTCACGACTCTCTTTCCCGGCGACCAGAGCTGGATACCGACTTCTGACTGATTCTAGCAGACTTGCTGAACACCCCACAGACGGGCTATATTGCTCTTATCACCTGCACGCCTCTTCCGGTGATGGCGGTGATGCGATATATTTGCTGATATGGCTCTATGAAAGCGAGAAAGGTGAGCATGGAAGACTCTATTTTTGAGGCGATGGCCGCCTACGGGTACGAGAATGTCTTCTTCTGTCAGGAGAAGGAGTTGGGGCTGAGGGCGATTATTGTGATTCATGATACGACGCTGGGGCCTGCGGCTGGCGGAGTGCGCATGAAGCCATATGGGACGGAAGCGGAGGCGCTTGAGGACGCTTTGCGGCTGGCACGGAGCATGACCTACAAGAACGCGGCGGCGGGGCTGAAATACGGCGGCGGCAAGTGCGTGGTGATCGGCGACCCCAGGCGGGAGAAGACGGAGGCGATGTTCCAGGCGCTTGGCCGCTTCATCGACCGGCTCGGTGGCCTCTTCCTGACGGGGCCAGATTCGGGGACGACGCTGCATGATATGGAGATTATGCGGCTGGAGACGCCGTATGTCGTGACGCTGCCAGAATCGTGGGGCGGGCCGGGAGATAGCGCGCCCGCCACTGCTTTCGGCGTGTTTCAGGGCATGCGCGCCTGCCTGAAGGCCGTCTATGGCAGCGCCGATGTACAGGGCCGCTCGGTCGCCGTGCAGGGAGTCGGCGCTGTCGGCAAGGGCGTGGTGAAATACCTGGTCGAGGGCGGCGCGCGGGTCACCATTGCCGATATTGACGAGGAGAGCGTGCGCGCCATCAGCAGCCAGTATGCCGTAGAGGTTGTATCCCCGGAGGAGATTGCATACCTTGACGTAGATGTCTATTGCCCCTGCGCGATGGGTGGAACGTTGAGCAAACGCAGCATTCCAGAGCTGCGCTGCAAGATCGTCTGCGGTTCCGCCAATAACCAGCTTGCGCACGATAGCGACGGAGAGTTGCTGCACCGGCGCGGCATCCTGTACGCGCCGGACTATATCGTCAACGCGGGCGGCGTTATCTGCGGGCTGGACAGCCTGAACCCCGGCGGCTTCAATCGCGAGCGAGCAATGGAGAAAGTGGGGCAGTTGTATAATGCGATGGAGAGCGTGATCGCCATTGCCAGAGAGCGGCATATCCCGACATACCGCGCCGCCGACCTGCTGGCGGAGCAGCGCATCGCCGGAGGCCGGTTGGTGAAACGGTTGTCGAATTACAAGATATGAGATTTTCGGTATAGCTGCAGGACAGCGACCGGTCGTATACAACCTGTCAAAGATCACAAAAACAGACTGCCAATGAGAAAGGATAGAGCTTATGCCCGAGGCGGCATCAACCGATGTCAACCGGGAGCCAGAGGAGGAACGTATGCGCCGGGGGCGCTGGTCGCGCTCTTTCTGGCAACGGCATTTATTTTTGCCAATAGCGTAGCTATCCCATACGTCAACGAGGAGTTTGCGGGCAAGGGACGAGGGCTGGCAATGGGTATCTCTGTCTTCGGACAGACAATCGGCGGCCTGTTTGCCCGTTCGGGCAGCGCCCTTGCTCTGAGCATAGTTCTTGCTCAAGGTATGCTGAGAGCAGAGCAAAAGGCTTGAGAGATATGCCGGGAGTAGGGTACATTCGACTGGACACGCCGAACGATATCTTGCTACAGAAAAGGCAATCTAACGTGTCATGCTGGTTGCGAACTCAACCCGTCAAACAACGTGGGCTGCTCTGCCACAGGAGCAGACTTCTTTCCTCCCTTTGATACCTGGATGAGAGGAGTCCCTCCCTGTTCGCTTTCTACTTCAGCCAGGTCAACGTCTTTTGGTGGGAACAAAAACTCGCCCTGCGGGTCATGCTCTTTGAATCGCTGCAAGGCCAGGTCTCTGCGCTGCACGGCGTAGCAGTAGACGCAGCCGTGCGGACAGGTATCATATTCCCCGATATCGCGGGAGGCGAAGCAGCCGCACTCTTTGCGGTTCCCCTTCTTTTCTGCCTGGATCGTGCCGCCGCAAACCCTGCTCAATCGCTCCGCATCGACACAGCGCGCCTCCTCCACCATCCCCGGCGTCAGAAACGCGGCTTGCGAGCAGACTTTCAACGTGATACCATGTTCTATGGCTAGATGAAATAGCTTTACAGCAAAAGCTTTTCCCTGCTCCTGCATCAGTATTTCGTGGTCGTGCCAGTCGAAATCAAAGTCTTTTGCTGCCGCGTCCATGTTGCGCTTCGTTTTGCGGTAAATCTGCGCGAAGGAGATCACGACTTCACTGGTCGCTCCGGCCAGGGCTTTTGCCAGTTTCGCGAAGTTAGCCAGATGCCAGTCCGGCGGTGTCAGCGAGGAGAAGACGATGGGGTCGTACCGCCAGATGGCCACATCCGGCCCGTACTGGCTGGCGAGGGTGTGCATATGCTCGACAGTATGATCGTAGTTTGTGACGCGAGATTCTAACTCACGGGGGTAGCCGTTGATGCTGTGCTGGACAATGAAGGGGTAGCCTCTCTCCCTGATCTCCGGCAGGTATTTCAGAAATGGGCCGATATTCTTTGTCCAGAAGACAAAACCGTCTACATCTTCCCGCTTCAGGCTGATTGTATACCTCTGGCCTCCATAGGGGTTCACCATGCGGCAATAGCCCGCGCGCAGGCGGTTCATGAACCATTCCCCGTAAAAGGTGGGGATATCTGTTTTGTAGCTGGCTGAGATGATCATATTTTAGCATTCTCTCACTTTACGGCAAATCCGGTAATAAGTATATGACTTTAGCTTTGGGTAACCAGATCTACCAGAGTATGGCTTAAGATCATCTGGTCGTTCACCACATTCTATTGTAAAGGCGCGCTTCTCCCCTGGCTGTTTAAGAAACTCTATATAACCATAATCCAGCGTCATGTTATATTCTTGCACAAGTCTATCAAACCAGAGGTGAGCATTCCTGGAACCGTTATCAATTCGGCGATACGATCATAGCTGACTGTCATGGCTTCAACTGCTCACATTCAAGACCAGAAGGCGGCGACGGTGGCGGCAAGCTCATGGCCCTGTGCGCGACCGGCGCGGGCTGAAGGCTCGCGGGTCACCGGGTCGAGCGGATTTGGCCCAATAGCGGCGGTGGATGCGGTATCCGGTTCGATCACGAGTACCTGGCTTCCCTCGCGTTTCAGGGCTGCTGCTTCCGAAGCCGGGCCGCCGGAACCGAAGGCGTTGGCGTTCGCTCCCAGCGGGTTCAAGATCAGCACGCGACTGTAGCCTGTTGCCAGGTCTGCATTCGTTGCCGAACGCATTCCGCCATCCATGTAGCGGCGTCCTGCAATGGTGACGGGAGGCCAGATGCCGGGGACAGCACAACTGGCCGCCACAGCATCAGCCAGGGGAACGCCAGACTCGCGGTCAATGATGTATTCTTCGCCGCTCTCCGTATCTACCGCGACGATCAGCAGGCGCTGCTGCGGCCATGTGCGGGCGGGTAGCCGGGATTCGATGATGGCGCGCCTTTCCGCTTCCGGGATGGTCGGCGCGGACAGGGCATAGGCTCCGATGCGCGCCCGTATCGCTTTGATATCGGAACCTGCTCCCGCTATTGCCTTGCTGAACGCCTCCACCATCTGCGCGGGATCGAAGACCACATTGCGCTCCTTCGATTGCTCGGGCGGCGTCAGTTGAGCGGTGAAGAGGCTTTCAAGATCGGTTCCACTGGCGATCTGCGCTCCAACCACCGAGCCGGCAGAAGTGCCGATGATGAGATCGGCATTGCGTACATCTACACCTTTATCGTGCAAGCCCAGAAGAATGCCCAGCTCCCAGGCCACGCCGGCCACGCCTCCTCCTCCCAGCACCAGGGCGCGTGTCTCTGTTTTATTCGCTGTCATTTCACCTTCTCCAAAGACATTTTGTACCACTCTCAGCATGATGGTACAGCATATGATTTCTCGACAGCATCCTCATTGTATCACTTTCGGCTTTGCTTCTTGTCTCTCCTGTACCACTGCCAGAAGCTGCTTCAACGGCATATCCGTGAGTGATGTCAGGTGAAAATCGGCATGATCTAAGGCAAGTTGAGCTGTCACCGGGTTCGGGACGGCGACGCAGAAGATGCCTGCTCGCTGTGCCGCCGTGATGCCGTTGGGCGAGTCTTCTATGGCAAGGGCCTGCTCGCTGCGCAAGCCTGAGGCCTCGAGGGCAGCCAGGTAGAGCGCGGGATCAGGCTTGGTGTGGGCCACATCCTCGCGGCACTTCACGGCATCAAAGTAATCGAGCAGGCCGAGCCGCTTCAGGTGGCTGTCTACCCACTCGTGTGTCGAGCTTGAGGCGACGCCCAGTTTCAGGCCCAGTTGTCGCGCCTCACGCAGATAGTCGGTGATGCCGGGCATCGCCAGCTGCGTTGACATGAACTCGATATGCCGTTCGCGCCGCCTGCGCCGCAGTGTTTCGCGCGGCACGGGTCGGCCAATCTGCTCTTCCAGATAGGCAGCGGGGTCAAACAATTGTGGGGAGCCGCCAATGCAGATTGCCCATGTGGAGAAGGGCAGATCGCAGCCATATTCCTGATAAATCTCCAGCCATGTCTGATAGGCTGACATTTCCGTGTCCAGGATGACGCCATCAAAATCGAAAACAATGCCCTGTATCATCTTGCTCCTGCTGTCCTGATAGGTATTCGTTGTCATAGAGTTATTGTACAACGTGGAGAAGCACAATATAGAACCTTATCTTTGAGTACTGTTTACCCTGCAAATTCTTGACAGATACTCAGGCATTTGATACCTTGCCTATTAAGCAAACTATCCGTATTGGGAGTGGATAATAGATGAGTAAGATGAACATTCGCGGCTCAGAGTATCCGATTAAGAAGATCTTCAGCGACGATTTTGTTTTCACCATTCCTCTTTACCAGCGCGCCTATGCCTGGACAACGGAGCAATCTGAAGAGCTTCTGCAGGATTTGTTAAGGGCAATGGATGACTATAAAGACTCAGTCGAGGATTTGTCTCCCTACTTCCTTGGCAGTATTGTCCTCATTAAAGATGATGACAGTTCAATGGCCGAGGTTATCGATGGACAGCAGAGGCTCACCACACTAACAATGCTTCTTTCAGCACTGCGCAGCTTAATCAAGAATGAATATGCAGAAGGTTTAACTTCGTTTCTTTGTGAGAAAGGTAATATCATCACAGGAACGCCCAGCCGCTACCGCTTACGTTTGCGCGAGCGAGATGCACAGTTTTTCCAGCAGTACATCCAGGATGAAGGTGGCACTGAGGCGCTGAAACAACTACAAAACGCCTCTCTGCCAGAAAGCCAGCGCAACATTAGAGACAACACCCTCGGCTTCATACGAGAGCTACAAAAGCTTTCAGAAAGCCAGCTTATTGCACTTACTCAATTTATCGTCAATCGCTGCTTTCTGATCGTCGTTGCCGTCTCAAGCCCCGATCTGGACTCGGTCTACAGAGTCTTTTCAGTGCTGAACAGCCGTGGACTCAACCTCTCTTATCCAGATATTTTGAAAGCTGAAATCCTGAGCGCGATTCCTCTGGAGCAGCAGGATGATTATGCTACGAAATGGGAAGAGGCGGAGACACTGTTAGGAAGCGAACGCTTTGAAGACCTGTTCTTTCATCTGAGAGCGATCTTTTCAAAGGAAAGACAGCGTAAGGGGATGATTGAAGAATTCCACTATTATGTCTATCCGCGCCAGCCGCAAGCACTGACACCCCAGAAATTCATTGATGATATCCTGATACGCTACGCTCAAGCTTTGAACTTTATTATTAAGGCCAACTATCCTGATAACCCTCGTCGCGGCATATCGGCAAAAGAGATCAATGCTATGTTCAAATGGCTCAACCAGCTTGATCACGAGCGGTGGATACCACCCGCACTCTACTATCTGTTCCAGCATTGGTCACGCCCTGAACTGGTCTTACGCTTCCTCACCGACCTTGAACGGCTGGTCGTTAGCTTCGTGATCTGCAGGGTACCGCCCTATAAGCGAATCGACCGCTACTGCGAGTTGCTGAAGGCCATCTACGAGGAACAAGACCTTTTTGCCTCGAACTCTCCCTTACAATTAACCAGAAAAGAGTGTCAGGAAGTCCTCAATGCGCTTAACAGCAATATGTACTTTTTGCATCACATCTGCCGCTACGTTCTGTTACGCCTGGATTCAAAGCTCTCCGAAGGTGTCGCTTCTTATGATTATCAGACCATCAGCATAGAGCATGTATTGCCACAGCGTCCAGCCCCTGCTAGCAAATGGATGAGGTGGTTCCCTACCAAAGAGATTCGTGATCGATATGTACACCGCCTGGGCAATCTGGTTCTGCTCTCTCAGGGAAAGAATATGAAAGCAGAAAACTTCGACTTTGAGGAAAAGAAGCAAAAGTACTTTAGCACAAACGGTGGCATTTCCCCATTTGTGCTTACAACCCAGGTACTGCGCTATCATGAGTGGACACCGGCAATCATAGAGCAGCGACAAAGTCAGTTGATCGAGGCGCTCAGACAAATATGGAGACTAAAATGACCTCACTATCTCACAAACAGGTGCGCCTTCTGCAGTTGCGCACTCAACTGAACAAATGATGAAGCAGAAGTAACCTCATAGCTGCTGTTAAGGCCAGAGGTGCTGGAGGATTTGCTCAACAGCCTCTTCCGACGTCTGCTCGGAAGTGTCAAGCCAAAGACCGTTGCCAGCCATTGTTGTACGAAGCGTATGGTCAAGATATGCTACCCAGGTATGGCCCTGCGGACTCTTTGATCGGTTCGCGTCCCGTTGCTGGACAACAAAATCAACAGGTGGCGCAAGAATGAGCAGGGAGAATGGGAGATCACCCTATTTTCCTGTAAGTGACGCCAGCCATCTTCCATGATGATGTCATCAAGCACAACTGTGAAACCTGTCTCGAAGAACGATCTGCCAGGCAGGCACATATTCTTGAGACGCAAGCGATCTGTTGTGCCGCCTCTCCACCTGGTTCGCCAGGTTGGCCACCTGAGACAATCATTCGCTGCAATACATCGACCTCAATATGCACGCCTCGCGCAACGTTTTGCGCGAGCAAACGGGCCATGGTTGACTTCCCAGCAGCCATAATGCCGGTCACGACAATAAGCGCCCTCTGGTTACTCAAAATACGTGCATCTCCGATTCCTATGAACTATGCTGGTTAATCGTCAATGGTCTCGTAAAACGCGCGCTCGCGGCTCTCCAGGTTGGGGATGCCTTCTCCTCTGGCATATTGCTCAAAATGGGGAGTCGCCAGATGGGCTTCGTAGGCGGCTTCGTTGACGTATTGCTCGTAGAGGAAGAAGACTGTCGGGTCGGTTGGCGAACGCTGGGCCTGGTAGTAGAGGCAACCGGGTTCCTGCCGCGAAGGGGGCGTCAATTTCTTGATAACTTCCAGAATCTTCTCTTCCTGCCCCGGCTTCGCTTTCCAGATAGCGGCAACAACAAATGCCATGTTGCAATCTCCTCACTTTTCTCATGTTGGACAAAAGACCTGCCTATAGTGTAGCACAGAGAGTTGCTTTTCTGCACCTCACGCCCCGGCGCTGGCTCCCTCCCTGCCAGAGAGCCAGCGCCGGGCGTTCCTCATGCTTTTACACTTGATATTTTCGAGTCTAGTGGTATACTTCCCCCAGGGGGAAGCCGCAGGAACCGGGTACTTTCCTTACTTCCCGTCCGGGGTTGAAACTTGCGCGAAGAACTGCATAATATCCTGCGGCCCGCTATCGTCGAGGATACCTTGCATGCGCAGTTGTACGGCAAATTTCGTCGTCGGGTGCGTGAGAATGTAGAATCTGTTCTCGCGGATGGCGTCAAAAACCATATCTGCTACCTGAGAAGGTGGAATACCCTCCTGTACCAGCTGGCGAATAGCCTCAATGGCCGCAGTAATTTCAGGCGTGAGCGGCTGCTGCGGGTTCTGCAAAGCGGCGGGGCGATTGCGTTCAGAGTCCATGATGCGCGTATTCACCCACTCCGGGCAGAGGACGGAGACGTTGATGTTGGCCCCGGCCTGCCTCAGTTCGAGCGCGAGCGTCTCCGAGAGCGTGACGACGCCGTGCTTGGTCACTTTGTAGATGCCCAGACCCGAACTGGCGATCAGCCCGGCGGAAGAGGCCGTGTTGACAATATGTCCCTCGCTGCCCTGAGCAAGCATGCGCGGCACAAAATAGTGAATGCCATGAATGACGCCCCAGAGATTGACGCCGAGGATCCACTGCCAGTCGGCCAGACTGCTGCCCCAGACGGTCGTGCCGCCGCCGACGCCCGCATTGTTGAAGAGCAGATGGATCGCTCCGTAGGTATCGTACGCTTTCTGCGCCAGCGCCTCCACATCTTCGGCCTTTGAGACATCGGTCTGTACGGCCAGCACATCCGCGCCGGCCGCTCGCATCTCTTCCCCGGCCTGCTTGAGCGCACCGGCCTCCACGTCGGCCAGCACCACCTTCATGCCCAGCTGCGCGCTCTTCTCCGCCAGCGCGCGCCCGATGCCGCTGGCCGCGCCGGTAACAACAGCTACTTTCCCCTGAAAATCTTCCATTTTGTTATCCTTTCTTCTGTATCGCAAAGAGTTACGGCCTGTCCACGTCCATGTATTGTATCCTGAAAAACGGCGGAGAAGCCAGCATCGGTTTCCCTCCTGTTATCTTCTGGTCATAGCCCCTATCCCCTGACGGACAAATTTGATACAATAGAAATACTGAGAGGCTATCTCAGCAACAGTTAGCGCGACCTTGTAATAAGACAGGAGGGATATATGGCCAATAAAGAGCAGAAGAGCGTGCAAAAGCCGAAACCGAAGTCGAACAAGCAGAAAAAACAGATGCAGAAGGAGAAAAAGGCGGCCAAAAGCAGTAGCGGCCTCTCATCGTAACAGGCGGGCGACCCTTGACATTGCTGTTACAATGCAGGGAGAATGCCTTCCAGAGAACATCTACCCGAAACAGGAGATTTCTTGCAGGAGAGTCTACCCTTTCGGGGGGACAAGGAGAGAATGGGGGTGCGCATGCAATCGATGTTTCACGATAATGCATCCAGACGCGAACGCGAGAAGGCCCCGGAGCAATGGGCTGGCAAGGCAGAGGCTCATCCAGACACGAGCCGGTCGCAAGAAGATCAGTGGGCCGTCCTGCGGCACGAGGTGGAAGGGGAGAAGATGAAATGGC